>Ga0114978_10003054_pt1 | contig 13754 bp, 13 predicted proteins | sample S_140212_EF_Meta_FD_87027 | JGI IMG/M metagenome (GOLD analysis project Ga0114978, IMG submission 87027) | Freshwater microbial communities from Lake Simoncouche, Canada to study carbon cycling - S_140212_EF_MetaG | ecosystem: Environmental > Aquatic > Freshwater > Lake | place: Lake...
TAAATCCACCTTATCCACCTTTAGAAAAGGTGGAGCCAAAAGCATAGCGACTTATCCACCTTTCATAACTTCGTGTAAAAGCGTTGAAGCGAAGCAAGAGCCAAAAATTACAGACTTTATCCACACTTTTACATTTACTATGCTTTGATAAAATACCAAAGCAAGAGTCAAAATATAATAATGATTATTATATATTATGGAAATTGCAATACCAGATTGGGTCACTATTAAAAATTATAGAAACATGACTGCTGAAAAAAAAACAGCTGCAGTGAACGGGAATAAATTAGTACAATATGAATGGATGAAAGAAGAGGTAAATGAATTTTATGAAGCCATTTATTTAGAAGATGTTGATGAAATACGAGATGAAGCAATCGGGTTGATACGAACCTTTCAACAATTTCAATATTCAAAGCGTGTTGTATCTTTATGGAAAAAAGTAAGAAGGGATGTATTGCGTGTTTTCCCTACACGCATAATATTTGTAGAAGCATTTGGTAAATGGCATAAGAAAAAACTACAAAAAAAACAAGCACTTGGTGTAACGCCAGAAGAACTAATACAGATTTCTAAACTAAAATGGAAATAATCGGCGCGAAGTTGAAATTGTAAAAAGGTGTAAAATAGTTGACATTTCCAATAATAGTTTTGGTTCCACTTTTGGCTGCGCTTTTTGGCTCCACTTTTTGCTCCACTTTTTCTAAAAGTGGATAAAGTGGATAAGGTGGAATAAAAACAATTTAAACACAAATACACATCCTTAAGAAATGAACTTAAACAACGGCGGCGTGCCATTCACAGAGAAGTACAGACCTACCAATTTCGATGACATTGTCCTGGATCCGTCCAACAAACAAATTCTCTCCAACATCATCGAAACCTCCTATTTTCCGAATCTGCTCTTCTACGGTCCCCCCGGCACTGGCAAAACGACGACGATCATCAACCTGATCAACTCGTACCAAACCAAGTTGAAGAATAGGAACAAGGATCTAATCATTCACTTGAATGCATCCGACGAGAGAGGCATCGACATAATTCGCAACCAGATCAGTTTCTTTGTGAACTCGAAACCACTCTTCAACCACGGGATGAAGTTCGTTATTTTGGACGAGGTCGACTACATGACGAAGAATGCGCAGCAGGCGCTGAGATACCTCCTGCAGAATTACTCGAGCAGTGTCCGCTTTTGTCTGATATGCAATTACATCAGCAAGATCGACGAAGGGCTTCAGAACGAGTTCATCCGGCTCAGATTCAACCAGCTGCCCTGTCTCGAGATAGTGAAATTCCTGAACCACATTTCCGTCTCGGAGAATCTAAATATGAGCCAACATTCGCTGAACTGCATTCAAAGGCTCTACAAGTCGGACATTCGCAGCATGGTGAATTTCATGCAATCAAACCAAGACTTGATCAAGGACAACACAGACATGTGCTTCAATATAATCGACGACACTGTTTGGTCAGATTTGATTCAAAAGATCTCATCAAAGGAGAAGGTGACCGATGTTGCTGCATATGTATACGATATCAGCACGAGATACAATGTGGATAAAAAAAATATAATTAAGGATTTTATCAATTATATTATTCGTAATAGGCCGGATACTGTGACCCAGGAATTCCTAAACTTTGTTGAGAACATTATGCATTCGAAAAACTCAAACAACCAGGTGCATGTATATCACTCACTTTCGCGCCTCGCGACATTTCTATAAGCATTTGTAGAAGAATAGTGGTTCATCCTGTTCTGTAATTTCAGTAAGAACTCATTCGGCGGCGAACTCTTGGACGGGTCAAAAAAGTTCTGCTTCAACCCGTATTCGTGCAATTCGCCCTTCATGCTTGTAGGGGAGGGGATTTTAATGGGGACACTAGTGCTCCTTTCATTGATGTTGTGCGTTTTCGAGTACATCTTTATATTATACAATAAAAAAAACAATTGAAATAGAATCAATATAAAGAATATAAAGGCAAAATACAATTTTAATAGAGATATGGCAAAGTCAACTATTTTCGAAGATATGAGTATTGATGATGAATGGGCGGAATTTATATCATCGGGATACAATGATGTAGATGAGAATGACGACGATGAAATAATCTTGGAAAAGGAAGAAGTTGTTTCGGCGGATATTTCGAAAGAACTTCAAGAAACCCCTAAAGCTTCACCAATCTACATTTCGACAAAAACCAAGATTGCATATTTGAATACAGCGATCGATCTGAAAACTATGTTTTGGCATATTCCGGTGATTCCCTATGCCAAACCGTGCAATGGTGTCGTTAAGAAGCAGATAAAGTTCAACTCTACTACAGTGGAGGAGCTCAATGAGATACAGGAGAAACTCACTCGGGAAATATATTGCGAGGAGCACATCATAACCAGTATCAATAATCCGACGGGGCGCATCACATTCAAGGACATCCGAAAGGTGAGCATCGGCATTTCCAAGAAGGATTTGACCAGCTATCGGTGCAAGAAGAAGAGTGCGTTTTACAACTGTTTCGTTCTCATCTTTCGCATGAAAGTCGAAGAGGCATTCCGCGAGTTTCATGTGAAGGTGTTTAACACTGGCAAGATCGAGATTCCCGGGGTTCAATCCGACCCGGTCTTTGAGCAGGTGTTGACCTTGTTGCTGGAGACGCTTCAGACTTACATGCCGGATGTAGTCTTGAACTACAAGGATAATTCAACAGAGACGGTCCTGATCAATTCCAATTTCAAGTGCGGGTTCTACATTAATAGAGAGGCGCTGTACGACATATTGCGTTACAAGTACAACATCCAGGCGATTTTCGATCCTTGCTCGTACCCGGGCATTCAGTGCAAGTTTTACTACAATCCGGATATTGGAATTCAGTCGGGGTCGCAGATCTCAGAGGAAAACAAGAAGTTGTACAAAAATGTGAGCGAGGTATCGTTCATGATATTTCGTACGGGCAGCGTTCTGATCGTTGGAAAGTGCGTCGAACCCGTTTTGATAATGATCTACGAGTTCTTGAAAAATATCCTTATCACTGAGTACAAGCTGATTCGTCAGAGATGCGACGGAGAAAATGCGCCTCCGATTGCCAAGGAGAAGAAGAAGAAGCTGCGAAAGAAAAATATTGTTGTCAGCGTGGAGGAGTGAGTTATTCAAATATTTGTTCGGTTAACGGTCCATCCCGATCATCAGATTGTAATTTAATAATACATTTTTTTACAATGGCAGGATTTTTAGTTACATATTTTATCAATGAGCCGACCATTTTATAGAAACAGTCGACACCATCTATTTTCTGGTAAAACATGTCAAACAGAAGTTCCAAATCGTCTAACTGCTTGATACGGTTAAGAGAATATGTGAATGACTCAAATAATTGTATGTACTGGTCTCTCGATTCATTGGTCGTTATTACGAAAAACATCATCTTCTTCGAAATCGCGATTCGCTGTGTGATTGCGTCGAACTTTACCTTGCTTGCCTGCGAACACTCCTCGATATTTTTGACAAAATCGTGATTCAATTCGAAGAGCGTCTTCTTGTACACATAAATCATCGCGTCCCTTGAACTGAGCTGAAGAAACAGCTTTTCGGCTTCCGAAATCTGGCATATGAATTCGACATAGAAGTAGAATGATTTTTGTGAGTGAAAGAAGGCGAGCTCCAAGTTCTTCGTGTAATACAGTACATTTGTGAATACATTTGTTACCGTGTCCAGGCCGCGACTTATTATGAAATTTGCGTATTCGCGTTTCTTGATCTTGATGTTATCGAGTATGAAATGTATATACTCTGAAAGCAACTCAGTGTATTTGTTCATGACATCTTCCAATCCAACATCTAGTTCCTTGTTGAAATTACTGACATCATTCAATGAAAAATTCTTGAGTTTATTCTTATCAGCAGATTTCATTCTATTTACTATAGACCTGATTTTTTAAATTAAAACCAAAATAAGTATTTAAAGACTAAAAATCAGAAAGTACTATAAAATGTCTGAATTTGATAAGAAAACTACTTCGGCTGCTCCTGGTTCCGCTCCTGCTGCTGTTGCTGTTGCTGGTGGTTCCGCTGCGAAGCCCGAATTTAACTATCGTCTGCCTACTGATCTAACTATGAAGCACGCTGTCAAGCTCGCGATTGTTGAGGACAAGCCGATCATGCTCGATTACTGGACCGCTTCGCTCGACAAGAAGGCGCTGGTTGGCGCCAAGGAGTCCGGCGAGAAGCTCCTGGTTAAGAGCGAGGATGAGTACACCAGCGGGATTTCCAAGTTCTACAAGAGCGGCACCGAGTTCATTATCATTACCGAGAACTCGATTTACATTGTTTCTTCCGACATTCCTACGAGGAAGATCTCCTAATCCACCTTTAGAAAAGGTGGAGCCAAAGCGAAGCAAGCCGAAAGAAGCCAAGGACATTCTGAAAATTATACGATTATTTTTTACGAAATACATAAAAAATAATTTTCTAACTTAAATGAAACTATGAAATGCATCTTTATTTGTGTATTCAACAATGTGAATTATGTTTTCATGTGTTACCTCTTATTAGATAGCATATTTCTTTATGGTAACTTGAGAAACGATACTGATATTTTTATATATACATCTACCAAATTTATGAATATGATAAAACAAAGCCGTTTCTACAATGACAAAATCAAGTTTGAAATCAATGATACTTACAACAGCATTGAGACTGCTTGTAAAGCGAGATTAGATCTATTCAACCTTTCTGCTATATCTAACTACGAAAAAGTTCTCTATTTAGACACTGATATAGTGATCAAAGATAGCATTGACAAAGTGTTTGGATTGATCAGAAAAGATATTTTATATGTACTAGAAGAAGGTGATATTAGAGAAGACGAAAACTATGGTGGTACTGTATTGTTTGGCGATGAAATAGACAACTATGATGACAAAACTGCATTTACAAGTGGAATATTGTTGTTCAACAACTGCGAGGCGATAAAAGACTTATTTGAAAACATAAATGAAGATATGCGAAGTAGACCGCACCACTTTGATTGTCACGATCAACCTTATATAGTGTACAATGCTTTCAAATATAATATGTACAATAACAAGGTTCTAAAATCAGTTGCTGTCAACAACAACAATAACATTCTCAGCAATAAGGTGATTCATCATTTTCCTGGTGGACTGGGTATTTCTCAACACAAAATGGTTTCGATGAATCTGTTTATAAGCAATTTGAAAACATATAATTTAGTTCCGAAGAATATATCTGTATATGATTCGGATAAATGTCCAACAAAAAACACCACATTCCCATTGGTAGGTATTGTTGTTTCTTACAATTACTTTGATACACTTCAATTCATGTTGCCTGTCAACTATTTACATTTTGATAAGATCTACTTGATAACTCAGGAAGACGACACAACAACGATTGATTTTTGTAAACAGTTTGATAATGTCAAAGTTTTGTTTTATAATTTTAAAAATAATTTGAAGACATTTGATAAGTATGGCGCATTAAATTACGCGCAGAAAATAGCGTATGCTAATTACCCTGATAGCTGGTATATGAATCTTGATAGTGACATTATCTTGCCTAATAATTTTATTGATATTTTATTAAATGAGAAACTAAATGAATCATGTATATACGGAGCTATAAGAAGCAATTTTTTGAAAACCTCACAACTGTTATACAAACAAAAGGTTGTTGACATGAGAGAAAATAAAACATTTGTATTCAATAATATATTACATTGGGAAAAACATCCTCCCTCCATATTAGGGTGTTTCCAATTATACAAGAAGAATTGTTATCATCGTACAAATATAGCTAATGCCTCGTTTGGAGACTATTTTTTCTGTCATGACAACTTTGAACTATTTTGTAATTTGGGTAACATTATATATTTTCATTTGGGTGAAGGCGATAAAAATTGGGCAGGTAAAATCGTATCTTTTATAGATGATGTACAATTGCTGATCGAGAACTTATATTATAACTGTGACATAAAATGTAAAAATGTGTACTATGACAAAACCTGCAATATCGTTCCTTTTGTTAATGATAAAAAATCCCAAGACATAAACATTTATGATGATGTTTGGACTTGTTCGCATGAATTTAGATGTGATATTCGCGATTTTTTTAGTGATAAGTCGTCTCTAAAAATAGCAGAAATTGGGTCTCACAAAGGATATACAACAAAATTCCTTTCTTCTTGTTTTTCTCGTGTGTATGCAGTTGATAATAATGTGGGGTGGACAAATTTCAATAAAAGGTACAATAAAGATTCAACTAATATCACTTATGTGAATCTAGATATTTATAAAAATAACTTTAATGTATTACCAGATGACATTGAGGTAGTGTTTATAGATGCGGATCACAGCTACGAAGGATGTAAAAGTGATATTGTGAACTCGATCAAGCGATTCAAAAATTTGCAATATGTTATATTTGACGATTACGGTGTTTGGCCGGGTGTTAGACAAGTTGTTAATCAATTGTTGACGAATGGTGTATTTGTATTTGAACGCTTCATTGGTATCAATCATGTTCCTTCAAACAACGGGATCATCAAGTATACAAATGAAGGAATTATTTGTAGATTGAATCAGAATATGAAACAAGACAATCTCGATAAAATTTCCTTGGTTACAAATGAGACGATAACCAAAATTTCAAAACAAAGGTTAACACAAGATAATATTTTTTCCACGAGAAGATTTATATAATATTCCTTTGACTCCAAAAGTTAAAAAAACCAAATGCAAAACTTAACATGGGGTTGTGGATCCCGTAAAAATAATAAAAAATAATGCTGAATCGTTAAAAATTTACAAAACACTTCTATTTCACCTTTCCCCTTACAAAGGTATTCCAAAACTGTGAACAAAGTTAAGAAAGATGCACAAAAACAAAGAAAATTGAGTTACTTTTTAAGATTCTTTCTTACAACACCAACAACAACAACAACAACAACAACAACAACAACATGTTCTCTAGGCCTCTTGCTGGGATCATTTCCGCTAACAGGGATTTCGTCATGGACTCCTACAACGCGGCCAAGTCCAAGAACGCCAGGGCGTTCAGGCAGGGTGTCACGAGTGCGACATCCGAATACATCTTCGGCAACCAAAAGACTGATGCGCACAGGGTTGTCAGCGAGTTCTACGAGAACGACTGCCGCGTCGTCTCGATCACGAAGAAGACCAAGGTCGGCATGGATGGCTTGATGATCGAGATCGCCACCCTGATGACCACCCACTCTGACGACGAGTTCGTCATTGACCCGGACAATGTCCGCTTCCTCACTGGAATGAGCAACGCAGCCTGGGAGACCGAGATGAAGAACAAGGTCCCCGATTGCTTCAGCAATAGTGTGTTTCACCACGGACAGCTCAAGCACGCAGATCTGCAGAACCTAAGGAACGCCCTCGTCATCATTGACGAGATTGACACCGGTGACAAGATCGATGGTGTCCTGGACAAACAGCTCGGATTTGCCGGATTGCTTGACATCGACTACATGATCGAGCACAACATCCGATTCGTATTCGTGAGCGCGACGATGATCAAGCAGCTCCACGAGCTCAAGGGATGGGGTGCGCACCACGCGACAATTCAGATGACGATCCCTGAACAGTACATCGGACACAAGGAGTTCCTTCAGCGCGGAATCATCCAGGAGTTCTATTCGCTCAACTCCACCGAGAAGGCGGAGCAGTGGGTCGAGGAGGACATCATCAACTATTACAGGAATCCTGACGGAACCGACGATTTCCGTGTGCACATGGTTCGCGTAAATAACAAGACGATTGGAACTGTGCAGGCGGCATGCGCCAAGTTTGGTGTTACCTGCGTCGAGCACACCTCGGTTGACAGACTGACGAAGGATGATGAGGAGCTCTACTTTGAGAAGCCGATTCACACGCATGTTGTCCTCCTTGTCAAGGGACTGTTCCGCCGCGCCAACTTGATCCCGAACAAGTGGAAGTTGCGCATTGGTGCGATGCACGAGCTCTACACCAACAAGGTCGACAACAATGTCCAGATCCAGGGATTCCCGGGAAGAATGTCCGGATACTGGGCGGATATCATCGAGGGCGGACACAAGACCGGCCCCTACAGGACCTCGATCCAGGCTATAAATGAGTACGAGAAGTCGTTTGCCGATCCCTTCGCGAAGGCCAAGTACAATTGTGCCGGGTTCACGAAGAACAAGCGCGGAGTTGTGACGGTTACCGCGGATTCGATGGTTTCGGCGAACAACATCGATGGACTTGATCCGGTTGCTCCGGAAGTCGACAATGACAAGGCCTACGAGGTGTTTGACACTCAGGAGGCGGCGATTCTGATGGTTAAGGCGAAGTTTGACAAGAGGCTTAACAAGAGGAGTGGGGAGCCGCGTGCTCCGGAGGAGCTGCTTACGGATGGAGTTAACCCGACGGTTGAGTATTTGATGGGTCGTATGTGGGGGTTGAGTGAAAAGAATACGGTGCGCATGGTGCCTACGAACGAGAACAAGTGGTGTGTATACTGGAGGCCTTCGTCGTTTGCTTGAAAAGAGAGAAAAATGCAGAAACAGAAACAGAACAATATATAAACAATAACACCTAATTAAAAGCCAATCAATTTTTTGTTTGTCGGTATATATTATATATGTGTTGGGATAAGAATGTATCTATAAATACATTTCTATTTACTTCGTTTGTATTATTTCTCATTTGGAATTCAAAACATAGACCATATCAGTTTAACAACAAGTTGATTTATGTTTTCATATTGTCGTTTTCACTTATGCAGCTGGTAGAATATTTTATTTGGACAAGTATTGAAACACGCAATCATACACTGAATCAGATATCCTCTTTCTTTGGGTGGACTTTGATTCGCATAATACAACCGATTAGTGCGCTGTTTTTATTGCCGGATACATATTCAGATCTAAGAGCTTTTCTGCTGCCAGCATACATAGTATCTCTGATCGGTACAACCATTTACAAGACATTATATAATCCAATTCAATTCAAAACGATTGTGAATAAGAATGGACATTTGGACTGGTTATGGAGTAAATTGAGTGGACCTGAAATTATCATTGGTATCATGTATTTTGTTTGCATAACAACTTTATTTATACGATACCCATTTGGTTTTACTGTTTCAATGCTACTGTTACTAATCAATGTATTTTACTATAAAAACACCTGGGGATCCAATTGGTGTTATGCGATCAATGTAGTCTTGTTATATTACTTTTTGGTCTGGATATATTTGCAGTATAAACACTGAATAACTTTGATTAATATTTTATATCAACTTTTGGTTGAAATAAAACAAACTCTCTTTCTATATAGGAGAGGTGCGGAGAACCTAGGTTCTCCGCTATGCTCATTGCGTGAGTCGAACACGCGGCCTTTCGTTAATTTGCTTATTTGCTTACAAAACGAATGCTCTAACCGTCTGAGCTAAACGAGCTAAAAAGTGCACTATAAAAACAAGGTCCAATTATGTTTTTTCTCATGTATGGTCGTTAAACCAGGGACATGAAATTACAGATGTTAGGCCCATTGAACACATAACAGCGTCCTAGTACATGTTCAAAGACAACCCTGATACTCATCTATTAGTAAAGTAGGCCCATTGAACCAATAACAGCGTCCTGCTACATGTTCAAAGACAACCCCAATACTGATCGATTAGTAAATTACCCTTTCGGATACAACATCACATAGTGCGTGGGATGGAGACTATTTATCGCGCGGTCATCCACCACCCCAATTATATAAAATACTTTGTCTTTAAATCCTTTTTTCCACTTTTTCCACTTTTTCCACTTTTCGTAAGCTTCGCTGGATAAAAGTGGAGCAAAACCTCTGAATAAAAAATATATACATTTCATATTTTGACCTTTTGGCTTCACCTTTTATCCAGCGAAGCTTATGAAAGGTGGATAAGGTGGATAATTATAAATTATGCTCCTTCGCGTACTCCACAAATTCCAAATGCCGTTCCAAATGTTCACCTTCCAAATCCTCCGTCTCGAAAAACCATGCGCGATAACTCTCCATATGCTCTTTCACGCAAGTTTCATACACCTCATTATACAGTTCTTCAGTAAATAGACACTCCGCTTCAATTAAATATTCATCGTTTTCTCCAAACAACCCGGTCGTCAGATGTGATATTATATGTTCGTCATCTGTAAGCAACGGAATCATATGGTAGATCAGTTGCTGATACAGCATTGGTGTGGGTTCCTCTTTCTCCATGAGCCGTTCATACACACGAAATTCCTGCCAACCGAATTGTTTGTCTGCTATATCGTGAATTCGGTGAACAATGCTTCTCCTATCATCTTCAATTGGTTCCATATCAGCCAAAACCTCCAACCCATCCAAGCAACTCAAGATTCTCTCTTCTGTCGTTTCCTTTTCAGTCATTTTGTTTTTATTCGCCTTTGATTTGTATTGTTGCAAAGTATTTTACTCAATTTTTATTTAGAGTTATCTTGGATACTTTAACAAATGAGTTGTCAGATTTGCATGGAACCAATGGATGACATGACCAAAGTATATAGATTGTCCGAATGCAACCATGAATTCCACACTGATTGCATTGTCAATTGGTTTCGCAATGATTCACAAAATTGTATTGCTTGTTATCCTACCATGAATCAACTAACAATGAATCAACCATATTTGAATCCTGCTAATGCCCAAATAAACTATGATCTGTATGGACTACCCTATATAACTTTTCAACAACCAAATATACAACCCCCTTTTGCAATCGTATCCAGACAAGCTCGGAAAAAGGACGCGCCTGAGGGTCTTAAAAGGTTGTATAAACAATATCAACAGGCGCGCTTGAAATATGCTACTGCCAATAAAGCGTATAGAGATTACCGGAAAACGGACGATTATCCGTTATATCGAACGCTGCGAAAGCAGTTTCGTAAAATATGTTACAAGGCTCATCGAATGAAACGGAGATTTCAATTTAGTAAGAGTAAACTGTTGGATTTTAAAAATTGAGTTTGGTTTTGTATATATATAATACTGTAAATATACACAAAATGGGCTGCGACTGGGGAATGTATGCTGTCTACAAAATAACATTTGCCGATAAGCCGCAATATGACTTCATAGATTTCACTGGAGCTGTAGGAATTTGGCTTATGTCCCACGAAGAAAACGATGAAGTGTATGTGCAAATGAGCAATTGGTTAAAGAGCTGTCCGCCTGTTACGGTGATCTACGAAAATGGCGTTTGGTGCAATGCTCAAGAGGATATCGTATATTCTACACCTCATTGGGGAGGAGCTTCCATTCAACATTCTATGTCGCATGTGATGGGGTTGCTTAAATATGAAGATATGTCAAAGATTCTTAAAATAGAAGCATCTCCATATGCGGAACGACGGCCCTAATCCACCTTTGGGAAAGGTGGAGCCAAATTACATGCTTTTGGCACCACCTTTCATAAAGGTGGTCTTGAACTCATCCGGCGTCATGATCGGGATATTGTGTTCCACAGCATACTTCGTCTTGTTAGAAACATCGTCTTTTGACTTCACAATTAATACAAATGTGTCCTTCTTGATATTATCCTCCAATGTCGCGCCATATTTGGCAAGTTGTTCAATTATCTCCTTGTCTCGCACTTTCGTCATCACAATCTTTTTTCCGTTCAGTGGGCCCGGAATGATATCGGCTACAAGAGCTGTTGGCTTTGAACTAGGTTCCATCGGCGCAGACGATAACTTACTTGCCAAACCGCATTCAGAGAGAAACCCTAAAAACTTTGGTATGTTCTCCACAAAGGTTGCAGCCGTCTTTTGTTCGACGCCCTTAATTGTCTTCACTTTCGCAATCTTGGTATCCCCTGACTCTTCACTAGTCAAAATGTCAGGGAAGGCCTCCAAAATGGGACCTATCTTCTTGGTTCCAATTCCGCGTCCCATTAGACCCGACGCCGACATCAGTTGAACCAGATCAGCTTCGCCAACTTTTTGCTTAATATTCGCTTCATATTTCTCCGCCGTCGATTTGAAACCACACTTCTCGAAGTCCGCTTTGGTCATCGCCAGAATTTTCGGCACAGTATCGAACCCCGCATCCATTATTTTCTTAATGTTGCCCGCCTTCAATCCGTCCACTTCCAACTCTGTGAAGAACGCCACTATATTCTTCTCCTGCACCACAGAGTTATTTCCGGCATCGTCAATCACTGCATCCACATGCGTGGCATTCCAAGTGTACGCTTCAGTCGGCATCTTCGGACTAGTCGCAGGCACAATCACACTCATTATCTTCGGTATGACATCACCCGATCGGATTAACTCAATGACGGCACCAACACCAATCTTGTTGTCCTCAATAAATTTCGCATTGTAACCTGTTGCAAAAGTGATGGTCACACCTCCTAGGCTGATCGGCTCAATCTGAACGCGCGGCTTCAAGAGGCCATCCTTGCTGGGCTCCCACAAGACATCGACGACTTTCGCTTCCGCCTTTTGATCAGAGAGGACCATCTTGAATGCGAATGCGTGTTCGGGGTTGCCACTTGTTCTTGGATGGATCTTGTCGTCGGCGACGATGATTCCGTCAATCTCATATGTGTAATTTGTCCGCTTATCAACCAAGTACTCAGAGAGAAGTTCGTTCGTTACAGTCGGGACTGTGCGATAGTCGGCCACTTCGAACCCGAGTTGTTCCAACTTGGAAAATTGCTCTGATGGCTTCAGTTCTGGAACTATGCATTCATATGCAAGAAAATGGACATCGCCAGTCTTTGCATCGACGGTCTTAGTATTCACTATTCCGCTTACTAAATTGCGCGGGTTTGCAAATGCGGCAGCATACTTCGTGGTGAATATTTCCTTGGGTATAATAAACTCACCGCGCACCACAATGCCTTTGACAAGAGGCAGCTTTAACACGCTCAGTAAATGGCTGACATCTTGACCATATTGCCCATCGCCTCTGGTGTACAACTTGGGTTTTGGGCCTTCGGTCGTGTAGAGGCCGCTGACCCCGTCCATCTTGCATGACAGGATGTAAGGCCCTGCGTAATTGGTCATCCACTTAGCAAGCTCACCAGTGTCGGGCTTAATCTTGTCCATAGACCACATTTCGTAAGGTAGTTTCACCTTATTTTTTCCGACGGGGGCGCCCACTTGAAGGACTGCCTTGTCATTTGGATATTTGCTCATAATGTAATCCTTAAGAATGTCATATTCATTGTCAGTCATCAACGGTTCCTTGGTATTGTAGTAAACATCATTTGCAAGAAGCAACATTTCATCGAGTTCTTTCTGTGAAAGCGTTTCTAAATAAGACATACCTTGCTGCTTGAACTTATCCACATCCACCTTTGGGAAAGGTTTCTGCTTCGCAAGAGCCAAAAGCGAAGCGACTGGAAGCGAAGGTTTGTCACTTGGAACAGGCTTGGAAGAAGACCGTTTCTTTGGACTGGCCATTTTTAGAACTACTGTTGGTTCTTTTACATTCTTTTTCTTCAATGTTATCTTTACTCGTTTCTTACTCTTGGTTTGTATGGACTTGCAAATATCCAATAATTTCTTGCGGTTGGATCGGGTTAGGGTTATTTCTTTGCCTAAAATTCTGCGTTTGCGGCTAAGGTTCATATATTATACAAAAAGGTTTAATATATGAATATGAATTCTATTTTGAATCGCAGATTTGGTTGCGCGGGATTCCAGATCTGTTATAGATTGCACCAATGCTGAGCAATGGCATAGCA
>Ga0114978_10003056_pt1 | contig 13749 bp, 13 predicted proteins | sample S_140212_EF_Meta_FD_87027 | JGI IMG/M metagenome (GOLD analysis project Ga0114978, IMG submission 87027) | Freshwater microbial communities from Lake Simoncouche, Canada to study carbon cycling - S_140212_EF_MetaG | ecosystem: Environmental > Aquatic > Freshwater > Lake | place: Lake...
CCCGAACAAAGCCGCCTTCACCCGGCAACAACCAGGCGGGCGCATCTTCGGTTGACATTAAATGCCGAGAAATTATTTTTTCAAAAAGCGTGAGTGATTGTTTTAAAACAAGAGGTTTGCAAAGGTTATCCTTTAACTTTGCTTGCCCGTAGTTCAGTAGGCCACCCGCGCGTAAGATGGCGGCCGCGACCGCGTCGCGCCCTTCGAGCAGTTCATCGAGTTCGATGGCCTGGCCGCGCGTGATTTTCTCAAGAAGCGCAAAATTGGTTGAGGTGAACAAGCCAAGATTGTCGGCGTTTTGGCGATAGATGCGTTCAAAACTTTCGGCGATGATCAAGCGCACACCTGCCGCTTGTTCGGCAACAGGGCTATGTTCGCGCGAACTGCCCTTGCCATAACGTTTACCCCCCACGACAACCTCGATTTGTGCCTCCTGGATTGCGCCCGTACCGATCGGTTGTTGACCTGCAATGGTGTATCCAGTGTAGGGGTAGCGTCCTAGCGCTTCGTCAAAATGCACCATGATCGGTAAGGGCGAAATCTCATCGGTTGAGACGTCGTCGCGCAAGGGGCTTGCCGCCGCACGGGTCAGACGAATTCCGGCAAGTTGAACACGCACTGCTTCAACGTTTTGGCTAAGAAATAAAATGCGGGGGGCAAAAGTGAGGGCGGTCATGCCGAAGAGTCTCCGAGTCTATGATCATCTTGCGCTGCAACAGTCGGCATCGATGTTTTTTGTTTAGTTTAGCGAATTTTGAGGATCTTGCCGATGGGTCTCGCACTGACTTGACTGAGAATTGTTTTAGGACCGGTCAAGGCTATACTTCATCTCAATTCGCTGTTCAACCTTGCTGCAGCAAACAATGAAAAAAATCCTACTCGGCTGTATTGCTGATGACTTCACCGGTGCGACTGATCTCGCGAATAATCTGGTGCGTGCAGGGATGCGTGTCGTACAAACGATTGGCGTGCCCACACAACCGCTTGAAGCAGAAGTGGATGCAGTTGTTGTGTCTTTAAAAACCCGCACGATTGCAGCAGCCCAGGCTTGTGCTGAATCCTTGGCGGCACTGCACTGGTTGCAAGCGCAGGGTGCGCAGCAAATTTATTTTAAATATTGCTCAACCTTTGACTCAACGCCTCAGGGCAATATCGGGCCAGTCATCGATGCGTTGATGCGTGCCTTACAGACAGATTTCACGATTGCCACCCCTGCATTTCCAGATGCTGGGCGTACGGTTTTTAAAGGTTACTTGTTTGTGGGGGCAACCTTACTGCACGAGAGTGGGATGCAAGATCATCCTTTGACGCCCATGACCGACCCCAGTCTTGTGCGTGTTTTAGCTCCGCAAACAAGTCATCAAGTTGGTTTGATCGATTACACGGTGGTCGCGCAAGGTGAAAGTGCCATCCGCGCTCGAATCGATGCCTTACGCGCTGAAGGGGTTGCGATCGCGATCGTGGATGCGGTGAGTAATGCAGATTTGCTGCGCTTGGGTGCTGCGCTCTCTGATATGCCGTTGGTCACGGCGGGTTCGGGTGTGGCGATTGGTTTGCCAGCAAATTTTGGTATTGCACCGAATGACCGGGCTTCTGCTTTGCCCCACGTGGATGGTTTGCAGGCCATTGTGTCCGGAAGCTGTTCGCGCGCGACAAACGCTCAGGTCGCTGCTTTTATTGCCACGGGTGCACCGGCTCTGGCCATTGATCCGCTGAGATTGCAACAAGGGAGCTCTGCGATTGAGCAGGTCATTGCTGAAGCACTCGTGTTTACTCAAGCGCACTTGGCTAAAGGCCCGGTGCTGGTGTATTCAACTGCTGAGCCCGAAGCACTCAAACATATTCAAGATCAAATGGGCGTACATGTAGCGGGCCAACTGGTTGAGCAAACGCTGGCACGCATTGCCGTTGGCCTGGTCAAACAAGGCGTGGGTCAATTAATTGTTGCGGGTGGTGAGACTTCCGGTTCCGTTGTACAAGCATTAGGGATGACGCAATTACAGATTGGTGCACAGATTGATCCGGGCGTACCTTGGTGCGCGGGTAAAACCGCGGTCTCAGAGAAAACCTTGCACATCACCTTGAAGTCAGGCAACTTCGGTACGCCTGATTTTTTTAGCAAAGCATTTCACAGAATCGGCTGACCATGACCTCTGCCCAGAATCTGTCAAGCACGTTTTTACGCAATGAAATTTGTCGCGTAGGCCGCAGCCTCTTTGAACGTGGTTATGTGCATGGGTCGACCGGCAATATCAGCGTGCGCCTTTCCGCGGAGCAGGGCGGGGGTTTTTTAATCACTCCTACAGATGCTTGTCTGGGTTTTCTTGAACCTGAGGCCCTCGCTTGGGTCGATGACCAGGGCCAACAGATATCGGGTGAACGCGCCAGCAAAACCCTGACCTTGCATCGTCGAATTTACGCGTGCGTACCCACTGCGGAGTGTGTGGTGCATACCCACTCCTCGTACTTAGTTGATCTCACTTTGCGCGGGGTATGGCATCCCGACGATATCGTCCCGCCTCTGACCCCTTATTACGTCATGAAGGTGGGGCACGTGCCCTTGATCCCTTATTTTTTACCTGGCGCTGCGCAAGTCGCCGATCAACTCGAGCAACGTGTGGCGCAGTTTCAAGCGCGCGGTCTGACAATACGCGCGGTGATGTGCGATCGACTCGGTCCCCAAGTGTGGGGAACGACTCCCGCCGCGGCGATGGCCACCCTCGAAGAGCTCGAGGAAACCGCGAAACTTTGGTTGCGTGGTCAGTGCAGGGCGACCCCCCTGAGCGATACTGCGATACAGGCGCTTCGTGACCAATTCAATGTCTCTTGGTAAAGTACGCCCCAGCCAGCCAAACTGATTAAAAGGTTCAATGCAACGTATGAAAATTCTCATTACAGGTGGTGCAGGTTTTTTAGGGACACTTTTGGCGCGCGCATTGTTAAAACGCGGCACCTTGCAAAATCATCCAATCACCGCGTTGACGATCACTGACTTGGCCGCGCCTAGCCAAGCTGATATTGCCAATCATCCCCTGGTGCGTATTGACACCGGTGATTTACTTAAACGCCTTGATGCTGTTTTTGAAAACGACTATGACGCGGTGTTTCATCTCTCGTCGGCAGTCTCTGGCGAGTGTGAGGCAGACTTTGATTTGGGTTTACGCTCAAACCTAGATGCGACACGCCGGATGCTAGACGCAATGCGTGCGCAACAAGTACGAACTGGGCGCACCGCTTTATTTTTCTTCGCAAGTTCAGTGGCGGTCTTTGGGTCGGATCCCGCGATCCCGCTCGCATCAGTGGTGTGCGACACAACGCTGCCTACGCCGCAATCAAGCTACGGTATCCACAAGTTCATCTGTGAACAAATGATTGCAGATTACACGCGTAAAGGATTTATTGACGGTCGCGTCGCGCGTCTGATGACGGTCTCGGTGCGCCCCGGCAAGCCAAATGGTGCAGCGTCAAGCTTTTTGTCTGGGATTGTGCGCGAACCTCTGGCGGGTGTGCCTTCGGTGTGTCCGGTTGAGCTGTCAACTGCAGTCGCCCTGGCGTCACCCGATACGACGATTGCCGGCATTCTCGCTGTGGTTGAGGCCACGCGTGAAGCCTTTGGCGGTCGGACTGCGTTGAATTTACCGGCCTTGACGGTCACAGTTGGTCAGATGTTAGAGGCACTTGAACAAGTGGCAGGTAAGGATGTTGCAAGCCTGGTGACTATTAAGCCTGATCCTGCAATCGAAAAAATTGTGGGTGGCTGGCCATCAAAATTTGATTGCGAGCGCACCCACCGTTTCGGACTCAAGCCTGATATGTCGTATCAGGCCATCATCGAACAATACATCCGCATGCAGCGCGGTTAAACCACGATTGGATTGGCAGAGCCGTCCATCGTGATGATCGTGCCCGTAACGTAACTGGCCCGATCAGACGCTAAGTACACAACGGTATCTGCAACCTCTTCTGGGGTTGCTAAACGACCAAGGGGTACGCGTGCTGTTGCTTGTTTTAAGGCTTCGGCTTCGCTAATTTTTTCGTGATTGGCGGTGACTTTAATGCCTTCTTTCAGGCGTTCAGTCAGGGTGGCTGCAGGGTTCACGGCATTGACTCGAATGCCCATCGGTGCGTAGGCCGCAGCTAAACCTGCACTCGCTAACATCAGCGCTGCGTTCGCGCTTCCGCCAGAGATATGTACGGTCGACGGGACCTTTCCGCCTGCACCGACAACGTTCACGATCACGCCCTTACGACGCGCACCCATGCGCTTGATGACGGGATCCATCATGTTGACATACGTAAAGAATTTAGCGTCCATGGCGCTGCGCCAGACTTCAGGCGTTAAGTCAGGGGCGGCACGACGCGCTGCAGCACCTGCTGAGTTCACCAGGACATCAACCGGCCCTAAGGCTTTTTCTGCAGCATCGAGTGCAGCTAAGGCAGAGACGTCACTTTTTAGATCTGCCGCGAACACCGCAATGCGATTTGCGGCCGCTGGTAATTGAGCGAGTAATTCTTTTTTTGCGGCATCAAGATTGGCTTGATCGCGAGAGACCAGGCTGACTTTTGCGCCTTCTTCAAGAAAGCCTTTGGCGCAGGCCAGTCCAATTCCTTTACTGCCGCCGGTGATTAAAACGTGTTGGTTGGTTAGATGTAAGTCCATGCGTGCTCCGTTAGTCGGTTTATGGTTTGGGTTGTATGGTTTCGGGTTGTGTGCCAATGACGCCTGCGCTGAGCAGATCTTGTATTTCGTTGTCGCTGTAACCGGCAGAGTGCAAGATGTCGATCGTATCGCCGCCAATCTTGGGTGAGGCTTTACGGACACGCAAGCGTTCGCCTTGCAGCGCGATGGGAAGCAGTGCGACACGTGTGTCGATTTCGCGCCCTGCGCCTGTATTATCAGCCGCGACAGTCATAGGTGCTAAACCGCCCGTTGCTAATAAATGAGGATCATCAAAGAGATCGTGCGGTCGCGTAATAGGAGCGTAGGGCAGTGCCGTTTTTTCAAAGCGTTGACTCAATTCGGTGGCGCTGAACGGTGCAAAGCGCTTACGCAATTCGCCAGTGAGCCAGGCGCGCACGCGTACGCGATCATTGTTGCTACCTAGGCGCGGATCATTTTTTAGATCGTCAAAACCAAACTCTTCACACAAAATCGCCCATTGTGTGTCGCTGACGGCTGCCAAGAAGATCTGCTCACCGTCTTTGACGGTAAACACGTCATAGACTGCCCAGGCGCTAATCCGATTAGGCATTGGATTGGCGGGTTTTCCGGTGACTGCATACTGCAACATATGCTGAGCAACCAAAAAAACATTGTTTTCAAATAATGCGCTGGCCACCTGTTGCCCCTGGCCCGTGCGAGCGCGTTGTTGAAGCGAGGCTAAAACACCAATCGCACCAAACATGCCGCCCATGATGTCGTTGACGCTGGCGCCAGCACGAAGGGGTTGCCCTTCGGGCCCTGTCATATAAGCAAGCCCGCCCATCATCTGAACGACCTCATCAAGTGCCGTGCGATGGTCGTAGGGGCCAGGCAAAAAACCTTTGTGCGAAACGTAGATCAGCTTTGAATTCAGTTTACTGAGTGCCTCATAGCCAAAGCCTAATTTATCCATGGTGCCGGTTTTGAAGTTTTCACTAAAGACGTCGGCATCAGTCAACAGCTTTAAAACGATTTCTCGACCACGCGGATTTTTGACATCAATGGCAATACTTTTTTTATTGCGGTTGAACATCGGAAAAAATCCTGCGCCCGAACCTAGCAATTTGCGGGTATTGTCGCCGGCAAGCGGTTCAACTTTAATGACTTCGGCACCGAGGTCACCTAAAATCATGCCACAGGTCGGGCCCATCACCATGTGGGTAAACTCAATGACGCGTAGGCCTTCAAGCGGTAGCGGTGCAGACATCAGAATCCTTTGTATTCAATTCAATTCAGTCAGGCGCTTGTTATACCATTGAGGCTGCCCTTCATTCTTGTTGTTTAGAGCGAGGTTCTTTTATGCAGCGCAGCATTGTGGTCAAAAAGGTCAATTACCTTGACTCGGTCGATCGGTCGGCGCTGGTCGCGATGCTTGATATGTACGCCTGCGATCCCATGGGGGGCGGTGAGCCCTTAGCCCTCGAGGTGAAGTCCCGTTTGTGCGACGATTTAGCCAAGGTACCTGGCGCGGTGAGTTGGCTGGCTTGGCTGGATCAGCAACCGATTGGTCTGCTCAATGCGATGCCGGGCTATTCAACCTTTAAGGCTCGACCGCTCATGAATGTGCATGACATTGCGGTTGATCCCGGACAACGGGGTCAGGGCGTGGGCCGCGCGCTTCTGCAGGCACTTGAAGACCATGCAAAAGACTTGGGTTGTTGCAAGTTAACGCTCGAGGTATTAAGCGGAAACGGCGTGGCCAAGCAGGCGTATGCCCGCTTTGGCTTTGAGCAATACGCGCTCGGCGCCGCAACGGGTCAGGCTCTTTTTATGCAAAAGCCGCTCTGAGCCACTAAAACGACGCAACAGCTCCATTTGAACGGGGATCAAAGCCGCCTTCAAGTACGCCGTTTGCATGGCGAAGAAGCATACCCGCATGACCGACCCCTTCGTCCCAGGCGCCGATCGTCTCCACCTCATGGCCGAGTAATCGCAGTTGATCGATCGTATTCGCGCTGAAGCGACTCTCAAGCTTAAGCGAATCGCTTGATTGTCCCCATGTGCGGCCCAACAACCAGCGCGGCCGCTCGATGGCTTGCTGTGGGTGATCACCAAAGCGTGTCACGCGATTAAAGATGGTTGCTTGCGTTTGTGGTTGACCGTCGCCGCCCATCGCTCCGTAGACCATGATTGACCCGTCTGAACGCTGCGCCAATGCCGGATTTAAGGTGTGGAAAGGTTTTTTGCCGGGTTCCAGTGTGTTGATGTGTGCCGGATTGAGGGAAAAACTGCAGCCCCGGTTTTGCCAGTTCACACCTGAATTTGGTAAGACGACGCCTGAACCAAACTCATGATAAATGCTTTGTATAAAAGAGACCGCGATACCTGACTGATCGATGGTTCCCATCCAGATCGTATCTCCGGGCGAGGTTTTTTGTCCCCAAGCTGCAGCGCGGGTGGTATCGAGCCGGGCAGCGAGGGCGTCAATACGTGCCGGTGTTAATAAGTCTTGTGGTGCAATCGACATGAAGGCAGGATCGGTGAGGTACTGGTCTCGAACGCTAAAGGCCAGTTTCGTCGCTTCAACCTGGGCGTGCACAAATGCTGCACCTTCGGGATCGTGGTCCCAGCCCTGAATGCGGTCCATGATGCCTAAAATTAACAAAGACAAGAGGCCTTGCGAGGGTGGGACCATATTGAATAACTGACCGTGCCCAATCGAAGTGTGCAGTGGGTCAACCAGTTTTGCTTCGTGAGCCTTGAGATCGGCAAGCGTGAGTGGGCTGCCAACTTGAGCCAGCTCTGCCGCTAGCATTTTGGCTAGTTTGCCTCGATAAAAAGTGTCGCAGCCCTCTTTAGCAATCAGTGCCAGGGTTGCCGCAAGTTTGGGTTGTTTAAAAATACTGGCCTGCACAGGAACCTTGCCGTCGGGTAAGAAGGTGCTTGCAAAACCGTGGTGTGCTTCAAGTTCGCTTCGCTTTAAGGCGGTGCAGGCGGCTTGGCTTTGGGTGACTGCAATGCCCTGATTCGCAAAATAAATAGCATCTGCTAACAGGCGTGAGAGCGGCAGCTTGCCGTTTAAATGTCGTTTGGAGAGTTGTTGAGCGGCACCCCAGCCAGAGATCGTGCCGGCAACGGTTAAGGCGGCGACGCCACCTCGAAACGGGATGTTTTGAGTGAGGCCGCGTGCAGCGTACCAGTCGCGCGAGGCGGCCTGTGCGCTGCGTCCGCTCGCATCGATCCCTCCGGGGCGATTATTGGGGCCGTTGATCACCCAAAAGCCATCGCCACCAATCGAGTTCATATGGGGGTAGACCACCGCGATCGTGGCGGCTGAAGCAATCATGGCTTCAAGGGCGTTCCCGCCCTCGCGTAGAACTGAAATAGCCGATTCGGCCGCGAGTGAATGCGGGGCAACGGCAATGCCGCGCATACCAAAAACAGATTGGGTCACCATTATCTCCTGAGAGTCATGGTGCCATCATACCCAACTCAAGCCTCCGGTAGAGTAGACTGGCTTATGGTTATTGCGATATGGTTGTAGGCAAAGCGGTAAGATAAGCCCTTAATTTTGAGACTAAGAGTTAAAGAGCATGAGCGCCTCCCAGCAAGACAAAGGTACCCCAATCTCGGTGGTGATTCGCGATCGACTGAAAGCGTCGCGTAAGCGCTTCCATGCCAACGATAATATTGCCGAGTTTATCGAGCCAGGTGAGCTCGCGTTGTTGCTCGACGAGATCGAAACCAAAATGAAAGGGGTGCTCGAAAGTTTGGTGATTGATACCGAGGCGGATCACAACACAAACGACACAGCGCGACGCGTCGCAAAAATGTATTTACATGAAGTGTTCGGCGGACGTTATGCCGTCCAGCCCAAGATCACTGAGTTTCCAAATGTCGAGCATCTCAATGAGTTGATGATCGTTGGGCCGATCACCGTTCGTAGTGCATGCAGTCATCATTTTTGCCCTGTGATGGGTAAAGTCTGGATTGGTATCATGCCCAATGAACACACCAATGTGATTGGCCTGTCAAAGTATGTTCGTCTAGCCGACTGGATTATGAGTCGGCCCCAGATTCAAGAAGAAGCGGTCGTGCAATTGGCAGATCTGATTCAAGAAAAAACGCAACCCGACGGTTTGGCAGTCGTGATGAATGCAACCCATTACTGCATGTCGTGGCGCGGTGTCAAAGATCCGGATAGCCGCATGATTAATTCAGTGATGCGTGGTGCTTTTTTAAAAGACGCAAACTTGCGTCGTGAGTTTTTGTCTCTGATTCGTCGAGAGGATTAATTATGTTAGTACGCCTGCTATACGTGAGTCGCGCGGTTGAGCCTGAATTGCCGACAGCGACCCAATCGATCCTGGACTCTGCGCGTAAGTACAACCTCGCCAACGGCATCACCGGCATACTTTGTTACGGTGGCGGACTTTACTTGCAAGCGGTCGAGGGCGGGCGTGCGCAGGTCAATGCCTTGTATGGATACATCGTGCGCGATGAGCGCCATAAAGATGTGATGCTGCTCGATTATCAAGAAATCACAGAACGCCGTTTTGGTGGGTGGACCATGGGCCAAGTTAATTTGGCCAAGCTCAACACTTCGATTGTTTTGAAATATTCTGAAAAACCCGAGCTTGACCCCTATTCGGTATCGGGCGTTGTCTCTTTGGCGTTACTCGAAGAGCTTATGCTCACGGCATCCATTATTGGCCGAGCTTAATCGGCACCGCTGGCCAGATCATTTAAATAAGGTGACGCCGCTATGAATAATCAAGATCACTCGCTTTCTGTCCGACTGCTGCTGAATGTGGGTCACGGGCTTGACCATATGTTCTTATTGATCTTTGCCGCGTCGGTGGGTGTGATCGCAAGCGACTTTGGTTTTCAAAGTTGGGAAGATCTCATGCCCTATGGTGTGGGGGCTTTTGTCTTGTTTGGTTTGGGCTCGATTCCGTCTGGTCGCTTGGGCGATCTGTGGGGACGGCGCCGCATGATGATTGTCTTTTTTGTTGGGATGGGGTTTGCGACTCTGCTCACTGCGTTGACGCAAAATGCTTGGCAAATGGCCGCAGCACTGACGCTCGTGGGTGCCTTTGCCTCGATCTATCATCCAGTAGGGATTCCTATGTTGGTTCAGAAGTCAGAGAATCCTGGTCTGGCGATCGGGGTCAATGGCTTAGCCGGTAATCTGGGGGTGGCCTTAGCTGCGATGCTCACCGGGTTCTTGATTAAATGGATTGGCTGGCGTGCAGCCTTCGCGATTCCAGCAATCTTGTCGTTGATTTGCGGCCTTTGGTTTGCGATGGTTTGTCCGGCTGAGACTGAGGCGCCAGCAAAACGTAAAGGTGGCTCTAAGGTTACGCTCACACCAGCAATGCTTGCGCGCGTGTTGGCGGTGATGACGGTAAGTGCCGCAACAGGCAGCGTACTTTTTAACTTCACAACCAATGGTAATGGGCAGCTGTTATCTGAGCGGTTTCAAGGCGTTGTGTCCGATCCGGCTGTTCTTGGTGTGCTCTTGGCCGTTATTTATGCGGTCGCTTCATTGATGCAAGTCGCAGTGGGTAAATTGCTTGATCATTTTGCAGTCCGTCCAATCTTTTTAGGGATTGTGCTTTTACAAATTCCATTATTTATTTTGTCGGCTTACGCGCAAGGCTGGTGGTTGTTCGCTGCGTTGTTAGGTGTGATGGTATTCATTTTTGGCGCAGTACCTTTTATCGATGTCATGATCGTGCGCTACGTCGATGATCGCGCGCGTTCGCGTGTCGCGGGAATTCGCTTGGCGGTATCGCTTGGCATTAGTTCTTTTGCGGTCTGGCTATTAGGCCCTGCTGTGAAGGGTTTGGGCTTTGAAAACTTACTGCTGGTGATGGCTGGTTTTTCTGCGTGCACAGCTTTTGTTGTGTTGTGGTTACCTCGTGAATCCGAAGTGGTCGCCCAAACGTGATTCAAAAAATTGACTCTGCAAACCTAGAAAAGTTATTAGCCGGCTTGCCGCAGTGGCGCTATCAAGCTGAGCGCGGCGGCAGCATCACGCGCGATTGTGTATTTGTCGATTTCAGTGAGGCTTTTGCGTTTATGACGCGCGTGGCAATGTTGGCTGAGCAGCACAATCATCATCCTGAGTGGTCGAACGTTTACAACCGTGTGTCGATTACACTCACAACACATGATGCCAGCGGTTTGTCGCTGCGTGATATCGATCTGGCACAACGAATTGATCATCTTATTTAGTTTCTTGCGACCTTAATAAAATATACGGAGACATTTCATGGCAAAAGAACTTGTAGGCTTTGTAGGTACCGGTCATATGGGTGGCCCGATGACCTTGCGTTTACTGGCGGCAGGGTATGGTGTTTGTATTTACGATCGCGATAAAAAAGCAATGCAGGCTCTGGTAAAAAAAGGTGCGATCGCGGCCAAGTCGGCCGCTGATGTTGCCAATCGCGCTGAAACGGTTTTCCTGAGCTTACCTAATCCCGAGATCGTCAATGCGGTGGCCTTGGGTAAAGAGGGCTTAATCGAAGGTAAAAAAGTTAAATGCGTCATCGACTTTTCAACGATTGGTCCTAAGACTGCGATCATCGTCTTTAAGGGCTTGAGCGCCAATAAGGTTAGCTATGTTGATGCGCCTGTTAGCGGCGGTGTCACAGGCGCTGCTGCCGGGACCTTGGCGGTGATGGTTTCTTGCCCCAAGGCGCTTTACGCAAAAATCACTCCCATTTTGGCGACGTTTGGTAAAACCTTCCATCTTGGTGAAGGCGCAGGCCAGGCTCAAACGATGAAGCTCGCCAATAATTTGCTCGCGGGTGCTGCCTTGGCTGTGTCATCGGAAGCGATGGTGATGGGCGTCAAAGCTGGGCTTGATCCTCAGGTCATGTTAGATGTCATTAACAGCGGCTCTGGTCGTAACAGCGCGACGCAAGATAAGTTTCCACGCGCGATTCTGACGGGGACGTTTGATTTTGGTTTTGCAACCGCCTTGTCGTACAAAGACGTGCGCTTATGTGTGGATGAAGCCGAGGCGATGGGCGTGCCGATGGTCGTGGGTGCTGCTGTGCGGCAAATGCTGGCAGTGACCAATGCAACCTATGGCCCAGACTCTGACTTTACGTCAATCTGCAAAGTGGTTGAGGGCTGGGGGGGCGTTAAAGTGCGCAAGAAAGCCGTTGCGAAAACCGCTCAAAAATCCAAGGCCACCAAGGCGAAATAAACCTAAGATTTGGCCGGGCGCGCTGGGTTGCATACGATTACTCACCCTGAAAACTGTTGGCACGGCATGTCAAGACAAGCGTATCTCGATAGCCACCTGGCTGAGCAGGTTGAATTGGAGTGGTCTCATGAATGACACGCGCATCGTCCAGCAAAAGTAATGACCATGATTCACTTAAGGTAAAGCGCTGCCCCGAGGTACCCATGGCGTCGAACACGCGTGTTTCGCCACCTTTGACATGTTGACGGTTGATCATAAACACACCAACTAAGTCAACGCCATCACGGTGCGCACCCTCAGGGGTTGGGCGACCAATGCCAGCCTTCGTATCGATTCTGAATTGATGTGCCTCAATGCACCAACGCGTGACTGCGCCAGTGGGGTGGGTTGAACGACGTAAAGAATCCGCAGTGCGCGCAAACGCGCTCAATAAATCGATCCAGACGGGTTGTTCAATCGTATGTGCATGCATGGGTTCAAACCACCGCTGCATGCCGCCATGTAAGGCGTTATAGGATAAGGACTGCCAATGCGCGCGTCGTGGGGCAAGTGTGAGTTGCTTGTTTTCATAGACAAAACACGCGTGGCGCCGCAAGCGATAGTGACCGCCGTCTTTCAGATAGGCATCTTCTGGCATGCCTTCCCAGTCAGGTACCAGCGCAGCAAGCTCAGGCAGGGGGTGTTGTGCCCATTGCGCAACGGTGACTGCGTCAAGCACTGCGTACCCATCGGCTTCAAGTTGAGGCAGCAGCTGAGGTAAGGACACGGTCACGGGTGAGTGCTCAAGCATAAAATTTTTCACAAAAAAGACAAGTCATAGAACGCTAGTGTAGTGAAACAACTGCGATGCGTCTTAAAAACCCTAACCCATCGCTTACAACGACTCTAGTTCAGCGCGTGTCTTGCTTGCCTGGGCGCGCAAGGCGTCAAGCGCGAGGTCATCCATTTTGTCTAAGTTCCGGTACACCATCGCGAGGCGAAAGTTGTCGGCAAGCTTGGCGCGGTGACGATCAAAAAAATCCCAATACAGGGCATTGAAGGGGCAGGCGCGTTCGCCCTCGCGTTTCTTTTTGTCGTAATGACAACCCTTGCAGTAGTCGCCCATCCGGTCGATATAAGCCGCACTCGAGACATAGGGCTTAGTCGCCAGCACGCCGCCATCGGCGAACTGGCTCATCCCCAGCGTGTTAGGAAGTTCAACCCATTCAAAGGCGTCGATATAGACGCCCAAATACCACTGATGCACTTGTTCTGGATCAAGTCCTGCTAGCAAAGAAAAATTACCAATGACCATCAAGCGTTGAATGTGATGCCCATAGGCGTGTTCTAGAGATTGTCCAAGTGAGTGCTCTAGGCAGCGCATCTTGGTTTGTCCGGTCCAGAACCATTTTGGTAAAGCGGTGTGCTGCGCAAAATAATTTTGCGTACCGTAATCGGGCATCTTGCCCCAGTACACGCCGCGGATGTATTCACGCCAGCCTAAAATTTGGCGAATAAAACCCTCAGCCGTCGCGATCGTAATGCGTTGATCGAGCCAGGCTTGTTGCGCGCGTTCGACCACCTCTCGCGGGTTCAGCATTTTTGTGTTCAGCGCGAAGGATAAGAGCGAATGAAAAAGCCGCCAGCCTTTTGTGCTGAGCGCGTCTTGAAAATCACCAAAGTGAGGCAAGGCTCTTTCAATGAAATCAGCTAAACATGTCAAGGCCTCGGCGCGGTTCAGCGGCCACGCAAAGTGTGCGGCATTGGGGGCGCCAAACGTACGGACGCCCGCGGCTTCAATACTTGCCCACAATGCTGAATGATCGTGCCTAACGCGCCAGTCTGCAGGTTCGGCGGGCGCACCCGACCACGCTTTACGGTTTTCTTGATCGAAGTTCCATTTCCCTTC
>Ga0114978_10003058_pt1 | contig 13748 bp, 11 predicted proteins | sample S_140212_EF_Meta_FD_87027 | JGI IMG/M metagenome (GOLD analysis project Ga0114978, IMG submission 87027) | Freshwater microbial communities from Lake Simoncouche, Canada to study carbon cycling - S_140212_EF_MetaG | ecosystem: Environmental > Aquatic > Freshwater > Lake | place: Lake...
ATAAATTTTCTATTTGATGTATATCAATATAGGTTAATTCATACTCTTTTGGAAATTGTTCTAAAATATGTGTATTAACATATGTGGTTACTGCATTACATATGTCGTCTATATGTGTTATTAAATTAGGCGTTACTTGTTTACTGATAGCATAAAGCGATAAGTCATTTACCATATTATGTAATAGAGTGTGGATTGGGAAAAATAAATGATTTATGTATCCTGCGTAATGATTTTCTGCTTGCTGTTCAATCTTAAAATTATATCCGGTTAAATCATAGTTTGATATAAATAAGCCAATAGGTGTTAATATATAATTCTTTTGGGTTTTACTATTATAAATCGGATACACTATATCATGATAAGAAGGATAATAATTTACCTCTACTGGATGACCTGAAATTCGTTTTGGATGCGTATGTCCCATAATATCATGATATCCAAATTTATGAGTACACAAGTTAGGTGTAGATATTTCAGTTCCATTATGCCAAGAGTCATCGTCATCGTGATAGTATACACAAACTTCAGTTGGATTATTTAATTCCGGATAGAGATATTTTCGAATAGATTTCAACGATGGCTTCATACAAAATACTTTTAAAAAATACTTTTTTAAAAAAGTATCGCAAAAAGGGTGACATTAAAAAAGTGTGTCAAAATTTCGGAACTTGTATTCTCTTTCAGAGGGAACCTGGGTTTCCTTTCCCTCTTTTCCGGTAAAAGTAGCAATACGCACTACTGGTTATCACTTGTGCTTCTGGTATTTCATTAACAACAGTATCATTAAAAACATACCATTTGCCATTCGCATTCTTAATCGTCGCAGTATAGTGCCCTCCTAAAGCCCCGCCATGGTGATTACATATCGCGTATAAATCATAAATATAACTGCCGCTATTATATCCCTTGACATATCCGGAAAAATCAGCATTGCTTAACGGCGCATGTACAATCGTATGGATTTTTCTTATTTGATTATTTTGATGGTTCCACCGTTTAATATCAATAATCATCACATCAGGTAGACTCCAAAAAATAATACCGCGGTTTGCATTCTCTTTTAGCTTTGTTTTATCATTAAACCATGCATTATCGCCTTCTAGGCTTTCCTTTTGACAATATAAATCTAAACAATCAAACAATGTAGGTTCCGCTTTATCCGGTATTGGAATACTTAAAACAGAAAAGGGTTCCGGTGTCATACTCATGGATTCGCCAGTCGTTTGTGACGTGATTTCAGAGACATGAATGCCATAAAAAATAGCCAACATTTCTGAATATTCTTTTTTATACATATTTTTCATCATTGTATAACAAATCGTGGCGAGATTATCAACACTATTTTGCGCCGAGCCAGTGATTTGCATATCTACATCTCTGGACAAAGAGGTATGAAAACAGTCTACAATAAAGAGTAGAAATTCCTGTAAATCATTTTGTGCATGACCGGTGAATATATCTCTGTTTTTTATAGATGCCACTTTTTGTATGGCTTTAATAAAACCCCATGGCGCCACCACGCAATTAGAACTCCATATAAGCTCTCGCAGTTTATCCCATTCCAACAACACAATAGAATCAGGTACTCGGTTTAATTTTTTCTTATAATCGCCGTTTTCTATGAAATTGTTCAATTCATACGTATGCGATATGATTTGCATACAAGAGTTTAAATAGCACGTATTACCTACATTGGCTAATCCGGTAAGGCCATTATCTTCATATTTTTGAAAGAGTAGAGTTTTACTATTCTCATGTGGTGGGGCTGACATGAATATATATAATAAATATATCAACTATTATATTTATATATTTATCTATTTATGTATATCTATTTATATATATTTATGTATAAATATCATTCCTCGTACAATAAAAAAGGTACGGCATATACCGGTAAAAACTTTAGTTGTTTTGACTCACTGCTTTGCTTCAACCTTTTTCCAAAAGGTTGTGATCATCTGATTCCCTTTTTTCAAATTATCTGCTTTGTAAAGATAATCATCAAACAATAAATATTTAACTTCTTTATTCCTGATCGCTTCAATCTTTTTTCTTTGTTGGTCTGGCTCCGGATAATCTTTTTTAAGCTGTTCCAATTCCGCATACCATTTTCGTAATGAATGACCTTTCTTTTTCCGAAAATCTTTCATCTGTTCCAATACCAGAGCAAACAACTGCTGTAACGGCTTCATAATTTGATTGGTAATATAGAACGAATAATTAATCTTTATTTTGCCTTTGTTTGCTAGAATAAATTCAGGCGTTTCAATACGCTCACCTTGTAGTGCTTTCTTATCCGGATTTTCAATATATATAAAAGGGATACGGTCCCCGATGCTGGGCTTATTCCCAGGGTCACGTCGACCAATTCTGTCGGCCAACACTTTATGCGCGATTTGTTTGGGATTTTTATAACCCGACTTGAGTGATTTGGTAATAATCAGTTTATCCATCCCATATTTTTCATCCGTAATATTTTGTAAACAGGCTCGAAGAAAGGTACTGGCTTTTTCTACATCTTGGTCTTTCATAAAGATATCTATAACACCCCCATAAATATCTTTTACTATCGGCGCATTATCACGCCGTTTTAATACAATACCCATCGACTTGCGTTTACCCTTTAAGGGATCCAGTTCATACAACATCCCCACATATCGTTTTTTCGATAACAAGCAAAACGGTAAGAAGGTTTTCTCATACTCTAAATCATGCGGGGCTTTTAAAAACATGGATGCCAATTCACTGGCCTGCTGTGCCAATTCAATCGTAATTTCCAAGCCTTTTTGCCCGATGATTTTATTACCTGCCATATCTTTTAAATTAAATTTAAAGAAGACCGAATCTGTATCACCATAAACATATTCGGCATTGGTTCTGACCGGTCCATGATTTTTGGTTTCAACAACCAGGTCAGCATACGCTTCTTCAATCACGCGTTTCGCATACGTGAGCAATTTACGACCAATCGCTGTCGTAGACGCCGCACAATCTTTATCGTAAAATGAACTGGATTTCGCACCCGTTTGGCCATACATGGAATTGTTGGTCACTTTAATACTGGCCTGCCGCTTATCCAAAATATTTCGCATAAACTCGTCAGGATGGTTTTCGCCCTGCTTGCGCGTGGCTTTTCGCGCGGACAATAATTCCGCCAAAATCGACGGCATAATCGCTTTCGCGCCATCAGGAAATTGTGCCCACCGGCATGTCTTATAGCCGACCTTTACTTTTTCCATCCCAGCTTTGGGATTACCGTTTTTCCGTTGCCACTTGTAAGCGTCATAGGTAATATCGACATATTTATAATTGGGCAAGTTATCGTATATATACAAACCTGTTTTTGCGTCTTTTTCGCCTGTTTCTGCGATCAACACATCTTTCAAATTATATTCTTTGGTCCATACTTTACTATCGTGGGAAATGTTTTCGCTCATCATACCGGACGGATAGAGTGAACTATAGTCCAGACAAGCCACAGAATCATCCAAATACAAGTCGCACTTGGGGTCTAACACAGTCGCACCTTCATACCCTTCATCGTCTAGAGCTTTATCATTGACCGGCATAAGAGTGCCTTTCTCGCGGCATTTTTTCGCGATATAACTGGTCAACTTAATGCCTTGGCCTCGTAAGACCAGAAACTCCATTGGCACACTACATAGATTGGCCATCTCGATAAATCCAGTCATCACATCTATTTTACGCATCAAATGATGGACCAGATTACAATCCTGTAAACAATATTTCGCCACAATGGCACGCTCTTTGGGCCCTTCATTCGTCATGCGAAATATATCTTGCGGTGTTAAGTCGTCTTTGGCCAAGCCCCAGCGTACCTTCTTTTTCATATCTGGTTTTTCAATACCTTTGATCATAAAGGTTTTTTCTTTGAGATTCACATCATAGACTTCGAATTTTTTGCCCTCTTTATAATAGTCGATAGAATGGGCTTCCTCTTCAAAGCTAATAAAACTGCCATTTTCCAAACCTGTCAGGTTCTTTGAAAAGATTTTGGTACTGCCGCCGGCGGCAAAATCGTCGTGTTCTAATTTAGTGACTCCGTCGCCAATAAAGTAACCGGCCACATAATCCAGTTTATACTGGTTTAATTGATAATCCCGGCGGAAATAATTCAACATATCCACTTGTAGGCGACCAGTCATTTTAATATATTTCAAGTCATATTGCCCACTGGCTAGAACCGTTTTATTTTCTTCCAAGCCTTCTTTTTTGGTTCGCCAATCGCGATTGATACAGACTTCGTTTTTATTTCTGGATAGCTCTAGAAATTTATGTTCGCAGCCTAACTCTTTGGCCCGCAAAAACATAAACTGGTAGTCGAAGCCGAATATATTGTAGCCAATCACAATATCGGGATTCTCTTTTTGGATGAGCTTGGTCCACGCCAGCAAAACTTCTTTTTCTGTTTTATAACATTCAATCTTGGAATTTTCTATTTGGGGCAAGTCATCACAGGTATCTCGCGCAATACAGTGGTTTAAGTAAGGCTTGGCTTCCCCATAGCGAACAAACGTGGACCCGATAAAAGTGACATTGTCGCCTTTTAATTTGGGAAAAGTACTCGTAAGAGTTCTGGTCAATTCCAGTATTTTTGTTTCTCGCACTTCGTCTTTATCCAACAGCAAATCAATAATAGACCCTTTCTTTTTATAGGGTTTGATTTTGGCTTTGAAATTACGCCAATTGAATACAGATGTAAACTCTTCGGCATCACCTGCTTCTTTCAACCCTTCTTCTTCCATGGTAGGTTCTTCGCCTTCTGCTTCCACTTCCACTTCTTCAACATCAATAGTATTATCATTATCATTATCATCGTCATCTATACCCTCTTTCTTATACGTTGCTGGACATAGCTTAATCCAGCGAGCAAATAAAGTGGTGAGCAACTCGTATGAGATAGGGTGGATGGGGTAAACTAAATCCACCTCGGGGGGTACCCCCCCTTGCCCCACATAAGCTGAATTGGGGGGTACCCCCATCTGCTGCCCTTGCCCTTGCCCCCCATCTACTAGTTTATCATGTGCTGGCGATGCAGTGAACGCCGTGATAATAATCGTTTTAATAAACTCTTCTGTACAGTTGGACTCGTCGCATAAATCCACAATATTCGTGGCCAATTTTTTATAGTTTTTCACCGCCAGAGGAAAGTCTCCATGACTGCTACTGGCTTCAATATCAAAACTACAAATTTTATACGGTACTACTGTTTCTTTTTTCGGTAATGGAATTATATTTTTATAATTAATGGTATATTCAAACTCGCATGTGGTGCTATGGGTTTTATGTTTTAATGTTTTCGAACGTGGTAAGGTAATCCAGCCGGAAGGACTTATTTCTTTAATATGAAATAGCCGTAAGAGCGGCGGAATCTGGGCTTCGTATAAAATCGTGCCCGTTGTGCCAAACATGTAGCCATTCGGTTTTAGTTGTCGGCTATACTCACCTGTTTTTGCACACGTGGATGAAGTATACCATAGATTTTTGGCTTTTTTCATGGCGGCTTCATTAATAAATTTGATCAAGACAAAGGTGTATAATTTACCGGCGTCAAAACCATATAATTTCTTTTGCTTCACGAGTTTGGATGACACCACTGCATCGTCATAATAATGTGCCCCTAAATCATGCTTTAGGTGTTCTATAAAATCACACTTTATAGATTCTGTCCAGTCATCGCCAACCTTGGCATAGAAGAAGGGATTATAGCCTTCTACAAATATAGACGCGGTTTTGCCTTTTTCGTTTATACCAAACATTTGGATAGTGAATTCTTTCACCCTTCTTTCATGGGGATTGGTGGGGTCATTGTCGTTGTTCATGTTCATGTTTTGTTTGACATCATCATAGGTGTTGAATGTGAGCAACCGAAAAGAATCGTCCATCTTATGTTGGCTACGTTATTATATAGTATTACTCTTATATCTTTACAGTTTAAACTTTTCAATTTTAGGCAAGCTTTTGTAAAAGCTTCAAGCTTTTGTAAAAGCTTCGGCAAAACATTATGCTGGCTGTCGCCAGCATTTAACGATTTATACGTATATTTGGCAGAAATCGTTACAAAAAGCGTGGTAATTTTGGCGCAACATTTCGCTTTTCAAAAAGCGTGGCAAAACAAAGGTTAATTTTGGCACAACCTTTTTTAAAGGTTGTTTTTAAAAGGTTGGTATATAATAATGAACAAAGCCAACTTAATCGCTATAGCGTGTTTAACAGGATTTATAGGCGATGCTCTATTACAATTGGGGGTCTACACTTCTGTCGGTGATTGGGGTCTCAAATCTTACTTTAAGCAACATGGATCTGCTGAATCATTATTTATTGCGGGGGGAATGATGACCCTATTCTATATAATTTATATATATGCTTTGAAATTACCGTTAAAATGGTACTATTTAGTAGTTTATGGGATTGTATTAGACTATCTATTTCGTAAGACAATGGTCTTTAAAAGTTTAGAGGGATATTATCAGCATCTTAATTACTTTTGGTCGGCATTCTGGGGAGCAATTCCTATGTTAATACCATTTGTCGTGCTAAAAGTATTTGAAATGTAATTTATTACTTTATTTTTTAGTACTGCGTTTTTTAATACTGCGTTTTTTAATACTGCGTTTTTTAATACTGCGTTTTTTTATACTGCGTTTTTTTATACTGCGTTTTTTTATACTGCGTTTTTTTATACTACGTTTTTTAATACTACTACGTTTTGTACCACCTTTTTGATTGTTCTTGTTTAAATTATCCTTAATAAAGTTGACCATATCATTTGTACTACGGTCGCCTTCATATTCTTTTTTAATTTTACCATCTATAACCAGGCGAATTGTGGGATATCCTTGAAAGTTTTTAGTTGTGTCATGTTGAATAGTTTGCAAAGCATCCTCGTTGACTTCAATTATAGCAATATTTATATTACTTATATCATCATTCGTTTTTAACGCATCCCAGGCGGGTTGCATCATTTGACAATGTCCACAAGAAGGTTTATAAAGTTTAACAAACGATGGCATTCTTTGCTTTTCTACTATTTTCGTATATTCCGATACATTTTCTGGTGTGATGGAAATAAATTTCATTTTGTTCTATACAATACTTTTTAAAAAAAAGTATAGCAAAAAAATAGGGCAAAAAGTATGACATACTTTTGCCTATACTTTTCCCTACCTTTTTCGCTATTTTTGCCTAGCTTTTTTCTAAAAAGCTATTTTTGCCTAGCTTTTTTCTAAAAAGCTATTTTTTGCCCTAGCTTTTTTCTAAAAAGCTATATATATAACCATGTACCAACTTTTGATGACTAATAAAAAAATAGTAGTTAGTTTAAGTATATTTCTACTAGGCTTATATTACTTTACAAAATATGGGTCGGTAGAAGGGTTTGATGATAAAAATAGTTTGACCTATAAATGTCCTAATGTTTTAATACAAAAAGGCAGTGAATTTTTGCTATACAACTCTAAATTGGCCGAAGTGCCTGGCGTAAATCCTTTAAAGTTTGCTAATTTAGAGGATTATGTAGAGTTTACCGAATGGCAGCGTAGCCAAGGTATATTATGTCCAATTTTATATGTACAAGAGGTCTATGACACGCAGGGCAAACGTGTGTTTAAAGCCCGACCTAGTCCTACTGATTTACAAGGTGGGTTACCCGATTATATACAATCAGACCAGAGCAAGCTATTTGATGCGTCACACGATGATAACCCTTATAATACCAATAGTTATCCTGGATTTGACCCGCAAGACCAATATGTGGGTTTAGATACACCACTGGATAAAATGTATCATGCGGCCAAGGGCGGCATCAGCCCAAATCCGATGGACGATAATTGGGGTGGTGCAAAGTATACACAGCAACTGATAGATCAAGGTTATTATAAAGGAAATGAGGTAGCTATTGCTGTGCCCTAATATATGATAAAATATATGATAAAATATATGATAATAATAGGATGAAACGATTCTTGCTTATTCTAGGTCTGTTGTTTATCATTGTATTTAATAGTAGTAATGTTGGAATTGAATCTTTTAATAATGTTATAAATTTTAATAATTTTAATAATGTTAAAAATGATACCATCATTTTATTAGGCGACAGTATGTTAAAAAATAATTTATATGTTAAACCAGGATTCGCAGTAGACGACCTATTAAGAAATAAATGTTTATTAAATACAAATACAAATACACATAACAATAAAAATAAAAATATAACCATAGTAAATTATGCACGCGAAGATGCACAAATAGCAGACGTCTACACTCAATTGACGCGAATAGATAATAGTAATAATAATAATAATGATGCTTCAGTTTCAGTATTTCTTTCTATCGGTGGGAATAATATTCTACAGGTACCTATGTACCAAGGTACAGGTAAGGTTACCGCGGCGGATGTAAATACCATTTTTGAAAAGTATAAACAATTAATAGATGCTATTAAAACTAAACTACCTAATTGTAAACTATTTTTATTAAATATATACCATACGTATGATGCTACATATGCAAAACTTAACCCGATGATTGATCTTTGGAATAAACTATTGTATAACTATTTTTATAACGATTCTGCGCATTTAATCAGTGGAATAGTAGATGTTAAAACAGCATTGAATCAACCTAGTGATTTGACGTTTAAAATAGAACCATCAGAACGTGGTGGTGAAAAAATAACGGATAAGATTATAGCTCTTACCATTTAATTTTTACATGGAAAAATTGAATATGTTATATATATGATAACAACAGTAAATTATCATATATACAATGGCGGCATCTAGTTTTACCACTACCGATGAAATTATCGCTGTTTATAAAACACCGGCAGAACATACGCGATTTATTGAAAATTTGGAAGACACTTTTCCGGATGATTATAAATCGCTAGGCATAAAACCCGATATAAATAACAGGATTTATTTTAAAATAACCAACAAAAAGGAAAATCATCGGGGAATTCAATACCATGATGGATTGGTTTCGGATACACAGCAGGTCTTTAATCCTAGCGGATGTTGTTCGGGTGGCGGTTTATACTTTACTACTCTGGAAAATTTACACATGTTTGGACATTTTGGCAACAATATTCGCCCAATAATCGTGCCAGGTGGTGTGCCGATTTATGATGAAGTCTGTACCGCCCCTACAAGAGGGCATTTTCAATGTCCCAAATATCATTATAAATCCAAAGCACCAACGGTCTATGTGTTGCCGAAAATCAAACTGGGGTCGGAAGAATCGATTAAGTTGTTGTATAATCCAACACACAATTCCAATAATCTAAACAATAGGTTTATCATGAGTAGAATGTACTTGTCCGACACATTATCGTATTTAAATTTGTACCGCGAGTATTACAATGACAAGTATAGATATGCGGAAGGCAATATTTATGGAGTCGCTATTTCAACAAAGTATGGACATCGTAATCCATCGCCGTACACTAAAAGACGGAAATTTCATCCTGAACACAAACAACTCATTCATTGTAAAGTGAAAGACCTCATTATAAATGAGCAGTATGCATCATTGTTTGACCTGATTTACGAGAAAAAAACCTTGCTTGAATGGTTTTATCAAAAATCAAGTAATAAATTGTTTCAAGACCGAGCAGTCAGCATTAGTGAATTGTTTTACATCTTCTTGAAACATCAAGATAAAGCGTTTTTACGCTTTATGAAAAATCAATATTTGCCGCGATTCCAACTGCTACAGTCGGAGGGATGCCTCCAACAACAAGTTGTATTGGATTTGAAACAAAGTATTCAAAATATTCAAACAAATATCAAAACGTTGATTGATAAAAATATTTACGACATTATCCTCAAATATGGTGGTATTATTTCGGGGTCATTTGCCCTAAAACATTTTATAGGCGCGGACTGGCAGTGCGATGATATTGATATCTATTTGCCAGCACTGGAATGTAATAATATTAATAAATACATAGTGTATGATTTATTGCTTTCTGAAATACGTGATAGCACTAAAAATATAGTAACATATATTGGCGATTCAAACTCGTATAATATGAGTAATATTGTAGAAATTATAAATATAGAGCAACTGAACGGCACTAAACTACAGTTCATCTTTACCAAAGTGGATCCGTTTGAATTCATCAAAGATAACTTTGATTTCGACTTTTGTAAGGTATGCTTCCGACTCGAAACAGAAACTTTTGAAAGCAATTCCGCTGGGGGCGCTGCCCCCATACCCCCGACCGCCAGAGCAGCAGTCGGAATTGCTTCCCCCTTGCCCCCGACCGCCAGAGCAGCAGTCGGAATTGCTGGGCGAATAGACCAAGCCTATATGGATAAAATTAGTAAATGGAATATGGATGACAGTTATTCCGTCTATCGGGCAGCGAAAACAATGGACCGCATTACCAAGTATATGGCGCGCGGGTTTACGATAACCAACTTGGACGAATTCTTTGATTGCCTCGAGAAATTATTTGACTAAAAAAACTTGCCCGATTTTCCAGACCCAGAATTAGAACTTTTCATCCCATCTAAAAATTTCATCGAATCGTTCAATGTTGCTTTAAATGCTTGTAAAGTATTTAAAGAAGTAATTAATTTCATAGATGATTCATTACCCGCTATTATTGATGGAGCATCTTCTACAATAGTTCCTAATATCATTACATTTACATATTCTTCGAGTTCAATAATGGTATCATCATAGGAGGATCTATATTTATCTATTAATAAACCATCTAACATAGCGTTGGTTTTAGATTTAATGGCATCAGCTACTTTATCTTTATCGGTGGTTGTTTCTGATTCTTTATCTTTCGATTTCATACCTTCAATTAATCTGGCCTGAAACGTCAGCGATTTAATAGCAATATAAATAACAAATACGATAACTATGGCTAATCCTAAATATTTATAGATATCTTCCGAAGTCATGGCTTGTTATATAATACTTTTTAGAAAAAAGTATGGCAAAAATTACTCTGCGATTTCAGTTTCAATAGTTATTGTTGTATTTTCTCCTGCTGCCGCTGCTGCTTTTGGCACTAAATAATTATAAATATTAGCTATACATGGTTTACTGATTTTTCTACTCTGTCCATTCTTATTGAGCGTCGTAATGTTATCTAATGCCTTGTCACTACTATTCAATGCCTGTATAAGAGCATTTATGCTGCCGAATTTTCCAATGATCACATCGGCGGACGCACTACTGACATTGGGTATTTGTGAAAGCATGATTGATCCAATATTTGTAGGTGTTATATTATTTTTCTTAATACGAGTAGAGTTACATACATCAGCATAGTTTAGTGAGGGCTCTTTATCTACTACTGTACTTGATTGAATTGGTACTTGGGACAGATTGTAAAACGACATTGTATTGGGTCGTTCTTTTTCCAACTTTAAAGCAAACTGAACAATCCATTCAGCCGTTTCATCTATGTTCATCGTGCGATGAACCGAAAACCCTTTAAAATAAGAGATGGATACCATGGCTGATAGTAGAGTTTTTTTGTCTACACAACCTTTGCCAGCAAAGGGTTTATAGGTTCTTAAATCACCTTCGATCGCATAATAAATAGTATGGTTATGCATAGAACATTGGTTTAAACGGAAACTTTGTTCAGCATATCTACCATCTTTAATACTAGCTGCTAAATCGGGTAGACTTTTTCGCTCAATAATGACTTTTTCTATGTTATCATTTAAATTTAAATCATCAAGAATGATAACATCGCCTAAAGGAATGTTTTCTTTTAAAATCTTGATACAACTGTATTTTTCTACATTACTTTCGAGTAGTAGACAACATTTAGAATGGAGCTCTGCATCACGGTAATCTACTTTAATAAGCATTAATGTATTTATAAAAATACTTATTAAATCATTTTCAGAATATATATCCTACTTTTCGAACTTTAAGACACAAACTTTCTAAAAGGCGCGACATTACCCACACGCCCAACGCTAGTGCTGCCATATCTAGGCATCGGGTAAGGGATATTCGGACTAGGTATGTTTCGTTGTAGACGAAAATAGACATTCGCCGGGTGTCCGACCAAAGTATTAATGCCTGCTTTGCGATTACCACCCCCAGTAGGTCTGTTTATAAGAGATGCTACGTTACGCGCGTTTTTGCTGCCATTCATTAAAACCATTTTATAGTATATACAAATATAAAAAACAACACCAACCTTTTGGCACAACCTTTTTTAAAGGTTGAAAAAGGACTTAAACCTATTTTTATAACTAGTATATAATCAAAAATGGCTGAAGTAGCAGACTCTATTAAATCCATACTACAAGATGGCGACATTGTTAAAAACGGGGAACATTTAATTTTCAATCCATTCAATCCGGAAAATAAAGAGATTACATTGAATGATGTTCAATGTATTCTTAATAAGTATGGGATAACTGCCAAAGTTCATAATATTGAATTGTATAAACGTGCTTTTGTCCATAGTTCTTATATTAAACGTCCAGCCACCGAAAATGCTGCCAATAATATTATTATTGTCGCTAAACCAGCGAATTGTATAGATTTAAAGACCAAGTCCAATGAACGCTTGGAGTTTATCGGGGATGGCGTTTTAGAGTTGATTACTAAATATTATTTATATCGCCGTTTTCCTAAAGCCGATGAAGGCTTTATGACAGAGAAAAAAATCGCCGTGGTAAAGAATGAACATATTGGTAAATTGGCCTATGATATGCAAATTAACAAATGGCTTATTTTGTCTAAATATGCCGAGGAGAAAAAGACACGCACGAATTTGAAGAAGCTCGGCTGTTTGTTTGAAGCCTTTATTGGTGCGTTATTCTTGGATTTTAATAAAATACAAGTAGCAGACGAACACGGGTGGTTCAGAGATGTGTTTGTGACAGGACCTGGGTTTCAAATGGCACAGAAATTTGTAGAAAATGTATTTGAACAACACATCGACTGGGTTAAGCTGATTAATACAGATGATAATTTCAAGAATATTTTACAGGTAAAGGTTCAAAAGGAATTTAAAATTACACCTGATTATTTAGAGATATCGCATAATATGGATAATGGGTATGAAATGGGGGTGTTTTTATGTATTGGAAAACCTATTCATCAGATGGTTTTAGCATCAGCCAAACCTTTTGCTTTATATGGATCTTTTGCTAAAATACAAGAAGCGCTTCTGACGCAAGAAAGTGTATTTATATTTTTAGGCAGTGGTACACATAAAATTAAGAAAAAAGCAGAACAGATTGCTTGCGAACTGGCAATAGGAGCTTTACACAACAGTTCTGCTTAATGAAATTGCTGTGGCAAATCCCCCTTTTTATTTACCCAATCTATATATATGTCTGCTGCTCTATTGGCTCAATTAAAAATAAAAAAACAGCCAGATGTATTAGAAAAAGTAGAAGTGGTGATTCCATTGGGGGCAGAGTCCCGTCAGAGTGAGTTGGGGGCTCTGCCTGCCCCGATTGCAAGGGCAGTTGCCAAACCCCCTACCATTTCTGAATTGAAAATAGTAGATAAAACCAAAACATCTGGATTTGACCGAGCTGCTTTTATGAATGCTTTAATAGAAAAGAAAGGTGTGACTGTACCGTTGCCACAGGTAAAACCACCAGGTACTATTGTTATGCCGGTGGTGCCGTTAATCATTAAAAAACCTGTGAAGAAACTAGTTAAGAAAGCACCATTAAAAATTATGGAAGAGGTAAAGGCAGTTGAACCTTTAGAAGTTG
>Ga0114978_10003060_pt1 | contig 13746 bp, 26 predicted proteins | sample S_140212_EF_Meta_FD_87027 | JGI IMG/M metagenome (GOLD analysis project Ga0114978, IMG submission 87027) | Freshwater microbial communities from Lake Simoncouche, Canada to study carbon cycling - S_140212_EF_MetaG | ecosystem: Environmental > Aquatic > Freshwater > Lake | place: Lake...
CAACTAATGCAGATGTTGCATCTCCTGGAATGGTGCGGTAAGCAATAACTACCTTCGCTCCGTTGTTTTTCATTTTACCAACGTGTTTCATTTTTTATCTCCTGTTAGGCTGATGGTTGATCAGCTGAACTTTCTGTTTGTGGTGGAGTAACAGCATTTAGAAAGTCGTTTAACTTGTTAAATGCAGTACCGACTGCGGCCATTTCTGCGGCCTTAAATGCACCACGTTGGCTTGCTACGTCAATAATTGCACGTAGATTACCAAGATCTTGAATAGTAAGTTCTGGCTGTTTTGCTTCTGGAGCACCGCCACCGACTGCTTCAGTAGTTTGGGCCGTGCCTTGATCTAATTGTTCTGACATAATATCTCCTATGTATTCTTGTCTAAATGCGGACATGATAGACTCAATATAGTTAGCTCTTTAGCGTCCTCGACGCCTATTTCGTGGATCTCAACCATTTTATTATTTGAGTCCAACTTTAAACTTTTAACAATAGCATACCTACTGTCTAAGTTTTGGTATATCCAAGTTTCTATTTTGTCCGTACTACTTCTGTCACTAAGCATCATAGTAGCAAAGTGCTTGGGTATAAAACTCAAGCGCCTTGCACCTAATGCATTAAGAGGATTAACTGTTCCTCGTACCAATGACATAATGTACCTACTTTATTTATAATGAGCGGTCTGGCCGAATGGCGCAATTATGGAATCATTTCCATGCACAATAAACAGGGTTTCACAATAATCCTCGTCACCCCAGCTACCACACGGATATCCATCAGTGAACATAATAAAGCGTTTTGGCGCAATATCGTTATCTTTCATAAATGTCCAATTAGCTTCAAAATCAGTACCGCCACCACCTTGGCAATCATAGCTCATAATATCATCTGCGTTATCGGCAGTAAATCTTTGATAGCCATAAACTTCAGTATCAAATGTCCAAATGTCTAATTTGAAATCAACGTACTCGTCCATGATCCCTTTAACTTCACTAATAAAGTCTTTGGCTTGTTTGTCTGAAATACTACCAGACATATCAATTGCTACACTTACGTCAATAGTTTCTTCGTTCATCATGCCTGGCAAAATAGCACCAGACATTTGTGATTTACGATTTGGACGACTAAAACTAAAATTGCTTTTAAGAATACTTTGAATATTCATACGCAACAATTCACGCCAGTCCATTTTAGGTTCAGTGAAATCTTTGATCATTCTAGCAACACCTGCTGGTACACGACCAGCGCCTGCGGCCTGTGCGGCACTTACCATTGCTTCTTTGATTTCATCGCGAATCTTTTTCTTTTCTTCGGCAGTAAGTTTTGGACGACCTTTTCCATTACCTTCTTTGTCGCCATCTTTTCCTTCCCCGTCTCCTTCCCCATCTTCCCCATCTAAGTGTTCGTCGAGCAATTCGCCAAGAGTTTTCATATCGATCTTAATTGCTTTTTCTTCAACGTCTGCATAAATTTGTTCGTATGACCAACCGCGATATTTGTTATCTTGGAAAATTTTAATGAAACTAGGTACTTCACCAATGCGCTCATCTTTAAGAATTTGATTAGCGGCATAGTCAGCGGCAATGTTTGACAACTGAGGATCGCGACTATCGCGACGTCCCATATGGTCAAATACGTTATGTAGAACTTCGTGAGCAAAACCAAATTCTGTTTCTTTAGGAGTTAATTTATTAACAAAACCTACGTTGTAATAAAAATTACGACCATCTGTTGCAAGTGTGCTACACCAATCAGACGCATCGATCAATTTCATTCGAGTTGCAAGATTACCAAAAAATGGATGACGTAACAATAAGCCAACTCGAGCGGTAATAAGTTTTTCCATAACTTTTGCTTTTTCAGCAGAAGTGTATTCAATTGCTTTATCGGCTTTAGCAGTACGCTCTTGTTTCATTACAGACATAATTACTTCCTTTTTTCAGTGTATGTATATATTATATAGTCTTTTTAAGGTTTTGTCAACCTTGATCGGGCCAAACTGATTCATTTGGTTCATAAAAACGATTTTCGGTATAATTCCAGTGCCGTGTGTCGTATACACAGAGTTCCAAATTAAACCCGATTAATCCAATTCCAAATTTGAGTCCAGCATGATCGCCTTTGAAAGTCAGCTTAAACTCAAAATCAATAATTTGGTTAGTACGATATCCGTTAAATTCCCAAGCCTTATGTTTTGGAAGTAAACCGTTTTTGAAGAATACGGTGTCCCAACGGTTACTCCACGGATTTGAAATAGATAAATTTAAGTCGATCATAATAAGTTAAAAAAGGGCCCTAAGGCCCAATTTTAATTCTCCATTGCTGAAATAATGTACTTGCCAAACTTGTCGTGGAACTCATCAAAGCTCTTAAGACGGCTTGCATCGAACGGCAGTTGATATTGTGTTAACGCAACCTTGGCACCCATAACAACCAACTCAGTTGGGAAATTATCCATCATAAAGCGGAAGAAGCAATCTGCTTGTTCATTCCAATCTTTGGCTTTCTTTTCATGTGCAGTTTGAAGCTCGTAGCACATACTAATAGTCAAAGAGTACATAGCGGAAATTTCTTTAATTTCCAACTTCTTAACAGAACCTTTAAGAATTTCTTCTGGCTTAGGCAACTGTTTAGCAATCTTACGATGTGCCATAAATTTAACAGCCAGACCATCCCCGATCGCACCAGCAACCAAGTCAGTGAGCGTAGTCTCGGGCAAGTCATCATCACCGAGGAGGTCTGACACGAACGACCAGCTACGTGGAGTAGCAAATGCACGGCTTGAGCTCTTTGGATCAAAGTCGTACAGGTCTTGTTTTGCAAAGCCAACATAACCAACAACTTGTTCATGGACTTTGTTCTTAACAGCCCATTCTTGCCAGTCATCAAAGTTAGTCTTCAATTCCAAGTGCAGGAAACGGTTTGCCAACGGAGCAGGCATACGATAAGTTACACCCTTGTCGCTTTCGCGGTTACCAGCGGCGACAATGCTAACACCTTTTGGCAAGTAATAAGTACCAACACGGCGGTTTAGAATAAGTTGATAAGCCGCGGCCTGTGTAGCAGGAGCCGCTGAGTTAAGTTCGTCTAGGAACAGTACTGCGGTAGATTCTGGATCGCTGGGCAATTCCATTGGAGGAGCCCATTCCATTTTACTTGTTTCTGGATTAAAAAACGGAATACCTTTAATGTCGGTAGGTTCCCACAAACTCAAACGAACATCAACAACCTCACGGCCTTGTTCATCTGCAATTTGCTTAACAATATCTGATTTGCCAATACCAGGAGCTCCCCAAAGGAATACTGGTCGGCCAACTTTGAAACATTTACGGATTGCCGCTTTAGCTTCATTAGGAGTTTGGGTGCGGTTAACGCTAACTGACTCTGCCATTTTACTTGCCTTTCAAAATTACATTAAAATTTGTAGTACCTACTACGTTCACTGTTTATATAGTATAGCGTCAGTAGGCAGAAAAGTCAAGTGTTGGTTTGTCCAAAAACTAACTATTTTCTTCTGTGTGGCTTTTTAACGACATTGCTTTTGCTAGTCCAAACTTTTGGACATCACCGCTAAAAAGTATCAGTTGGACGGCAGTTTTTTCTTTGAATACTACGATGGATTTTTTGGTTATATGCCAAGGACCGTCAATGAATCGATCTAGCCAAATCATAACCTGATTTGTGAGTGTAAAGTCTTTTGGAAACTCAATGTCGTAACTTTTCATTTCCATTTGAGTTGTAAACACTTCGTACCCTTGCTCAGTTAGGCGCATACCACCTATATCTTTTTTACGAGGGTTTTGCCAAAGTACGGCGTGATTTTTTTGTAAGGATTTTGCATCAGCGGGCCAGCCCAACTGATCGCTTACTATCTTAGTCAGTTGACTCTTGACGTCCAATCTGTTCACCTGTGGTTAGTTTGAATACGGCAAAATCTTCACAGTTAAACATCTTATTGAGTTTGTCTGCTAGATTGATTGCGTGACCAGAATTACTAAAGGAAACCTTTTTGTATTTTGGTCCTAATTGGTGTGCCACAATACTTGTGGTTTTTAGATTGACTGGTTTACTTTTGTAAAACACAGCCCAAATGGCATCAGCTTCCAAAACCTGTTCGGTTTTATAAGTCTTCTTACTGGTTATTTCTAATAGTACTTTGGGTTTTGGTCTACTCATTATGCGTATCTCACAAATATATACGCAGTTATTTATCTAGACCTTTATAAACTGCCGCCGTCCATCTTAATGACAATGTCTTCTTGTTGCTGGACATTTTGGACAATCTCGTCTAAATCGCCGGCTAAGCGGGTCATTACTTGTGCTAGGCTGTCCGCTAACAAAGTAGCCTCTTCTATACCGATATTGACATTTTTTTGACCTGATTTTCGTGCAATACGAGCCTTTTCGAGGTACAATTCAATAGGTAATGTGTTTAGTGGTTGAGTCATAGGTCCTTGCTTACAGAGTTTAGAACAGTACGCATTTCGATCTCAGTCTTAAAAGGACCTTGAAACGGATAGCGTTCTAATGTAATTAGCTTAGGACAAAAACTTTTAACCCAACCTTTACGGAATTGAATAACATAGTAACCTGCACAATAAAGACTTTTACTCTTGTTACTTTTAGCATAAATTGGTAAACGCTTTTGAACATTCCATAAAGGACCAAATGCTCTTCCGTTTACTGGAAATCCGTAGATGTCTGTTGTGGTTTCTTTTTCTTTAGCCTGCTTTTCTTTTTTAAGAATTGACTCATCGAGTGTAATACCAAACCGTTCTTTAATTTCAGTTAGGTCGTGTACCTCAATTTTCTGACCTTTGCATAAAAGACTAAATCCTTTTTTCTCTCGACTTAGTGTGGCAAATTTCTCACCATTATTTTCTAGAATCCAAAATTTATTTGGAACTAATATTTTTGCTGTTGTAATCATGTGTGTCTCCATGCATGTGGGTTGTTTTGCTTTGCAGGTATCAATGTATTGACACTTCATTGATGATATCTTGCATTAAGCGGTTCTACATAAGAAGTTACTTGCTCGGAAATTTTAACAAGATCGTAAGATCCACAAAACTTCATAAGCCTAATACCTACTTGTGCTATATTTTTCTCTTTATCGATTTCTGCTTGAATAGTTTCAGTAATCAATGTTTTAATATTTTCTGGCTGTGCTGTAAGATCGCAAAGCGTTACATTACGGTTATAGTCGTCTAGTACACGATGTTCTTTACCTTCATGATCTACCCACTTTTGTAACATCATATTGTTCCAAGACCATCCTTTTGAGTTTCTGTCAGCGTAGGCCTCCTGGAGACCAACTTTATTCTTTGACCCTTTAGTACGTACTCCCGGATATGCAGAAAATACATTATCGGATGTGTCTCCACGCATACACTTCTCAAAGAGTAACCATGCTGGGTCCGGTGCGCCTTTGACTTCACCAGTTTTCTTATCTTTAACAGGTTTGCCCTTGTCATCAAAGTATCCTTCGTGTGTAGTTGTAACAGCACTTACACCATTATATTGTTTTACGTTAGGAGCAATTAGTTGTGCAAAATCGCCATCGGTTGAAATAATAACATGATTATCATTTGGATGAGCTTGAATAAAACCAGCAATCAAATCGTCAGCTTCTAAATTAGGATGCTGTAATACTGTACAGTTAGTTTTATCTATAATGAACTCTTTAAAGTCATCAAACGTTTCCCAAAAGACTTTATCTTCTTCTGCATCACGTGGACTTAGTGCATCTCGAGCAACTTGTCGATTGCGTTTATACGGCTCATAAAAGTCCTTTCTCCATGAGCGACCTTCTAAACAGAAGATGACATGTTTCCCATCAAAGTCTTTCCAAGCCTTGCGTACACTACTCAAAAGAGTATGTAGACTCATGCCCACTTTTTCTTCAATTTCTCCGCGAACAACGTGTCGCGCACGAAAAAATGTATTTGCTGTGTCTACCAAAATATAGGTCATTAACTTACCTCTGTTCTTCCATTACCAAGATTATTAACATTAATGTATCCAGAACCTCTACGATCCATACCGGGTACATTATCTTCACTGCCTACTTCACGACATAAATCGCTGAACCATTGATCTACGATTTCTTCTTCTGTTACGCCTGTGTAACCGTTGTTACGTAACATTAACACAAAATACTCGTTCCAGTCAAGCTCAAAAAATCCATTCTTTGGGCTTTCTGGATTAACGTGGGTTTGTAGTACGGCTACCCAAGGTTCCTTTTTAGCATTGGCCGCTTCCTTTGGATCCAACGGCGCCGCTTCTACTTTATATTTTTCTGCTTCTTTTTGTTTTTTTGACTTAAACAAGTCTTTTAATTTTTTTAACATATTATGTCCTTGTTAACTGCCACTTCATAAATTCAAACTTTTCAATGTAGTAATCTTCAATTACAGGGTCGCCCGGTCCAGTAATTACTCTAGTACCTTTATAACATCTTTTACCCCAAAGTTTCTTTCCTGTTAAATGGCAAGTTTTAGGTAAAATGCAAAGAATTAATCTCCAGTCTCTAGCACGACTTAAGCTCCATAGTCCCTCATGGTCCATTCTGCTTAACCCCATTGCTTTCTTCGATGCGTAACCCGACATCAGGTTCCCCATTCGTTTTTAAAGAGTGGCACTTGTAGTCGATCACTGTACCTCCAGCCTTTTCGCATTGCCATTTCTGCCACTGCACGATTGTTAAGGGTATACACCCGCTCAACACCACCGACAGGCATAATATACACAGGACCTTGAAACCCTGCCGCACGATATTCCTCAACAGCTCGCTCAGCATCTTTAAGGTCCTCCTCTGTTGCTACTACAAACTTCAAATACACATACCCGTAATTTTCATAATCACATACTACTTCTGGTTTAATAGCATCATCCCACGGCTCACCTGAGCAAGGAAGTTTGGCACTTACACTAAATGTGATCTCACGTTGAAAGTCTAAATTAGGCATTTGCCATTGTATTAGATAGTCTTTAAATCCTTTTGTTAACCGCATTGTACCGTTAGTTTCAAAAGTGATTTCTTTAAGACGTTGCATCCTAGGATGACTTAACAAGTCCGGATAAGCACGTTGCCAACCCAGCAATGGCTCACCGCCTGTAATAACCAAATGTTCATCCTGCCATTCGCCGTTTGGTAGCATTTCCATAATGCGTTCTACAATTCCGTCAGTTTCAACTAATGGACTAAGATCTTTAAAACGAACATCCCAACTAGCGTAACTATCACAACCAGTTGATACTAGTGGGAGCTCATTATAATCTTTAAATTCTACAATACGTTCTGCAATGGCTTCACGTTCATTTGATAATTCACCACGTGGCATACCAAAACCTTGACAGGTAAAGTTACAGCCAAATGTACGCAAGAAAACAGACGGTACACCCATGTAACGTCCTTCACCTTGTATACTATAAAATAGTTCTGCTAATTTAATCTTACTCATTCAGATCTTCCGCTTGTGCAACTATCATTCCAAATTTCTTGAGCTTGTTTTTTATATTGCTCAAGATCCCATTTGTCTTTAGCGGCTTTATAAGCATCTTCAGTTAAGCCATGCCAGCCGCAACAATCACCAGTTGGGCTACGGCCACAACCGCATGTTCCTAATTTCTTTCCAGGTTCGGGTACTCGTACTTGCATTTCTATATTCCTTAAAGTGTCTTAATATTGTACTTGGACTTTTGATTAAAGTCAAGTCTTATGGTAATTACCTTTACCAGGGATAGTGTTTCGAACACCACCAATTGGGTCTTCTACATCACCAGCACGTCTGGGGATAAGATGAATGTGCGGCCAATTAATGGTTTGTCCAGCAGTTGATCCAAAATTGAGGCCAATATTAAAACCATCACATTCGTTATTTTCTATCATTGTTTTGCCTTGTTTAATGGCATCTTCAAACGCATCTTTTAATACTCCTATGGTATTATATTTAGGCACAAACAATAAATGACCAGGTGTGCAAGGATATTTGTCTCGAAACACTACTACATGGAAATCTTCTTGAACACAATCAGTCCAAGGAACATTGGTATCTGTAATGCCTTCTGGTCCATCAAATATTTTGTCAATCATTTTATTTCCTCTAGTCTAGGTGCATAACATCCTAAATGTTGTACAGTAACAGCACTTGCTTTAATAGCAAATTGAATAGCCGCAGGCATATCGGTAGTATTTAGGTATTCGTAACATAGTGCAGATAAAAATGTATCACCAGCTCCGCACACATCGGCTACTTCTACAGATTTAGCACCAAATGCAAAATCTCCATAAACAACTCCTTTGTCTCCATATGTAACAATTAACCCACACGGAACTCCTGCTGGAAAACTTGTAGCACGACTATTTTCGAGTTCGTTAATTTTAATAAAACAACCTTCTAATCTTGCTAGGTCTGTTTTCTTTGTATCAACAAAAATGGGACCGGAGAAGTTCTTACGAAGGTCTTCGATAAGTTCGTAGCTGATTGTTCCTTTGTTATAATCACTAATAACAATAGCATCATATACTAACGGAACAGTAGTTTCAAGTTTAATAGGAGTGCATTTTTTATCGTCGTCAATTCGAACAATATGTTGCTTACTTCGAACATCTATTAATCGAGTTTTAATAGATGTTTCTTCATGTAGGAATGCAACATCGCACCCTAGTGTCTTTAAATTTTCAAAAACATTTGCCGCCATCCCTGACCGTTGCTCTTGATAGCTATATTTAAATATAGGAACTGGAGCTTCTGGGCTAATACGGTCTACGGTACCGTACTGATAGATATCAAGACACCTATCGCCTATCAATAATATCTTGAATTGTTTTTGTTGTTGAATGTTCTGTTCTGTCATAATAAACTACTTTTGGAACTAATTCTTTACCTACTACACTTCGATTTTTATAGTCACTGCCTTTGACCATAATATCAGGATCATAGATTTTAATTTTTTCTATTAGTGATTCTCGACTATTAAAAAACCACACATCGTCAACTGCTTTAATATTCTTTAACATAAACCAACGATCGTGTTGATTGTTGATTGGTCTTCCTTGGCCTTTAAGTTCTCTAACACGGTCATCTGTATCAATTAGTACTAATAGGTAATCACCTAAACTTTTAGCATAATTTAACATTTCGATATGTCCGCGATGCAGAATATCAAATGTACCGTTAACTATTACTTTGGTCACGTTGGCTATCTCCTGGCATTACACGATAGTTGTCTTCTACGCTATCTGGAGTTGATACTTCAATTATATCACCTTTTTCTAAACAAATAAGTCTATGTGGAAGTAGTGGCTCATTATGCCACACGCTATTTTTTTCTAGCATCTTTGTGTAAACTTTAGCATCTTTAGTATCAATATATTCAACTAAAAACTGTCCAGAAAGTACAAACCATGTCTCATCTTTTTCTGCATGAAAATGCATACTAAACTTAGCACCAGTATTAAAGTGCATAAGTTTACCGCAGTACTTGTCATTAGTGGCCCAAATTAATTCATGGCCCCAACCTTTATCAACAAATCCTACTTGTCTTGTCATACTGCTGTCTCATAAATCTTAGACCATTTCTTGAGCTTTTCAATTTTAGCATCTGCGGCTTTTTCAATATTGGTCCAACTAACGATATCCATTTCTTGCAAGATATTGATCATAGCATATAGATCACCGAGTTCTTCTTCAAGATGTTCACGGTTAGTTTTAGGCTTACCGGGTTTATAGTTGTCTAATCCAAACCGACTAATTTTAGAGACTGCTTGGATTACCTCGGCACATTCTTCTTGTAGAATGTCCATTACTTCTTTTTCTTGTGTTGTCATTTAGTCCACCATTCTTCGTACGGAAATTCAATCCATACATTATTTTCGGCTTTGTTAACTTCCATGCCAACAAAGTCCATTCCAACATTGCATTTGCTTGATAAGTTATCTACAATAACTGCAAATTTTACATTTTGATTCCATACGTGTTCCCACCTTGGATCGCATGGCAAGCAACTACTTTGCCAATCTTCCATTAACCAGTTTAACGTGGATCCTTGATCATTAATGTCATCAACAACTAAAATATTCTTACATAACGGATCACCGAGTTCCGAAGCATTGAACCCAAATGCATCTTCGGCCATCCAACAGTTACTTTCACATTCCCCGCCGTCACGTAGACTAATTTTAAGAGTTTCACACGGGATGTTAAAATACTGACTGATCATTACTGCTGGTAACAATCCACCGCGAGTTAGTCCTACAATATAATCTGGGCGCCAATCGGTGAGTGTAATATCTCTACAGATCTTTGCAACTAGTCCTTTAAATTCTGCGTCATTAATTACGAGCTTGTTCACGCCTTGCCTCCAAGTATCTTTCGTTGTGAATCCATTTGTTGTTAACTAAAAATCCCCATTCTCTCTTCTGGGGACCGGGCATAAACAAAGTCCATGCTGTTACATTTGGATCTAATTCTATCCTATGATATGAAGTAGGACTACATATACGGAAATGCCCCGGACCTCGCCATTGTTTGTATTCGGTAAATTTTTTACCTAATGAATCAAATACAGGAATCCATTCCCAATAGCCACCTTTTAAAATTAGCGTAGCATAAGGCCATGGATGATCATGCACATCATCGGGGTCTGATTTAAGAAACTTGTGTACAAAGATATTAAATGGAAATTTTTTTCTGTCTTTAAGGAAGACATAATACCGTTCCAAATATGGCTCCGCAGATTCTCTGTCCATAATAATTCTCTTTCGATCATGTTTCTCTAACCAATTAAGAATCTTATCTGTTACTTTCATCTTCACTCCTGCATAGTTCATACACTAGTTTAAAGTCATTCCAGCTCTTTTGTAAAGCAGGATATTTTTCAATCATTCTACCTAACGTAATTGGATCCAATCTGTACGTTTCTAACCAACCTGCTTGTTTCTCAATTCCGTAATCTTCTTCGTACATTTCGTGAAGCACATCTTTAATATGCTTCACTGTTTAAGGGTTTCCATCGTAATGATTTTAGCAATCTCTTGTCCCAAATCTTTACCATCTGTAATGATATATAAACCACTATGACTACGATCCTTGTGTCGATCATATGTGCTGGTTTCTACAACCATACCACCATTGGCTTTGTAAACTTGGAATCGAATTCCTTTATCGCTATCTAATGTAGGACCTCGACCAATACCTATAGCTTGAGATGTTGCCATTTTTAATACTTCATTTGGATAAACATCTTGTGCGCTGTTTGCCCAATCACGTAGTTTAAGTTTTAACCAATTCATTTGCATCCTTCCAACCAGGCATCAAGCCTACTTACTGCTTCATTAAAATCAATTGCCCATACTTTGGCATATATGACACCTTCTTGGATTATTATATCAAACGGTACAACACCGCCGAGCATAAACTCTTCTGGAACATCAACTGTTACAGTAAATTCTTCTAAATTCTTTGCACGATTAATAAAATGATCGGCAATATCTTTGGCTGTTGTTGTCATCTTGGGGCAAACTCCTGTTGTAGTTTAATGTTATCAAAGAATTCTTTCTTTGTATGCGGATCAGTATTAAATGCACCTTTAAGTACTGTTGTTTGTGTCAAAGAACTATGTGCCATAATGCCACGATTCTCACAGCAACCGTGTATGGCTTGAACATAGACTGCTACGTTTTCTGAGTCAGTAGCCTTGCTAATTTCGCGGGCGATGTCATTACAAAGTTCCTCCTGGAGTGTACCTCGTCTAGCACACCACTGGGCAATTCGTGTGTACTTTGAAAGTCCGATGAGCTTTTGTGCGGCAATAATACCAATATAAGCAACACCAGAAACAGGTTGGTGATGATGACTGCACATACTACGCAACTCACTGCGAACAACCAACATACCTTCGTAGCGGTCTTCCGAGTCATTTGGAAATGCAGTTGCGTCTGGTGCTGGTTCATATCTTCCTGCCATTATTTCATTAAAGTACATTTTAGCCAGTCGACGGGCTGTACCTTTGCTGTTTGGATCGTTTTCTCGATCGATAAGCAACGTATCTAACACTCGTTCAAATGCTACTGTTGCTTCATTGATTAGTTTTTCTTTATCTTCTTCGCTAACATATTCGCTAATGTTATCTCCGGCCCAGAAACGTTTATTATCACGCTTCATCTTAAATCGGATAGCATCACCTAGATATGCTTCTTCGTAATCTTTATCAGACATTGCATCTGCGGCTTTAACAAATACTTCTTTCTTTAAAGGTATGTATTTGTCTTCGGCAAAAGATCTTGTATCTTCTGCACTTATAATTGGATCTACTGCAAATTCTTTTGTCAATTTATTATTCTCCGAGTTAATGTCGTGGATGACACTATATTATACAATATTATTTAGGTTCCGTCAACCTTAGTAAAGTATTTTTCTTTACCGCGGCATCTAGTACGTTTAATGGAATATTTAGGCTTTCTGCATATTTGAGTAATGCTACTGTATCTTTTGGAAAACATGCACCACCAAATCCAAAAGATCCATCAGGTCCTGGAACCTGCAAATGACTGCGGCCAATCCGGTCATCAGATCGAATCATTTTAATAATCTTATTATAATCCAATCCTGCGGCAACGGCTAATTGTTGCAATTCATTCATGTAGATTACTTTAGTAGCTAAGAATGTATTGATTGCGTACTTCGCTAATGATGCCTCTCCAATAGAACAATGGAAAACTTGATCAAGCAACGGTAAACTTAATTTAACAATACGCTCGGCTTCGTGTCTGTAGGCTCTTATTGCACCACCAATGATGGCAAATTTTTGATTTAGGTAATCTGTTTGAGCATTAGCCGCAGTTAAAAATTCTGGATTATGAACTAGGTTAGGATATAGTTTATTCAGTGCTTCGTACTTACTCGGGGGAGCAGTACACTTACTAATAATAACACCTTGATAATCTTTTAACCGTTCTAAAACACTTTCAAGTATACTAGTATCACAACTCATGTCGGCGTTCATAGGACTAGGTACGCAAACAAATATACCTTCGCAATCTGTTAGATCTGAATAAGTTCCATTTGCACGAGTAGGGTCCACATCAACTTTTACAATCTCAGTCATGCTAGATTCAAAAGAAGATGCAATGGCACTACCGACAAATCCTAGGCCAATAATGCCTATTTTGTTAAAATACATTATTTGATACTTTCTAATAGTACTGTTGCACTAAAAAATTCTTCAGTTAAACATTGAGTTTGTTTTTGTAATTGTGGCAAGTATTTGTCGTAATTTTCCATATATTGTATGATTTTCATACAGATTTCTTTACGATGAATAGTATATGCTTCAAATGACTCTGTCCACGCACTAGGGTACTTAAATGTATCAAAAGCCATTTCGCTATAGCTTAAACGATCTGGAACCATAGGTATTGCATTTACTAATGCACCTTCATACCAACTAATACCTAGTGTTTCTTGTAAGTTAGCACTGAACACTAACTTGGCTTCTCCTAGCAAATTATGATATTCGTTTTTTGTTAGTTGTTGGTCTTGGCAAACAATAAACTCATATTGCGGTAAGTGTTGTTTTAGATCTCTAAAAATTTCAACTTGCTTCTCTGGCGCAATACGATGAGGGAACAAGATAAGATCACGCTTGGGCATATTCTTATACATAGTTAACGTTGCATCCATATACTCCATGGGCCAACCTGTACGTACAACCTTGTTGTTGAACACAACATCATCTAAG
>Ga0114978_10003062_pt1 | contig 13742 bp, 2 predicted proteins | sample S_140212_EF_Meta_FD_87027 | JGI IMG/M metagenome (GOLD analysis project Ga0114978, IMG submission 87027) | Freshwater microbial communities from Lake Simoncouche, Canada to study carbon cycling - S_140212_EF_MetaG | ecosystem: Environmental > Aquatic > Freshwater > Lake | place: Lake...
TATTGCACGTAGAGGTGGACATACGTTAGTAATGGATGACGGAGATATTCTAGGTAGAGATCAATTAGTAAGAATACGTAGTAGTTTAGGACATCAAATATTAATGAGTGATGATGGTCAAACATTATTCATTATTCATGCTAACGGACAAAGTTATATTGAGTTAGGTAAAGAAGGTACAATTGATATGTATTCTACTAACTCATTCAATGTAAGAACACAAGGTGATTTGAATCTACACGCTGATAACAACATTAATATTAATGCAGGTAAGGCATTAAACATAAGTGCTGATACAATTGCAATGAGTAGTGAAAAACAAACTACACAAAAAGTTGGAACAGATTTTAGTTTATATGCTTCTGGAACATATACAACTAAAGTAGATGGTAAGATGAGTTTTGCCAGTGGCTCGGATTCTTCTTTCTATAGTGATTCTATTACATATTTTAATGGTAGTAAAATTAATTTGAATACAGGAGCATCAAGTCTTGTGCCACAAGAAGTTAAACCATTACCAATAACAGCGCATACTGATACATTAAATGATGCTACTAAGGGTTGGCTAGCGGCACCGGGCAAGTTATTAAGTATTGTAAGTAGAGCACCTGCTCATGCACCGTGGGCTAGTGCAAATCAAGGTGTAGATGTTAAAGTTAACAATAACGCAAGTGCCGCATTACCGGCTGCACCTAGTCCAGCAGTAGCGGCCGCAAATGCCAGTTCAGGTTCAGCAGAAGTTACTGCCCCGGTAACACCGTCAGTGGCAGCTACTGTACCCCCATCGGCTGCAATTAGTGCGGCATTAGATAAGAATGTAACGGGCACATTGGTTGCTCAAGTATCTACATTAGCCGCAAAGGGCCCGGCTGCGGCCGCGGTTAAATTGGGTGCAGGCGTAGTAGAAACTGCAAATGGTGCTGTTGCGGCAGTGGGTGCAATGGCACAAAGTCCTGCTCAACTGGAAGCTGCCGGTGTAATTAAACCCGGTGCATCTGCATTAGTTAATAATTTAGTACAAGGAGGCAAAACAATACAACAAGCATTGACACCAAATCTCTTTACGGGTAAAGACGGCGCTGCAAACTTAACTAGTTATGTTAACAATCCTGTAGCACAAGTAGCAACACAAGTTGCTACATTTACTCAAGCACAAACTGCATTAGTACAAACTGGATTAATTACAGGTAAAGAATCAGGTACAGCTATAGCAGGTTTAGTAATGTCGGCGGCAACAGCCGGTATACAAAATACTGTTAATTTAGTTAGTAATGCGGCTAATGCAGTAGTTGGTGCAGTTAATGGAGCAATATCAAATGTAGTTGGCGCGGCCACTGGTGCATTGAATAGTGTATTAGGATCAGCCGCAAGTTTAGTTTCAGCTGGTAATTTTGCTGGTAACTTAGCATCTACTGTAACCGGTGGGTTAAGTAGTATTGCAACATCACTAACTGGAATGGCAAAAGGTGCTGTTGCAGGTTTAACAGGTTTACTAGATAGTGCTAAAGGTGTTGCTGGAAGTGCATTTGCGGCAATTAGCGGGGCATTACCAACACTAACTGTTGGGGTGCCACAAAATATTAAAGACATAACAGAAAAAGCACAAGCTTTGGCACAGGCGCCGGCTGCTAATGCATTGACGGGAGCATTAAGTTCAGTAACAGGAGTCGTAACCGGAGCATTAAGTTCAGTAACAGGAGCTGTTGCAGGAGTTACTGGAGCAATTAATAATGCGGTAGGTTCAGTCACAGGCGCAATTGGTGCGGTTACCGGAGTTACCGGAGCACTAGATGCAGTTAATGGTGTTGTTGCAGGAGTTACCGGCGCAATCAACAGCACAATAGGTGCGGCTACTGGATTAATTAAAAATACATTAGGTGCGGCCACTAATTTAGCTACTGGTTTAGGAGCATTGCCGGGCGGTGGTGGTGTTGCATCAATCGTTAACAATGCTGTAGGAGCAGTTAATAGTGTACCAGGTGTGGCCGCAGTATCAGGTTTAATTAATACAGCTTCATCAATAACTAATGGTATAGCCGGGTTGGCAGCTAACCCACTAGCATCATCTAGTGCATTGACCGCGGCCGCAGGTGCAGCCGGTGCATTGACAAAAGGGTTAGATGACTTAAAGAGTGGTAAATTGACGTTAGCGTCATTGGCTAGTGCAGGTTTACCGGCTGGAGCATCTGCACAATTAAATGCCGCTATCAGCTCAATGAGTTCAGGTGGTGCAGTACAAATTAAGTTACCTACTATAGCTGTTAATACTACTGATAGAAGTGAAGTAGATACTTTGGGTAAGGATATACGAGGTGATTCAAGAATACCAGCACCAAACTTTACAGGTAATCCTGCAACAACCGGGGAATCGCTACCTGAGACTACACTTGAAACTTTTAATAAAAAACGTAGAGATCAGCGAAAACGGTTTAATGAACAATTTGAAATTACAAAAACAGCAAAGCTAGCATGGATAGAGTCAGTAGAAACATTGCCGGCAGGTGATCCAACAATAGCAGAATTGAAAAAGAAATATGAGACCGAGTATCTAAAAACGTTGTCAATAACCGACGAACTTAATACACTCACATAAATATACTATAGGATAACAATATGCCATCATATGTAGGTTTCAGTACAATTAACGCTAATAAACCCCGCTCTACTAATCTACCAGCGGGTATTGCAGGTGGTGTAGGTTCTATGGTACAACCAGTTATCCCTGGCAAAAAGTATAGACTAGTTGACCAACAATTAGTTATACAAGATTTTCTTAATGCACTGAATATTCAACAGGGGCAAAAAGTAGGAAATCCCGGATACGGAACTACTCTTTGGAGCTTTGTTTTTGAACCTAACACTTTTGATGTACAGAACAAATTAGAGACTGAAATTAGACGAGTTGCTAATCAAGATCCAAGAATGATAGTCAATACTGTTAGCGCATACCCCCAAGAAAACGGTATATTAATTGAAGTAGAACTAGCAGTTTCACCCTTCAATAATGCAGAAATGCTTAGTGTTTTCTTCAATAATCAGACTAATACAGCAGTAATTCAATAATCTTCCAAAAGTAGTGTTTTCATTTAAGATAAATACTTAAAAGAGAATACCACTATGGCAACTAGTTCACGACAATCAGCATTATTCGGCGTCAATGATTGGAAGGCAATCTATCAAACCTTCCGTGAGGCAGATTTTCGCAGTTACGATTATGAAACATTACGTAAAAGTTTCATAGATTATCTACGTGTTTACTATCCAGAAACGTTTAATGATTACATTGAATCAAGTGAATTCATTGCGTTAATGGACGTTATGGCCTTTATGGGTCAGGGTCTTGCATTCCGTAGTGATTTGAATGCCCGTGAAAACTTTATTGATACTGCTGAACGTAGAGATAGCGTTGTTAAACTAGCAAACCTAGTTAGTTATACTCCTAAACGTAATTTAGCTGGACAAGGGTATATTAAAGTAACAAGCATCCAAACTACTGAAAACATTACGGATCTGAACGGATACAACTTAAGCAATCAACAAGTATTGTGGAATGACCCTGCAAATGTCAATTGGTTAGAGCAATATAATACAATTATTAATGCCACATTGATTAACACACAACGAGTTGGCCGCCCGGGTAATAGTGCTCAAATATCTGGTATTAAAACAGATGAATATTCAATTAACATTCCATCAAACACTTTACCTATTGTACCTTTTACTGCGATTGTAGATAATCAAGCAATGAATTTTGAATTAGTTAGTTCAACTACATTAGATGAAGATTATGTATATGAGATACCGCCCGGACCAAGTGGTATAATGAATATGGCTTATCGTAATGACAAATTAGGTTACGGTAGTCCAAACACAGGTTTTTTCTTTTATTTTAAACAAGGAACATTGCAGAATTTTGATTTTAATTTAGCACAACAAATTTCAAATCAAGTAGTTGATATTGATATTCAAGGCATTAACAATACAGATACTTGGTTATATCAGTTAAGTACAGATAACAGTTCGGCAGTTAATAGAACGTTATGGAATCAAGTAGAGAATGTTTATGCTGATGCTTACTTGCAAACAGAAGGTAGTGTTCGCAGAATATTTTCAGTTGGTTCTAGATTTAACGACCAAGTTAGTTACGTTTTTGGTGATGGAGTATTTTCCGAAATCCCAGTTGGAACCTTTAGAGCATATGTACGTGCAGGTAATGCATTAACATATACTATTGATCCAAATGAGATGCAAAATTTATCAGTTACATTAAGTTATATTAGCAGGCTAGGACGAACAGAAACACTTACATTAGGATTACAATTACAGACACCAGTGTCAAACGCACAGGCAAGAGAAACATTAGCAAACATTAAACAACGTGCCCCTACTCGCTACTACACACAGAATAGAATGGTTAATGGTGAAGATTACAATAATTTCCCATATACATTATACAGTTCTATTATTAAAAGCAAAGCTATTAACCGTAGTTCTGTTGGTGTATCAAAAAACTTAGACTTGTTAGATCCAACCGGAAAATACTCCAGCACAAATTCATTCTCAAGTGACGGTGGTATGTACCAAAATGATACAGATGGTAACATATTATTAACCATTAACACATCTGGTGATATTATTACATTTTTAACAGACACATTAGGTGCATTACTAGCAGATAATCGTGCAAGACAATATTACATTCAAAATTATACAAGGTATAATGTTAATACAGCATCAGGAGACGGCACTGTATATTGGCAAGAACAAACAGTTGATGCTAGCAGTTTAACTGGTTACTTTTATAACATTAACGGTAGCGATAACACTCCAATCCCAGTAGGAACATATTCTACATATAATATGAAATATGTAACTAAAGGTGCAATGATGAAATTTACTGCGCCGGCTGGATATTATTTTAGCCCCACAAATCGTTTAATAGCTGGTATTGCTAGCCCATCTGACCAAACTTATATATGGACTACAGTATTAAATGTAGTGGGTGATGGTTACAACAATGGTGAAGGTGCATTTAGTAACGGGTTAGGACCGGTAACATTAAATGGTTATGTACCTCAAGGTGCAATTGTCTCTACTATATTACCTGCATTTGACAACTCATTACCAAATATAGTAATACAAGAGTGTATTGTTAGAATGGAACTTAATCAAAGTTTCAGTTTAATATTTGACAACAGTTTGACTATAGCACAAGATCGATGGAGTATTGGTACATATGATGCTAGTAATTATTTTGTAAACATACTAAGTATAGGAAATAATCGTTATAGCATATCATATCGTGCATTAGCATATTATTTTGGTAGTGTAGCTGATACACGCTTTACATTTGAAAACGGTAAATTAGTATATGATCCGTTTAGTGGAAAGATATTACAAGACTTTGTTAAAGTATTAGCAACTAATACTCAACCTAGCAGTAACTATCCATTAGCAACACCTGTAACAGCAAGTATTATTGGTCAGACAGTTGAGAGTGACGGTTATGTAAATGACTTTGAAGTTGAAATAGCTAGTATAGATGTTAATGATAGAACCATTGTAAGTAACCCGGATTTCTTCACGGAAGTAACCGGTTATCTTAATGGTAATGCCAATATAGGCATTTACACATTCTTTGAATTGTTACAAGACGCTGTTAATCTTTCACGTTATCAATTAATAGCATCAAGTAGTGTAGTATATCTATATTCTACTAAAACACAAATTGAAGTAGTTAAATATGAATATCCAGAAGGTCAATTGTTCTATGCATATACAGATAATTTATTTTACACAACAATTCAAGACCAAACAGTTAATACACCATATTATGTTGTAACTGAACAACCACAATATATTATGAAACCAGGCCGTCAAGGTTTACAATTTCAATATCGTCATAATAGTAATAACACGACTCGTATTAATCCGGCAACTACAAACATTATTGATTTGTATGTAGTTACGCAGGCTTATTATACTGCTTATCAAAATTGGTTGCAAGATATTACAAATACAGTACCTATACCAGATAAACCCACAATTAATGAATTAACACAAGCATATGGATCATTAAATGATTATAAGATGTTAAGTGATAGTGTGATTTTAAATAGCGTAGTATTTTTACCATTATTTGGATCTAAAGCACCAACTCAATTAAGAGCAACAGTTAAGGTTATTAGAGCAAGTAACACAAATGCAAGTGATAGTGAAATACGTAGTGCTGTTCTTTCTGCAATGAACACATACTTTAATATCAATAATTGGAATTTTGGTGACACTTTTTACTTTAGTGAATTAAGTGCATACTTACATTCTGAAGTAGGTGATTTAATTAGTTCTGCTGTATTAGTTCCAAATGACCCTACAATGAGTTTTGGTGATTTATATGAAATTAAGTCTGCACCATACGAAATATTTGCCAACGGAGCAACAGCAAATGATGTTCTTGTGATTGCGGCACTTACACCAGCACAGTTACAGATAAGATAAGTAATATATAACCATAGAGAGAAATAATGGCAACAAGAATTAGAACATTAAATTTTCTACCTGAAATATTTAAAACAACGACCAATAGTCAATTTTTAAACGCAACGCTGGATCAGATAGTAGACCAACCAAATACTAAACGAATTCAGGGTTATATTGGTAGTAGATTTGGGTATGGTGTCAATGCTAAAAATTATTACGTAACAGAACCTACAAAAACTAGAACAGATTATCAACTTGATCCAGGTGTAGTATTTCTAAAAAAAGATACAAGCACAGCACAAGATTTTATTAGTTACCCGGGTATAATTGATGGATTAGAATTAGAAGGTGCCCTGATAGGTGACAATAATAGATTATTCACAAGTGAATTTTATTCATGGGATAGTTTTACTGACTTAGATAAAATTATTAACTTTAATCAATACTACTGGCTGCCCGAAGGTCCTGAAGCTGTAACAGTAAGTACTGAAACAGTTTACAATGCTACTGATTATATCATTACAAGCACTCCAAACGGATATTTAGTAACTGCCACTGGCCAATCACAGGGCGCTACTAATCCTGCACTTACACTATTACGTGGGGGTACGTATACTTTTAATGTTAATCAAGCTAGTGATTTTTGGATTCAAGGTATGCCGGGCATTACAGGCTATGATCCAAATCAACCTAATGTACAAACACGTGATGTATTGGGTGTTAATAATAATGGTGCTGACGTTGGAATAGTAACATTCACTGTTCCTTTTAAAACTGCACAAGATGAATATATTTTACCCGGTAACAATCGTGTTGATTTAGTAACTACTTTATTATATTCAGATGTTGAAGGTGTGTTACTTAGTAGTTTAACAAATGGAATAGATGGTATTACCTCACTTGACGGCCTTACCTTAATGTTCTATAACAATGAGAATGAGACAACGTTCTACACAATTACATATACCGGTACTCTTACAGACCCTACAATTACATTAATTGCAGGTGATACTATTCCTGTTGAGGAAAATGTAACAGCAAATTTTGGTACAGAGTATATTGGTAGAACATTCTATAGAACTACAGGTGATGTAATTACGTTAATTCCTTACTTAAGTGCAATACTTGATACATTGTATTATCAAGATGGCACATCAAGTAATAAAGTAGGACAAATTAGATTAATATCTAGTAATACAACTAATCGTATTGATGTGCTTACTGATATTATAGGCAAAAAAAATTATACATCTCCGAATGGTGTAGTGTTTACTAATGGATTGAAAGTAATATTTTCAGGAGAAATATATCCTGTAAGTTACGAAAATACCAGATATTATGTTGAAGGTGTGGGCACAGCAATACAGTTAATTCCGGTAACTGATTTTGTAGCTCCGGAACCCTTCACTCAAGGTACATATATACCTTTTGACACCACACCATATGATATAGGAAATTTTGATGTTAATTTGTATATTCCTGTATTACAGGATTATATTACTATCGCTAGAAATAGTATTGATAAGAACCCGTGGTCAAGAAGTAACAGATGGTTTCATATTGATGTAATTAATGCTACTACTACGTATAATAGTAATCCAGAGTTAGCTACAATATATGCTACTCCTGAAAATAAAGCCAACCGTCCTATCATTGAGTTTTACCCTAACTTACGTTTGTTTGATTCGGGAGTTGTTGGTAAACCACCAATTGACTTTATTGACTTTAGAACAGCCGATGCATTCAATGATGTGACCGGTGTTGCTGGGCAAAAAAATTATTATCCTGATGTAGAAGTGTATACAGCGTATACCGGATCAATTGTAGGAGTAACTGGAACATCTACTACTATAAGTATCCCGGCATCTGACATATTCAGTTCATTTAATGGTGTAAATCGAACAGGCTCATTTCAAGTTGGGCAATATATAAATGATAGCACTAACTTATTGCCTAGAAATAGTCAGATTACTGTAATAGATAGTATATCTAGTCCAACCACGGTGACATTAACTGTATCTTGGTCTGGTTCACAAACCGTAGCATCCGGAAGCGGCTCATCATTTATAGCCAATGATATACAAAACGATAGTTATTCTCTATTTGACGGAGCACGTATTGTATTTGCTGCCGATACTAATCTAAATGTAAGAAATAAAATATATGTTGTTAGATTGTCTACATTAGTATTTGGAGACGCCCCGGTAATTACGTTAACAGAAGCCGAAGATGGACTAGTTTTAGCAGATGAACAAACATTCGCATTTAGAGGCTATAACTATAAAGGTATGGATTTCCACTTTGACGGTGCAAATTGGCAAGAAAGCCAACAGAAAACTACAGTAAATCAACCCCCATTATTTGATGTGTTTGATAATAACGGAATTAGTTTTGGTGATCGTACTGTGTATGTCGGCACCTCATTTGCTGGTAATAAATTATTTGCTTATGGTATTGGTTCGGGAATAGATGATCCTGTATTAGGATTTCCGTTAATATATAGTTCGGTTGATAATATAGGTGATATCAGTTTTGATGTATCATTAAACTCAGCATCATTCAATTATGTGAACGGGTCCATTCCTATCACACAAAAAGTTAATACTGGCTATGTTTATAATTATAGTGATTTGACAACATCGGTAAAACAATTGGGTTGGCAAACTGCGATTGGCCCTAGCGTACAATATCAAATATTTGAATTTAATTACTTTGCTGCCAACCCAACTTCCACATTCACATGTGACATTGCTAAACTAGCTGACACCGATAGTGCATGGCCTACTATACAGCTTTTTGTAAATAATAAAATACAATATTCAAGTGCTTATACAGTAGAGATAACTGCCACACAAACAATAGTAACTTTTACTGTACCTAACCCAGAAGTAGACACAGTAGTTGAAATATTATTATTAAGTGATCAGGTGAGTGAAACAGCTTATTATGGCATACCTATTAACTTGAATAACAACCCACTAAATGAAGATATTACTACAGTTAATGTAGGTGATGTACGTGGTCAATATCAAAGTAGTTTTTACAATAATCCAAACACCACCGGCGACGTTTTTGGTTCAAACAATTACCGTGATTTGGGTAATATGGTTCCATATGGTAATAAAATAATTCAAAATAGCGCAAGTTTAGTATTGCCCGGCGCTTTCTTGCGTAAACAAAATCATAATCTATTCAATGCGTTAATGTATAACAGCAGAGAATATATTACATTTAAAACATTATTAGTTGACACAATTAATACAACAGATTTTAGTCAACGGTTATCTCCTTCGACTATGCTAGATAATGCATTAGACAAAATTACTAACGCAAAAACAGATAGTAATAGTTTCTTTTGGAGTGACATGTTGCCATCAAAAGCGGCATATATTACTAATACATATAGTTTTGCTAACGCATTAGATGTAAGTATATATCCATTAAGTAAAATATATAATTTTGCTACAGCTAATTATAACGGAGTATTAGCATATATAACTAATACAACAGGGGTAATTACTCAATTAATACGCGGAGTTGATTATACAGTAAGCCCTACTAGTCCGTCATTAACAGTAACACTAGATTTGGCACCGGGTGATCAAATTACTATTAAAGAATATAATCAAACATATGGTAGTTATGTTCCAAATACTCCTACTAAATTGGGTTTATATCCTTCAACTATACCTACTGTTATATTAGATACAGCATATTATCAACCTACATATTTTATTGTAGGACATGATGGTTCATATAATAAATTATATGGGGATTACATTGACGGTGTATTAATTGATTTTAGAGATCAGGTATTACTTGAATTTGAAAAACGTATATATAATAATTTAAAATTAAGTAATGCTATTCCTATACAGGAATATGAAGTATTACCGGGTTTCTTTAGAGATACTAATTATACTTATGATGAAATATTACAAATTTACACAACTAGTTTCTTAGACTGGGTTGGACAAAATAGAATTAATTATAAAACTCAATTTTATAGTTCTAATAACGAATTTACCTACAACTATAATCAAAGTGGTAATAAAATAAACCAAGAAGTTATCCTACAGGGATATTGGAGAGGGATATACGAATATTTCTATGATACTAGTACTCCGGATACTAGTCCATGGGAAATGCTTGGTTTTACAAATCAGCCAACATGGTGGGAAACACGATACGGACCTGCTCCATACACCAGTGATAACTTAGTATTATGGAATGATTTAGCAGAAGGTATTGATTGGAATAACGGTAACCCAGTTGTGGTGCTGTCAGCAGTACGTCCACAATTATTAAACGTATTACCAGTAGATAGTGCAGGTAATTTAGTTTCACCTTTTGTTTCTATTGTGGGTAACTATAGTAACACATCATTTAATCGTGATTGGGTAGTAGGTGATGTAGGCCCAGCTGAGTTCAGCTATCGTAGAAGTAGTAGCTGGCCTTTTGATTTAATGCGTATATTAGCATTGACAAAACCTGCTGAATTTTTTAATTTAGGTGTTGATATTGACAACTACAAATACAATGAAGAATTTGGTCAATATCTAGTAAATGATAGAAGTCATTTAGTTATAAGTAATGTAGAGATTTACGGTAGTGGTACTGCTAAAACAAGTTATATCAATTGGATTGTTGATTACGAAAAACAAGTAGGAGTTGATGCTACCACTAACATTACTGATTTATTGTATAATTTAGATGTTAGATTAGTATACAGACTTGCTGGTTTTAGTGACAAAAATTTATTAAAATTCTATGTTGAAAAATCAACTGCTAATAGTAACAATAGTAGTTTATTGATACCGGATGAAAGCTATCAAGTATTGTTATATGATAATCAACCATTTGACAAAATTGTTTATAGTGGTGTAGTTGTACAATTAACAAATACTGGTTACAAAGTATATGGCAACAGTCAAACTAATGCTTATTTTAAAATATTAGCACCAAAAATTAACGGCAATTATGAAAGAGTTTCTGTTCAGGGATTGAGCGTACAATTAGCTAAAGACTATTATGATACTCCTGAGGTAGCGGCATATGGCACTGAGTTTATAACAGTACAACAAGTAGCACAATTTATAGACGGTTATGGAAGATATTTAGCAAGTCAGGGTGTATTGTTTGACCAAATTGAATCTGGGTTAACTGTCAGCTGGAGACAAATGGTAGCCGAGTATTTGTATTGGGCACAATGTGGTTGGGAAGTAGGCAGTATTGTTAATATTAATCCTGCTGCCAACTTAATTTCTATTAATAAAGATAGTTATATTGTACAACCATTAACATTACAAAGACAAAATTTTGTATTAAATCAAAACTTATATCCAATACAAAGTGTTGATTTAAGCATAATTCGTGATGGAACATTGTTTACAGCACAACCATTAAATCAAGGTGATACCGTTGCATATGGTCAATTTAACATTAGTAATTTTGAACATGGTATTGTTTTTGATAATGTTACATTATTTGATGATGTAATTTATAATTTAATAACCGGTTTACGTCAAAATCGTATTACTGTGCGTGGTGCTAAAACGGCTGAATGGAACGGTACAATTGATGCACAAGGTTTTATCTTGAATCAAGATAATATACTTGACTGGAATAAAACAGCAAAATATACAACCGGTAGCATTGTTAAGTATAAAAACAAATATTGGATTGCGCTTACCATTATTCAACCAAAAGAAGTATTTGAAGAACGTGAGTGGAAACAAACAGATTATAACGAAATACAAAAAGGATTGTTACCTAACACAAGCACACGCTCTTATGAAAGCACTATATATTATGACGTAAATCGTGCTAACTTAGAGAATGATGCCGACCTATTAAGTTTCAGTTTGATTGGATATCGTCCACGTGATTACTTAGCATTAGTTGATTTAACTGATATTACTCAAATTAATGTTTATAAAAACTTTATTAAAAATAAAGGAACATTGAATGCAGCCAGTGCTTTCAAAGGCGCAAATTTACCGCAAGGTGGTATTGACTATGATGTTTATGAAAATTGGGCTATTAAGTCAGGTGAGTTTGGCGGAGTATTAAACAGTAATTTTATTGATTTTAAATTAAATCAATCTGAATTAACAGGTAACCCGAGTATTGTTGGATTGACTAACGGTATATCTACTGATGGTGTACAACAAGAAGTTCCGTTATATAGTTTATATAATTATGGTCGTCCAGTAACCAGTACTGACGTATTACCGTTATTGCCAATCGACACACCTTCAGCATTATTCCCAGATGCAGGCTACGCTAACTTTAATGATATGCGTATTGCGGCATATTATTATAATAATCTAACTACTAGTACATCACCTCGCGGAGTATTAACACCTTTATCACAGTTATACGTAGGGCAATATGTTTGGTTGGCCGATTATCGAGGTACTTGGCAAGTAATGACACCCGTAAGTTTAGGTGCAATAGTATTTGCTAAAAATAACTTAAACGGCACAGCAACAATTACATTTAACAACCCACATGGACTAACAAAATATCAACCATTTGCTATTGTAAATTTCAATGACAGTTTGAATGGGTATTATATAGTTAATACTGTAATTGACCTAAATAGTGTATTGGTTAATGTAACATTAGCCCCATCTATTACTACTATAACCGGTCAGGGTATTGGGTTTAGATTCCAATCACAGCGTGTGGCTAATCCTAGCGATATCATTGATTTGCCCTTATTGAATACTGAGTTTGTTAAAAATAAAGTTTGGGTAGATACTAACAATGACGGTGATTGGGCAGTATATCGTAAGAGTTTAAATTATGCTTATGATTCTGAATTAGTTAACGATGGTTCAGAATCATTTGGTAGTGCTGTCGCATATACTGATAGTTTGGGTTATTTAATCGGTGATGCTGATGCCGGCGTCGCATATCGTTATTCTTTTAATGTATTATTTGAAAGATATGACCTGACGCAAACTTTAACCGGTAGTGTATCATTTGGTACAACAATTACATATGCTAATGATATATTTGCAATTTCACAACCCACCGGTGCTACATTATCTGATAGAAAAATTAACATATATCGATTGGTTGTCAATACAACAGTTGATGAATTGCAATTATTACAAACTATTACTGCACCTGCTGATATTATAAATTTTGGTAGTTCAATGGCATTTTCTGGAGACGGTAATTGGTTATATGTATCAAACATTCATACAACTATTATTCCTACATTATACACCGGCAACATGCTTATGTATCAA
>Ga0114978_10003063_pt1 | contig 13735 bp, 11 predicted proteins | sample S_140212_EF_Meta_FD_87027 | JGI IMG/M metagenome (GOLD analysis project Ga0114978, IMG submission 87027) | Freshwater microbial communities from Lake Simoncouche, Canada to study carbon cycling - S_140212_EF_MetaG | ecosystem: Environmental > Aquatic > Freshwater > Lake | place: Lake...
AGGGGTTGCCGCGGACGGAATCAACACGGAATCTCTCGACTGGAGCGGGTTCATCGCCAATATGCTGCCGGTGACGCTCGGCAATATCGTTGGCGGCAGCGTGATGGTGGCGCTGGTTTATTACGTCATCTATCGTCGTCACGCCAGGAACTGATAATGCCGTGGAACTGAAAATTCCCTAGCGCGGCTGCCAGCTGAACCGGCAGTAAAAATATCTTTTCGCCGCTTCGACGATGAAAAGATACGCAACCACCATCAGCGCGAGGATCAAATAGAACTTCGCGGGCGGCGGCCAGCTGATGCAGTCGGCAATCGCGCCGAGCGCGGTCGCGGTTCCCGTTTTGACAATCACTGCGCCCGCGCCGGTGCGTCAACGAGAGCGTTGGGACCGTGTTGCTTCAGCCGTGCCACGGCTTCGAGCTGTGTCAATCCGCCGGCAGGCGTCGCCGGTGCCGGGCCGCGCCACCACGCAGGCTCAGCCGCGGGCCGCGCCACCGCAACCTCCTGCCGATACCTGCGATTGCAAAGTTACGGGCACGTCAATGCGCCTTGCGCCGCGCGCGCAGCAATTTGTAGAGTTCGAACCAAAGAACACTGGCCATTGCGGCAACCACGCTCAAAGCCACATCGGAAAACGACGGTGCCGCCAGCCGGAACAGGCTTCTTAGCGCGGGCACCGCGAGCACCGTGCAGAGCGCCGCCAGCGCACCGCCGATAACCCACCAGAGTGCCGGGTTCGGCGCCGTCACCGTCTGCACTACCAAACGCGATTCGGAACGATTGGTCAGAATGAGCGCAAGATTGCCCATGATAATCGTCATGAACGCAAGCGTGCGTGCCGCCGTTTCACCGGCGCCTTGCAGCAGCGCATGGCTGTACAGCAAGGCGACCGCGGCGAACACGCCAAGGCCCTGCAGCAGGCTGAGTGCGAGCGTCGGCAGATCGAATAGCTGCGCGTCGGACGCGCGCGGCGGCACGCGCATGCTCATTGCGTCGGCCGGCTCCGCCTCGAACGCAACCGAGCACGCCGGGTCGATGACGAATTCGATAAACACCACGTGCAATGGAAAAAACGCGACGGGCCAGCCGAACAACAGGGGCAAAAACGCCATGCCGGCCGTCGGCACGTGCACCGCGAGCAGATAGCGCATGGCGTTGCGGATGTTGCGGTAGATACGGCGGCCCAACCGCACGGCACTGACGATCGAATCGAAATCATCGTGGATTAACACCAGCGATGCCGCTTCGCGCGCGACGTCGGTGCCGCGTCCGCCCATTGCGATGCCGATATGCGCGGCCTTCAACGCCGGCGCATCGTTCACACCGTCGCCGGTCATGGCGACGACCTCGCCCGCCGCCTTGAACGCCTCGATCAGGCGCAGTTTCTGCACCGGGGCAACACGCGCGAATATGGTCGCCGCTTGAATACGCTGGCCCAACGCGGCGGCGTCCATGGCTTCGATTTCAGCGCCGGTGACGGCGCCGTCCGCAATCGGGATACCCGCCTGTGCAGCGATCGCCAGCGCCGTTGCCGGATAATCGCCGGTGATCATGACGACGCGAATGCCGGCCGCGCGGCATTCGCGGACTGCCGCCGCCACCGTCGGGCGTACGGGATCTTCCAGGCCGATGAGCCCTAACCATGTGAATTCGATGGCGTGCGGGGACAGCGGCCACTGCGCGTCGCGCAGGGTGCCGCGCGCCACACCGAGCACGCGCAGACCGCGCGCGGCCATTTGCGCGAGCGCGGCATGCATCGTCTCCAATTCCGCGGGTGTCAGACGGCACAGGCGCGCGACCGCCTCCGGCGCGCCCTTGGTCGCCACGGTGTGGTCGGCATCGCCGCCGGTAGACCAGCCGTGCGTGTGCGCGAGCAGGTCCTCCGACAGCGGATACTCCTTGACCAGTTCCCAACCCGCATGACGCTCCTGCCGCTCGCCGAGCCAGGCGTCGCCGAACTGGACGATGGCTTTTTCCATCGGATCCAGCGGATCGACTTCGCAGGCGAGAACCGCCACTTCGGTCAGCGCGTGAACTGCGGCCGCCGGCGCTTCCGCCGGAATTTCCGTCACGTCCACAAAACGGCCGTCCACCCAAAGCTGCCGCACCGTCATGCGATTTAATGTCAGGGTGCCGGTCTTGTCCACGCACAACACCGTGGCGGCGCCGAGCGCCTCGATCGCGGGCATGCGCCGCGTCAGCACGCCGCGCTGCGAAATACGCCATGCGCCCAGCGCGAGAAACACCGTCAGCACCATCGGAAACTCGCCCGGCAGTATCGCGATCGCCAGCGTGATACCGGCCAACAGTCCATCCAGCCAGTTGCCGCGCGCGAAGCCGTGAATCAGCACGACCAGCACGCACAGCGAGATGGCAAGCAGCGCAAGCCGGCGCACGACGACAGCGGTCTGGCGCTGCAGCGGCGTCGTCTCGTTGTTTGCCAGCGTCAGCGCACGGCCGATCTTGCCCAGCTCGGTGGCGGCCCCGGTCGCCAGCACTTCGGCCGTGCCCTGGCCCTGCACCAGCAGCGTGCCGGAAAAAACAAACGGCAGATCGTCGCCGCCCGCGCGCCCGAGCTGCGCGCTGCCGTTCCAGACGACCTTGCGCACCGGCACCGATTCGCCCGTCAAGAGCGATTCGTCGGCGCGCAGGTCGTTGGCCTTGAGCATGACGGCATCCGCCGGCACACGGTCGCCCTCCTTCACGATCAGCACATCGCCGCGCACCACCTCGCGGCCGGCGATGCGCGTCGCGACGCCGTCGCGCATGACGAGCGCGCGCGGACTCGACAAATCACGCAACGCCTCCAGCGCGCGTTCGCTCTTGCGTTCCTGATAAATGGTGATGCCCATCACCACGAAGACCGCGGCCAGCAGCACCAGTGCTTCGCGCACGTCGCCGATCAGCAGATAAATGCCACCCGCCGCGGCCAGCAGCTTGAACATCGGTTCGCGCACGACCTCGCGTACCACGCCAGACAATCCGCGCGGACGCGCCGCCGGCAGTTCGTTATGGCCTTCGGCGGCGAGCCGCGCCGTGGCTTCCCCCTGCGTCAGGCCGGCACGTTCCGTCAGGGATACGTGCGCCATGCGCGTCATCCCGCCAGCCCTGTTATCTCCAGATAGTCGGGGACGTGACAGCGCCAGCCGTAGCGTTCCTGGACATGCATGCGCAGCGCATCGGCGGCGGCGGGTTCGCCGTGTGTAATGAAGGTGGTCCGCGGCGGCGTGCGAAAGTGCGCCAGCCAATCCAGCGTCTCAGCGTAATCGGCGTGTGCCGACATATTGTCGAGCATCGCGATCTCGGCTTTGACGGGCACATAGGCGCCGTGGATCTTGACTGACTCCGCTCCCGCCACCATCACTGCGCCGCGCGTGCCGCCGGCCTGAAAACCGGCGAACAGAATGGTATTGCGCGCATCGGGCGCAAACGCCTTGATGTGGTGAACGACCCTGCCGCCGGTGGCCATGCCGCTCGCCGAAATGATGACCAGAGGTCCCGTTTTGCGGTTGAGCGCCTCGGACTCCTCGACGCTGTTGACGATGGTCAAGGCGCCGAACATCGCTGCGCATTGCGCCGCGCTCAGGCGGTGTTCGGCGTGGTGCTGATTGAATATGCGCGTCACGTTTACCGCCATCGGACTGTTAAGGTACACCGGCACCTCCGGCGGAATCGTGCGCGCCGCCTTCAATTGCGCCATGTAGTACATGAGCGTCTGCGTGCGATCCACCGCGAATGCCGGTATGACGACCACGCCGCCGCGCGCAAACGTGCGGTTGAGGACTTCGCCGAGCATCTTCACGGGATCGTCGCGCGCATGCAATCGATTGCCATAGGTGGATTCGATGACCAGATAATCGGCCTGCTCGATGGCCGTGGGGTCGCGCATGATGGGATCATTGGGCCGGCCGAGGTCGCCGGAAAATACGATCAAGCGGTCGTTCGCTCTGAGCGAAATAAAAGCTGAACCCAGAATATGTCCCGACGGCGACAATTCAAACGAGACTCCGCTGCCCAGATCGATACGGTGCCCGAAGTCGACAGGCTTGATGAACCGCACGGCCTGCTCGGCGTCGCCGCGCGTATACAGCGGCAGCGCCGGGTGATGCTTGGAAAAACCTTTTTGATTCGCGTATCTCGCCTCCTCCTCCTGCAGGTGGCCGGAGTCGGGCAGCAGGATCTCGCAGAGATCGCGGGTGGCCCTGCTGCAAAAAATTTTGCCGCGAAAGCCGTTCTTCACCAGTAACGGCAGGTAGCCGCTGTGGTCGATATGGGCGTGGGTCAGGATCACCGCATCGATGGCCCGCGGGTCCACTGGCAGTTGCGCCCAGTTGCGCAGCCTCAATTGTTTGAAGCCCTGAAACAGGCCGCAATCGATCAGGATCTTTTTGGCGCCCGCACTGACGAGATATTTCGAGCCGGTAACGGTGCCGGTAGCGCCGAGAAACTGGATTTGCATACGTGTCCTGTTGAGAATTGGTGCAAGCCCGCACGGGCGTCAACTATTGGTATCAGTACAAAGTCAGGCAAATACGGCCAACCCGATTGCCGCGCCGGTGACCACGGCCGCCAACACCGGGACACAGCTCTTGAAAAGTACGGCGCCGCCGACGACGCGCACGATTCCCAGCTTGAAGGCCGCGTTGGCGGCAAGCGCCAGCACGACAGCCAATGTCAATTGGTAACCCGAAAGCGTTCCCAGCCCGTACAGCCGCAAACTCGAGAGCGTGATCGCATCCACGTCCGTCAAGCCGGAAACCAGGGCGACCATATATACCCCGATGCTGCCGACAAGATCGGCGAGCCATGCGCTCAGCAGCAGAACCGCCGCATACATGGCCGCGAAGCTGAGCGCGATATGCAGTTCCGCCGGGTTGCTGATATCGGGCGTGGTCAATTCCAAACCTGCGTTGTCGCGCCGTCGCCCGTACGCATATGCGGCCATGCCGGCGACAAGCGCCATTGCAAGCACCGGCGCCAGGGTAGGGAGCGTGCCGGGGGCAACCACCGCCGCAAATACCGTAAGCCGCACCAACAGCACGAGGTTCGCCGTCGAGATCACTGTCACTGCAAGGCCGGTTAAATTGCTCTCCCTTTTGGCGTAGCGCGAATACGCCAGCGTAGTAGCGGTGCTGGACACCAGGCCTCCCAGCAGTCCCAGCAGGATCGCGCCATGCTGAGCGCCGACCAGCCGCAACGCAACGTAACCGGCAAGCGACACCCCGCTGATCAACACCACCATCGACCAGATGTGGCGTGGATTCAGCGCTCCGTAGGGGCCGAATTCCTGATCGGGCAACAGCGGCAATACGACGAACGTCACCACCGCGAACTGCAATATGGAAACGAGATCGCGCCGCTCCAGCTTGCGCGCGGCGCCACCAAGTTCGGCTTTGAAATACAGCAGCACTGTGACGACGATTGCAATCATCCCCGCGAGGCGCGCGTAGCCGGCCATCACCATAGCGCCCAGCAGGTAACACGTAACGACTGCAGCCACGGTCGTAGTACCGGGGTCGTCAACAGGGAAATCTTCCTGCCGATGGTAATAGGCGGCCATCATCATGATGGCAACCGCCCCCAGCGCCACCCCGAGTATGGACGGCGCAGCAAACACGTCGGCCAGCAAGGCGGCGGCGGCCCCTGTAAGCGCGACGAGCGCAAAGGTGCGCAATCCGGCCTTGGCCGTGGGATTGCGCTCGCGCTCCAGCCCGATCAACAGTCCGATCAGGAGCGCGGTCAGGAACTCGGGCAACCGGTCCAGCCCCTGTTCGTTCAACCAATCAAGGTTCATGGTTTGCAAGCCGCATTTTCGATCCAGCGCAGTATGCGCGCGGCGCGTGGGTTTTGACGCGCTTTCGAACTGATTTGACTACGATACCGGCCCGACGGCGGCGCCGCATTCGACGGCGCGGATCAATCCAGCGGCGGACCGCAGCTAATCCTGCTCGCGCGAAGTGCCTTCCTTCCACGCGCAGTCGGCGCAGAACTCAAGCCCCGGACAGCGTCCCTGCCGGCGCACCAGACAATTTTTGCACGCGCTGGCATGGCGCAATGCCGCCGCGAACTCATGAAAAGCAGCCTGCGGCAAGCGCGGCGGCGCCCAACCAGGAGGAATATTGAATCGCCACATAGTCTTAGCCCATTCCTGCGCCATCACTGCGAATTTTCACAGTCGCAGTTTCCTCCCGTGCCGCCGATCACCCTTTGATCTGGATCAATGGCAGGCGAGCGGACGCGCCTAACATGAGAAAAAATTCACTAGGATTCCCGTCAAAAAACATGAGCGCAATCACCGACCGCATCGATGGCATCACGCAGGTCCCGCCCTCACGGATGAAAGCCGCGTTGCCGGCGCCCCGCAGCGTAAAGATCGAGATATCGCCGCGCTGCAATTACCGGTGCGGATTTTGCGCACTGCGCTCACGCGAAGTACAGCCGAAGTGGGACATGGACTTTGGCCTGTTCAAGCGCGTGACGCGCGAGATGCGCGAAGCCGGCGTCGAGGAAGTCGGCGTGTTTTATCTCGGCGAATCGTTCATGAACCCGCGCCTGCTGGTGGACTGCATCGGTTACTTGAAGCGCGAGCTCGCAATGCCCTATGTTTTTCTGACCTCCAACGCATCGATGGCCTTTCCCGAAGCGGTGGACGAATGCATGAAGGCGGGGCTCGACTCGCTGAAATGGTCGATCAACGCCGCTGACGAGGAGCAATTCGAAAAAATAATGGGGGTCGCCGGAAAATTGTTCGGCCGCGCGCTCGACAATGTCAAATCGGCATGCGAGGTGCGCAAGCGCGGCGGCCACCAAACCGGCCTCTATGCGTCCTCCATCAAATACGACGGCGAACAGCAGGTGAAAATGGAAGCGCTGCTCAATGAGCGCGTGCGTCCGTACATCGATCAACATTATTGGCTTCCGCTCTACTCGATGGGCGCATTCGCGACGCAAAGAGAGCACGATCTCGGCTACCGCCCCACCGCCGGCAACCAGGGCCGTATCGGCGCGCTGCGCGAACCGCTGCCGTGCTGGTCCGCGTTTACCGAAGGCCATATCACTGCCGAAGGGAAGCTGTCCGCGTGCTGCTTCGACGCCACCGCCAACTGGACGATGGGCGACTTGAATAAAGTGCCGTTCATGGATGCGTGGAATTCGCCCGCTTTCGTGAGCCTGCGCGCCGCGCATCTCAAGAAGGACGTGCGCGGCACCGTGTGCGAGAACTGCATCGCGTATGGCTAGCCCCGCAAGCGCCCGCGAGCATGACTCGTTGCGTCGATGAGCGAAGCCTGTTGAACGATACCGGCGCGGCGGCGGCGAACGCGCTGCCGCGCTGGCAGTTGCGCAGCCGCACGTTGTTGCCGGTCGTGCAGGGCGGCATGGGCGTGGGCATCTCGGCGCACCGGCTGGCCGGCACCGTCGCGCGCGCCGGCGCGCTCGGCACCATTTCCAGCGTCGACCTGCGCCATCATCACCCCGATCTTCTCGAGCGTGCCAAAGGATGCGCCGACAAGGACGAACTCGACAGACTCAACCTGGTCGCGCTCGACCGTGAAATCCGGATGGCGCTCGAAATCGCGGACGGCCGCGGCGCTGTCGCGGTCAACGTGATGAAAGCGGTCTCCCAGTATCCGGCCTATGTGCGGCAGAGCTGCGCCAGCGGCGCCCACGCCATCGTGATGGGCGCGGGGCTGCCGTTCGACCTGCCGGACCTGACGCAGGATTTTCCTGATGTCGCTCTGGTGCCGATCCTGTCCGACGTGCGAGGCGTGAGTATCGTGCTCAGGAAATGGCTGCGCAAAAAGCGCCTCCCCGACGCCGTCGTCATCGAGCACCCGCGTTATGCCGGCGGACACCTCGGCGCCACGCGGCCCGACGAAATCAATGATCCGCGTTTTGATTTTCAAACGGTGCTCGCCGGCATATGCGAGCTGTTGCGCGAACTGGGGCTGGAACGCGAGCGCATTCCGTTGATCGTGGCGGGCGGCATCAAGAGTCACACCGAAGTGCGCGCGCTCATTGCGCTGGGCGCCGCCGCGGTGCAGATCGGCACGCCATTCGCCGTGACGCTCGAAGGCGATGCGCACCCCAATTTCAAGAAAGTGCTGGCAGACGCGCGGCCCGAGGATATCGTCACGTTCATGAGCGTCGCCGGATTGCCCGCGCGCGCGGTGCTGACACCGTGGCTCAAGAACTACCTGCGGCGCGAGAAAGCGCTGCAGTCGCACGCCAAAGCGGACGCCGCGCGCTGCGTTCCCGGCCTCAATTGCCTGACGGTTTGTGGCTTGCGCGACGGCATTGCCGGCATCGGACAATTCTGCATAGACACGCGGCTCGCCTACGCGCTGAAAGGCGACGTCAAGAAAGGCCTGTTCTTCAGGGGCAGCGAACGCCTGCCGTTCGGCAGCCAAATCCGGCCGGTCGCAGACTTGCTCGACTATCTGCTCACCGGCAGGATGCCCGCGGTCACGCCGGCCTCGGCAGCGGCCTGCGAGTAAGCGCCACCGCCACGATATAGAAGTACACCGCCCGCATTAAAGCCGCCGCGTTCACTGCAGCTGATTGATACCGCCCAGCGGGTCGTTTGCGCGCGCCGCTTCGTCGGCCGCGTCGAACGACTCGAAACGCCCGCTCTCGACATCGAGCACCAGCACCTTGCCCTCTTCGATCAGGTAATGCCAGCCGCGCAAATAGAGCGTGCCGGCCTCCACGCGCCGGCGCACCATCGGATAGTCCATCAGCCGCTCGATCTGCAAAGCCACCGCGCGCTGCTCGGTGCGGCGCAGCGCTTCTTCCGACAGGGTCACCGGCAGCACGGCGGCGCGCCCAAGCTCCAGCCACTTCCCCATGTGCCGCGCCTCGGGCGGCAGTTCGGTATACAGCGCACGGATCGCGCCACAATGACTGTGGCCGCACACGATGATTTCGCGCACCTCGAGATTGAGCACGGCGAACTCGATGGAAGCGGCAGTGCCGTGATAGCCGTGCGACGCGTCGAAGGGCGGCACGAAATTTCCGATGTTGCGGACCACAAACAATTCACCCGGGCCGCTGTCCATCAGCAAATAGGGCACGACGCGCGAATCGGAGCAGCCGATGAACAACACGGTCGGACGCTGCCCCCTGTCTACAAGGTTCTCGAACTGCCGTCTGAGCCGGGGAAAATAGCGCGTTTGGAAACGCCGCAGGCGGCGAAAAATTTCGTCATCTGAAGTCATAGAGTAATCCGCGCCCGCCGTAGTCAGTAGCGCAGACGAATTCCATTCTGCGGTCATGGCAGATCCCGACACATGGCTGCGCACCCTCGATCTGTCCGCAGCCTGTGCATTGCCACGCTGGCATGCGTTCGATCATCGCGCCCGGTCTCAGTTAAACCGTACGGGCTGGCCCTGCCGGTCGAAGGGGATGTACGAGCCGAACGCGCCCATCTTGATCGACTCGATCATGCGCTGCAGCGGCTGATCGGCATCTTTGCTCGTCGGCGGCCGGTCGGCGCGCCCGGACAGGCTGGCGACGAACACGACCGCCCACTCGGGCCCGAAACCGCGCGACTCTTCCACCAGCGCGCCGAACGTGCTCAGTTCGTCCGGCAGCTTGTCGGCGGACATCAGGGGCGCCAGTGCGCCACCCTCCCCGGACTCGAAGGCCGCGCGCTGTTCAGGCGTGCTGTCGTCCGGCAATTCCGCGCCCGCAAACACAAATAGCAGGCGCTGCGAATCGGGCTGCCCGCGCGCGGCGCGCAGCAGATCGTCGAAATTCGATATCTCCACGTTCATGGTCATTGCACCAGCGGCGTCGCGCTGGCGTCTAGTTCGACGCCGTCGATTGCGGCCGCGCCCGCGAGCAGTTGCAGGTACTGGCGCAGCGCCGTAACGAACGTCTGCTGGCGCAGCGCCATTTCCACCGCGCCGCGCACGGCTTCGAACGACTGCGCGACGCCGTGCTCGCGCTGCATCACTTCGACAATGTGCAGACCGAAACGGCTGTGCACCAAGCGCGGCAGCACGCCGACTTCGATACGTCCAAACAATTCGCGCGCGAATTCCGGCGCGCAATCTTCGGCGCTCAACCAGCCAAGGTCCCCGCCCTCCGCGCCGCTCGGGCAGTTCGACCACCTGCGCGCCGCTTCGCCAAAGCGGTCGGCAGCGGCGCTGTCGCGGCAACGCACGTCGAGAAAGACCGGTTCCGCCTGCTTGCGCAGCGCAACGACGTCCACACCGGGGGTGACGGCAAACAGGATGTGGCGCGCGCGCAGGCGTTCACCCGTGCGGTACGTGCCCTTGTGCGCTTCGTAGTAACGGCGGCACGCCTCGTCCGCTGGCGCCGGCAGACTGATATTTCTTTCCAGCAGCGCCTCGATCGCAGCCGATGCCGCTGCGCTGATTACGCCATCGGCGGCGGGCGCATCGTCGGCGGCCAGCAGGCCGGCGGCCTGCGCGGCCTGGCGCAAAAGCTCCGTGCAGGCGCGCTGGCGCAATGCTGCCGGCGGCAACGCGTCGCCCGCAGCGTGCAGTGCAACGCCGTTGATGGAAGCGACCGGGGAAGCTGTGGCGACTGTTGAAGTCATGGCGGCATTTTCCTGCGCGGTTTCAGATCTGCTGTCGCGGTTGATCGTGGCCGGCCGGCAGATTGAGCCGGCGGCTGCGCACGACCTGCGGCGAGCGGAACAGGTAGGCAATGGTGGCGAAGCCGCTCCAGACGTGCACCAGGCGGCTGAACGGGAACAGCAGAAAGATGGTCATGCCGAACACCACGTGAAACAGGTACGGCCATGGCAGGACCGAAAGCACGGTGGCGTCCACCGGCCGCAGCGTAACGATGCGCTGCGCCCAATCGGCGAGCACCAGCATCACGCTGCCGTCGGTGTGCTGCCACGAATACGGCAAAGTGATGAGACCGACCACAAGCTGAACCCACAGTATCACCAGAATCGCGATATCGGTGGGATGGCTGGTAAGCCGGATGCGCGCGTCGAAGACGCGCCGGTAGAGCAGCAGTGACAGGCCGACAAAGCACACCAGACCCGCCATGCCGCCCGCTACCACGGCCAGCATCTGCTTGGTCGCGGCACTCATGAAGACGCCGTACACGCTGTGCGGCGTGAAGAGCCCGATCAGGTGGCCGAAGAACAGGAACAGCACGCCGAAATGAAACAGATTGCTGCCCCAGCGCAGCGTGCCCGCGCGCAGCATCTGCGACGAGTCGCTCTTCCAGGTGTACTGGTTCTGGTCGAAACGGATCAGGCTGCCCGCGATGAAAACCATGAAGCAGACGTACGGATAGACCTGGAACAGAAAACCATAGACGCCGCTCATGACGAAGTTCCTTGGCCAGCATTGACCCTGCGAACGATATGGATGGGTTGCGGCTGGCCGGGTTTCGCCTGGCCGCGGGTCGAGCAGCCGTCAAACACCGGCGGCTCGATCCAGCTCTCGTCGAGCGGCGGTTCCACCGCAATCTTCACCGCCTGCGCTTTTTCGCCGGCGAGGTCGAGCAGCGCGCCCAGCACGCTAGCGTACGCCGTGCCCTGCTGCTGCAGCGCGCTGAAGATCGCGTTGAAAATATGCGCCATCTCGCCGAGGAAGCCGCGGGCCTCGCGCGCCGGCTGGGTCGACAGAAATTCCAGCACCGCAGGCAGGTAGTCCGGCAGTTCGTCGAGCGCCAGGTAGAGTCCCGCTTTTTCGTAAGTCTGCGCAAGATCGATCAGCGCCGGACCGCGGTCGCGTGAATCGCCGTGCACGTGCTCGAACAAATGCAGCGATGTGGCGCGGCCGCGATCGAAGATCTGCACGTAGGCCGCTTCGGTCTCCAGCGGGTCAGCGCCCGCGAGCGCGTCGATCAGCGCGATCAGCTCGGCCCGGCGAGCGGCCGACAGCGTTTTTTCACTGCCGATGATTTCGCGCATCTCCGGCAGGTGGCCGCGCATTTGCGCGTCGGGGTAATCCAGCAGCGCCGACAGCACGCGCAGCGTGCTCGAAGGCGATACGACGTTCGCTAGTCCCGGCATGATCAGACCTCCAGCTTGATGGGTATGGTGCGTTTCTTCTCGCTGCCGAAGAGACTGGTCTCGCCGACACCTTCCGAGCAGCCGTTGCCGAACGAGAACCCGCAGCTGCCGCGCACGTTGAACGTGTTCTCGGCGTATTCGCGGTGCGTGCTCGGAATGACGAAGCGGTCTTCGTAATTAGCAATCGCCATGACCCGGTACATTTCCTCGACCTCGTCGCGCGTGAGGCCGACCTGGTCGAGCACCGCTGTATTGATGCGCTGATCGACGTGCTTTTCGCGCTGGTAGGCGCGCATGGCCAGCATGCGCTCGAGCGCGCGCACGACCGGTGCGGTGTCTCCCGCGGTGAGCAGGTTGGCGAGATACTGGACCGGGATGCGCAACTGGGTGACGTCCGGAATCTGGCCGTTGGCGCCGATATGTCCGGCGTTCGCGGCCGCGCTGATGGGCGAAAGCGGCGGCACATACCAGACCATGGGCAGCGTGCGGTACTCGGGATGCAGCGGCAGCGCCACCTTCCATTCCACCGCCATTTTGTACGCAGGGCTTTTGCGCGCCGCGTCCATCCAGTTGTCGGGCACACCGTCGCGCGCCGCCTGGGCGATGACTTGCGGATCGTTAGGGTCGAGAAAGATGTCGAGCTGCGCCTGGTAGAGGTCGCGGTCGTGCTCGACGCTGGCGGCCTCCTGGATGCGGTCCGCGTCGTACAGCAGCACGCCGAGATAGCGGATGCGGCCGACGCAGGTTTCGGAGCACACCGTCGGCTGCCCGGCTGCGATGCGCGGGAAGCAGACGATGCACTTCTCGGCCTTGCCGCTTTTCCAGTTGTAATAGATTTTCTTGGAGGGGCAGCCGCTCACACACATGCGCCAGCCGCGGCACTTGTCCTGGTCGATCAGCACGATGCCGTCTTCCTCGCGCTTGTAGATCGAGCCCGACGGGCAGCTCGCCACGCACGCGGGGTTGAGGCAGTGCTCGCAGAGGCGCGGCAGGTACATCATGAACGTGTTTTCGAACTGTCCGTAGATGTCCTTTTGAATATTGTCGAAGTTCTTGTCCTGCGAGCGCTTGCTGAATTCGCCGCCGAGGATTTCTTCCCAGTTGGGCCCCCACACGATCTTGTCCATCTGCTTGCCGGTAATCAGGCTGCGCGGGCGCGCGGTCGGCGTCGCCTTCATCTCGGGCGCGCTCTGCAGGTGGCCGTAGTCGAAAGTGAAGGGCTCGTAATAGTCGTCGATCTCAGGCAGATTGGGATTGGCGAAGATGCGCATGAGCAGCTTCCATTTGGCGCCCTGCCGCGGCGTGATCGAGCCGTTGGCATTGCGCACCCAGCCGCCGTTCCACTTGTCCTGATTCTCCCACTCCTTCGGGTAACCGATGCCGGGCTTGGTTTCGACGTTGTTGAACCAGGCGTATTCCATGCCGGGACGGCTGGTCCAGACGTTTTTGCAGGTGACTGAACAGGTGTGGCATCCGATGCACTTGTCCAGGTTCAGCACCATGGCGATTTGCGCGCGTACTTTCATGTTGTGTGCTCCTTGTTAGGCCTGGATGGTGGGCGTTGCGGACTCGCCATCGAGCCAGTCAATCTTGCGCATCTTGCGCACGACGACAAATTCGTCGCGGTTGGTACCGATGGTTCCGTAGTAGTTGAAGCCGTAGCTGAACTGTGCGTAGCCACCAATCATGTGGGTCGGCTTGGTCGTGATACGGGTCACCGAGTTGTGAATA
>Ga0114978_10003065_pt1 | contig 13732 bp, 16 predicted proteins | sample S_140212_EF_Meta_FD_87027 | JGI IMG/M metagenome (GOLD analysis project Ga0114978, IMG submission 87027) | Freshwater microbial communities from Lake Simoncouche, Canada to study carbon cycling - S_140212_EF_MetaG | ecosystem: Environmental > Aquatic > Freshwater > Lake | place: Lake...
ATAATTTCATCGTAAATATTATTTAATTCTTCTTCAGTTATAGTCAAAAACTTAGTATAGGAATCAATAAAAAGAATAGGTAAATCTTTTAAATATTTACTTGCTTCAAAATCTAATACTATAGGAATACACCCCATATATAAGCAATCCCATATTCTATATGTATCTGGAACTAAATTTGGAGGACAAAAACAAAATTTTGATTTACATAGTGTTTCATAATAATATGTGAATAATTCATATTTATTATTATTATAAATATTGTTTGTTTCAACAGTTATAAAATCACGTTTATTGTCTTTTATACTATCATATAATAACTCACGTATATTACCTAAAAAAAAATTAACACCATTTTTTGAGTAATCTACTCTACAATTTAAATAACATAATATTGATTTATCTTTTATTGAAAACCTATTTTTAATATCCAATAAATTTATATCAAGAAAGCAAAATTTTGTCCAACATTTGGTGTTCCGTGTAATTGTATTCCAAGTGGAATAAAAAATACATTTTGATGTGATAAATATACTTGTGTAGAAAAAATTTTAATATTATGATTTATTAAATTTTCATAAATAGACATATCTAATTTATTTTTAAACGGAATTTGCATAACTTCTTGTTGAATTGTATCTGTATATTCATATTTTATAAAGGGAGAACACATAATTTCATTTTTATCATTAGAATAAGATAATTGCACCTCGTCTTTGACAGTTGGTATACATATATCTGGGCCAATAGAAAATATATTTATATTTTTATGTTTATTAATAAACCCGTTTAATGTATGATTTGCGTTGCAGTTTGGATAATCACCAGTTCCATAATAATTATTTGTTAAAAATAATAATATATCTTCATTTTTTTTTATTCTTTCAAATAAAATCCAAAAATTATTAGATGTAAGTTTATTTTTATCATCAATTTCGTAATTATTTTCTATAAATTCAGATAATTTCATAAAAATAATAATATTAATAATACATTATTATTATTATATTATTTATACACTTGAATAATTAAAATGTTATACAAATCTTAATAAAAATAAAAAATGTTTTACTATTCATATAGTGTGTAAATAAAAAAATTTTACTAATACCTAAAGAAATAAATATATATTTACAATAATAACAATTTATCTCTTTTTGTCATATCTAAAATTTCATCATTCATATTTATATATGGTGTTAATTTTCCCTGTGTAGCAATTTGTAGAAACCAACCACATCTAGAAAATTCAGATACTGAAATTGTAGAAATATATCCTTGACATAAACTAATAAAATATAAATCAGCTAATCCAGTATCTACAATAAATGGAATTCTATCTGGTTCATTACAACAAAATACTTCAAGGTCTACCGGATTTTCTTTCATTCTAAAAAAATGACTTCTATCAATTGGTAGGTATAATAAATTCCATTCTGGTTTTAATCTTTTTAATTCATCTATTTCTTCATTACTATCAGTTGATATATAAATATATTCATAATCATTATTTAATAATAATTTTTCAATCTGTTCAATATAATTATTTAAATTATAATATGGGCGGTCTGTCTTTGAACCATCTTTTGTACACGTTTCGCCACGTCTTATTTGAACCGCCAATATATTTGAATTAATCGGCCAACTCATTATTTCTTTGTAATTCAATATAATTTCATTATATCTATTATTTAATTGAAAAACATATTTACTACAAGATAAATATGTAAAAAATAACAATAAATTATCTGGAGGCTTTATTTGTTCATTATCATTTAATATTTGTTTAGCTTTTTCAGTAAAGCTATCAAAATAATACTTCCAACCTTCTATATTTGTATAATTTTCTGTAATTCTACCACGACTCCATAACCATGGAAACCAATCTCCCATTTGTTTACAATCTCTCCAAAAATTAATTTCACTCGCACGTGCCATATTATTTATAAATGATGATTTGTTATCTAAAATATTTTGAGCCATAAAAGAAGCCGGAAAACGTATGTTTTTTGCTATAGGATAAAACGATAATGGTATTTCACAATTATCTAGAGAGTTAAATTGAATATTATTTACTAATGCATCTGTATAACTTAAATAATTATTGAAATTTTTATGAATTTCAACCTCATTATTTTCTTGTAAATATTCTTTGTTAAAAACAGGATAATTTTCCATAATATATAAATATTATTATCTTTATTTATATATTATTTTTGAATTAAATATTCAAGTTCATTTTCTAAATTAATAGTGTACCAATATTTAAATTGATGTTGAATTTTTATTTCAGGATGTAATCCACCAAATCCATCATTATGACCTTCATATGGACCTATAGTTCCATTATTTAAATTTACTAATAAAGAAATAAAATAATCATGACATATATCATATGTTAAATTATATTTTTGCCAATTTATTAATACATCATTTATTATATCTTTATTTTCAAAATATTTTAATATATTTGGTTTATTAAATACACTACCACCTTGACCACTCCATCTATAAATATTACCTTTTTTTATATAATGATATTTTTGATTCAAACCGTTTATCATATTTTCATTATATGAGTTTGGACAAAATCCATTAATATCATATCTAAAAATATCTGTTATTTTGTCATTTATTGATACATCGTCTTCTAACCACATTATATATTCTTCTTTAATTAAATTGAATGCGGTTTTAAACCTTTCAATTATTTTATTAACATTTTCTATATATTTTTCATTTGAAAAATCTTTATTACAAAGATGAACGTTTTCATTACTATGAATATATATACAATTAAAGTATTTTGCCATTTCACTATAATTAAATCCATTATCTGATAATAATACAATAGTATTTGTTGGATAATGTCTTCTAAAACTTTCGAGACACTTATATGTAGCCATAGGATATTTGTAACATTGTAAAAAAGCACCAAATGCTTGCGTCATTTATAAATATTATTATTATATTTTTATGCGGTTTTATATACAAATAATTTATCATCCGCTCTATTTTTAATTTTAGTTATATCAAATACCTCAAACTGTTTTAAAAAATCATATGGATAAACGTGTTCAGGATAAATATCTTCTATAATATATTTTGAATTCGTATTTAATCTATCTTTTAAAAAATTAAATGAAGCAATTTGGTCATTTATTTGATGTGATGCGTCATCAATAATTAAATCAAATACCACACCTGGAAAAATTGTTTTTATAATCTCGTTTGATTGTGAACATCTGTATAAATTTAGATTTGGCTTATCCTTTATGTACTTACTCAAATTATCAAAATTATGGTCAATTGAATAATAATTTGCGTTAGGTAATACATCCATCCAGCTATTCAAAGAACCTCCATAAGCACTACCTATCTCTAATATATGTAAATCGGTTTCATTCTTATCTAAAAGATAAGTTAATTGTTCAGGATAAAAATATTCATAAGCGTGATAACTCGCTTTATCGGTGTATGATGGAATAGCCGAGTATTTTATCAAAGCCTCCTTCAAATTTTTTGAAAACTCTTCTTTTGCTAACATTAATATTATATTATTATTTTTCTTTAAGTTGATTATAATAATTCTATATTATTATATTTTTTTGATAAAGAATTTCCTAAAAAAGAAATAACATCTTTTTGATTATTAAATTTTAAATTTATTTCTTGAAATAGGGTTTTGTCAATATCATATTTTTCTATTAATATTTTTATATTTTCATAAAAAATATCATAATTACAAGGATATTCTAATTTATATACTGTATTTTCAAGAGCATCTCTTATAAAACAAGATATTATATTTTTTTTAAAGTGTGATAGCATAAATATCATGTATTTATTATATTCTTCTCCTGTTTCAGATAATTTATCAAAGTTATACAATGTTATAAACGATATTGATTTATTTATACTTCTAAAAAAATCTTTTTGGTTTTCTGTTATTTTTTTGTATGTATAATTTTGCACTAAAATTACGTTTTTTTTTTTTATTTTATTTTTTTATTTTTTAAATTTTTTTTTTTTTTTGTAATATCATTAAATAATCTTTCAAATCTTCGTTTATATTTTCCTTTACAATCTTCATTTAAAAAATGATTCTCTTCATCACCATGTGTGTCATCTTCTTTATCGTGTGGTAAATAATATGGTTTATTTTTTAATCTATACCAGTTATCTATATTAAAACTATCTTTATTTTTTATACATTCAATTATTTCTTCTACTGATACTTCTCTCGCCCAATCATACGGATATGTTGAATTTTTTATTCCACAATTTCTTAAAAATATTGACGATGTACACATATTTCCGATTGGGATAAATAATGCGTTTTCTTTTTCTAATTCATCATTTAATTCTAATTCAATTCGTTCAAATTTATACATAATATATAAATATTATATCAATATTTATATTTGTATTTATGATAAATATTTAAATAAACATAAATGAAAATTTAAATAATTATCTACTAAATTAAATAATTCTTTATTATCTTTCCATACGAGTGCTAATGCTAATTGCTCATTATTTGCGTTCCCTTTATTCAACATTTTTTCTATAAAAACCTCTTCTACTAATTCACTTATTCTTTTTACAATAAAAGCAGAACCCCCAAACATTGTCCCACATAATAAATTATCAGATTTCCATACAAAATCATCATCTAATGGATAAGTATACAAATCATTTCTTTTTTGTATAATAAATTTATCTTTCGTTTGTTCTAGTATCAATTGACCATTAATACTAGGATATTTTTGTTTCAAATCAACATCTAAGAAAAATCTTGAAATACCCGCATCCGTCCATAAAAAATATTCGCTATTAAAAGGGTTTTCTTGAATAGCCATCTGTAAATAATGAAATTTAGAATATTGAACTATATTATATTCTGGTAATTTACATTCAACTCTATCTACATCTTTTATTTTTATTTTATATTCATTGGATTCCAAGATCTCTTTCATTCTATCATAAAACCTATAATAATAAGAATCTTTGAAATCAATAACATTTATAACAGTTGAATATTCTTTTGGGCGATTTTCTTCAAAAAATACACGAAATTTTTCTTCGGTTACAATAAATAAATTACAATTTAATTCTAATGTTTTTTTAATCCATTCTAAGTATTCACCTATTGTACGTCCATCCCCTTGTTTATCACGACCAATATCAAAAAAAGCAGTAACAATAGTTGTCATTATATTTTTTTATTTTTATATTTATATTAATTATTATAAAAATTAATTATTTGATTATTTATATTCTGATAACGGTCATTTATTTTAAAAACATAAAACTCATTTTTATTATGTTTAACTGTATTAATATCTCCTTGTATTCTACCACTATCACTATTGAACCCTAAATAAAAGAAAGAATGATTATTATTTATAAAATATGTAATTGGAAAAATTTCTTCTAGAACCCATTTGTCATTATCTTTAAATATTTCAATCAAATTATTTTTAGTATAATAATCAACCATTTCATCGATAACTGATTTTTTTGTTGTTAAACATTCAAATTGACAATAATATAATTCATTTTGCGTAATATATATTTTTACTTTTGTATAATCAGACGAAATCTTATGAAGCCATGCCCCTTCAATACTTGCAAAACAATTTCTTTGTGGATTAAAATATTCTATATTTAATTTATAAATACCTGGTCGCGATAATCCCAAATGATTACTATAATAATTATATGTCTCATCGTATAAATCTGTTTTTTGTTTTATTTCATTAAAATATTTTTCTGTGAAAATATTGAGCGTATCATCTATTTTTTCTAACGGTTTAAAAAATATACAATTTGAAGCAAAAAATGTAACATAATCAATATTATCAATATTGCGAATTAATTGTAAATTTCTAATATGTCCTTCCCATAAATCTGGACCAAATGAACGTTTTTCAAATGGGTCTGACAATAATATATTTGTAATATTGTTTTCATTTATAAAATGTTTTAATTCTAAAAATAGCGTAGTATTAGATGTGTTTATTGCAATCATAAAATCAATTTTAATAAACTGACAATAATTAGAATGAATATATTTAAACCAATCTATATTTTCTCTAAAAAGTAAAGAAATTACAAGCATATAAAAAGAAATATATTTATATATTTATATTAGTTTAATGAAATATATAATTCTTTGTGGTGGTATTGGGAAAAGATGTAACCAATATTCTCTTCCAAAACCATTGAATTACATTAATGGTAAGCATCTTATTGAATACATTATTCAATCTATTCCGTCAAATGAAATTTATATTATTTATAATTTAGCATTAGATCAATATAACTTCAAAGAAATAATCATAAACAAATTTAAAACAAATACTTTTCATTTTTCTTCTCTTGAGTTTTTAACCAGAGGTGCTGTTGAATCCGGGCTTGTAGGTATTAGCCGGTTCTCGTTAAATAATGAACCAATAGTGTTTATAGATAATGATAATATTCATACATTTCCTGATTTGTCCAATATAAATTCTCATTTTATTTGCTATGGGCATGACTATACAAAAACTAATTATTCCTTTATCACAATATATAATAACAATGTTATATCGATTGAAGAAAAGATCAAAATTTCCGATAATTTTTGTTGTGGATTATATGGTTTCAAAAACGTAGAATCATTTAAACTTCTCGCAAATGAACTAATAAAACGTAATATGAAAACTAAACAAGAATTCTATTTTTCCCAATTATACAAACTTATTATCGAAAAAGGAGAACATATCCAACCGGTCTATACTGAACAAACCAAACATTTGGGTACTTATCAAGAAATTGAACAATTAGTTTCATCTAATGGATTATCTACAAAAAGAATGCGTATTTGTTTTGATTTGGATAACACATTGGTTACATATCCTGAATCACCTGGTGATTATTCTACTGTAAAACCTATTAAAAAAATGATTGATCTTTCTCTATTTTTAAAAAAACAGGGTCATGAAATAATCATTTATACAGCACGTAGAATGGAAACTCATAAATCAAATATAGGAAAAGTTATAAAAGATATTGCGCTGGTTACTTTCGCGACTCTTGACAAATTCGGTATTCAATACGATGAAATCATTTTCGGAAAACCGATTGCTGATATTTATATCGATGACCGCGCTATGAACCCTTATTATAATGATATTTCATTATTTGGTTTTTTTGGACATTCTCAAGAATATATTCCGAATAAGATAGAGAACAATAAATACAATAAAATCGAAAAATCAGAAAATATAATAAAAAAAGTGGGTCCAACTTGTTATATCCGTGGAGAACTATATTTTTATCAAAATATACCTAAAGAATTATCCCATTTTTTCCCGAATCTTTATAATTCTCGACAAATAAATGAAAATGAAACAGAAATTACTATTGATTTTATTAATGGGATTCCGCTTTATTTTTTGTATGCGAATCAAACCCTTACTACAGATATTATTGATAAATGTTTTTATGTTCTCAATAAATTACATAGCACACAAAACCAACCTATTACTATTTCTGATAAAAAAATAAGGGCGAATTATTTTGATAAATTAAAAGCCCGTTTTAATCCAAACGATTATCCATTTGATAATGCGCAAGAAGTTTTTTCACAAATATTAGATAATCTAGAACGAACATATGATGCAACCCCTGTTTCTATTGTTCATGGTGATTTTTGGTTCTCAAATATTTTATTGACTTATACAGATGAGATTAAATGTCTGGATATGAAAGGTCAGATAGATAATGAATTAACGTTAAACGGAGATATGTATTATGATTATGGTAAGATGTATCAGTCTATTTTGAGTTATGATTTGATTCTTCATCAAAAAATTATTGACCCAAAGTATAAAGAAAGAATTACCGAATATTTTTTGAAAAAATGTCTAGAAAAGGGATTAAATATAGAATATTTGAAATGGGTAACGAAATCTCTTATTTTCGGTAGTTTTCATGCATTAGACGTGAATATTTCAAAAAAATATGTATGGGATTGGTTCATTACTATCTAGGTTTTCTAAATCGATTTATTTAACATATAGTATTATACATTTTTGTGTAGCGATTAAATATCTACAAAGACGTCATTATTTATTTCAAAGATAGGATTTTTAATATCCGGATTCAAATTATATCCAATAGAATAATCTTCGAAATAATGTTCATCAATACTCGATTTTTTGGTTAATAAATCCTCAACAGCGGTTCTCGAAAGAACATAAAATCTTCCATTACAATATTCGTTTTTCCTCATAAAAATATCGTGAGGTAATTCCGGATGGTATTCCCAGTATCCAGAGAACTCTTCTTTCTCGATTTTACACTTTCTTCCTGCGTAATGAACTTCGGGGGTCAATTGCGGAATCAATCGGTCAAAAAAAGAAAGGTCCGTTAGAACCTGGTCATCATCGGTCTTAAAGATATATTTGTATGGATGAGCCGTGTGAACGGCTTCATATGCTCTTATAACCTTTTTAGGAAGAGAACAATAATCATCTTCGACTTTTAAATAAAGGATTCTATCGACTTCATCGAAGATAAACGGGACATCTAATTCAGGCTTTCCAATGACATGATAATAGGGGATTTTGATTTCTTTAAGCCATGTGTGTTTTTGATATTGTGCTTTAGGCGCATACATTTCACAGTTCATAATAAGGAGGATATATTCACTTGTCATATAGAAACCATTTAAAAATATTTCTATATTTTTTTGTAATGAAAGGTATTTATATTAATTTAGATTGTAGGACAGATAGAAGAGAACATTTTGAAAATGTAAAAAAACAACACCCATTTTTTTTGGATATAGAACGAATGTCAGCAATAGAAAATACCGACGGTTCAATCGGTTGTTGTTTATCTCATATAAAGGGATTAGAAATGTTGTCGTCGACTATCAATCCATACGTATCTATCATAGAAGACGACCTTTTCATTTTTGACACCAACAATTTTTCAAAATTTGTCTCGGAATTCGAAAATATAAAAGACCTAGATGATTGGGATGTCATTATTCTTACACCGAGAGGGAATACAATTGAAGGTACTCCCAATATGGGAGTTGCTGGGTTCAAAAAGATAATAAATAACCAAACCACAACAGGGTATATTATAAAAACCAAATTTATACCAAAACTAATAGAAAATCTGAATGAATCTCTTCAATTACAACAAAATGGTATAGAAAAAAATATATCTTCAATCGACCAGTATTGGAAGAGGCTACAATTAACTAGTAATTTCTATTACTTTGCCGATGTATTTGGAGGACAATTGCCTTGTTGGTCAAACATTGAAAATCGGTGGGTCGATTATAATGAACGATTTCGTAATCAACATCTATTTTGATTGTGAAATATATTTAGTAAAGATATATGAATCAAATAGAAAGAACAAATCAACCGTTTCAAGGTATTATTCCTACCCCTGCCGGAATTCTTTATGGACAGAACGCAAGGGTCGACGAATTGAATGACAAGATTTTGTCTCGATTTTCGTGTGATGCACCTCTACAGGCCAATTTCGATGTCCGTCCTGTTCCTACAAAATACGCAAGATTTCCCGTTATTGATAGAATGACCCAGCCTAAAATAGGTATCAAAGACCGAGGGGATTTTAGAGTCTCTGATAATTTCGCCCCAGTTCAAAGCAATGGTCCTGTAGATGGATATTTTTCACAAGTCGATAAGGAGTCCACTTTGCGTAATCAGTTTTTCGCCATTCAAGCTGCGCCTCAATGTACATATATCCCTAGGTCCGATAGCGATTTGTATAAAGTGAAAATACCTACGTCGACCATTAAAGAGCCCCAGCCCCATCCATCTCTTTTTGAACGTTATAGAATGGATGTTTTAGCACCGGTTCGAAATGCCGACCCCAATGTAGGGCATAAAACCTTTATGAATGACACCCGAGTCCAATTGAGGGGAGGTGTGCTCAATCCGAATGTCTAGGTATCCTCCATTTATTATACAAAAACCGATGAATTTCATTTATCTCTATAAATAAATGAAATACCTGGCGGTCCTATTAATTATATGCGCAATCGTATTAGTTGTTCTTTATATAAACAAAAAACCTAAAGTCGAAGCTTTTCAACAATCGGAAAAATTCGTCGTTCGAACAAATACTGAAATATATGATGATTTCTACAGCGAAATCTACGATGAATTAATGGTTCCTGAACCGAGAGTGAATTACGAGTTGGATTTGATAATAAATACTATTCAGCCCAATATAAAGACAACTAAAATCCTTGATGTAGGGGCTGGAACAGGAACGCTTGTTAATACATTGTCAAGAAGAGGTTATATGGCCAGAGGTGTTGATAAGTCGGCATCGATGGTCAAAAAATCGGGTCTGCCATTGATTCGGGGAGACGTAGAAGACCCCATGCTATTTGGTCGATCATCATTCAACGTCATATTGTGTTTAGATTTCACTATTTATGAGATGTCGGATAAACGTGGATTTTTCAAAAATGCTTTTTACTGGTTAGAGAACCATGGATATTTAGTGGTTCATTTAGCGGATAAAGACCGATTCAACGCAATAGTCCCAGGGGCCAAACCTGCTCTTCTAGATACTGTAGAGCAATTAGGTCCAGAAAGAATAAAAAAGACGGAAATCGATTTCGGTGATTTCACGTATTCTTCGGATTATGTTTATGGAGAGGGTTGCCGGGTTTGTCATAAAGAGTCATTTGTGGATAAGGCTTCGCAAAACGTCCGGCAGAATGAATTGACGCTTTATATGGAGGGTGTTGATGAAATCGTCGATATGTGTCGATTGGCCGGGTTTACAGTGAAGGGTGGGTTCTCATTGGCGAATGGACCTTTACGGGATGCTGCCCAGCAGATTATTATTTTTGAACGCGTCTAATCAAACGTCAATAAATCCAGTGTGGTTCCGTCTGTTTTTATTTTTAAGCTTTCGATTTCCTTTATTTTTGTATCTAATTGTCGAGTGAGTTGCGCGATAATTATCTGCTGATTCTTCACGGTTTCTTTTAGTTGTGTTGATTCGATATAATGATTTGAACGATTCGCGTTCATATCATCGAGCCATTTTTGATGGACCTTCGTTTTAAGATGTTCTTTCAACTTAGGTTTAGATTCATAGACTTTTTCTTTCCTGGCCCCGCAGGGGCATTGGATTCCATGTTTAAAGAAAGCAGGAAGTTTATCGATGTATTTTCCGGTTTCATCGATACTAGGGGCGTATGTATCGGGTTCTGTTATTAATTCCATTGTTCTCTTATGTATACATATTTGTTTTTGACACTCATTAGAATCAATTTTATCCGGGGGCTACTTTATTTTTCCGAGGTTGTCAAGAAGATAATATTATTATGCCTTCGGCACCTTGAAATTATATAAATGGCCGAATTTATATAATTAAATGAATCAAATAAATCAGTTGATAGACCGAACATTCCTTTATGACAACCTACCGCAATATATTTTGTTATCCATTTTGTTCATATTATTTTCGGTTTTTCTCTACGTAAAACTAGCATTCCCTTTTTGGAATATCCAGCCCGTTTATCACGTGTATGATTTTTGGAGATGTTTATACAGGACACCCTTCAGGATTTACAAACAATTCCATCCGAAAGTCCGGACAAAATACTGTAAGCCCGAATTAATCCAAACCATGGGATTCGTCGATGCCTCGCCAGAAAAGAAAAAAGAATTCGTGAATTTAGTGCAATGTTATTCATTAGCCGACGAAAACGCCATTTATATGTTTCATTTAGACAATTTAGAAGCCTATTTTGGGGGGCATTTGTATTCTTCTTATTTGTCGTTTTATACGGAGATTTTCTATAAATCCGTAGAGGGTGAGGTCATAAAGGAAAATGTGCCTAAGGGTTGTATAAGTAGTCGGTCGGGGGTTCTGGTAGCGAGTGGTCATAAAGAGAATATATACTATATTGACTTCATGACAACTATTCGTGGGTTGCCGAATGGCGCTGGTTTAAATATGACCCGACAGTTATTCGATACACATGTTTATAATGTGGGTCTTCGTGAGTGGCGTAATTCGATTGATATAAAAGAAGGTTCTCGTATAGGGCCGATAGGTGTAGGACTATTTAAACGGATGGGTTATAACCTAGATGGGATAGTACCACTTGTGCGGTTTACTAGTCGGTCCTATGAGATTCCGAATAATCCGGGTTTTTATAAGGGAATCCGGTATCCCGAACATGTGGTCTTGACGGAAATCTGTAGTAGTAATTTGCGGAAGATGACGGATGGCCTAGAAATGTCTTCTAGAAAATTCGCGATATATGGCGTGACGGATATAGCGAACTTAATTGGATTAATAAAAGCGGGGGTCATGTATGTATATGTATTAGAACGGCTAGGTGATATATTGGCGATGTATTTTTTCAGGGATACACGGATACGGTATGAAGGGTTGTCGGAAAGGGACACGGGAGCCGTATTGGAACTAGCGGGGTCGATTTATATATCGGGGTCTGTAGGACTATTCCATAATGGATTTATGGGGGCTTTATATGATATCTTGAAGGGAAAACCGGTATATCGTAGGATACAAATCGACGATATATCAGATAACGGGGGATTAGATTTTAGAGAATTATATTTTTTGGGGGAGGAGAAGGGAGGCTATTATTTATTTAATTATGTGGTGCCTTTTTATTGTTCTCCTGGAGGGTGTTTTTTGCTTTTTTGAAGATGAGTTAATTATAATATTTATTCAAATATTTATCATAATCAACAGGTAAATAATCATTATCTTTTATTTCTATTTTTGGAATATCACAATTTTGATCAAATAAAGACCTATTGTTTTTAACTTTTTCTTCAATCAACGATAAATTGGTATAATTTTCATTATTAAATTCTTGATGTGCAAAATTATTAATTTTATTTTTTATGAAGTCAGCATCACCAAAATAAGATAAATGCCATCCACCATTCAAAATTAGTGGATACTGTAAATGACGATAATAGTTGCATTGTTGATTTAATTCCTTGTATATTTTATAAGAAATAATTTTGGGGTTTCTCCATTTCGTCTCAAATCTTGTATTCAAATTATAATAATACATATCCATTTGTAATTGATTCATTTCAACTATTATATCACCATTTCTAATACTATTCAAAGTACGCGGGTCAGGTATTTCATCTAAGTCTGTAATAATAATAAGGTCTTTTTCTTCTAAATCAGTAATTCTTTCTATACCTCTAGAAATAGCATCTCTTTGTAAAGCTTCATTCCACCATTGCTCATTATTTGAAACATTAATATTCGGATATTTATATGGGAAATCATCTACAATAACATGTATAATTTTTTCGTTAAATTTTTCAAATAAATGTTTATTTTCATTAAAAAACAATATTTTTTCTTTACCGCTATGAGTGTGGGTAGATTCGACTAAAATAAAATAATCTACGACATCATTCAATATATTAAGTCTATATGTTAATAAATCGAATTCATTATAAAATGTGAAACCATCAACAATTTTCATTTAATTATATCATATAAAAAAATATTACTAAACAAACGTATAATTATTATAATGAAGTTGTTTTATAAAAATATTATATTTTCAATAAAAATCGGTATAACTGGGGATTCGATTTTAGAGAATTATATTTTGAGAGGAAAAGGGAGGCTACTATTTATTTAATTTTGTGGTGCCTTTTTATTGTTGTCC
>Ga0114978_10003066_pt1 | contig 13723 bp, 10 predicted proteins | sample S_140212_EF_Meta_FD_87027 | JGI IMG/M metagenome (GOLD analysis project Ga0114978, IMG submission 87027) | Freshwater microbial communities from Lake Simoncouche, Canada to study carbon cycling - S_140212_EF_MetaG | ecosystem: Environmental > Aquatic > Freshwater > Lake | place: Lake...
ATCGCTGATCAACTCAACATCCCCGTGCTTTGCTACGGCCTCCGGACAGATTTCCAAGCCCAGCTTTTTCCCGGCAGCGCTGCCCTGCTCGCCCTGGCGGATAGCCTGATCGAATTGAAAACGATTTGTCACTGCGGTCGCAAAGCGACCATGAATCTTCGCATCGGCCCCGATGGCCGCGGCGTGAAAGAAGGCGCACAAGTTGAGATCGGCGGCAATGACCGCTACGTCGCAATGTGCCGCCGGCATTTCAAAGCCGCGCTCGCACCCACTTGACCCGCCGCGGCTAACCCACGGCTCAATACCGCCAAGGGGCCACCTAGCCCGAGCGCAGGGAGGCCATCATCAGGATCTCCCATCCTGATTTTCGCCCAGGACTGCGAAGTGAACTTGCCAAACTACGCCATTTCACGCTCAGCTGAGAGCCCAACCCCCTCATGCTCTTGCCCATCGCCTCACTGCTTATTTTCATCGGCACCTACACTCCACCCAAAGGAGAAAGTAAAGGTGTCTACTCACTTCAGTTCAACCCCACCACGGGTGAACTCAGTGCTCCCGTGCTCGCCGCGAAATTGTCTAACCCGACTTTTCTCGCATTACACCCGAACGGCCGCGTGATCTATGCATTGAGCGAAAGTGATACGGTACGCGGGAAACCCGGCGGCGGCGCCACCGCGTTTAACCTAGATGCCCATACCGGCCAACTGGAGCTCCTCAATCGCCAACCTAGCGGTGGCGTTGGCGGGGCGCACCTCGGACTCGATCCCGACGCCACAACCCTCCTGCTCGCTAGTTATAGCGGTGGGCAGGTGACCTCCTTTCCTCTCGCTAAAAACGGCCAGATCAAGCCCCCGGCCGGCACCCAAATGCTCACCGGTATCTTGGGACCGCAGAAAAATCGCCAAGATAAACCGCACCCTCACTCGGTGACCGTTTCCCCCGACGGCCGCTTCGCTTATCTCTGCGATCTCGGCCTTGATAAAGTGTTCTGCTACGAGCTGAAGTCCGCGACCATGGCTCCCGCTGGTGATTTTTCTACGGCGCCAGGGGCCGGCCCCCGACATAGTAAATTCTCCACTGATGGAAAATTTTTCTACGTGATCAACGAGCTGAACAGCACCATCACGACTTTCACGTGCGCTCCCGCGACCGGCCAACTCAACGATCCCCGCACCGTCTCAACTTTGCCGAAGAATTTTTCCGGCGAAAATACCTGCGCCGAGATTCGCCTGCACCCCAATGGGCGCTTTGTTTATGGCTCGAACCGCGGTAACGACAGCCTCGCGGTTTTTGCCCGCGAGCCTCGCGATGGTTCCTTACAGCTTATTGAAATCGTGCCCTCCGGCGGCGCGCATCCCCGCAATTTTGCGCTATCACCTGATGGGGCTTGGCTAATTTGCGCCAATCGCGACAGCAATAATCTCGTCGTCTTCAAAGTTAATCCTGCAACCGGCCGACTAACCGCCACTGGCCAGACCGCGACCGTCCCAATGGCCGTCTGCGTACTCTTTACTTCAATCGATTAACGCTCGTCGATTCGGGGGCGCCCACCCCTGGGGCGCTCCTCTAAATCAAAAAGCCGCCACCCCATCCGCCGGTAAACGCGGCGGACGCAGGTTCAGCACTAGGTAATAGCTGACGACGGCCCACCCAGCGCAGACCAGTAAAAACCAATCGCCGTGCTGCGCATAAAAACTTGAGCGATCACGCCAGCGGACATCACGCGTCACATCTAGGGTCTGGGATCCGCGAAAATAAATACTCCCTTTTTCATTGAGGAGCGTCGCTCGGATATTACCAAACTCGTCAATCCAACCGCTCCAGCCGCTATTGCCGCACCGCAATACCGGCCGCCGAGTCTCCACCGCTCGCAGCACGGATGAGGCCGCATGCTGATAAGCCGCGCCGCCCTCACCGAACCAAGCATCATTGGTCAACACCGCTAACATTTCGGCGCCCGCTAAAGTACTCGCGCGCGCGAACTCCGGAAAAATATCCTCATAGCAAATCAGCACACCCACCCGCAACTGACTGGCTCTCACCGGCACCAGCAAAGGTCGCGCCTCCGTACCGCGCTGAAAATCGCCCCCAATCGGCACTAATTTATCCAGCCAACCCAAGATCGGTCGCAGTGGAATATATTCCCCAAAGGGCACCAACTTGCGCTTTGCATAGCCCTCCCGCGCCACGCCTGACACGGGCTCAACCACGAAGGCTCCATTATACCACGAAGTTGGCTCGGTCGCTGAGGCCAGCGCGGTGTAGACTGTGCCGACGAGCAATGGCCGTCCTGCCCGCTTGGCCACGGAGGCTAACCAGGGCTCAACATTGGCATCACGGAATAGCGGCCATGGGACCACCGACTCCGGCCATAAGATAAAATCCCCGCGCCCCACCTTCTGGGCCTCAAAGGTTACTTGCTCGATTGTCTGCAAGACCTCCTGTGCACGGGCGCTGTCCCATTTTTCATTTTGCGGGATGCCGGGTTGCACCAGAGTTATCCGCGCCAATTTCTGCCGTTGCGCCCCCATGGTCTCGGCCAAAAAGGGAAACGAGGCCGATACCAACAACATCAACGCGACCATGAACTCTGGACTGCGTTTTCGCAGGCCAGAGAATCCCTCGTAAAAAATTCGATGCGCATAGGCGGCGCCGGCTAAATTGAAATAAATTAAAATAAAAGACACCGACCAGGCCCCCGCATAGGCGGCGCTCTGCAATACCAGCGGCCGTTGCCACTGACTAGCCGCGAGTGTCAGCCACGGGAAGCCTCCGAAAATTACGGTGCGCAGCCACTCGAGCATAACCCACAGCGCCGCCAACCCTAGCAATGCGATGATCCGCACCGCCGCCTGATGGCCGCGTAACCGCGGCACCACCCACCAGACGGCTAAATACCAACTCCCAATTAAAAGCCCGACGAAAGATCCTAATAAAAGCGGCCCGAGCAACGTCACGTGGTGCAACCAACCCAGTAACGCCACCCACGCTACCACCTGCGCCGCTAGCACCGTCCACAAGTAAATCCAAAAAGGCGGCCGGCGGTATGCCCACAACACAGCAGGGAGAGCGAAAGCATAGCCGGCATCGCCGATATTGAGCGGGGGGAAAGCCGCAAAAGTTAAAAATGCCGTGAGCCCAAATACCGCCAAGCCCCAACCCAAATGCGGCCGCCGCTGCCAAAGCGTCAGCCTAGGCTCATAAGGATCAAGCGCGGGAATCGGCGCAGCCGTCATGGACTTAGGCCGCCCCGTGGCAATTCTTGTACTTCTTCCCGCTACCACACGGACACGGATCATTGCGCCCCACCTTCGGGGTATCGCGGCGGATCGTGACCGAAGGAAGCTTCACCTCGTTCTCAGCCGGCGCGGCACTGGCACCCGCGGGGTTCGCATCCGCTTGCACCGCCGAATTAAGGGCGGTGGGGCCTGAAGCCGGACCTTGTAAACGCGCCGAACGCGAAAGAATTGAAAAAAGATTTTCGAAGGCGTCCCGATTAGTAGCGGATCGGAAAAGGCTCGTGCAAATCTGCAGCCGAACATTGTTCATCAGCTCTTCAAAGAAACGGAAAGCCTCGCCCTTGTATTCTGAAAGCGGATCTTTTTGCCCGTAACTGCGCAGCCCAATTGATCGACGTAATTCCTCCATTTCAGTCAAATGCTCCTGCCAGTGATGGTCGATCGCATTGATCACGATGTAACGCTCCAAGCCCCCCAAAGCCGCGGGATCTTCGACCGATTCCTTCAGCGCGTAAGCCTGGCTGATGCGCTCGACCAACTGCTTGAGTAAGCTATCAAAATCAGCGCGCTCAGAGATTTCTGCGACCTTGGCGCTAACGGGGAAATGAGAATTAAGCCAACCAATGAGGCTTTCAATATTGGCCGCCGTCGCCCCGCCTTTTTCACCAAAGCCAGCCGCGGCTAACCGCGCGGCCAACTCTTCCTCAATCATTTCAAAAATAACATCCTTCGGGCGATCACTGTGCAATGCGCCATTGCGAATCCCGTAAATCACTTCGCGCTGTTTGTTGAGCACATCATCATATTGCAACAAACGCTTACGCTGAGAAAAATTCTGCTGCTCTACTTTTTTCTGCGCCGATTCAATGGATCGATTGAGTAAAGAATGCTCCAACTCTTCGCCTTCCGCCATGGCACCTTCCATGATCCGAGAGGCAATGTTCCCTTGCAGGAAAAGTCGCATGAGGTCGTCTTCCAGCGAGAGGAAAAACTTGGTCGCCCCAGGATCGCCCTGCCGCGAGCAACGACCGCGTAATTGCCGGTCAATGCGGCGCGATTCATGACGTTCCGTGCCCACCACAAAGAGTCCGCCTAATTCACGCACTCCTTCACCCAACTTGATATCGGTGCCGCGACCCGCCATGTTAGTGGCAATCGTCACCGAACCCTTATGGCCAGCCCGGGTCACAATCTCTGCTTCCTGCTGGTGAAACTTAGCGTTGAGCACCGTATGAATGACGCCGGCGCGCTTGAGCATACGACTTAAGACCTCCGATTGCTCAACCGTCACCGTGCCGACGAGCACGGGCTGACCACGCGCTTGCGCTTCCTGGATTTGCTTCACCACCGCGGCATATTTATCGCGCCGGGTCTTAAAAATAGAATCGTTCCGATCGATACGGATGCACGGCTGATTTGTCGGAATTTGCGTCACTGACAGTTGATAAATTTCGCTAAACTCGGTCGCTTCCGTCTCGGCGGTGCCCGTCATGCCCGCTAATTTTTCGTACATCCGGAAATAGTTCTGGATGGTCACGGTGGCGTAGGTTCGGGTCTCACGCTCAATATTAACATTCTCTTTTGCTTCCACCGCTTGGTGCAGACCATCAGACCAGCGTCGTCCCGTCATGATGCGCCCGGTGTTTTCATCGACAATCACTACCTTGCCATCCTGCACGACGTACTCGACGTCGCGTTCGTAGAGAGAATAGGCCCGCAGCAATTGCGACAGCGCATGAATATCCTCTGAGACTACCTCATACCGCTGCTGCGCTGCTCGCTTGGCCTGCTCTTTCTGTTCCGGCGTCTGCGTCGCATCTTTTTCGATATCGATAAAAATAGTAGCAAGATCGGGCAGCACGAAAGCATCGCGGTCATCCGGCCGCAGCTTAGTGCGACCCACTTCAGTCAAATCCGCTTGATGATTTTTTTCATCGATGGTGAAAAAAAGCTGCTCCTTGTACTTGTAGAGCTCGTCCTTGTTAAAATCGCTGTGCATCTCGACGTCGGTTTTATCGAGGAGCTTACGCCATTCTGGATTTTCTTGGAGCCGGAGAAGTTGCTTATTCTTGGGCATACCCAATTTAACCTGGAGCATTTTCATCGCCGCATCTTGCCGCTGCTCGGAGGTTGCCTCAGCCTTGGCAAGGACATCGCCCGCTTCTTTCACCAGATTATTGATCTGGCGCAATTGGGCACCGACCAACTCTTCCACGCCGGGCCGCAACCGGGTAAACGGCTGTTCGCGCTCAATTGGGGCAGGGCCGGAAATAATGAGGGGCGTGCGGGCCTCATCGACGAGGATGGAGTCGATTTCATCGACGATGCAGAAGAAATGGTCGCGCTGCACTTGATCTTCCTTGCGCGTGGCCATGCCATTATCGCGCAGGTAATCGAACCCAAATTCTGAGGCGGTCCCATAGGTAATGCCGCGGTTATACATCTCCCGCCGACTCTCGGAGTGCATCGATTGCTGGATGCACCCGACTGTGATACCCAGGAAATTATACAAATGCCCCATCCACTCGGAGTCGCGGCGCGCTAAGTAATCATTAACCGTCACCAGTTGCGCATTTTTTCCCGTCAGCGCATTCAAATAAAGCGGCAGCGTTGCGACCAACGTCTTGCCCTCGCCAGTGGCCATTTCCGCGATCCGCCCTTCGTGCAGCGTGATCCCACCGATCAGCTGCACATCAAAATGCACCATGTCCCAAGTGAGCTCATGATCACAGACCAGCACCTTACGGCCGCAAAGCCGACGCGCGGCATTTTTAACGGCCGCGAAAGCTTCGGGAAGAATTTGATCCAGCGTCTCCCCTCCCTGCACCCGAGCCTGAAACTCAGTGGTCTTCGCTTGGAGCTGCTCATCGGTGAGCGACTGATATTGCTGCTCAAATTCGTTGATGCGCGCGACGACCGGGCGGCATTTTTCAACGTACTTGCGATGGTGACGGCCCGAGAATTTCTTGAGGATGAAGCTTAGCATGAAAAGAGGACCAATCGTTAGACGCCAACAGCGCGTTGGCAAATGACAAATCGCTCACCCGACCCCTGCGGCAAATCACTTCGAATCAAAAATTTAGCCAACTGCTTGAGCCTCTGATACGCGCGCTCCTCAGACCTTGGTCTTAAAATAATCGATCGTCAGCTTGAGCCCTTGCGCGAGCGCTACCTTGGGCTCCCACTTTAGATATTTTTTCGCGAGGGTAATATCGGGACGGCGCTGCTTGGGATCATCGGCGGGAAGCGCTTTATGGACGATCTTTGACTTACTCTTCGTGAGCTTAAGCACTTGCTCAGCCAACTCGAGCATCGTGAATTCCCCCGGGTTGCCTAGATTGACCGGTCCAACCGTGTCCGTCTGCTCCATTAAGCGCACAAAGCCCTCAAGCAAATCATCCACATAACAAAAGGAGCGGGTCTGCTGGCCATCGCCATAGACGGTGATATTTTCACCCTTGAGCGCTTGGACGATAAAATTGGAAACGACTCGGCCATCATTCGGGTGCATCCGCGGACCGTAGGTGTTGAAAATACGAACCACTCGGATATCGACCTTGTTCTCGCGGTGATAGTCAAAGAAGAGCGTTTCCGCACAACGCTTGCCTTCATCATAGCATGAGCGACGGCCGATGGGATTAACGTTGCCCCAATAGGACTCGGGCTGGGGATGCACCGAGGGATCACCATATACTTCAGAGGTACTCGCCTGAAACACCCGGGCCTTCACCCGCTTGGCCAGACCGAGGCAGTTAATCGCCCCCATCACTGAGGTCTTGGTCGTCTTGATGGGATTGAATTGATAATGTGGCGGCGAAGCTGGGCAGGCGAGATTGTAGATCTGATCCACCTCATACTTAAAAGGATCGATGACATCATGCCGCACAAATTCAAAACGGGGGTGATCCAGTAAGTGCGCGATATTAGCCTTACTGCCCGTGAAAAGATTATCGAGACAGACGATCTCGTGTTTCTGCGCGAGAAGTTTGTCACAAAGATGACTGCCCAGAAATCCCGCTCCGCCGGTGATGAGAATGCGCATAATAAGTGTAAGAATTAAGTTAAAGAGAGCCCAAGCACCTTGGCGAGCCTGCAGTCAGAGGGTGCCAGCGCAGGCAGACGCGCATTACATTCTACGGCGATCGTTCACGCAGCCTGGCCGAGCTCGGTCGCTCTAAAATTTTCATCAATACGGATAAAGATTAGCCAATGGCCTTGACGCACCCCACGTAAAAAAACACATTTAAACCGTATACAAAAAATTAATTTAAAGTCCATTTACTTTAACAATCCCTGTAACCCCAACGTGAACATTATCGTCGTGCTGATTAAGCGGCTCGGTTAGATTTTAATCTAACCATCTCTCATTAAGTCGCATCATTTTATTTATTCGCAGTGATTCTCATTTATCTCGCCAGTTATTTACTTCTTGGCAGCAGTATTATCTGCTTCGCCCTCACCAGAAAGAGCCCTCGCACCTCTTTTATATTTGCAGGTATAACAGTCCTGCATTTAGCCCTTTCTGCGGCCTGGCTAGTGATAAATAGCATTACAGGAAATGGCATTAATGGCGCGACGATCTTCCACCTGTATTATGGCTTTTTAAATATCGGGGCGATTTATGATCGCTGGCCCACCATTCTGGCAGCAGCTAGCGGGCTATCGATCCTTACTCTTTTTACTACAAAAATCCTCCACTGGAAGCAAACTGACCGACTAAGCCCTAAATTTTTAAGTACGGCCTTCGTATTGATGATCGGGGCGTTTTTATGTCACCCCGCCGTCAAGGATATAGCCGAATTAAATTGGCCGACCGAAATATCTAAAGATTTCTACCTAAACTATCACCAGCCCCAAATTAAGCTCATTGCGCCACAACGTAAAAGTTTTATTTTTATTTATGGAGAAAGCCTAGAGCGGACCTACTTAGATAATAAAATATTCCCGAATCTAGTGCCCGAACTACAGCAATTAGAAAAAAGCGGCATTTCTTTTACCAACATTGATTCGCTCTCCGGCACTGCGTTTACCATGGGGGGATTTGTGGCTAGTAATTGCGGCATTCCGCTCGTCACGCCCTCACACCCCAACTCGATGTCAGGCATGGATAGCTTCTTGCCCGGCGCAATCGGCCTAAGCGATCTCCTCCATGATAACGGCTATCGCTTAGCATTTTTGGGTGGTGCTAATTTAGATTTTGGCGGCAAGGGGAATTTTCTCCGCAGCCACCATTTTGATGAGGTCTTAGGCCGAGCAGAATTAGAACCTATGCTCAAAGATCCCACTTATGTTAGCAGCTGGGGCTTGTATGATGATAGCCTGCTTGACCTCGTCTATGATCGCTACACTGAGCTCGCGGCCAACCACCAGCCATTTGGCTTATTTCTATTAACGCTTAATACTCACTCGCCTCACGGCCTGCCCTCAAAAAGCGATGAACTCTCTCCGTATGGTGATGGCAGCAACCGCATGCTGACCGCGGTCAAGGCCTCCGCCTCTCACATCGTTAAGTTTGTGCGGCGCGTCCAAGCTTCAACTTGGGGCAAAGACACGGTTATTGTTATTATGTCTGATCACATCGCTATGCCCAACGAGGCCACCGCCTTGTTGGATCGGGGCATCCGCAAAAACTTATTCCTGATCCTTGATCCAAAAATTAAGAGAGGGGCCAGCATTGCCCGCTCTGGCTCCACCTTTGATATCGGCCCTACTTTACTCCCCTTCCTGGGCTTCACTGGCTCAATTGGCCTAGGCCGAAATCTCCTCGATCCGAATGTATTAGATCGCGATATCGCCCATATCCATGACCCGGCCGTGCTCGCATCATGGCGCGATAACTTTATCGAGTTCTGGGACTTCCCCCTATTGAGTCAGAAAATTTATTTCAAAGCTGGCAAGATCACCATTGATAAGCGCCAGCTTTGTGCACCAGTCCTCATAACGCTAGATGAGCACGATAAACTATTCTTACGATTCGAATTCGATGCCGAATGGGACGTACGGCTAGCTCAACAAGCCCGCGAGCTTGCCCGGGGAACTCGCTATTTATTATTTGCCCAAGAAAAAAATGTCGCGGCTAGCTTTCCTCGAGTCGTTACGGGACAATCCGATCGGTGGATTTTACTTTTAGGTCGAGCTGGCGCTGGGTCCCACGTGATCGCCTTATCAGAAAACACCGAGACTGCGTTGTTGAAAAAAGATTTATTGGCTCAGTGGGCTCAATTGCGCTGAAATCACCCCGCCACCGTATTTTTAGCGGCGCGCTCGCCGGCCTCGAAGCGCTCGATCCAAGCGCGGTGCCAAGACGCGTAATCACCGGCCTCAATATGCGCCCGAGCCTGCGCCATCAGATCGAGGTAAAAATGCACGTTGTGCAGACTAATTAACGTGCTCGCGAGAATTTCGCCCGCCATGACCAAGTGACGCAAGTAAGCGCGGGAAAAATGCCGACAAGTGTAATTATCTAATCCCTCAACCAGCGGCTTCGGATCGGTGCGATACCGCTCGTTACGTAAATTGATCAAGCCATCTGGGGTAAAGGCCGCCCCATTACGGGCCACGCGCGTCGGATGCACACAATCAAAGAGATCCACCCCGAGCGCGATCATTTTGAGGATTTGGGGCGGTGTCCCCAGTCCCATTGTATAGCGCGGCTTGTCTGCCGGCATAAAGGGAATGGCGGCCGCCACTTGCTTCAACATCTCGGGCTCCGGCTCTCCCACACTAACCCCGCCAACCGCATAACCCGGAAAATCAAGCGCCGCCAGCGATTCCGCGGCCTCGCGCCGCAGATCATCAAAGGTCGAACCCTGAATAATCGCGAAAACGTGATGCCCCGATCCTAGGAAATTATTATCTGTTGCGATCTGTTTACACTGCTGAGCCCAGCGCAGACTGCGATCGATGGCTAGACGACACTCCTCGCGAGTGCAGGGCCAGGGCGGACATTCATCAATGACCATAGCAATGTCTGACCCCAAATTAGCCTGAATAGTCATGACCTCGCGCGGCCCCAGGAAAAGTTTCTGGCCGTCGATATGTGACGCAAACGCAATGCCGTCATCACGAATCTCGCGGAGCTTAGCCAAACTAAAAACCTGAAACCCGCCACTATCAGTTAAAATGGGCCCATCCCATCCCATGAATTTATGCAAACCGCCGAGATCTCGCACCAACTGAGAGCCTGGGCGCAAATTGAGATGATAAGTATTCCCTAAAATAATCTGCGCGCCTGCCTCCCGAATCTGCGCCGGCGTCAGCGCCTTGACCGTCCCTTGCGTGCCGACCGGCATGAAGATCGGGGTCTCAATCTGGCCATGCAATGTACTCAGCCGACCACGGCGAGCAGCGGTTGAGGGATCCGTCTTGAGTAATTGAAAGGGAGGAAGCATCGGGCCTTTTATGATGAGCCAGTCTTTGGCTAGAGCAGCAATTCATCTTACTGCAGTACCGGGCGACTGAGGATCCATCTCATAATAGCAGCCACACCCTGTCCGCGGTCTTGACCCTCTGTCAATTACTGGGTAGATTGATCAAAAGTGCTGCTGGTCATCGACAACTACGATTCGTTCACCTTCAATTTGGTCCAATATTTTGGCCAGCTGGGGGTTGCTATGCGCATTTTTCGCAACGATGAGCTGTCGGTTGCCGATGCGGTAAAACTAAACCCCGACCGCATCCTGATATCTCCCGGCCCCTGCACCCCGACCGAAGCAGGTGTAAGTCTCGATCTGATAAAAGCTTTTGCAGGTAAAAAACCGATTCTCGGCGTCTGCCTCGGCCACCAATCCATCGGCCAGCAATTCGGCGGAAAAGTCATCCGTGCCGATCGCCAAATGCACGGTAAACTCTCCCCCATCACGCACCGCGGGACCGATATTTTTAAAGGGCTGCCCTCGCCTTTCACGGCGACTCGCTACCACTCCCTTTTAGTCGAGCGCGCTAGCTTGCCAGATTGCCTAACCATCACGGCTGAGACCGCCGAAGGAGAAATAATGGGGCTAAGCCATAAACATTTCCCTATTTACGGTGTCCAATTTCATCCTGAGTCCATCGCCACCGAAGGCGGTATGCGGATTCTTCAAAACTTCCTCGCCCTGCCTTAAAGTCATGCGCTGCCCCAAGTGTACTTCCATTGCCGATAAAGTAATCGACTCGCGCATTGCTCGCGACGGCAACAATACCCGGCGCCGACGTGAATGCCTCGAATGCGGCAATCGTTATACCACTTCAGAAACGCTCGTGCGCGACAGCATGGTGGTGGTTAAGCGCGATGGCCGCCAAGAGCCCTTCGACCGCGATAAACTTTTCCGCGCCGTCCGCGCCGCCTGCCATAAACGCCCGATTGATAATGAGCAAATGACCATGCTCATCGAGGATGTGCTCGATGCCGTCGAAGCCCTCTACGACAATCAAGTCCCGACCAGCGCCATCGGCGAGCATGTCATGCAGCGCCTCCGCAAGACTGACCAAGTGGCCTACGTGCGGTTTGCTTCAGTTTATAAAGAATTTCGCGATGTCTCTGAATTCGTCGATGAAATCAGTAATCTTAGCCCCCACGATCAACCCGCGACCGTGAAAGCCAAGAAATGACGCGCCCCCTGCAACTGCGCCGGCTGCATTTTCTTAACGCCCTCTTTGCCCCACTGACCGGGCACGACCTCTACTTGGCGCAGCAAATTGATGAGGCCATCAGCACCTCTCTCGGCGAAGCTGAGGAACGAGCGCCCAGCGATCCCGCCTTTGTTCAGGCCGCTGCCCTCTTGCTCCAACGGCTTTGCTCAGCCCAGTCGGAACATGGATTCTTCCACTGGGATGCCAGCGCTGATTACACCGGCGCCACCCCGCTCTTCACTCGTGCGAGCGTCATGCAGGGCTTAAAAAAACTCGCCGGTTACCCAGCATCGACCCTGCTTATCACTAATCTGCGTACGGCCCATTGCCCGCCCAGCAAACGTTGGACCGAGCGCCGCCGCCGTGAATACGATGAAACCCTCACCTTTATTCGTGAGCTAGCCGCTGCGCGCTCACTACGGCACGCTACGCTCAATCTGCTGTTCCTATAAAATCCGCGCTACGAACGAGCTATCGACGGCTTTGTCATGAAAACTATTTTCCAAAAGATAATGGCGCGCGAAATCCCTGCGAAATTTATCTACGAGGATGAACTCTGCATCGCGATCCATGATGTCACCCCCCAAGCACCCATTCATGTGCTCGTCATCCCCAAACAGCTCATTGCGCGCGTCGGTAATGCCAGCGCCAGCGATCAAGCTCTCCTGGGACATCTTTTACTCACCGCTGCCAATGTAGCCAAGCAACTGGGCGTTGCCGAATCTGGCTATCGTCTCGTCATCAACCAAGGCCGTGACGGCGGCGAAAGCGTGCCACACCTACATATCCACTTACTCGGCCAGCGCCCCTTGGCTTGGCCACCAGGTTAAGCGATCGGGCCCAGAGCAGAGGTGGCGCGCCGGCTTATTTCAGATATTTGGCCAGCCACGCGTGAACCTCTCCATACCAATAGCGACTATCCTCTCCGCGTAGAATATGATGACCGGCCTCAGGGAATACCAGTAATCGGCTGGGGACATTTAAGCGCTGATTCATGGTAAACCACATGAGCGCATTGTTCATCGGCACCCGATAATCTTGTTCGCCGACGGTAATCAAAATTGGCGACGTAAAGCCCGTCCCCTTTTCATGATTCCCACCTTGCAGTGCTGGGCTTTGCTCCCGCCATACTTTGCTGTCGCCCCAAATGGGCCCGCCACTATTCACCTCACGGCTAAAAACACTGTCGCTCGTTCCCCACTGCATCATGAGGTCCGCCTCACCGGCATGAGAAATAATGCATTTATAGCGCGTGGTGGTCGCCTGCAGCCAGTTCGCCAAATGACCGCCATAACTGGCGCCGCCCGCGGCCCGGCGTGAACCATCGATAAAAGTATAACGCTTTACCGCTTCATCCGCGGCTTGATTGATCTCATCGGCAGGCCCCTTCAGCGGATCAAATTGAATCGCGCGGGCAAATTCCTCACCGTAACCAGTCGATCCTTTATAGTCCGTCAGTAATAAGACATAGTCGGACTGGGCTAATAAATGGTAGTTCCAGCGCAACCCAAAGGCGTCATGCCACATACTCGCCGCGCCGCCGTGGATAACCACAAAGAGTGGATATTTCTTCGCCGGATCAAAGCCCGCTGGCCGCACGATCATATTATGAATTTTGCGGCCATCCGCCGCCTTGAAGGTAAAATGCTCGAGCGGCAACCAATCGATCGCGGCCACCTGGGGCGCATTGATCTGCGTGAGGGCTGTCGGCGACCCATTAAATAAATAAATTTCGGCCGGACTCGTCGCACTTTCCCACAACCCCACTAATGCAGTGCCACCCGCCCGCAACGCGCCAATACTCCCGGCCACAGGTGATGCCTCCGCGCGCTCATCTCCACCGGCATAGCTCACAGAATAGAGTTTATCCA
>Ga0114978_10003067_pt1 | contig 13719 bp, 12 predicted proteins | sample S_140212_EF_Meta_FD_87027 | JGI IMG/M metagenome (GOLD analysis project Ga0114978, IMG submission 87027) | Freshwater microbial communities from Lake Simoncouche, Canada to study carbon cycling - S_140212_EF_MetaG | ecosystem: Environmental > Aquatic > Freshwater > Lake | place: Lake...
CGGTTACCCGCCGACAATTTCTCGTCCAGCTCTTCGGCGCGGTAAATGGCCGGGTTGATCTGCCGGCCCAGGTATTTGGCAGCCGCGATGAGGTTAGGGAGCACCTCCATGTGGGCAATGCCTGCGCCGAGGATCACCAGCTCGATATCCCCCGCGGCGGCGCCTTTGACGAGCGGCCCATATATAAAGGCCGCGTCTATGCGCGCTTCCAGCGGCGTGAGTGCCGTGCGCAGTGCCGCAACCGCTTCCAGCGCGGAGCCGCCGCCGGCATCCGTCGCCGTGCGCATGATCTTGCTGTTGTCGTTGTCTGCCATGATGTGATGCCTGATTGTGAATTCTCGTTACTTTACCTTAGAGTGCCTAACATAATGAAACACGTGTGCGTTGCTGCCAGAATTGGTGAGGGCAAGGCGCCCGGTGAAGGCAATAGCTATTCTATTGCCAAGACGAGCAACGCCGTCATCGCCGATTCTGGCTGCAACCCTTCGGGCTGGCACGAGTTTTGGCACATGGCGTTGTCGAAAGTCCCTTGCTTAGAATGACTAAGCCGCAGGACTTTCTTCTAGCCCTGAGCCAAAATCGTGACAGCGCATCACGCGTTTCATTATGTTAGGCACTCTTAGTGTCGCGCGAAGAAAAACCTTTACTCCGCTATACTTCATGAAAACCCTGGAGGAAAAATGATTGTTGAAAAACTCGCCAAATTCGCCCACGAACTCAAATACAAAAATCTGCCGCCGGAAGTCGTCGCCAAGGCCAAGGTCTGCGTGCTCGATCTGCTCGGGGTGTCGGTCGGCAGTTACGGGCACGCGAACGGCAAAGTCGCGGCCAAAGCGGCCACCGCGATAGGCGCCAAAGGGCGCGCGCGCGTGTGGATGACCGGCGAAAAGCTGCGCGCGGTCGACGCGGTGCTGGCGAATTCGGTCGCCTCCCACTGCATCCTGCAGGACGACTGGCTGCAGGTGAGCCATTCGCATATCGGCGCGGCGGTGGTCCCCACGGTGCTCGCGATGGCAGAAGAGAACGGGCGTAGCGGCAAGGACGTCATCGCGGCGACGGTCGCGGCCTACGACGTCGAAGACCGCGCTGGCACGCTCGCGGTGCCCGGCTTTACGCGCGGCTTTCGCGTAAGTTCCGTTTACAGTTATTTCGGCGCGGCGACGGCCGCGGCGCGCATGATGGGGCTGACCCGCCCGCAATTCGAAGCCGCACTCGGCTGCGCGGGCAGCATGTGCGGCGGCGTGCTGCAGCCGTGGATCGACGGCTCGATGGAATGGTCGTTCCAGGAGGCTTTCGGCTCGCGTGCCGGCATTCTCGCGGCGAACCTCGCGCAGCAGGGGCTGGTCGGCGCGAAGAGTATTTTCGAAGGCTCGCACGGCGTCAACAAGAGCATCTCCGGCACCAACGAGGGCGAAGAGGGCGCGCTGGACAAACTCGGCACGCACTTTCACATCATGGATACCTGCTTCAAGCGTTTTGCCACCGGCGGCGCCAACCAGGGCAGTGCGGCGGTCGCGCTTGCGCTGCGCGAGAAGCATCGCATCGACCATAAACGCATCAAGCGCGTGAAGGTTGGCATTCCGCTCAAAGGCTCGCACGAGCGCATGAACTATGCGGGCATTCCCTATCGCGGGCCTTTCCATACCATAGATCAATGCCTGATCAGCAAGCCGTTTGCGATCGCCGCGGTCATCATCGCCGGCAACATGACGTTCGATACCGTGCGCAAATTGCAGCGTGCGGCAGAACTCAATGCGCTGGCTGGCAAGATCGAGCTGGCGGAAGTCGCCGGCATCGACGGCTGGGATCTGCGCATGGACATCGAGCTCGCCGACGGCACGACGCTGCACGGCGACGGCAAGGACATCGACCAACGCCACCTCTATCTCGACTGGGGTCTCGCCACCGAGAAATTCCGCGCGCTTGCCGGCAGGAAACTCGGCGCGAAACGCGTGGAGGAAATCATCGCGCTGGTCGGCGGCCTGGAAAAACTTGCCGGCGTCGAGCCGATCACGCAGCGCCTGTTGCCGCTGGCGGGCAAGCCGCGCAAGACGAAGAAATCGTGAGCGCCGCTGCGGGTGTTCTGCTCATCGCCTCAAGCGGGTTGATGGCGGCCGGCCCCGCAACGGCGGCGGATGTTTATCCGTCGAAAACCATACGCTTGGTCGTGCCGTTCGCGCCCGGCGGCGGCTCGGATATCGTCGCGCGTTTGCTGAGCCCGAAAATGACCGAGGCGCTCGGGCAGACCGTGGTGGTCGACAACCGCGCCGGTGCGAGCGCCAATCTCGGCGCGGCGATGGTCGCGAAGGCGGCGCCGGACGGCTACACGCTGCTGCTGGCGAACGCGAACTACACGATCAATCCCAGCCTGTTCAAGTCGCTGCCGTTCGATCCGGTCAGGGAGTTCGCGCCGGTCGCGCTGCTTGCCAACGTCACCAACGTGCTTGCGATCCATCCGTCGATACCGGCGAAATCGGTCAAGGAGCTGATCTCGTTTGCGAAGGCGCATCCGGGGCAGCTCAACTTCGCGTCGCCCGGCAACGGCACGTCGTCCCACCTTGCGGGTGAACTCTTTCGCCAGGTCGCGAAAATCGAAGTTGTGCATATTCCTTACAAAGGCGCGACGCCGGCGATCACCGACCTCATCGCGGGTCAGGTGTCGTTCACGATGGCCAGCGTGCTGTCGGTGCTGCCGTACGCAAAGCAGGGAAGGCTGCGCATGCTCGCGGTGACGACGGCGAAGCGATCCGGCGCCTTGCCCGACATTCCGACGATTTCGGAAGCCGGCTTGCCCGGGTTCGAAGTCTCGAACTGGTACGGCATTCTCGCCACCGGCGGCACGCCGCGCCCCGCCGTCGATCGCCTGAACAGCGAGCTGGCGCGCATCGCACGCGTGCCCGACCTCGCTGAGAAACTCGCGGCGCAGGGCGCCGACCCCGCGACCGGCACGCCCGAGGAGTTCGAGCGCTTCATCCAGGCCGAGCTCAAGAAATGGGCGGCGGTGGTGCGCAGCGCCGGCATCAACACGGAATGACGGCGGAGAGATGAACCGTTGCTATGGGCCAGGGATTTCACTCGCCGCGGTTGCGGCAGCGCTCGCGTTTGCATGCGCCGCGGCGCACGCTCAAACATATCCGCAGAAACCGGTGCGCGTGATCGTCAATGTGACGGCTGGCGGCGGGGTCGATGCCATCGCGCGCATCGCCGCGCAGCATTACACCCAGCTCTGGGGCCAGTCGTTTGTCGTCGACAACCGCGTCGGCGCGGGCGGCAGCATAGGTGTCGAGCTCGTTGCCAAGGCGGCGCCCGACGGTTACACGCTGCTCGTCACCAGCAGCGGCGTCGTCACCAATGCGGCCCTGCGTCCGCAAAGTTACGACCCGGTGCGCGACCTGCAGCCGATCAGCAAGCTCACGTCCAATCCGTACATCGTCATCCTGACGCCCTCGCTGCCGCCGAACAACATGAAGGACCTCGTTGCCCTCGCGAAAGCCAAGCCGGGCGGCTTGAGCTACGCCTCCGCGGGAATCGGCAGTATCGTGCATATGGGTGCGGAATTGATCACGACGATGGCCGGTGTGCCTATGACGCATGTGCCGTACAAAGGTGTGGCCGACGCTTATCCTGCCGTCGCGCAAGGACAGGCCGACTGGATGATAGGCAGCCCGCTTTCCGCGCTGCCGCTGATTCGCGCAGGGCGCCTGAAAGCCATCGCCGTCACCAGTGGCACGCGCGCGAAAACGCTGCCCGAGCTGCCGACGGTCGCCGAGAGCGGTTATCCCGGCTATGACGTCGTCGCGTGGTTCGGCATGTTCGCGCCCGCGCACACGCCGCCGGCCATCGTTGCAAAATTGAGCACTGAAGCAAAGCGCGCGATGCAGACCCCGGAAGTCACGCGCCGCATGGAAGCCGAAAGCACCGACGCCGTCGGCAACACGCCGCAGGAATTCGCGGCGGAAGTCAAAGCCGAGTACGCAAAGTGGGTCGCGCTCGTCAAAAAAACCGGCATGAAGTTCTAGAACTCATCGCCAAAAGACAAAAGCGACAATCAGCCGCAGATGCACGCAGATAAACGCGGATGAGAATCAAAGTGCGAGAGCGATACTGCAGATACGACTTTTCGAATTCTTCTTGATTTCGCCTTTTAATTTGAACTTATCCGCGTTTATCTGCGGTTCCAAACTGTTCTTGAGACAGCTTCTAGTATGCGCGGCATCTGCTAATATCCCCCTCCCCGGCGAAATCCGCAGGGAAATCAAAAACCGGAGGAGCACGGCATGAAGTATTTCCCCCTGATGAACGTACTGTTCGCCTTGTGCGCAGGCGCGGCAGCGCACGCGGCGTTCGCGCAGGCAGACTACCCGAGCCGGCCGATCCGTTTTCTCGTCGGCGTGGTGCCCGGCGGCGCAGCCGATACGCTGGCGCGCGCGATCGGCCAACGCTATTCGGCCGCGTTTAAACAGCAGGTCATCATCGACAACCGGCCCGGCGCCAACCAGACCATAGCCGCCGACATCACGGCGAAGGCTGCGCCCGATGGCTACACTATCGTGATCATCGCGGCGGGGCATTGCGTCAGCCCCGCGATGTACAAATTGCCGTACGATGCGCAAAAAGATTTTTCCGCGATCGGTTTTATCGCCGCAGTGCCCAACGTGTTCGTCGTGCACCCGGGGCTCGGCGTGCGCACGCCCAAAGACTTCATCACGCTCGCGCGTACCAAGCCCGGCGCGTTCGCATATGGTTCGTCCGGCATCGGTTCGGCGAGCCACCTGGCGACCGAACTCTTCCAGATGATGACGAAATTGAATTTCGTGCACGTCCCGTACAAGGGCCAGGGCCTGGCGATGATCGACCTCATTGCCGGCCAGTTGCAGTTCGGCTTTCCGTCGGTGCCGGCGTCCATACAGCATATCAAGTCGGGCAAGATGCTCGCGCTCGCGGTGGCGTCGAAAGAGCGCTCTTCCGCGCTGCCCGACGTGCCGTCGCTCGACCAGGCGGGCGTGCCGGGTTACGTGGTCGACGGCTGGTACGGCATCCTTGGCCCGGCAAAATTGCCGAAGGCCATCGTCGCCAAATTGAACGGCGAACTCAACCGCAACCTGCAGGACCCGGCGACGCGCGAAATACTGTCGCGCGAAGGCGCCGACCCGCTGCCGCGCACGCCGCAGGAATTCACGCAGACCATCGCCGACGACATCGTGAAATGGGCGAAGGTGGTCAAGGCCGGGAATCTGAAAGTGGAGTGATGAGTAATGAGCGATGGGCGATGAGCGATGAGCGATGGGAGAAGGATGAAGCGTGAAGGTTAAGTCTTAAACGTCGTTACGCATTGTCGTTACGCATTACGCATTGCCCATTACCCATTACCAATCGCTCATCGCCCATCACGCAGTTAAATTATCAAAGTTCAAAGGAATTAACGTGGGAAGACTGGACGGGAAAGTCGCATTTCTGACGGGCGCCGGCGCCGGCATCGCGAAAGCCACCGCGCTCGCCTATGTGCGCGAAGGCGCCAAGGTCGCCATCATCGAACTCAACAAGGAAGCCGGCGCGCAAGCCGAGCGCGACGTGCGCGCTGCCGGCGGCGACGCGATTTTCATCGAGACCGACGTTACCGACAACGACAGCGTCAAGCGCGCGGTCGATGCGACCGTGGCGAAATTCGGCAAACTCAACGTGCTGCTGAATTGCGCTGGCGGTTCGCTGCAGGAAGACGTGCCCGTGCACCTGATGGATATCGAGATCTGGCACCGCACCGTCGCGTTGAACCTGCTGCATCCTTTCCTGACCTGCCGCCACGCCATCCCGCACATGCTGAAGGAGCGCAGCGGCTCCATCATCAACATGACGTCGCACCTCGGGCTCATGGGTTCGATGAAGCCCGCGTACGCGGCGACCAAGGGCGGCATCATCTCGTTCACCAAGACGCTGGCCGCGCAGTATGCTGAACACGGCATACGCGCCAACGGCATTGCGCCGGGCTCGATACGCACCGAGCGCCATCTCAAGCGCTACGAAAACAAGGACTGGACGCTCGCCGAAAAACCCAACGCCGCCGCGCGCGAGCGCATCGTTACGCAAAAACTGTATCCATTCTCCGCCGGCGACCCCGGCGATATCGCCGAGATCGCGGTTTTTCTCGCGTCCGACGAATCGCGCATGTTGACTGGCACCACGCTCGCCGCCGATGGCGGGCGCTCGTCGTACCTTAAAGTTTATGCGGGTGACGAATGAGGGGCGTCCTCCCGGCCTTGTTCGCTGCGCTTGCTGTGCTCACAGCGACACACACATTCGCGCAAAAAACCGACTACCCGAATCGCCCCATTCGCCTGATCATTCCATTTGCGCCGGGCGGCGGCATCGACACCATAGGCCGCATCATGGCGCAGAAGCTCAACGCGAGTTTCGGCCAGTCGGTGGTGGTCGATAACCGCGCCGGCTCCGGCGGCAAGATCGGCATCGAGACGGCGCTCGGCGCAGCACCCGACGGCTACACCATTTTGTTCATCTCGGGTGGCTACTGCGCCAACGCCGCTATCTACAAACTGCCGTACGATCCGATCGCCGATGTCACCGGCGTCGCGATGATAGGCGAGTCCGGTTACGTGATTGCGCTCAACCCGGGAGTCGCCGCGAAAAACACCCAGGAGCTGATCGCGCTCGCCAAGGCCAAGCCGCGTTCGCTCAACTACGGCACGTCGGGTGTCGGCGGACTGACCCACCTCGCGACCGAACTTTTTGATCTGATGGCGGGTACGCAAATGACGCACGTGCCGTACAAGGGATCGGGCCCTGCGCTCACCGATTTGCTCGGCGGCCAGATCCAGGTCAGTTTCGCCGCGGTGCCGGTGACCATGCCGCACGTGAAAACCGGCCGGCTGCGCGCCATCGCCATCACCACCGCCCGCCGCGTCGCCGCCGTGCCTGAAATCCCCCCCATCGCCGATACGCTGCCGGGTTACGAAACCATCCTGTGGTACGGCATCCTCGCGCCCAAGGGCCTGAAGAAGGAGCTGCTCGCGCGCTGGAGCAGCGAAGTCGCCGCGCTGCTTAAGAACCCCGAGATGCGCGAACGCATGGCTGCCGAAGGTTTCGAGACCGGCGACACTGGCGCCGCGCACCTGCGTGAAGTCATGCAGCGCGACATCGTCAAATGGAGCAAGGTCGTCAAAGAGGCGAACATCAAAGTCGCGCAGTAATATCGAGCCGGAGATCCTAAAACGACAAGCAGCCGCAGATGAACGCAGATACATTCTTCTTAATACCCCCTTGAGGGGTACGCAGATAAAAAGCTAGAGCCACCTTCCAGCCGACGTTAAGTATTTTGAACTCATCTGCGTTTATCTGCGGCTACAAATTATTTTTGAGCCACTTCTAATCGCATCGTTCCGGAGATAGCCGCTTCATGAAAATAAAATCCATCAAAGGCCACGCGCTGGCGGTGCCGCTGCAATATGAATACGCCGTTGCGACCGAGCCATTCACCGTCGCCACCCAGATCATCGTCGAGATCGTCACCGATGACGGCCTGACCGGGTTGGGCACCATACACGGCCGCGCGGCCAAGCCGGTGCTGGAAGCCGTCGAGAAGCTCAGCCATTTGCTGGTCGGCATGGATGCGCACGCGCACGAGGCGATCTGGGCGAAGATATTCGCGCTCACCAACGACGGCGCAAAAATCTACAAGGACGGCGACACCGCCAGCATGGGATTCCGCACCGCGCAGCGTCAGCTGATCATGGCCGCACAGGCCGGCATCGACATCGCGCTGTGGGATTTGAAAGGCAAAGCGTGCAATCTGCCGGTGTGGAAATTGCTGGGCGCGGGCACGAAAGAGATCCACGCGTACGCGAGCGGCGGCTATTACCGCAAGGACCAGCCGCCGGAAATCATCGCCGACGAAATGGCCGCCTATATGGAACAGGGCTTCACCGCCGTCAAAATGAAAACCGGCGGTCTGCCGCTTGCGCAGGACGTCGATCGCGTGCGCCGCGCGCGCGAAGCGATCGGGCCCGATACGCAATTGCTGATCGATGCGAGCCGTTCGTACTCGCTGATGCAGGCGGTAGAGGCGATCCACGCGTTCGAGCCTTACAACGTGTTCTGGTACGAAGAGCCGCTGCACTGGTACGACGCCATCCGCGGCATGGCCAAGCTCACGCAACATACCAACATCCCGCTGACCTGCGGCGAAAGCGAAAGCCATTTGTGGGCGTGCCGCGACCTTGTCGATCTCGGCCTCGTGCGCTACCTCAATTTTGACTGCACGCGCGCCGGCGGGGTCACCGAGTGGCTGCGCATCGCGAGTTACGCGCACGCGCATGGCGTGCTGATGACGACGCACCACGATCCGCAGATCCAGGGGCATCTCACCGCGGCGGTGCCCAACGGTTATTGCGTCGAGGTGTTCGCCGACGAAGACCGCGACCCGCTGTGGAACAATCTGTTTTCGCAGCGCGCGCAAATGCGCGGCAGCAAGCTCGTGCTGAACGACGAGCCGGGCTTCGGCTACGCGATCAACTGGGATTACGTCAACAAGTACCGGGTGTAATTTCGCGTCCGAAACGACCAGCAATGCAGAGGACCAACATGCAAACAAAAATCCAGAAAATCGGCATCACCAGCATAGGCGACATGGGCGGACAGGTCGCGGTGCGCCTGCAAAAAGCGGGCTATGAAATCTTCACGTCGCTCGAAGGCCGCAGCAAGCGCACGGCAGCGCTCACCGCGAAAGCCGGCGTGACCGACTGCGGCTCGCTCGACAAGCTGGTGTCTACCGTCGATGTGATCATCTCGGTGCTCGACCCGGCGCACGCGGTGACCAAGGCGCGCGAAGTCGCTGCCGCTATCAAGGCCACCGGCAAAAAAATCATGTTCGTCAACGGCAACGCAGTTGCGCCGCGCACCGCGCATGAGATCGACGGCATCATCCGCGCAGTCGGCGGCTCGTGCGTCGACGGCAGCATCCTGCGCGTGACGTCCAAAGGCAAATCGGAATTGCGGCTTTACGTGTCCGGCCCCGAGGCCGCGGCGCTCACGCAGATCAACGACGAGATCCTCAAGATCCGCGTCGTCGGCGAGAAGATTGGCAACGCTTCGGCGCTGAAGATGTGCTACGGCGCGTTCACCAAAGGCGCGCTGGCGCTCGGTGTGGAGCTGCTGCTCGCCAGCCACAAGCTCGGCGTCGCCGACGAAGTCGCCGCGGAATTCGAAGACACCCAGCCCGAGGTCTACAAGTGGATCCTCGGCCGCACCATAGGCATGGCGCCCAAGGCCTACCGCTACGTGCCCGAAATGCTCGAAGTCGCGACCACGTTCGAAGACGCGGGCATGACGCGGCGCATGCTCGAAGGCGCGGCCGACATGTTCGAAATGCTCGCCAAGACGCCGCTCGCCGCCGAGACGCCCGAAGAATCGAAAGAGAAGGGCCGCACCGGCAAAGAGATCGTCAAGGCGCTGGCCGCGGGCGCGGCTTAGCCGGCAACTCCCGCCGGCAATTCAGAAATTGGGGATTGGGCGGTATCACTAACGCCCGAAGCTAAAACGTAGCGTCGACCTTGGCGGGTAGCATCCGCGGTATTATTGGCATACGGAATAATATTGAAATTCGCGGAGTTGGCCCGTGTTTAGTCTGAAGGTCACCACAATCGGCAGTTCCCTCGGCCTGATATTGCCGAAAAAGATGCTCGTGCGCCTCAAGGTGGCGAAAGGCGGCAAGATCTTTCTTGGTGAAACGCCCGAGGGTTTGCGCATCACGCGACGCACGCCGGCGGTCGGGAAGCAAATGCTAGCTGCGCGCAAAATCATGCAGCGTCGCAGGGCTGTCTTGGGACAACTCTGTAAGTAAGGAAATAATGTTGGGCAAGGCGAGAGTTCCGTACGCCCGGCAATGCTGGAATAAATAACCAATAGGGTCCACATGAAAATCGTGTTCAAGCTGTTTCTCGCTGCAGGCATTCTGTTCGCCAGCATCGCCGCACACGCCGCGCAAAACACCGCGGGCGATTATCCCAACCGGCCGATCCGCATCATCGTCACCTTCCCGCCGGGCGGGCCGACTGACATCATTGCGCGCGTGGTGGGGCAGAAGCTTGCCGAAGCGTGGGGCCAGCCCGTGGTGATCGACAACCGTTCGGGCGCCGGCGGCAATATCGGCACCGATCTCGTGGCGAAGTCGGCACCTGACGGTTACACGCTATTGCTCAGCAACTTCGGCCCGATGGCGATCAGCCCTTTCGTTTACGCCAAGCTGCCGTACGACCCGGTGAAAGACCTGACGCCGATCACGCTTGCCGCGACGGCGTGGTTTTTCGTCGTGACCAACCCGTCGTCGCCGCTGACTTCGATCAAGGAACTCATCGCGCAGGCGAAAGCGAACCCCGACAAGATCACGTTCAGTTCCTCTGGCAACGCGAGTCCCAGTCACCTCGCGGGCGCGTTGTTCCAGTCGAGCGTCGGCGTGAAGCTCACGCACGTACCGTACAAAGGCGGCGCGCCTGCGGTGGGCGCCGTGATTGCCGGTGAAGTGCAGATGGCGATCGAAAGCCCGCCGCCCATAGTGCCGCAGGTCAAGGCCGGTAAATTGCGGGCACTCGGCGCCGCGCGCGCGACGCGTTCGTCGCTGCTGCCCGACGTGCCGACAGTCAGCGAAGCCGGCCTGCCCGGCTTCGAAGTTGGTTCGTGGTACGGTTTTCACGCGCCGGCGGGAACGCCCAAGCTCATCATCGACAAATTGCACGCCGAAATGGTCAAGGCGATGAAGACTCCCGAATTGCGCGAAAAATTCTCCAACGTTGGCGCTGAGACGATCGCGAACACGCCAGCCGAGTACGGCGCTTTCGTCCAGGCTGAGCTCAAGAAGTGGAGCAAAGTCGTGCAGGCGACGGGTGTGAAGATCGATTAGAAGTCATCTTAAAAATTTCATTAAGGACGTTCGTGCTGAGGTATCGAAGCATGAACGCCCGCCGTCCGCTATCCTTCGCCCTTCTATACATCAGGGCGAACGGATTTTTGAGAAGGCTGCTAAGTATTTCGCTAAGACATCGAAACCAGCTTTAAACCGAGGAGAAGATCTTGTCCGACCGCATCACGCCGCAGTACCTCACTACTCTCTCTGAATTCGCCGCCCATACCAAACTTAAAGACTTGAGCCCGGCGGCGCGCGACAGGGCGCGCTGGGTGATCGCCGATTCGATACCGGTGGTCGCCGCCGGCATGCAGCAGCCGGAGATGAAAGCGCTGGTCGCGAAGCAGCTCGCGCGCGCAGCGGCGGGCGATTCGTGGGTGCTCGGCGCGGGGCGCCGCGCGCTGCCGCTGGATGCAGCACTGCTCAACGGCACCGCCGGCACCTGGCTCGAGCTCGACGAAGGCAATCTCTTCGCGAAAGGTCATCCCGGCATCCAGGTCGTGCCCGCCGCCGTGGCGTTGGCGCAGGACCTGGGTAGCAGCGGCGCGGACCTGCTGCTCGCGGTGGCGCTTGGTTATGAATTGTCGTCGCGCGTGAACCGCGCGGCAGACATGCGGCTGGCGATACATCCGCACGGCACTTACGGCGTGATGGGTGCGGCGATCGCGGCGGGCAAGTTGAAAGGCTTCAACGCCGCGCAAATGCTGGAACTCATCAATTGCGCATCGACGATGGGCATGGCCACCAGCCGGCAGACGCTGCTCGACGGCGCAACCGTGCGCAATATCTACACCGGCCACTCGGGTTTCATGGGGCTGATGGCAGCGCAGTTGGTCGAATGTAATTTCACCGGCGAGATCGACAGTCCGAAAACGGTGTTCGGCAAGGTGCTGGGCGAAAAGTTCGATCCGGCGCAAGTTGTTGCGGACCTCGGCAATGAATGGCTGATCGCGCAAAGTTATTTCAAGCTGCACCCGATCGGCCGCTATGCGCATTCGGCGCTCGACGCGCTCGAAGACTTGATGGCAAAAGTGCCCGGCGGCAAGCTCGATGCAACACAGATCGAGCGCATCGAAGTGCGCGCATATTTCTACTGCTCTATGCTCGCCGAGAAAAACATCGTCAGCAGCTTCGGCTCGCGCTTCTCGGTGCCGTTCGCGCTGGCGAGCGTGATTTGTCACGGTCGCTCGGGGTTGAAAAGCTTCGATGACGCCGCCGTCGCCAACCCGGTGGTGCAGGCGCTGACACAGCGCGTTGATCTGCAGGAAGACAAAGCTTTTACCGCGCGCTATCCGGCTGAGCAACCGGTGAACTTGCGCATCGTCATGAAAAACGGCGCGGTGCACGAAGGGCAGTGCACCATCACCAAAGGCGAGCCGACCAAGCCGCATACGCATGCGGAACTCACCGGGAAATTTTTCGAACTGGGAGAACCGGTGTGGGGCAAGCCGGTCACGCAAAAACTCTACGACGGTTTGATGAAGCTCGAAGACATCAAAGACTTCCGCGCTTTCGGCGCGGAGCTGAAGCTCTGATAAACAGGTTTGAGCGGCTTCGAGGTATGCCTGTCTTCAGCAAGCCTTTGCATGTCGCGTGAATGAAGAATAGAGTAATATTTTTGTGCCAGATTCAGGTTGATGCCTAAAATTGCGCCTAAGCCGGAAAATCTTGCGCCTCTTGTCCATGCCGTACGCGGCGAAAGGGTATTGCTGGATGTGGATCTTGCCGCGCTGTACGGAGTAGAAGCGCGTGCGCTGAACCAGGCGGTCGCCCGCAATCGCAATCGGTTCCCGGAGGATTTCATGTTCCGGATCACGTCCGAGGAGTGGGACAGTTTGAAGTCGCAATCTGCGACCTCATCCAAAGCGATTGATCGGAACTCATCACAAACTGTGATGAGTTCGCGTAAGCATCGTGGACTGAGCTATCGCCCTTACGCTTTCACCGAACAGGGTATAGCCATGCTTTCCAGCGTGCTGCGTTTGCCGCGCGCCGTCGAGGTAAACATCGCCATTATGCGCACCTTTGTCCAGTTGCGCCGTCTGATGGATTCGAACCGCAACCTTGCGCGGAAGATCGAAGCCATGGAGAAGAAATACGATGAACAGTTTGCGGTTGTGTTCAACGCCATCAAGCGGCTTATCGCGGAAGATGAGACGCGAACCGCTCGTCCGAAGCGGCGTATCGGCTTCCTTCCCTGAATCTCGATTCCCGCCCGCTAGTTGCTGCTCGTCGCCGCCCGCGTTGTTGGATGCCTGCGGCGCGGCGATTGCCGTGAGCCGGAAGGTCGCGGGCACCGCAGCCAGCGCGACGGGGGCAATCTTCAACGCGTCCCTGGGCGCTGCGGCCACAATCACGTTCGCCTCTTCGGCTTGCGCGTTATTTCAAAACCACGCCGCAGTTCTGGATGAACCTCCAGACAAGCTACGAGCTGAAGATCGCACTGCGCGATTCCAAAGGCCGCATCGAAAAGGAAGTACTGCCGCACGCGGCTTGATTTTTGCCGCGGTCCCCGAGGCAAACCAAATATCCCCTCCCTTGTGAAACGGGGGAGGGTTAGGGTGGGGGCGCTTTGCTCGCCCTCTCGCGCCCTCACGATTTCCGCCTCTCGTCTCTCGCCCGGCGCCTCACGGCGAAGCATGTCTCTCGCTTGGCGTCGCTCGCACTTCCCCTGCGTGGCCTCGGGCCACAACGTAGCCTCGGGCTATTCACCCTTCACGCCATGCAGAGCGCCTGTATAATCTTACGCTGGTGACGATATGCAACCCCTGATAGAAACCAGCCGCGAGCAATTGGTGCAACTCTGCCGC
>Ga0114978_10003069_pt1 | contig 13714 bp, 10 predicted proteins | sample S_140212_EF_Meta_FD_87027 | JGI IMG/M metagenome (GOLD analysis project Ga0114978, IMG submission 87027) | Freshwater microbial communities from Lake Simoncouche, Canada to study carbon cycling - S_140212_EF_MetaG | ecosystem: Environmental > Aquatic > Freshwater > Lake | place: Lake...
AGCCGGAGGGGAGGCTAGCAGGGCACGGTGCGCCATGACCGCGCCGGAGATCGCCCCGGCCGCGTTGGAGAGGATGACGCGCGACAGGCGGTTGAGCCCGGCGATATCCGTGACCGAGGGCAGCATCATGAGATCGGCCGTGCCGACGTACGGCGCGACGTTGCCGGACAGGACGGTGGAGACGAGGAGTTTTGGCACACCGAGTGGCAGGGCACCAAGTGCCGCCGAAGCGACCGACGCTCCCGCCGACCCGCCGATGCCGATCGCCCCGGCGATGACACGCGTGTCGGTGCCCGGGTAGCGGCGTTCATGCAGGTCGCGAAGGATGATGGCCGCCCCCCGACCCATCGCCGCGACCGCCTCGCCACGGTCGGCACGTTCCCGCAGGGCCTGCAGGGTGGTGCCGGCGGCGCGGGCGACTTCCGACGCCGGGACGTCGTACGGCCCAAGGGGCACCCGCGGTTCACCGACAATCCCGGTATCAATGAATATGGTGGCGTGCCGGTGTCCGAGGATCTGATCGCGGACGAACGCCGCCTCCTCACCCTTGGTATCCAGAGCCGCCACGATGGCGATCGCGCCATGGATGGTCCCGGGATCGTCGTGGTGCGTGTCGGTCATGCCCGTGCTCCCCAACGTCATGCTACCCGGAGTGGGTTGGATGATGGAACCATCACCCGCCCGGCCACCTGGGCACCGGCGGGTGGGCCGCCCTGAGGCTGGTCAGTCGTCCAGAAGGTGATTGTCGTCCGTATCGGGAACCGGGGTGGCGTCCCGGTCAATCCGGGCTACTTCGTGTCCGGCAAGCCACGCCACCATCGTGGCAAGCATCGTTGCGATCAGCGTGGAGTCAAGGGCATTCCCCAGGAACTCGAGCGGATCGGCATCGGGCAACACCGTTGCGCTGACGGCTGATCCACCCACCCCGAAGAGATCGATACCTCCCCACAACGCACCCCAGATACCACCGAATGCGACCCATCGCACAAAGTCGCGGGGAGAGCGAACGGCCCCGGCGGCAACCCCTCCCGCAAGACCGCCGGCCGTCTCGGCAGCAAAGATCGCCACACTCGAATGGTCTGGTGCACCGGCAAGGGACGCCCCCATCCCGAACACCACACCGTAGACCCCGCCGAAGGTCACCCAACGGATTGCGTCACGAGGCGCACGCGCCAGGCCGGCCACCAATCCGCCTATCAGGCCCGCAATCAGGTTCGCTATCAGGAGCGAATCGGCAGGAACGATGGGCGACTTGAACCGGTAGCCGGTCATGCAGGCCTCAATGGCGATACCGAAGACGATGCCGAAGATCAGCGGCCGGTGGCGGTCCCATGCCCGGGGCTTGCCACAGGCGGGACATTCATGCGCTTCATCGGGGACGACTTGGTTGCATCGCGGACACCGCACGCACACGATCATAGCGGCCCAACCGCCGATACCGATACCCCCGTACCTCGCGCCGTACCCTTTCGCAGGCAGGAACCGACCAGGATCCTTTCGGTCTGTCACCTGTGCCAACCACTCCGAACCCTGCAAGGAAGTCCCAACCATGGCACGCACGAACATCGCAAAGGCCCGTCTCCGCGCCGGCAAGCCCTCGATTGGCACTTGGATTCGCCTCGACGGCACCCTCTCGGCCGAGATGATGGCCCACATCGGCTTCGACTGGCTGGTCCTTGATGCCGAACATTCCGCCTTCGATATCCATAGCCTCCAGTTCATGCTGCAGGCCATCTCCACCACCAACACCGTGCCCATGGTGCGCGTGCCGTGGAATGACCCGATAGAACTCAAGCGCACCCTCGATGCCGGCGCGTACGGCGTGGTCATTCCCATGGTGAAGTCGCGCGAGGACGCCGAGAAGGCCGTGCGTGCGGTGCGGTACCCGCCGATGGGTGACCGCAGTTTCGGATCGGTGCGGGGCCCGTTGTACGCCGGTGACGACTATCCAGTGATCGCCAACGATGAAATCTTGCTAGTCCTGCAACTCGAACACATCGAGGCGGTCCGCAATGTGCACGAAATCCTCGCCGTGCCCGGGTTCGACGCAATCTTCATCGGACCGAACGACCTCGGTGCGTCGATGATGACCGAGAACGGCAAGCGTCCGCCGGCTGATGTGGTGGAATCGGCATGTGCCGAGATCCTGAAAGCGTGCCAGGAAGCCGGGATCCCGTGTGGCTACCACTGCGGCAGTGCCGACGACGTGAACCGGCGCATTGCACTGGGCTACCAATTCAACGCGCTGGCGATGGACACCAGTTTCCTGGTGAACACTGCGAAAGCCGAATGGGCAAAACTGGTCGACATTGCCAAGGCGTGAGAATGCCAGGCCGGTCAAACGTGAATGGTCGGCTAGCCCAGGGAGCGCCGGCGCCCTCGCCGGCCCAATCGTTTACGCCGGTCGCAAAGACCTGACGGTGAGTGCACACACCGCTACCACCACGACCCTGCGTTTCAGCGTGATCCCGTTGGCACAAGACAGACCATGCCGGCGCAGGTTCAGATCGTCGACTGGCCCTGGGAGCGCCGGCGCCCTCGCCGGCCCAATCGTTTACGCCGGTCGCAAAGACCTGAGGGTGAGTGCACACACCGCCAACACCACGACCCTGCGTTTCAGCGTGATCCCGTTGGCACAAGACAGACCATGCCGGCGCAGGTTCAGATGGTCGGCTAGCCCCAGGTGGCCTCACGTGACCCGTTCAAGTCGTGAACCAACGCCATGTCCTTCCGACGGACACATGCCTTGCGGGAAGCTTAGTACCGCTCGCCGGGAATGCCATCGCGGGTTTGCATGGTCGGCTAGCCCGCCTAGCGGAGACCAGCGATGGTGACGGTCAGCACGATCACGCCGATTGTCAGGCGATATCCCGTGAAGACGTCCATTCCCTGCGTGCGCACGTACCGCAACAGTCCGCCAATCACGATCAGTCCCACCACGAACGACGCCACGATGCCTGCCACGAACGCCATCTGCTCATCGGCGGGAATGCCATCACTGACCAGATGGCGAAGCTTCAGGACGCCGGCACCAGCGGTGATTGGCATCGACAGCAGGAAACTGAACCGGGTCGCCGCCGGACGGGTGAAACCCAGCAACAGTCCGGCCGTCAATGTGATCCCCGACCGCGAGACTCCCGGCGCCAACGCAAGGGCTTGCGCACACCCGATGATCACGGCGAATGGCAGCCCCATCCGCTCCATCCCATTGCGCTGAAGCCCAGCACGGTCAGCCACGGACAGCAAGACCCCACCAACGATCAGTAGCACTGCCACCATCCACGGGACACGCAGTGCCGATTCCACCACGTCCTGGTAGACCAGCCCCGCGACCGCCGCCGGCACGCTTCCCGCAACGATCGAAAGCCCGAGCCACCGGCTAGGTGCCGTCGCCGGCCCGAACCACCGGCCACCCGACGGGAGCCAGGCCCCCACCAGGTTCCACCAGTCACGCCAGAAGTAGATCAGCAGGGCGAACAAGGTCCCCATGTGCAGAGCGACATCAAAGGTCTGCGAATGGTCGGGCCATCCCAGCAGCCACGGCACGATGATGAGGTGACCGGAACTGGAAATGGGCAGGAACTCTCCAAGACCCTGGACAACGCCTAGCACCGCTCCTTGCACCGGATCCATCAATCAACCCTTCCGATCCCCGACACAGCATCAACGGCGGACTTGGGTCGGGGGCACGCACGACCCGCCGGACACATATCGTGGCCTGAGGATGGGTCAAGGCAGTTGCGAATACGGTCTGCCAGCAGATCAAGCGGTGAGCGCAGCGAACATGGACATCAGGCGGCGATGGGGTGGGGGGTGAACTCAGATCCACTCGCGACGCCGGAAATAGATGAACAGTCCTACCGCCGACCCGATCATCAGGGTGAGCGCGAACGGATAGCCCAGTTCCATCTCCAGTTCCGGCATGAGCTTGAAGTTCATGCCATAGATGCCGGCAATCAGCGTGGGCACCATGAACATCACCGTCACCGAGGTGAGGGTCTTCATGACCTCGTTCAGGTTGTTCGAAACCAGGGAGAGGTAGGACTCCAGGGCATTCGTCAGCATGTCCTGATAGACGTCGAGTGAATCGGTCAGGCGTGCAATATGGTCGTAGACATCCTGGAAGTAGAAGGTCACGCGCCGGTCGAAAAGCGGTATGTCCTGCCGACTGAGGGCAAGCACGGCATCACGTTCCGGACCAAGCACCCGGCGCAACTGCAGCAGGTCGCGCTTGATCCGGAACAATGCACGGAGGTCGTTGTTCTTCGCACCCTTCTGGACCTGCGTGAAGAGGCGCTGCTCCAGTTCCTCCACCTCCTCAACGATCCCGTCGAGAACCGGAAAGAACTCGTCCACGATCGCATCGAGGACCCGGTAGGTGATCGTCCCGGTTCCACTTTCGATCGGTCCCGGCTGGGATGCCCACCGCTTCCAGACCTTGTCGATCACCGGCAAGGGAACGGAATGTGAGGTGATCAGGAAGTGCGACCCGATGAACAGGTCCACCTCATGCAGGTGGAACGGTGTGCCCTCGAGCCACCCGAACTTGCGCGGAGGCGGTTCCGCTTCGGCCACCTCGAATACGTTCCCGACCCTCACCAGACCCTGGTTCATCTCGATCGCGAAGACCACCATGAAGTAGGTGTCGTCATACTCCTCGAGTTTGGGCCGCTGCGCCTGCCGTGCAGCATCCTCGATTGCAAGGGGGTGAAGGGAGAACTCCTCCTGGATCAGCGCCAGTTCCTCGGGCGTCGCTCCCACCAAGTCCAGCCACACGCACGAATTGCCTGAGGCCAGGATGTCGCTGATCTCGGTGACATCAGCCAGTTCCTGCACTACCGGCACGTTGCCCGGCCCGGTCGGTATGGACGCGTTCGGATCAACGCTGGATGGCTGCCATACGAGGGTCTTCAGCACGGATTTCTTCCCAAATTGCCCAGTGACGCATCACCGCAAACGGCAGGACTGATTATCAACCGAACAAATCAGGTCGTGAAGGTGCACCCCAGCTGGCCAACGTGATCGGCCACCTGAAGAGCATGCAGGTCATATCCCTCCCAACAGCCATCACCAATCGATCCGCCTCGTTAGTGAGGCCCTGCAGTGCGGACCTCGGGGCCGACCTCATTGGCGAACTGGGCGAACCGTGAGGCAAACCGTCCAGCCAGGTCACGTGCGGTGGCGTCAAAGGCGTCACCATCGGCCCACGTGTGACGCGGGGTCAGCACCTCGGTTGGCACGCCGGGACAGGAAACCGGCACACCCATCCCGAAGTACGGATCAGGCGTGACCGCCACGTCATCCAGCGAACCTTCCAGGATCGCCCGCACGATTGCCCGGGTATGCGCGATGGACATGCGCTTGCCCACGCCGTACACGCCACCCGTCCACCCGGTGTTCACCAACCACACCCGGGACCCGTAGTGCGCCAGGCGTTCGCCAAGCATGTTTGCGTACGTCACTGGCGAAAGGGGCAGGAAGGGTTCGCCGAAGCAACTCGAGAATGTCGCCTCCGGGGCGGTCAGGCCAATCTCGGTCCCGGCAACCTTGGCGGTGTACCCGCACAGGAAGTGGTAGAGGGCTTGCGGGGTAGTCAGTCGCGATACCGGGGGGAGTACCCCAAAGGCATCACAGGTAAGCAGCAGCACATGGGCCGGATGTCCACCAACACCATCGGCACTCGCGTTGGGGATGAAATCCAGTGGATAGGCCCCACGCGTGTTCTCGGTCTTCGCCTCGCTATCCAGGTCCAGGACATGCGTCGCCGGATCGTAGACGACGTTTTCCAGGACCGTCCCGAACTGATGCGTCGTCGCGAAGATCTCTGGTTCGGCCGACGCCGACAGGTTGATGACCTTGGCGTAGCACCCACCCTCGAAGTTGAACAGGCCGTTCGCGCCCCACCCATGTTCGTCATCCCCGATCAGCGTCCGTGCCGGATCGGTCGAGAGGGTGGTCTTGCCCGTTCCGGACAGGCCAAAGAAGAGTGCGGTGGTGCCATCCTCGCCAATGTTGGCCGAGGCATGCATCGGCAGGATGCCCTGTTGGGGAAGCAGGTAGTTCAGGACCGTGAAGATCGACTTCTTGATCTCTCCGGCGTACTCGGTCCCGCCAATGAGGACAATCCGCCGAGTGAAGTTCAGGATGACGAAGGTGGACGACCGCGTGCCATCACGGGCCGGGTCCGCCTGGAAACTGGGCACAGCAAAGACGGTGAACCCGGGAACCTGCGTGGCGCGCGTCTCCGCATCGGGACGCAGGAAGAGGTTCTGGGCAAAGAGGGACTGCCAGGCGTGTTCGGTTACGACACGGATCGGGAGACGGTAGGCCGGATCGGCACCACCGGCAAGGTCCTGCACGAAGAGGTCCCGGTCAGACACATGGTCGGCTACGCGGGCCAGGAGAGCGTCGAACGCCGCGGGTGCGAACGGCCGATTCACCGGCCCCCACCACACCGTGTCAGCCGTGACGGCATCGCGTACCACGAACTTGTCCTGGGGCGAGCGGCCAGTATGGTGCCCGGTATCCACCAGTACGGCACCTCCCGGGCCAAGCCCACCCTCACCCCGTCGGATCACTTCCTCTATCAGCCGTGCGGGGGGAAGGTTCCGGGAGACGGCACCCGTCGTGTGCACCCCAATGGAAGCAAGCAGGTCATGCGCCCCGCCCCACTCACTCGCCCTTGATGCAGAGGCATCACCGACGCCCGGCTTCGCTGTCCCGCCACTCTCCACTAAGACCATTTCCCGAGCTCCCGACGTGGCGTCATCGCCACGTTTCCTCTGTGTATCGCGCCGACTCAAGGGTACGCCCGGAAGAATTCGGCACCCCTGCGGAACACGCCGCGTGACGCGTTGGAATGTACCTGTTGGGCGTGACATCCGGACCCACCTGGCAACCATGTTCCGGTCCGTCAAATCCCGTCCGAACGCATCCTGCGTTGCGTTACCCTGCCCGCACGATGGTCGGATGCTGCCCCGGATCCCGAGCAACCAATGCCCCACCACCCTCGGCGGATCATCCGTCGGCGAAGCGTATTGCACTCAGGGGAGATAGGGAGGGGCAGGAGGCCACTGATCAGGCAGGCGGGGACGGGTCGCCGGATGGGTGTGACGGTCGGCCAGGCGTAAGGCGGACATCCCCTGTCGATGCATCCCAGATGACACGCCATGACCTTGTGGTGCTTCCCGCGGGCACATTCCGCATGGGTACCGGTGAGCGAAGCGTTTCTCAATCAGGCGGGAGGGAGTGGAGTGGGACCGGCTTCGACTCGGACGGTGAAGGCCCGGCGCGTGACGTCACCGTTGCGTCGTTCGCGATTGCCCGCACAGCGGTCACCAATGCGCAGTTCCGCGAATTCATCCGGGCAACCGGCCACGTCACCGATGCCGACCGCCTGAAGTGGTCGTATGTCTTCCACCACTTCGTCACGCCCGAGGGACTGACCCGGGTCGATGGCCGTGCGAATGGCGCCTCATGGTGGTGGGCGGTACGTGGTGCCTCATGGTCACGGCCGGAGGGCCCGGGTTCCTCCGTGCGCACGCGTCCCGACCATCCGGTGGTGCACGTCTCATGGAACGATGCCACCGCCTACTGCGAGTGGGCGGGGGTACGCCTGCCGACAGAGGCTGAATGGGAGTACGCCGCCCGAGGTGGCCTCGATGGTGCCCGCTACCCGTGGGGCGACGACCTCACGCCGGATGGCACGCACCATTGCAATATCTGGCAGGGTGAGTTCCCGCACCGGAACACGGCGGAGGATGGGTACGCCGGCACCGCACCGGTGCGGACGTTTGCCCCGAACGGGTTTGGCTTGTTCCAGATGTCGGGCAACACGTGGGAGTGGTGTGCGGACTGGTGGAGTGCCACCGACCACGCACTTCCGGATGCACCGCGTGACAATCCGGCCGGTCCGGCCACCGGCACCGCCCGGGTCCTGCGGGGTGGTTCGTACCTATGCCACGCGTCGTACTGCAACCGTTACCGGGTCGCCGCGCGGTCATCGAACACCGCGGACAGCACCACCGGCCACATGGGTTTCCGCGTCGTCGCCGACATCGGGTAACCCGACTGGCCAGTCTGGTCCGCGGGCATCCCTGCCCGCATCTCCCTCAGTCCCCCGTCAACCATCCCGCACGAGTTGCCACGTTGTGCCCGGTCCCTCCCCCTTGGCCTGAAAGACAAACGATGCGCCACGGCCACCCGCATCCCGGGTGAACGTTGCCCTCGCAATGCTTGCTTCGAAGGCAAAGTGGTCATCACCAAGCGGAACCACGGGAATCGAGACGGTGATGTCCGCCGGTGGCGCCGGATGCCACTGTGCCGGTGTGCGTCGACCCTGGATGATTGCCGCCTGCACGGGAGTGCAGTCAATTTGCAAACCGTTGTCAGTGACGTGCAGGGCCACCGACTGGTCACCAAGGCGGTAGGTACCTGCCAGGGGGCGAGGGCAGCCGGAGGCGTCGGCACGGTCATGGGTGGGAGGTAAGGCTTCCCTATGGTGAAAGCCACGAGTTGCCGGGCAATCATGTCGGACATCACGGCCGGATCATCGGTGTTCGCAAGGACGGCGACCGTCGTCTGCGTTGAAGGCACCCACGCCAGCAGGGTCGCGAACCCCTGGATGCTTCCCCCATGACTGATCACAGGTTCGCCATGGTTCGGCGACGAGGCAACCCCCAGACCGTAGTCCGGCGGTGTCCCATCTGGCCCCGGGAGGGTCGCCGAACCCTCGGGAGTGATCATGCGGGCCAGAATCGCCGGTGGCAGGATGTCGCCGCGGTGCAGGGCGAGGTTCCATTTCATGAGGGACCGGACATCACCGACCAGTCCACCGGCGCCATGGGCAATGTGGAACATGGCAGGAAAGGCGCGGGTAACGTGGCCCCCGTCACTGATCGAGTGCCCCGGAACCATGCCGGGCACAACCCGCCATCCATAAGGAAACGTGATTCCCTCAATGCCGTGGGGCGCGAGGATGGCCGTCTCCAAGTAGGTGTGCCACGGCATGCCGGCAACAGCCTCGATGACGGCGGCGGCGAGAACGTAGCCCGAATTGTTGTACGACCACCCCTGGCCGGGAGGGAAGTCCGGGGTGAGGACAGCGATCTTCGCAACCATCTCGCCAGTGGTGATCGCCAGAGGCGGGGGTGTGGTCCAGAACGCCGGGACATTCGTGAAACTCGCCACACCCGACGTGTGATTGAGCAGCTGCACAATGGTGATTGCCTGCGCGTTCGGGAAATCCGGCAGGAACCTGGCCAAAGGGTCTTCCAGATCCACAACGCCCTGTCCGACGAGGTGCAGGACACCGGCCGCGACAATCTGCTTTGAGACGGACGCGAGGGCGAAGCGGTGTGCGGGTGTGAGGGGCACACCGAGTTCGGCACTTGCAAGACCGCGTGCCCCCTCAAAGAGGATCTCGCCACCCCGCGCCACCAGGATCGCCATTCCGGGCGCATCGTCCCGAAGACCGTAGCCGTCAAGCAGGCTGGTCGCGAAATCCCCGACCTCAGACGCAGTTGGCAGGGATGACACCGGTTCAGTGATGGCCATGTCGCACCTCCGTTACGGCGGGATCACCGTTCCGACCCGCTGTCCCCACCGGTTCAGGATAGCGCGGGAGGACCGGCACGGCGTTCATGCCCGCCCTCCCACTGACGAACCCCTACGCCGCTTCGCCACCCGCGGCGTGTGACTGGCCCTTGCCCGACCGGATCCGTTCCTCAACCTCCGGCCAGATGGCATCCGGCAGCGGTGCGAGTGATGACGCGAGGTTCTGCGACATCTCCACACCGTCACGGGCGCCGACAAGGGTGCAACCGACCTTCCGGTTGCGCAGTACCCACTGGATTGCGACGGCACGCAAGTCGACAGCCCGGTCGCGCGCCCACTCCCACCAGTCGATTGCTGCCTCGAGGTCAGGATGGTTCTCCAGCCGGGCCACCGTCCGCGGGTCCGGTCCGGCAAGCAGGCCTGACCCGATTGACCACGCAGCGATGACCCCCATCCCGGAATCGTGCGCAGCCTCGATCAACGGCGCCGCCGTCTGACGCATCAGGTTGTAGTCGCCGAAGGTCAGCATCAGGTCGAACCGGCCGGTGTCGATCGCCTGCCGATGGAAACGGTGCGGGCGGCACCCAAGACCTATGCTACGCAACTTGCCTTCAGCCTCGAGCGCCTCAAGCGTGTCGAGGGCACCACCATGCGCAAGGACGGCATCCATCTCGGTTTGGTCGCGCGGGTCGTGCACCAGCAGGCAGTCGACCGACGTCACGCCCATGACGTGCAGGCTGTTCCCTACCGACCACCGCGTGCCCTCGGCCGAGTAGTCGCCCCGGCGGGTCGGGTGCGTGCCGGTCTTGGTGGAAAGGTACGCCCCCGCCGGCCAGCCGCCACGCGTGGCAAGGTAGCGCCCAAGACGTTCTTCGCTGTCGAAGTACAGGGGCGACGTATCAATGAAGTTGATCCCGAGTTCGAAGGCGCGGTCCGGTGCCGTAGCAGCTTCAGCCTCCGGAACCGGTCCGTGCAGGCCGCCGAACGTTACCCCGCCAAGCGAGACTTCGGTGACGTGCATGTTGGTGCGTCCGAGGGTGCGGGTAGGCAGTGTCATGGGTGGCATGTCCTTTCGTGCAAGTGGAGCGTAATGCACCCACCCACTCGCCTGTTATGTGTATTCGCATGGCTCAGGCAAGGGAGATGGGGTGGGAATGGTGGTGATGCGTTCCTCGGGCATCCCTGCTCGCCACTCATCACTGTGCGTCACTCCTTGGTCCACCGACGTCCCTTGCCGCCAAAGCATCAGGGTCATTGGGTGGCCATGGAACCTAGGAGTGACGGGTGGCGGGATCGTCACCAGTATCCCCGAAACCGCCTCCGATAATGGTCTGCCTATGTGCGTTGTGACGGATTGTGATCAGTCGTCGTCGCGCATCCCACGCAGTGCATCACCCAAGGCACGGTTGCGCCGGGCGGTGACGGCCTGCACCTGTTCGGGTGGCCAAGGATAGGTGCCGGCACCGGTCTTGACGCCGAGAGTGCCCGACGCCACGTGCGATGCCAGTTCCGCAGGCGGCGCGTCAGATGCCGTCTCCGCGGAGAGGTCGGGCCACACATTCGTCGAGAGGGCCGCGTAGACATCCAGTCCCGCAAAGTCCGCGACGGTGAATGGCCCGAGGGCGGCGAGGCGCGGTCCGAAACTGAACCGGGCCACCTCATCGATGACCTCGGGAGTGGCAACACCGTCGCGCACGAGGTGCAGGGCCTCTCGGAACAGGGCTTGTTGCAGGCGATTGGCAACGAATCCCGGCACAAACCGCCCGAGGACCGCCGGGCGCTTGCCGGCATCGCTCAGGAGTTTGGCGGTGCGTTCGGTAACCCACGGGTCGGTGCCGGGATGAGGCACGACCTCGACAAGCGGGATCAGGAATGCCGGACCGAAGTAGTGCGCCACGACGACCCGTGCCGGATGGGAAAGGTCCTTGGCGAGATCGGCAGGGTCAAACCCGGAGGTGTTGCTTGCCAGGATCACATCCGGGCCAGTGATCCGGTCGAGGTCACGGAAGACTTCCTGCTTGGTCGGCAGATCCTCGGGGACAGCCTCGACGACGTAGGATGCCCCGTCCGTCACCTCGGCAAGGGTGTCGGCGGTAGCCAGGCGCGCGAGGCGTCGGGTTGCAACCTCGGGCAGAAGGATGCCGGCCTCCACCAGTGCATCGGCAACCTCACGGGCCCGTGCGACGGCGGTGGCGGCCCCGCCAGGTCGGGCATCCCACAGGGTCACGCGGACATCGTGTTCGAGTCGCAGGGCGAACTCCGCGCCGATACCCCCACCCATGAACCCGGCCCCGATGACGGCGATGCGGTCGATCATTCCCGATGGAGTACTCATGGTTCCGAGTGTACTGCGGTTGCCGACTTGGTCTCCGGGTAAGGGGAGACAGGCACTCACGGCATGGATGGCTACCGAACCCGGTGGCGAACGCGTCGCCTGCACGTCACAATGGCGCGATGCTGATTGGGGAGATCCTGCGACGCCAGGCGTCACCATCGGGGAGGCCGAACCGGGCCGCCCTGATCACCGAACGGGGACCGGTCACCTACGCCGCCCTGCATGAGGCCGCCTGCGGGGTTGCGCGTGCCCTCGCCAGCCGGGGGGTTCGTCCCGGGGACCGTGTTGCACTCCTGGGCCGGAATTCGGCGGAATGGGTTGCGGTCTACTACGGCGCGGCGATCTGCGGGGCCATCCTGGTCCCGTTGAACTTCTGGTTTCGCGCCTCAGAGGTGGCCTACGCCATCGCCGATTCCGGCACAACCATTGTCATCGCCGACCGCGACCACACCACGGTCATCGACCAGGCCCGCGCCTTGCCGGAGGTTGACCCGGTGCGCGAGTGGGTGTGGCTTGATGAGATTGCATCATTTGGCACGTCCGTCGAGACGGATGTCCCCGCAGCTGCCATCGACGAACGCGATGCGCACATCATCCTCTACACCAGTGGCACCACGGGGTTCCCCAAGGGTGCGGTCATGTCGCACCGGGCACACATCCTGCACGCGATGACCTTCGCCCTGCACGTCGGGGCACACTCAGACGATGTCTACCTCAACGTCTACCCCCTCTTCCACACTGGCGGGACCGATTGCGCCCTCCTGCCGTACCACTTCGTCGGCGCGACGGTGGTCCTGCTTCGCGACCCTCGTCCGGATGCCATCCTCGAGACAATGGCACGCCACCGGGTGACGGCCATGATGGCGGTTCCGACGATCTGGCGACGGCTTGTCGACGCGCCCGGCCTCGGCACCCGAGACCTATCGGCGTTCCGGCGGGCGATGGGATCATCGGACGCCATGCCGCTGGATCTGCTTGAACAGGCCATGACCAGGTTCGACGCCACATGGACGCAGACCTATGGCCTGACCGAGGGTGGGTGCATCCTGACATACCTGCCACCAGCGGACCACACGCGCAAGATCGGGTCGGCGGGCAAGGCGCATGCCCAGGCAGACCTCCTCATCGCCGACCCGTCACGAGACGCCGATCCCGACTGGCCCACTGGCCCGGGACACCGCCTCCCTCCCGGTGAGACCGGCGAGGTGGTGGCGCGCACCGAACACATGATGACGGCGTACTGGGGGCGTCCCGACCAGACCGCCACGTCGGTCCGCAACGGCTACCTGCGCACCGGCGACTTCGGATATCTCGACGATGAAGGCTACCTCTTCATTTCCGGACGACTGAAGGACGTCATCATCAGCGGAGGCGAGAAGATCTACCCGGCCGAGGTGGAACCATTGCTGCGGACCTATCCCGGCATCCGCGACCTCGCCCTTGTGGGCGTGCCAGACCGCGAATGGGGCGAGAGTGTCCTGGCCGTGATCGTGCCCAGCGAAGCGCCCGTACATCATGGGGCAGCGGAGTGGAATGCTAATGACGGTGCAACCTTCGATGCCGATGCATTCCGTCAATGGGCACGCTCACAAGTCGCCGGGTACAAGGTTCCGAGACATGTGGTGCTTGTAGACGAACTTCCTCGTACGACCGGTACCGGCAAGGTGCAGAAAGGCGTCCTGCGCGAACGCTTCCGAATGATCGGCGGATAGATCAATCTCCGCTGGTGTTGCCCACTCCAGACTTCCTTTGGAGGGCAAGATGAACGTGAAGGTCGCCTGCCGGAAGATGGAATGGGGGTGCGACATCCTGGAACAGCGCAAC
>Ga0114978_10003070_pt1 | contig 13713 bp, 7 predicted proteins | sample S_140212_EF_Meta_FD_87027 | JGI IMG/M metagenome (GOLD analysis project Ga0114978, IMG submission 87027) | Freshwater microbial communities from Lake Simoncouche, Canada to study carbon cycling - S_140212_EF_MetaG | ecosystem: Environmental > Aquatic > Freshwater > Lake | place: Lake...
AGCCTCGCCTACAATCCCATCCAGCAAACCATGACGCAGCAATTGACCGACACGATCACGAACGCGACCTTTTCAAAGGTTTATTCGAATGTCAACCTGCCGCAGATCGTCGGTGGTTCTACGGCGTTCATTGGCTTCACCGGAGCCGATGGTGGCGTTTCCTCAAATCAAGTGATTTCTCAGTTTTCACTCCTCGAACTGGGTGGAACATCACAGATACAACTTACTGCGGGGGGTTCAATACTTCCCTCCTCCACCAGTTCCTCGATCACCGGAAACAGCATCACACTGACTGCTGGTGAGGGGACTGGACAGGGAAGCATCGGGAGTTCGCAATCGCCAATTTCCCTCAACGTCAGCACCGTGACTTTGCAGAGCGGGGTGACCTCGGCAGGGATTGTGAATGCCAGTGCTCCCGGAAATATCTGGCTGACGGCCCCCACCGGAAATCTTCCTGTAGGACTCATCGATTCTCAATTCGGCACAGTGACTCTCAATGTCTCGAATGGCAGTATCCTCACCGCGAATGACCAGACATCGCTGAACATTCCCCAGAACACTCTGAGCTACGCCCAGCTTCAGGAGCTGCAGTCTGCGGTTCAGACTTTTGAACAGAACAGTGTCCAAAGTACGATCAGCGCGTTTGAGGCATCAATCAATCAATACTACGCTCAATACTGGTCGCTGATGAATAACGGAACCGTCACTTCAGGGGCTTACAGCGTCAATCCGAGTTCGATTCCCTATTTCCAACCGATTACCGCCAGTGCACTGGGTCTGCCCGCAGGAACGCTGGCCACCAATGCGCAAGTGCAAAGTCAGACCAGCACGCTGTACCAGCAATGTGTGGCTCAGTTCAGCAGTCAGTCGGTGTTTGGTCCCAACTGGCAGTCGTTAGCTCAGTTTCAGGCCTACCAGCCCAGCTACACGTTCGTCCCGACGAATACCCAGATTGCTCAACTGAGTTACGGAGCCTATTCCGCCACCCAGGGTGTCGCGACGTTAGAACTCCAGCCCTTAACTTCGGCAAATCCAACGTCACCATTACCCCCTGCTTCTCCCAATATCGTCGGACTGAATGTGGTATTGAATGCCACGGGAAGCATCGGCCTTGTGGCACAACCAACCGTCATCACGGTGCAAGACATTCAAAGCGGAAACTTGACGAGAACTCAGCAATCGAATCTGGCGATGGCAACCGCATCCGGGGGCGCGCTGCAAATGGTCGGCGTCAATGCGTCCGGGCAGCAGGTGAAATACACCTATGGGAATACACCGGCAGGGGTGACACCGATTGGATTTGAAACCAATCTCGACGTTCCCGTGTATGTGAATGTTGCGCAATACGGGACACTGACAGCCATTGCTCCCACCGCGATCGCGGTAACACAAACGACAGGAAACCTGATTGTTGCTGAAGCGGCGAGTTCAGGCCCCGTCGATATTACGGCGCCTGGTTCCCTCTACACCAATAACACAACCAGCGCGTCCGCAATTTCTACAACGGGATTCGGGGGATCCGGCACCGGGTGGACGGCAACGGGAAATGGGAAATTCACACCGACCGTGTCCAGCAATGTATTAACTCTCACACAATGGGGAATTGGAGGGACTGCAAACGCTCTCTGGTACAATACTCCGGTTCCGGTCTTCCAAGCATTCCAGGTCTCTTACACCTACACGGCTCCCACTGCCGTCTCCGGAACATCAGGGGCGGATGGCGTCGCCTTTGTGCTGCAGAACAATCCTGCCGGAACACTGGCTTTGGGTGGAACGGGTGGCGGGGTTGGCTACAGCGGCATTAATCAAAGCCTCGCATTCATTCTCGATATCTATGGTCAGAGTGGTTGGGCCATCGGCCAGAACGGTGTCGTTGGCTCGTATACCAGCACCTCGCCGATTCAACTGGGCTCCGGTGACGCAATCAATGTGACGCTGTCCTATAACCCTGCAACGCAGACGCTGGTAGAGACTCTGACCGATCCCTCGATGGGGACGTCTTACATCCACACAACGACGGGAGTGAATCTCGCCAGCCTGCTCGGAGGGTCTCAAGCAACGATCGGCTTCACAGGAGGTGACGGTGAGGTGACATCCACCCAACAGATTTCAAATTTCTCGCTGCAAATCAATCCCGTCATTCAGACGGTCAGCGGATTCAGCAATACAGGAACTGGTTGGACCACAGCAAGTAATGGGGCGTTCACACCGACCATCTCGAATAATGTGCTGACGCTGACAAAGTCGGGAATAGGCAATACCGCCAGCGCAGTTTGGCTTAACACACCGGTTGCAGTTTCCGCTCCCTTTACAGCCTCGTTCACCTACACGATGTCCGCAACAAGTGGAACACCGGCGGATGGTGTCGCGTTTGTGCTGCAAAACAGCCCTAACGGAATAAGCGCCCTAGGCTCCGCTGGCTATAATGACGGATACACGGGTATCACAAATAGCGGAGCATTTGTGCTCGACCTCTACCCCCAAAGTCAATGGGCGGTCGGCAAGAATGGTGCCATAGGCAGCTGGACATCGACTCCCTCTACAGTAAGCTTAACCAGTGGGCACCCAATCAACGTGACGCTTTCATATAACCCGGTGAATCAAACCCTGACCGAAATGCTGACCGATACGGTAACAGGCCAGCAGTATCAGAATGTCACGACCGGAATCAACTTTGCCAGCCTCGCGCAAAGCAACACCGCCTATCTTGGTTTTACCGGCGGCGATGGTGGTTACTCGTCCACTCAGCAGATCTCGAATTTTTCGTTTTCCAGTGGTGGTCTCGTGGGCGATTCGATGAATCTGGTCGCCGGGGGATCACTGGGCGGAGCACAATCCCCCCTGAATATTCAGGCCTCGGGCGTTATCGATCTTTACAGCAATTCAAATATCTGGCTGCAACAGTCCTCTGGGGATTTGAATCTGGGTCAGGTCACGGCCTCGGGAAGTGTTAATCTGATCGCGAGCGGCGCGATCACCGAAAGCTCACAATCAGGCCAAGGTTCCATTTCGGGATTCGGAGGAACCGGATCGGGTTGGTTCACAAATGGAAATGCTGTGCTGGCAAACAGTACCACGTACGGAGCAGACACCCTGACACTCGTGAACGGCGCAAATCAAACCTCGTCTGCCTGGTATCCAAACTCCGTCGTTGTCGCCAATAGTTTCACCACCGGGTTTGTGTATACACCGGGTGGAACCGGGACCGGAATGACGTTCACCTTGCAAAACGACTCTCGGGGAACATCCGCTTTGGGGGGCCCCGGAGCAAGTCTGGGCTACGGCGGAACCAGTTCGCCAATTCAACAGATTCAGCAGAGCCTCGCCTTCCAGATCAATTTGGGAGCAGACAGTTCCATCCAGACAGGGATTGGTCTTGGCGACAACGGTCAGATTGAAAATCTGCACAGTCAGGCTGGCGTCGCAACCAATACGGCGAATCCGATGGATCCCATCCAGGTCTTGCTCACCTTCTCGGTCACGAATAATACGGTGACCTACGTCTTGATTGATACGGTCACTCAAGCACAACTAGCATCGGCGACCGTGACCAATTGTAATTTGGCAAGTTATCTGGGCAACGCGACGCAAGGATGCGCAACGGCCTATATCGGCTTCACAGGTTCCAGTTCCAGTCAGTCGATGGGTTCGCTGTCGGTTTCAAACTTCTTCTTCGCCTACGGCGCCCCAGCGATTTCTGCTGCGAGTCTGACACTCCAGGCAGGGACCACGGTGGGAACCCCGTCATCACCGCTGGCCATAAACATTGCGTCAACGGGAACAGTCAATCTCAATGCCACCACCAACATCAATCTGATCCAGATCGAAGGAAATCTGAATCTGGGAACCGTTTCTACGCCGGGGACACTCACCGTATCGGCACCACTGGGGGCAGTCACTGGAGCGACGACCAACTCGAACTCCTCAACCGCTGCTGCCACACCAGCACCCGCCACCTCGCGGATGATGAGCAGCGCCAGCTTCGCCATGCCAGGACCTGTTGCTGGCCCTGTCGCCCCTGCTCCTGCCCTCACGACGGCACCGATTCAGGTCGGCGTGTTAAAACTTTACGCCCGTGATGGAATCGGTAGCCTCAGCCAGCCTCTCGTTACACAGGCACAAGAACTTCAGGCGACCGCCCTTCATGGCAATCTCACGGTCAGCAATCAAGGACCGCTCGCAATCACCGGTTCCCGCGATCTGCAAGGACTCTCGGCAGGAGGATCGATTCGAGTGACCAGCACCGGGCAAATTACCGTCAGCAGCCCAGTCAAAGCCGGAAGCGACGTGAGACTGATGGTTCCCGATCAGGGACAAAGCGCCCAGAACCTGATTGTCACGGGAACCGGCATCGTCGAATCCAAAACAGGTTCGATCCGGCTCACCGCTGCAGACAACGTGCAACTCTTGACAGGATCACTGCTGCAGACCTTGGGGACTAGCGACAACGCCCAAATCTCGGTTCAGGTGAATCGCTTCCACCCCGGAGCAACCTCGACATCGATTCAGGCCTTGGGACAAATCATCTCAAACCACACGGATCTGATGGGAGGTGGACTCACCAACCAGGTAACCCTCTCGACAGCAAGCTTGACCGGGGTCAACCAGATTCCAACGGTGCAGGTCTGGAGTTCCTCTGCGGCGGATCAATTCACCTTGGATCAGCATCTGACCACCGCAGGCCAGGTCTATCAGGTTTCCGACCGATCGATCAAAACCGACCAGACAAACGTGGGACTGAATGGAATCAAAACCGTCAGCATGAATCTGGGAAGCGGCAACGATACGGTCAATATGAGTAGTACATCGGGCTTGAACTCATTGACCGTGCAAGGGAATCAGGGGAATGACCAGTTCAATGTGGCCTTTGATCCGCAAAGCCTGACCCATTTCGTGCTCAATGGGGGGACAGGCACCAATGGATTAAAAACCGATACCGCGACACAACCCGTCTGGGCCGCTACGGGGATCATCCAGACGCAAACGTCACGAATTGACTACTCACAACTCCAAGGGATTAACGCAAACACCGCGACCAGCGTTAACGGAAACCCTCTGTCATCAACCATCCCCTCCGCGATGCTCCAGGGATTGAATCCGACTCAGCAATATGTTCAGACCGTCTATTGGCAACTCTTGGGACGAGTCGCAACGACGAACGAATTGAGCCAATGGGTCCGCCAACTGACTCGATTCCCCAACACTCGCACGAGCTTCGCCCAATCGCTGGTCGACAGCACCGAGTACCGTTCCATCCAGATCCGGACCTGGTACCAGACCTATCTCGGACGCCCCGCAACAACCCCCGAGGTGAATCAATCACTGGCGACCTGGAAAAAGACCTACTCGGACATACAGACACTCGCCCCCATTCTGGCAACGCAAGAGTTCTACAACATCACACAAACACTCATTACAACAGGGACACCACAACAGCGTTATGTCGCGGGCCTGTATAAACTGGTGATTAACCCCTCGACAACGATCCCCACGCCGCTCAAGAATCTGATGTTGCTGACGCCAGTAAAACAAGGCCGCAGTGCGATCGTCCTGCGAATGCTGACCTCACCCGATTACATGAACACGCAACGGGAATCGCTGTCAGTGACCCTGAACAACCTGAGTGCCGCCAATGATCCCGTGATGAAGACCACACCGGTGATCTTCAATTTCAGCGTGGTCAAAGCCTGGCTGATGGGGAAAAAGAAGGTTTCGAACTGAACCGTGCAGGACGGATCCAAGATCGTTTCTTGGGCTGAACGACGATGCCTATCGACAAAGGACGGAGTGTGTTTCGTCTTTTGTGTATTGGCCACCGACACAACATCGTTCAACAGAGGTCGTTGAATTTGTGGTTGCGACCAAAGGGACGATTGGCACTGCTTATCCCAGAGCGAATAAGCAGTGGCATCAGCCTAAGAATCCTTGTTAATGTGATGGGGAACATGCGGGGACACCGCAAATGTTCCCCGAAGGCAATCCCGTAGGATACCAATACTACCCATCAGGCCAATCCACGTCGTTTCAGCTCGGCAACGACCGCCTGGACGATCGTCGAAACCTCTTCCGGCTTCCCGGAACTTCCCAACCCGGTTGGGCAACCGCAGATCGGCTCGTCCGTGAATCCGTGCTGGGACAGCATGCATTGCAGCTTATTCGCAAGTGTCGCCAAGTCGGTCTGCTGATCATCGGAAAGGGGTTGACGCCCGACACCCGTTTCAAAACCACGCAACCGGACCGCCGTCCGGAAGCCATCAGGAAACTCGGCAGAAAATAGCATCGCGTCAAACAAGGTCACGATGTCGTACTGCAAACTGCGTGCTTCATCGATCCGATAGGCGACCGTCAGATCGTAGAGTTTCCGCGTCAATTCCGGGACCACACCCGAACTGGCATTCGTCCCACCGTCACAGCCAATCAAGAGCATCGGCATCAAGGCGGCGTCCCAACCGGTCAAAAAACTGAAGTCCGGACGGGAAGGACGAACCGCTTGAATCATCCGAATCATATTCGGAATATCCCCCGAGGAATCCTTGATCCCCACAACTTTGGGACATTCCTCGGCCAATCGCTTCACCGTCGGCACATCGATGGGACTGGCAAACATCGGAATGTTGTACAATGTGACATCGATCGGAGTATTGTCCGCGATCTCTTTGAAATAGGCGTAAACCGCTCGCGGACTCAGTTTGTAATAGTACGGTGCGACAATCGCGACCGCCGTCGCTCCCATCTCGTAGTACTTCTCACACGCCCGAACCGTCTCTTTCACGTTCGCCTCGGCAGCTCCCGCTAAGACCGGCACCCGGCCACGAACCTGATGGCAGATGATTTCCATGATCCGAATCCGTTCTTCAACGGTGAATCGCGTAAATTCCCCGGTTGATCCGTTCGGATAGAGGCCATGCACCCCCTTGGCAATCAACCAGTCGACGTAACGTCGCAGTTCACTCTCATGAATCTCGCCCTTTGGCGTGAGTGGAACAATGTTCGGAGTGTAGATGCCTTGCAGCTTGCCTCGTGGTGGCATTGGAAAAACTCACAGTGTGTCAATTTGGTGAGACTGGGGGCAAATAAACGATTGCATATAATTTATCGCATTTCAGCCTCGCGGTCACGACTGAGGCGACTCAAAATAATGATCGGCTGTGATATGGGGAATTCGCCAGTCGTTTCGATGCTGTCGGCAGACAATCACAGCCTGCAACCACTTCCCCGCCGACAGAATCCGGCTGTTCCGGAAAAATGTCCTGTCTCGCCCGAAAAAAATACGGGGATCAGGCATCGGCAGCAGTTCAGGTTCCCAATGGCCATCGTATCCGCACGATTGTCAGCCCACCCGCTGTCGAATGAATTGCAATCTCGCCTTGATGCTGGTCGATGATTCTCCAGCATTTGGGCAGGCCGAAACCGAGTCCACGTCCCGCTTGCCGACCCGAAAAAAACGGGTCAAACGCATGTTCAGACTCGGTTATCGTAAATCCTCGCCCAGAATCGGCGATTTCAATCCACGCATTTCCGGGATGTTCAGGACCGATTGACGCAGAAATCTGAATTTGCCCCCCGCCAGCAGGAATCGCCTGCCGACTATTGCGAATCAATTCATGCAGCACAATCGCTAATTGAGTTTCATCCGCACGCAGCCGGATCGATTCCGCAATCTGGACCTCGATCGTAATTTTTTCGGCGAGCAAATCCTCTTGCTGCCGTGCCAGCACTTCTCGGATCGTCTGAGCCAGCACAACCGATTTGAATTCGGGCTGAGGGGGACGCCCAAACAGCATCGCGTCGCCAATCATGTCGCGAATGCGGTAGGCTTGAGCCCCGATGGAAAGCAGCATTTGTCGCCGCTGCGGATCCTGCTCGTCTTTCAAAAGAAGTTGCGCACGGCCAATAATCGTAGCCAGCGGATTATTGATTTCATGCCCCGCCCCCGCCGCAAATTCGGCCATCGCTTCGAGCTTGGATCCCTCGGGCAATACGAAAGTCGCGCGAGCAGACTCGGCAGGCGAATTTTCGGAGGATGTTTCAGACATTGGATTTCATTCCAGGCAGTCCACTTCTTCTGGATCATACCGGAGAAAATCAGCGGCGGTAAACCGAGTGAGGACGATGGTTGGCCATCGTCCCCACTGCGTTGATTCACTGAGGCTTGCGGTGGGTACCGGCCGGGATCGGTTCGACATCGAGCAGCTTACACATTCGGTCGATGAGCGAATCGATTTCAAACGGTTTTTGCATGAACTCGTTGGCACCAGCCGCTTTGAGATCGGCAATCTTATCCTGTTCGACCATTCCGCTGATACAAATGATCTGGGTTCCATCCAGTGCGGAATCCATCCGAACCCGCTGACAAACCTCTTTACCATTAATATCGGGCAACATCACATCCAGCACGATGATGTCAGGACGGTATTCTTTGACCATCATCCCAGCATCAAAACCATTATTCGCGACGCGAATTTCGAATCGGCCATCGGCTTCCAAGCCGTCACGAATCAATTCGACCAATTCGACATCATCATCGACAATTAAGGCCTTGCGACGGCCGCTTTCCAACGCGTCGGTTGGAATGCCGTTTTCCTTCATGAATCGGAAAAGAATATCGCGTGGAATCCGACGAAAACGAGAGCCGGGTACACGAAAACCACGCAGTTGACCCGAGTCAAAACAGCGGATGATCGTTTGCTGACTGACTTTGCAGATCTTTGCAGCTTCGCCGGTCGTAAAAACTGTCTTCATAATGGCTGCTCCTCCATCCTTTGCAGGGGCGCGCCCGCGGAACTCCCCCGGGCTGAAAGCGAATCCTCCCGACTGAGAGAACTCCACTTCCACTAATTTTCGAACAAGAAAGGAAGCAAATTCGTGATCCTTGAATTTGCCAGCTCACCACCTACGGTACCGAGTCTTCGTCAACCACGGCATTGGTCGATAGTGCGGAACCTTCCGAAACCTCCGTGAGTACCGATTGTAACCATTCTGACAAACCAGTCAACATTCGTTGACCTGTTTATAACCCCAATCAGGCAAAGTCAGCCAAGACTACCCAAAAATCCAAAATAGCGGAATCTGCCTGTCACAGGCCGCAGGCGGGGTTCGGGGTTCGGGGTTCGGGGGTATTATTGGATGAGCGGAGGTTTACGCAGAACGTTTTCTCAGAGTCAGGCCGCATCGACCGAGATCGTCTCAAAAGCGGCCGTTCTCAACGAGAGCCAACCTCACTCTTCACTCACGAGGCGTTCGGGTTCCTTCAAATACAGCAGCAGGATGGTCAGATCCGCAGGAGTAATCCCGCTGATGCGGCTCGCCTGACCCAAATCCGCCGGGCGGACACGGGTCAGCTTTTCCTTGGCTTCGCGACGCAATTGGGCGACCGCTTGAAAGTTGAATGTCTCAGGAATCCGGACGACCTGAATTTTGTGCTGCTTTTCAATATCCGCAGTCTGTCGGCGAATGTACCCCGCGTACTTGGTTTCAATCTCGACCTGCTGTTTTGCCAGCGGACTGATCATCAATCCGGCGAGCTCCGCTGACATCCCTTCCAGTTGAACCCAGGTAATTTCCGGGCGACGAAGCCATTCTTCAAACGAAGCCCCCTGATGCCTCAAGCGGTCAAGCGGTTCTGAGGCGCGCACAATCTCCGCTTCGTGCTGCTCAAATCGGTCCCAGCGATCTTGATTGACGAGCCCAATCCGGCGGCCGACCGGGGTCAGTCGTCGATCGGCATTGTCTTGACGCAACAGCAAGCGATATTCGGACCGCGAGGTAAACATCCGATACGGTTCATCCACCCCTTTCGTCACTAGATCATCGATCAACACACCCAAATAACCTTGGCTCCGGTCAATGATCAAAGGGGGCTGGCTGGCTAATTTCAGTGCCGCATTGATCCCCGCCAATAACCCTTGTCCAGCCGCCTCTTCATAACCAGTCGTTCCGTTAATCTGGCCCGCAAAATACAAGCCCCCCACCCGTTTTGTTTCCAGCGACGGCTTCAGCTGCGTGGGAGGGGCAAAATCATATTCGACGGCATAGCCATATCGCATGATTTCGGCCTTTTCCAGGCCCTTGATCGAGCGAACCATCAGATCCTGCACGTCTCGAGGCAGGCTGGTCGAAATCCCATTGCAGTAAAATTCCCAGGTGTTCCGCCCCTCGGGCTCCAGAAAAATATGATGCGAAGACTTGTCCGCAAACCGAACGACCTTGTCTTCAATCGACGGGCAATACCGAGGCCCGGTCGATTGAATCTGCCCGCTGTACATCGGAGCTCGATGCAGATTCTCCCGAATCAATCCATGGACCTGCTCGTTGGTTTCCGTCAACCAACACGGCATTTGTGCCTGCGACAGCTTGTCGGTCAGGAACGAAAATGGCTGTGGGTCAGGATCACCGGGCTGCTCGGAACAAGCCGAAAAATCGATGGTCCGGCCATTCAGGCGGCAGGGTGTTCCGGTTTTAAAACGCTGCAGCTCAAACCCAAGACGCCGAAAGCAATCGGAAAGTGTTCCGGTGGTTCCGTCCCCTGCCCTGCCCCCCGGTGTCTGGGCCTCGCCCGTGTGCATGATCGCCTGCAGGAATGTTCCGGTGGTGACGACCACCGCTCGACAACGATAAAGCCCACCACCCCGAACACGCACACCTGTAATTCGCGACCCCTGCATCCCCGAATCAGCGTCATCCGCAGTCGATTGCGTCTCTTCCACCAGAATTTCTTCCACCAATTCCTGACGCAATGTCAGTCCTGGTTGGCTTTCGATCCGGTATTTCATCTCAAATTGATAGGCTTTTTTGTCCGCCTGGGCACGGGGGCTGTGCATCGCCGCCCCTTTGCTGCGGTTGAGCATGCGAAACTGAATCCCCGTCGCGTCGATCACACGGCCCATTTCGCCGCCGAGGGCGTCAATTTCGCGAACAATCTGCCCTTTGGCGACGCCGCCGATGGCAGGATTGCAGCTCATTTGCCCGACGCTGTCACAGTTCATCGTCAACAAAACGGTTTTTGCCCCAAGACGTGCGGCCGCCAGCGCCGCCTCGCAACCCGAGTGTCCCGCTCCAATCACCGCCACATCAAAATCGTAATAACTTGGTGTCATGCGATTAATCTAGCAGATTCGTTGCCAGAGTTCAGCCTGAAAAGCGCGCTCTTCCCCCGCAAAATCTGGTGGTGCGAGAAATCGGTCCCGAGCCAATCCTCGCTGATCCACTTGCCCCCCAGCCATGATATCTGAACGAGGTTCAACCTCGATTGTTGCAATCGAGCTAGCCGAGTCTGCCTGACTGAGTTAGATTACGGGGGCACGGAACGCGCCGAATCTCCGTCAATGTTACTCGTCTCGGCTCCCCTCTCTGGATCATCATTTTTGCGAGGATCGACCTATGAAATCCCGGGCGAACGATCGTCAGTTGCTGTGGTTGGTGTTTGGTGTCATCGGTGGATTGTGCCTGGCCTATGTTTGGCCGCATGAGCATGTTCTCGCCAGTGCCACGGATCGCGATGCGAAATTTGCCATTTGTACGGTCGATGTCGGACCAGGAAGTCCCGACGCCGTCTTTGTACTCGATTTTACCACCGGCCGACTGCAAGGTGCGATGCTGAGTCCGCAGTCGCAATCCTTCACCAATTTCTGGTTTGCCAACGTTGCCCAAGACTTCAAAGTGGGAAAAAACGGCAAATACACCATGATTCCCGGAAATGCCTTTCTCAACGCCAACAATCAAGGAAACGGACAAGCGATTGCAACCGGGGTTCTTTATGTTGCCGAAGTCACCTCGGGAATGGTCGGGTGTTACCGATTCGGCTATGTCAATGCCCGCGAACGGATGCCACCGTCAGCACTCGAACCGGTTGACGTCTTCCCGTTCCGAGAATCCAAGTAGCCTGACAACCCGCAGCCTGATAACCCGCAGCGCAATAAGCGGCCACCAAATTAGAGACCTGAGTCGCTCTGGAATCGAAAAAGCCTCGTCACTAGCAAGTGACGAGGCTTTTCCACAAACCTTAATCTCTTGCCGCCGATTAACGCCCTTTCTCTCGATCGAGCTCATCAAGCAGGTCGCGCAGGGAACCGAGTTGATCGGGGCTGAGCTTCTCTTTCACCAGGTGTGATAACAGCGGAGCCAATGAGCCTTGACACAGCTTGTCGGCGGTCGCCTGCAGGCGGCGACCAATGAGCTCTTCACGGTTGACGCGCGACTCAAAAATGTGCGGCCACGGCTTCCGGTCTCGTTTGACAAATTTCTTCAGTTCCAGCCGTTCCAGCAATTTCTGCACGGTCGCATAATGCGCTCCCGTTCCTCCGGGATAGAGCGTATCGGTCAGATCCCGCACGGTCGTTCGGCCCCGCTCCCAAAGCAGGTTAATGACTGCCAACTCCGCGTCTGTGATGTCTTGCGGTGTTCGTGCCATGAATTCCTCTGTCGGAAACAATCAACCAGCAAACAACAATCCTCGTACTGGATTATGGCAAAAACAAGACACCGCGTCTGTAGTCAAATCCAGTTTTTTCGGAATTCCTCCCCTGAATCCGTTTTGAGTTGGTCGAGTTCGCAGGTGCTGAAAGCGACCGAATCCACTTCCGAATCAGATCATGCGCTTGAAGTTGGACGAGATTTTGCCCTGCGTGTCTGCCTGAATTCCCGGTTTTCTCATCGAAATTCCTGATGGAATGCAGTAAAATTCTTTTATACACCAAGATGTTTGCTCAAAAGCGAAACCCCAACCATTCTTTTACCTGGGAGGTCAAGGGGTGTCGAATTTTATGATCGAGAGCCTGCTTCAGTCCCTGAAGCTCATCAGAACTCAGGCTTGAACCCGAAAGACGGAGCTTCTGCTCGTACGCAGCCAGTTCGTGATTCAGGTTAAAACCGACCCGATTTGCCAGTTCCTCATTGCTGGCTTCGAACTTTGCGGTCACCTCTTGGAGCAGCGCGGAATCGTAAAGAGATTCACCCCTGTTCGAATCGATCAGACTCGACCATCTCAGGAACTGAGGACGACCAAGTTTCGCGATAATTTCTCCGCGATTTCGCAGCAAGATTGCTAAGGTTCCGAGTCGGCCTTGTGATTCATTGATTCGCTTTTCACCGCAATACGCCTCAACGAGTCCTGCACACTCATAAACAAAGCGGACGAGGGATCCCGATTGGCTTGCCGAGGCGAAACTGATGAAATCAAAGATTAAATCTGGACGGACGGAACGGATGGCTTGCTCGATCGTGGTGTAAAAAAGAAGCGGCTTCTCCAGCCAGCGACGAACGTAATCGGGAAAAGATTCTGTGACCGTCTGGCCCAGATTGTCGTGGCCAAGAACTTCAAATCTGAAAGTTGACTCAATCAGCGGCGCTTGATGCCTGAGGACGCAGATGACACGCACTTCACTGAACATGGATAGAAATTCTTCGAGTCTTTCCTTCTTGCCCTCGGTGCCGAATTTATCATCGACAAGAAGCATCAGGACTTCGGTGCTGACAAGCACGGTCCCGCAACCCGAGATGGCGATTTCTTGAGCCAGAGATTTTAGCAACGGGCGGAACGCTGGACATTGATAACACCCCTCGATTTCCTGGCCGAGCAGACTGAGCCCCAACTGTAACCGTTCACGACCCGGGATTTGATCTTTCGGAGAATTTGAAAATCTGAGACATCATGTGGCATGAAACGCATATCAGAAATACCTCCTGAGCTTCTGGCTGAGATGACACCTGCCGTGC
>Ga0114978_10003071_pt1 | contig 13712 bp, 15 predicted proteins | sample S_140212_EF_Meta_FD_87027 | JGI IMG/M metagenome (GOLD analysis project Ga0114978, IMG submission 87027) | Freshwater microbial communities from Lake Simoncouche, Canada to study carbon cycling - S_140212_EF_MetaG | ecosystem: Environmental > Aquatic > Freshwater > Lake | place: Lake...
CGATGCCATCAGCATTAGTAATAAAAAAGCCCAACCAAACTGTAAGAGTAGGCTTCTTTTGGGCTCTTGTGTAGACATGAGTGAAAAAATCTTACTTTAATTCAGCTAATTTTTTATCAATCTCAGCGATGCGAGTTTTCTTATCGGTATCCGAAACCGTTGAATCGGCTTCAATTTTATTGCGCTGGCTTAAGTATTCGAGTTGACGAATGGGCACGAGTTGTTGATTTGTAGAGGCTTTGAAACCCGAGAGTTTGCTGATTTTCATCACAATTTCGCGCTCGCGAGGATTGTTTTTTCCGTAACTATAAAAGAAATTTTTGATCTTTGTTTTTAACGCCTCCGGAACATCTTTACGCATGACCATGGGGTCAAGTGGAATTAAAGGAGAGGTCCATACAATTTTGATTTCTTTGAACTTTTCAGGAAATCGTTGTTCAATCTTTTCAAGATTTTCACTGTTGTTTGTCGCTACATCGACTTGCTTGTTTGCGACTGCCAAAGCATTGGCCTCATGGTTTGCACTTCTAGAAAGCTTAAAGGCCGTTCTAGGATCGACCTTGTTTTGCGCAAAGACATAAAAACCAGGAACCAAAAAACCAGAAGTTGAGTTGGGGTCGCCGTTGCCAAAGCTCAAGGACTTTGCATTCTTCAAAACATCATCTAATGTATTGAAAGGACTGTCTTTGTGAACAATCAGATGAGAATAATAGCCTTGTGACCCATCCGCATTGACCATTTGTGCAAAGACTTCAGCGTTCGAGCGATCAACCGCTTCCATGGCTGCTTTATTACCAAACCAGGCGAGTTGAACTTTATTGAAACGCATGGCTTCAATGATTCCAGCGTAGTCAGAGGCAAAAAATGGTGTGACTTTGACTCCAAGTTGACGGCTCATGTCATCAATGAGTGGCTGCCAATCCTCGCGTAAATTGACCGAAGCTTCGGTCGAAATCAGACCAAAGTTGATATCTTGAGCCATGCTTGAGCAAACACTCAAACAAAAGGCAACTGTGAGCATCAGTTTCTTATACATAATTGACTCCATAAAAAAACAGTAAGCGATATTGAAATTAAAAAGAAGGGACTAGGGAATGGGTTGAAGGTGGGGATGGTATCTGCTCTGGTTCAAACAATTCGTTTGCTTGTGAGCCATAAAGTTTTTTGAGCAGCTCAACTGTGAGCTCACTCGGTTGACCATCAAAAACAATGCTGCCTTCTCGAAGGCCAATAATTCTATTGAAGTATCTCTTGGCGAATTCAACTTGGTGAAGAGAAACTAAAATCGTGCAACCATCCTCTTGGTTAATATTCTTAAGTATTTCGATCACATTTCTTGAGGATTCTGGATCTAAAGATGCAATGGGCTCATCAGCCAAAACCAAATGAGCGCCTTGAACCAGAGTGCGAGCGATGGCCGCTCTTTGCTGCTGTCCACCAGACAGAGTCGACGCACGCTGAGCATGACACTCATGGATTCCGACTCTTTTAAGTGATTCCAGCGCTTTAATTTTTTCTGAGGGGTGAAAATAGTGAATCAATCCACGCCAAACTGGGATGGAATGGAGTACACCCACTAAAACATTGGTCATCACTGATAGGCGATCAACTAAATTAAATTGTTGAAAAACAAACCCAATTTTTGAACGGATAGTGCGTATATCTTTTGAAATGTGTCCATTTTTTTGAACACATTGTCCACCAACCTCAATCAAGGATTGTGTGTGTGCGTCGCCTGCAACCAAACCGGCAATGTGGCGCAAAAGGGTTGACTTTCCAGAGCCTGAAGCACCTATGAGTGCAACCATTTCTCCAGAACGAACCTCTAAATCAATTCCACGCAAAACATGTTTATTGCCAGAAAAGTGCTTATTGAGATTGGTTATTTTTAAAGATATTGTCATTTGAAATCATAGAGCTTTGCTTAAGTTTGACAACACTTTGTGTCATCTTCTTTACAAAAGTCAAATTCAAAGAACTTTTCAAAAAATTCTTTTGCCCTTTGACCAGGCAGATTTCACGACGGCATGGTTTTTATGAGAAGAAATGTTTACAAAATGGGTGTGAATCAAGTCCGCTCTTAGACCGACCTTGATCGAACCGCGGTCAACCAGTCCAGTGGCTATTGCAGGGTTGTGAGTAACCGTTGCCAGTGCTTGGGGTAGGGTGTAGACGCCTTCATCGACCAATCTCACGACCGCTGCAAGAAGGCTACTGGGCACATAGTCTGAAGATAGGATATCTAATAAGTTAAACCTTGCCAATTCAATCGCTGCCACATTTCCAGAGTGCGAGCCGCCACGCACAACATTGGGTCCTCCCATGACATTGAGCATCTTGTGTTCATGAGCAGTTCTTGCCGCCATTAAACTGGTTGGAAATTCAGAAATTGAGGCTCGTTCACTTGCAGCTTGCAAAACATGCTCTTTGGTCGTGTCATCGTGACTGGCCAAAGCAATGCTGTGGATCTTGCAGTAATCTACGAAATAAGCTCTATGCGGTTCAGCATATTGGGCTTGTAAGAGGGGTGCATTGGTGAGTTGAGATTCAAACTTTTCTTGGCTCCAACCTTTTTTACCCGTGTAATAGGTTCTAGCAGCTTCCAAATTTTCCCATTGCCTTTGTCCTGGAGTGTGATCCATCAAAGAGATCAAGCTCAGTTTGGGATGACCTTCAAAGGGCTTAAAAAGTTCAATGGTGTTAGGAGCCGGTAATTCGCATCTGACGTGCAAATGGTGGTCGGCTCTAAGCAAATCGTTATTTTCACAAAATTCCAATGTTTTTAAAAAACCGTTCCAAGTTGAACCTCGTAAGCTTTCCGTATCTGCCTCACCAACGCCCAAGGCATCAAAAACGGTTGTGATGCCGCTGGATGTGACCTCTGAGTCATGGGCTAGCAAGGCGGGCAGTTCATCCCAATAGACCTTAGGTCTGGGCATCAAGTGACGCTCTAAATTATCGGTATGGATTTCTACCAGTCCAGGCATCAAATAGTCGCCTTTAAGATCAATAATTTCTGTTGCTTGATTGGTTGAATAGTGACCAATTGATGCGATCAGTCCATTTTCGACCTGGACAGAGGTCTCAATGATCTCATTGAGTAAAACAACCTTGGCATTGATAAAGCTTATTGCTTGTGTCATAGAAACTCGTGAAATTGTGTCATGTCTAAACGTTTTGTTGCCAGTGCGCTAGACAGCTCTGGGTCGTGAAATATACCAATCACTGCCGTTCCTTGGTGAAGAGCTTGTAAGATTAAATCAATGACTATTTGTGTATTGATCCTGTCCAATGATGCAGTTGGCTCATCTAAAAGCAACACAGGTTTGTTTTTGATCAAATTTCTTGCAATATTGATTCTTTGTTGCTCACCACCAGAAAATGTAGCGGGTGGAAGACTCCATAAATTCACAGGGATATTTAATTTTGTGAGAATTTCTTTGGCCTTATCGAGCGATTCAGTCCGACCAACATCTCCCATTGATTGGTCTTCAATTAAACTGTCAGCAACGATTTCTAAAGCGCTGACTCTAGGAATGACGCGAAGAAATTGACTGACATAGCCTAAAAAATTAGCTCGTAAATCAATGACTGTTCTTGGTTCAGTTTGTGTGATGTCGATGGGTAAACAATTTGGTGGGGAAAGAATAATTTGACCACTGCTGGTTTTGTAATTCCCATAAATCAATTTAAGGACTGTGCTCTTACCCATACCAGAGGGGCCATCCAATACCAAGCACTCACCTTTAGAAATGTTTAGATTGAGATTTTTTAAAACAGGTAAGTTCAAACCGTTTTGATTATGAACGGTAAATGTTTTATTCACATCAATCAACTCGACAATTGGTTTATTCATGAAGTTAACATTGATGAGACCAAGAGCTGGGTGTATGGATGCTGGGGGTCATCCAAAACTTGATCGGTTAAACCTTGTTCGACGGCTTTTCCATTTTTCATGACCATCATTCGTTGCGAGAGAAGTCTAGCTACGGCCAAGTCGTGGGTGACAATGATTGCTGCTAATTTCATTTGTTTGACTAAAGTACGCAATAAATCGAGTAATTTGGCTTGAACTGAAACATCTAAACCTGAGGTGGGTTCATCCATCAGAATTAATTTAGGTGATGTAACAAGATTCCTAGCAATCTGCAATCTCTGGCGCATACCGCCAGAGTATTGCCTTGGAGTATCGTCGATGCGAGAAGGATCAATTTCCACTTTATCCAGCCAAACGTGTGCTGTTTTGCGAAGTTGGGCGTAATTTCTTTCACCAAGACTCATCAATCTTTCACCTACATTTGCCCCAGCAGTGACATCCATTCGCAAACCGTCCTCAGAGTTTTGATGGACGAATCCCATCTCAGTTCTCGACAGGTAACGTAACTTTGCTTCTGAAATCGTGTGAAGATTGAGAGTTTGAGCGTTTTGGGTTGTATAAAAAACAGAGCCACTTTCGGGTTTGAGCTGAGCTGCTATGGTTTTTAAAAGAGTTGATTTTCCTGATCCAGATTCTCCAACGACAGCCAAGATTTCACCAGCCCAAAGTTCAAAAGAAACACCGTCAACGGCAAGTCTATTGCCATAGGATTTATAGATCTCATTGACGCTTAACAATGATTTTTCATTTGTGCTCAATCCCTGGGTCATAGCACAACCCTAAAGCTAAGACCATGCTGCTCAAATCCTAAAGATTCATAAAAGAGATGGGCATCCTCTCTTTTGATATTGGAGGATAAAACCATTTTGTAGCAGCCCATTTCCTTTGCCAACTCCATGGCCTTAAGCATCATGTGTTTTCCGATGCCGCTTCCTTGATGAATCTGCGCAACGACCACATCTTCAATGATGACAGAAGGAGAACCCATATGACCCATGTTGTGCATGTAAAGGAACGCAAAAGTACCTATTACGTCACTTGGTGAACTCGCATCATGTGCAACAAATATTTTGTAGTAAGGGTATATTTTGAAAGAGTTAAATATCTCAAGTGCACTTTTTTCATCAAGAACTTTTCCATTGTCAAATGATGCTTGTGCATACAGATTTAAGATTTTTGGAACATCTGATTCAGCTGCTTCTCTAACTAACAAGTTCATGACCGCCCCTCTTGGATATGTCCAAGCGTATTAGATAGGACTTGATTTTGTCTGTCTTGACAGAAATCCGAGTCTGAGCAAACATGCAAACGAGTTCCTTTGTCATCCACGATGATTTCATCTAAAAAAGTATCTTTTGAGCCGCAAAGATGGCAGTTTTCATCCCAGGCTTGAATTTCAAAGGGATGGTCATCAAAACTCAAGCTTTCAACTTGAGTATAGGGCGGGACCGCATAAATTTTTTTTTCTCTTCCTGCTCCAAACAATTGAATGGCCGGGTTTTGATTCATTTTTGGGTTGTCAAATTTTGGTATCGGGGAGGGTGACATGATGTAGCGGTGATTGACCATCACTGGATAATCATAGGTGGTAGAGATGTGACCGTACTTGGTGATATCTTCGTACAACTTGACATGCATCAGTCCATATTCGGATAGAGCATGGAGTTTTCGCGTCTCAGTTTCCTGAGGTTCGAGTCTTTGCATGGGTTCAGGTACAGGGACTTGATACACCAGTATTTGTCCTTCCTGCATGGCTTTTTCTGGTATTCGGTGGCGCGTTTGGATGACCGTGGCTTCAGACGTATGGGTTGTGGTTTCAATCCCAGTGGTGTTTTGGAAAAAACGGCGAATATTGACTGCATTCACCGTATCATCACTTCCCTGATCAATAACCTTTAGGGTGTCATTCTTACCAAGAATACTTGCGGTAATTTGAATCCCACCGGTACCCCATCCGTAGGGAAGGGGCATTTCTCTGGAACCAAATGGAACTTGGTACCCAGGTATGGCAATGGCTTTAAGCAGCGCACGCCTGATCATTCTTTTTGTACGCTCATCTAGGTACGCAAAGTTGACCGTTTCTTCAGTGGGACTATTCATCTTCGAATTTTGGTATTTTTGGTTTTAATCCATGGGTGTCGTCATGAGCGACGGTGCGCATTTTTCTGACGAGTTCCAGCTCTGATTGAAAGTCCACGTAGTGGGGAAGTTTCAGATGTTGAACAAAACCTGAGGCTTCAAGACTGTCGCTGTGTGAGAGAACAAATTCTTGCATTTGTGCAGGGGAGTCAATTTTCTCTCCCAATTCCTCTGCTCGCAATGCTCGGTCAACCAAGCTCATGGCCATTGCTTTTCTCTCGCAATGACCAAAGGTCAAGCCATAACCTCTTGTAAATTGTGGTGGTGTGTTTTTATTCCCTGCAAATTGATTAATCATTTCACATTCTGTAAACTCAATGTCGCCAATTGATATTGAAAACCCGAGTTCCTCGACCTCAATTTCAACTTCTAAAGAACCCATGCGGATTTCACCTACAAAGGGATGAGAATGCGAGTAGCCTCTTTGAGTTGAGTAGGCCATCGAAAGCAAGAAACCTTCATCTGCGCGTGCTAAATTTTGTAAGCGTGTTGCCCTGCTTGCAGGAAAAGATAATGGTTCACGGGTCAAGTCAACTGTTTTTTCTAGCTCTTTAATGGGACTACTTTTTTCAATTAAATCTTCATTTTTTAATAAATCAACTACTCTAGGAACATGTGTCGGTTCTTGGCTTAGTTGTGTGAGGTCTTCGCTGGGTAATGTTGTTTCTTCTAGAGGTTTGTCCTCTTGATTTGCCAAAAGCGTAAAGTCAAGAAGTCTTTGTGTGTAATCGAAGGTTGGGCCTAGCATTTGTCCACCGGGTAAATCTTTGAAAGTGGCTGAAATTCTTCTATCCAATCTCATATTTGCGGTGTCAATCGGTAATGTAGTTCCAATTCTTGAAAGAGTGGTTCGATAAGCTCTCAATAAAAAGATGGCCTCTACAAGATCTCCACTTGATTGTTTGATGGCCAAAGCTGCGAGTTCAGGGTCATAAAGCGATCCCTCGGTCATGACTCGGTCGACAGCAAGCTTGAGCTGGCCTTGAATTTGATTGACCTGCAGTTCTTGAACATCTTGATTGCCGCGTCTTTGTTCATTTAAACGCTCGTAACTCTTTTGAATAGCCGACTCACCGCCTTTAACTGCAACGTACATTTAGACCTCTCTTGGTAAAAATGACAAAGCCGTCGTTCTTGGTAAACCAACCAATGCTTTCCCATCACTCAAAAAAACATCTACACCGCAAGGAAAGAGATCGTTGTTGGAATTCCAAAATTCATTCCATCGCACGCATTCTTGCTTGGACCATCCTTTAATTTCTAAGTCACTTTTGTCCTTGATACCAGGGCCTTGGAGTAAAAATGCTCCGTTTTCGGATTTTTGAGTCAAGCTTTCAATTTCAATGATACAAGTCGCAGAGCGATCAGGATATTGATCCGTGCCTGTTTGAAGTTGTATCAATTGAGGTAATTCATCAAGATTTTTAATCCAAACAAAATCTGCTTTTTCGATGTTTTCAGTGACCGTGCAATCCGTATGAAATTGAAGCCATGAACTGACAAGAGTGTTTTTGAGTGAATGCGATAACCAAAGCGAGGATTCTGAATCTAAGAGGGCCAACAGCAGGACCGAAGTTATGGGATCTGCATCAACTGGTGGATTTGCATCGTGCTTTAATTCAGTCAATTTTCCAGGGTAGGACAAAGCATTCAGTGCAGCGCGAAAAATAGATTGACTGCTCTGCGTTTCATCGCCAAATCCTGCAGGAATTTTTGACAAGTCGGACATTTGAACATTCATGAATTTTGGCTCCCAGCTTCTCTTGCTACGGTAAAGAAATCCACTTTTGTTTCTTGAGCCTTTTTATTTTTTTGGTCTTCAATCAATAAAATATGGTGTTTGACGGGTTTGATGAGTTTTTCTAACCAATAATTTTGTTGGGATGGATCTTGAAGCAAGGCATCTCCAACGCTAGCAAGGAAAGCCAGTCTTTTTGATCGGCCAAGTACATAAGCTATTCCAACGCGCTCATTTTGTTGCTTATCTTTGATTTTGATGGCGCATCGTGTTACAGTAATTTCACCCAAATTAAGAGATTCACCGTTTCCACCAATGCGACCCTTGACCATCATGAGTCCTGTTTCAGGTTTTCTAAGCCAAATCGGTTCGTCTGGTATGTGCCCATTCAAAGCACCTGTGAGCATTGATGCTGGTGCGCGAGACAGCCATCTCATCCAGTCTGCTCTAGATTTGGAAGCTACGAGTGAATCTATATCAGGATTTAGAATCATAAATATGTTTACTTAGGTTCTCTTTTATTGCGATAAACCAAGTCAATTTATCATCTTATAACTGTAGTATGAAGATTAGATGACAGGTGAATTCAAAGCGCCGTTGAAAAATGAAAAATACGAAACCTTACCGATATGCCATTTATTTTGCTGGAGAGCCTCAAAGTGAGTTTTGGACTTTAGGTTCTCAATGGTTAGGTAGATGTAGCATGAATTCCAAGATCGAAAGTCATTTAGATACAAACAATCTCGATTCAAAACTGAGAATGAAAATGACACAGCATCCTAGGCGCTATGGTTGGCATGCGACACTGAAAGCCCCATTCAGACTGAAAGATGACTTGAGTATTGAATTTCTAATGGATAAATTGAAAAATTTGGCTTCTGAACTGACTGTTTTTGAACTGCCCATATTGGAGGTCAAGCAGTTGAGAAATTTTCTAGCTTTAACCCCTGTTGAAAATCACGATAGGATTCATCAAATTAGCGTTGCCGCTCAAACATGTGTTGAATATTTACATGAATTTTCGGAACCATTGACTGAATCAGAAATTTCATACAGAAATCAGTCAAACCTAAGCTCACGTGAACAAGCACTGATGAAGCAGTGGGGGTACCCTTATGTCAAGGAGCTCTATCAATTTCACTTCACTTTGTCTGATGGGTTTGATGCATTGAGTGAATTTGAAATTAGTGAATTAACTCAGGCCGCAAAAAAATGGTTCAATTTTTCTCAGCCTTTGCAATTTGATCGATTGGCACTGTTTGTCGAAGAAAGCAAAGGACAGGATTTTAAATTTTTAAGTGAATATTTAATACCAAAATGAGCGGAAAGATCATTTATGTCATCGGTCCATCTGGTGCAGGCAAAGATAGCCTAATGAAATGGGTTTTACAGCATAAGAGCGCTTCAATGAATTTTCATTTTGCAAAACGCATTGTGACCAGGCATTCTACTGAGGGTGAAGGTACAGATGAAAATGTGAGTGCAGAATCTTTTGAAAAATTACTTTCGAGCCACATGCTTGCAATGCATTGGTCAGCACATGATATTGAATATGGGATATTGAAAAGTGACTTGCTATGCATTGAATCGGATACGATGGTCTTTATCAATGGTTCTAGGTCGTATCTTTCACAAGCTCTTGAACTTTTCCCGAAATTATGTGTTGTTCACATCACCGCAAGCGCTAAAACACTTGAACAGAGGTTGTATCAACGTGCAAGGGAGCCTGAGGACAAGATTTTAGCCAGATTAAGCAGGCCAGAGCTTGCAAGGCCTGACTTAAATATTCCATGCTTGGAGGTGCTCAATGAGGGAAGTCTAGAAGATGGGGGAAATAAAATCCTTTCATTTTTAAACGATATCAAGAATTGTCAGTAGTTCATTTTTAAACTTATTTCTCATTTAGAAGCGCCCAACGCTCGTGGTCCTTCCAATGCCCATTTTTTTTGATGAATTTTGGGCTGTAACCTTCTTTCTTAAAACCACAGGCTTTGGCCAATGCAATAGAAGCCGTATTGTTTGGCTGTATATTGGCTTCTAATCGGTGAAGTTTTAATTTTTTGAAGGCCAATTTGATGACCGCATTGACGGCGAGTTTCATGAATCCTTGTCGTAAATTTCCGATAAAACCATAGTAAATGATATAGCTATTTTTAAAATCAAAGAGGTAAATGTCTCGTAGCTCTACAACGCCAATCATTTCATTTGTTGCGGTATTGATAGCAACATAAGCACGATTACTCTCTGAGGTCATTTCTTTGATGTAGTCCTTAAACTCGCTGTTAGAAGATGGGGTTTGAACCCAAGGCTTTAAGAATTGATGACTTTGTCGCTGTTTTGATAAGAAAACCCTTGAATCATCTTGCTCTAGAGGTCTAATCTGAATGGATGAGTTACTCACAATAGTTTTCCCTGATCTCCCGCAAAGGGCAAAGGTTGGTATCCATTCATCTATGAACTACTTTCAAGCTTCGTCATGGCGCAAAAAGGGTACTTTTATTGTTTTTCTTTAACCGACTTTTTTCAAAGTACTTTAAAGCTGTGTAAGTCATGATTCCAATGACGATTGAGCACAATAAAAAAGTACCATAAGCTATCGGCCAAGGCATCCCCTCGGTCATCATCGAAAACTCTGACATCCCCCCTATACCTGCCAAAATATTGATTGGCATGAAGACCACGCTAAAAACAGTCAATTGATTGACTCGCTTGTTCTGGTTGATATTGATAAAGCCAATCGTTGCATCCATGAGGAAGTTGATTTTGTCAAAAAGAAATGCAGTGTGGCTGTTCAAAGAATCAATATTTCTTTGAATTTCTTTTGAATCTGATATTTGGTGGGTCGTCAACAATCTACCTCGCATCAGAAAACTCAATGCTCTTTGAGTATCTAGGATATTACTTCGAATGCGTCCATTGTGGTCTTCTTCTTCCGCAATATCAGCCAATATACCTGCCGCTTCTTGATCCGTGATCGCCTCACTTAAGACATGACGGCCTACAACGCCTAGTTTGGAGTAAATTTTCTCCAGTGAATCTGCAGAAACCTCCACATCTGCTCCATAAAGCTCAAGCAAGAGGTCAATGTTATCTGAAACATATCCCGGTTGTGTCAAAGCACGTTTACGTTGTAATCTAAAAACCGGTAGTTCCTCGTTTCTCATTGAAAAAAGAATGCCACCGTGCAAGATAAATGTAACCGGTACGCTTCTAGAGTCTCCCTCTATGTCGAGTAAAAAATTCGAATGTAAGTGAATGTTATCTTGCTCGTCGACATAAAATCTAGCGCTTACTTCAAGATCAGTCGCTTCAACGGGTTCTGGTAATTCAATTCCAAAATGAGAACCAATAAAAATCCTTTCAGCTTTGCTGGGGTTGATTAAGTCAACCCAAATTGGTTTGGCTAGTTCGATGTCTTTGCGCCCAGCAATAGGTATGTTTCTTAAACGATCTTCATATAAATCGAAAACGTTTATTTTGCTTTGACCAAAATCTGGTTGCCGATCTCCCGCAAGTTCTATTCTTCTAGCGTCTGACAGTTCCCACAAGACCAGATTTTCCAAATCCGGTGAAAGTTTGTCCCAAAGTTTTTTTGCATCTTCCACATTGAATGTCTCTAGATAACTGCAAAGTTCTGTGGGTGTTTGTTTGGAGATAAAGTTTTGTATCTCCGCGTGGTGCTGCTTTTGAATAAGCGTTTGTACAAAATCTTGGCGATTCATTTTTTGGTTGAGGACCATTCCATCAATCAATTTATGTTTGCTCATCATCTCGTTTAGTTTTTCAATTGACATTGATAAAAACAAATTTTCTTGTTGAAGTTAATTGATTAGATGATTTGAATTGGAAATGCCTGCATAGATTCTTATTTTAAAACACTCAAAGAATGGCTCAAACATCGATTAGGTGCTTGTCTGTTTAATGGTCAGTATTTTTAAAATATTCTTTCCTTATATCTTTTTCTCAAGTTATACCTATCACATCAGTTTATATTGAGTCTGTCTAAGACAATTGAAATTATTTGAATTATTTCATTTTTATTAAATGATCCGAATCTTTACAAATCTTTTTTTATTAGTACTTTAAAGTTGAATTGATTGAAAATTAATGACTAATTTATTTAAATAATATGTACATACTGTGTCATGTTGCGGCGCGTCAACATTTAAGAATTAATCTAAATAATTAAATTGCATGGACAACAAAAAACACTTCAAATACGAACAACTTACAGAAAGGTAAGTTTCTTATTTGTTTTTAACTAATTTTTAATTGGTTTTAAATTTTGAGTCTTTTTTAAACTTGGAGAATTTAGATATGAAAAAAACACTTGTTGCAATCGCCGCTTTTGGAGCCTTGGTCTCTGTTGCCCATGCTCAATCCTCAATGGTCATTTATGGCGTTTTAGATGCAGGTATTCGCAATGATTCAAATGTTGCTAAATCAGCTACTGGTGCAGCTCAGTCTTTAACTCAGTTCAACAATGGTGCACTGAATACATCACGTTTTGGTATTAAAGGCACTCAAGACATAGCTGAGGGTATGAAGGCCAACTTTAAACTCGAAAGTGGTTTAAGGCCTGGAAATGGTGCTTCTTCAAGTGCTACAAACTTGTTTGATCGCACAGCCAGCGTTGGCTTGCAAAACAGCTTGGGCTCCTTAGATTTTGGTCGCGTAACAACTTTTGCTTACGATACAACTGCTTCCTACACGATTGATCCATTGGGTCTTGAGATGACGAACAACAACCAATTGACTGGTGCCAAGGCCATCAACATCAACCCATTGGGTACAGCAATTGGAAGTGGTTTCTTCACATCGCGTAGAGACAACTCGTTGAAGTACTTGGGTACTTTTGGGCCTGTTTCTGCTGGTTTTGCATATTCTTTAGGTAACGTTGCTGGTAATTCAAGCGCTGGATCTTCAACTCAATTGATGGCTAAATACAGCGCAAGCGGTTTGAATTTGGCTGCCACTACTGACAGCTTGCAAGATGCAACTTCACTCAAGCAGACATTGTCTACCTTCGGTGGAAATTACACCATCTCTGGCGTTAAATTGACAGCTGGTACTGTTCAATTGACGACACCTGCCAATTACACAGCGGTTGCTGGTGTTTTAAGCGGTTCTACATACGCTTCTCCAGCCACCAATCTTGTCGGCGGCGTTGCAACACTCGAAACAAAAATGACAGTTAATGACATCGGCTTGACTTACCAATTGACAACAGATGTTAATTTGGCAGTTGCTTACTATACGGCCAAGGTTGAGCAGGGTTCCAACTCTAACACCTTCAACACTTACGCTGCACGCGTGCGTTATGCAGTCGGTAAGACAACTGATATCTACGGTGAAGTAGATAGCACCAAGGCCTCTGGTTTAGTTGAATCCAAGTCCGCTGCAGCGAACTTGACGAACTCTGGTTTCACATTGGGTCTACAACACCGTTTCTAAGAAGTTGAAATGCTTTACCAAGCCGTACCTAATTATTTTTACGGCTTGGTTTAAAGCAGATCACTTCTTTGTTTGCTCCTAGATTTTATTGCTCAAATTTAGTGTTTTTTTGAGTAATCTGTTTATGTCAAGTTCTTCACGGAACTTTTTAGCCCACTCAGCAAAACTGAGTGGGTTTTTTTAAGCGCCTGTACATAAACATATGAATAATCAGGATTTTTTTGAAGTAATTTCTTATTTTTTAAATAGCCTCAAATGAAATTTAAATCTAAGCTGTGCTGATGATTTTTAGTAGACGTCAAAAATCAAATCCCAATTGCTGTTCGGACACAAACTTTGCAGGTTTTCTTTTGCTTGGTTCACGACGTGTTTTTCTTGAAGCATGCTTCTCGATCACAGCTTCATTTCCATCATGCACTGCTTGTGTTTTACGAAGGGCATGAAGTCTATTTTTGGAGTCCCGAGTCGAGAGAGCCAGGTCAACAACTGGAATTGCGATGGCAG
>Ga0114978_10003073_pt1 | contig 13705 bp, 11 predicted proteins | sample S_140212_EF_Meta_FD_87027 | JGI IMG/M metagenome (GOLD analysis project Ga0114978, IMG submission 87027) | Freshwater microbial communities from Lake Simoncouche, Canada to study carbon cycling - S_140212_EF_MetaG | ecosystem: Environmental > Aquatic > Freshwater > Lake | place: Lake...
TCTATTAAGGTATATGGAAATGAAATACAAGATCTTGATGCTAAAATTTTTAGAGGTTATTAGTGTATTGTATATTTTTCCGGTTAACTATTTTTCCGGTTAACTATTTTTCCGGTTAACTATTTTTCCGGTTAACTAAATTTTGGAAAAATAAATTTATGTGAATTAAATATTGGCATTTTCAAAAAGAATAGCCCAATAATAATAAATAAAACACCTACATATTTTATTGGATCGTCAAATCGTTCACCTAAAAATATGATAGCTGCAACAGATTCTAATAAAGCACTAATGCCATCCCACGCTGCATTTACTAATAATATTTGTGACCCTTGTAATGAACGAATTAAAAAATATACAACTCCAATATATCCGGCAGTTCCTGTAAAAAAATTATGCATTCCGCCTTTATTAGCAAATTCTTTATACCCAAAATCTCCAACTATTTCTACTAATGATAGCAAAACTATGTCAATATAACTCATTATAATATAAATATAACGATATAAAAATATAATAATTGTTATTTATTATGAAATATCCAATTATTTTATTTTTTAGAGATGTAAAATATTCATATATTGATGTTTTTTTTGAAGAAAATAAAGATAAATTATTATGTTCGGTTAATATTACATCAGATAAAACCCAGATAAATAATTTATTTGATTCAACCACCCATTTATTAATTACATTCGGAGAGACTGAAACTGAATATTCAGATATAAATTATATAATTGTTGATAGAATTTGTCATAGATGGATACATTTCAACAATATATCAAATGTGGATGATTTTAATTCATCAGTAAATTATTGTTATATGTCAAATATAACAAAAAAACAAGAATTTACCCGACCTATTTTTTCTGTATTTACGACTTGTTACAATTCATACGACAAAATTTTAAGAGCATACAATAGTGTTAAACTCCAAGATTTTAGGGATTGGGAATGGGTTATATTAGATGATTCGCCAGACGATGAACATTTTATATTTTTAAAAAAACTTTTTAAAGAAGACCGAAAAATAAGGCTATATAAAAGAAGTGAAAATAGTGGAAGCATTGGAAATGTCAAGAATGAAGTAGTTTCATTATGTAGAGGAAAATATGTACTAGAATTAGATCACGATGACGAAATTCCGCCATATGTTTTAGCTGATTCGGTCAAAGTTTTTAATAAAAACGAAGAAATCGGATTTATTTATATGGATTTTGTAAATATTTATGAAGATGGGAATAATTTTAACTATGGGAATTTATTTGCATTAGGATATTCTGGATATTATAGACAAAAATATAATAATAAATGGTTATATGTAGCAGTTACACCAAATATTAATAATATAACATTAAGTCATATTGTTTCTGTTCCAAATCACCCAAGGATATGGAGAAAAAATGTACTTTTAGAAATGGGAAATTACAGTGAATATTTACCAATTAGCGATGACTATGAGTTGTTATTAAGAACGTCGGTAAATACCAAAATGGCAAAAATTCATAAATTAGGATACATTCAATATATGAATAACAACAACAACAATTTTTCGTTAATTAGAAATTCAGAGATAAATAGACTACGTCATCATCTTACATATCATTGTTTTAATTCTTATAAAATTGACGACTATATGAAAAAAATGAATGCGTATGAAGATGGTATAGATATTTACAATTGTAAACCAATTTGGAAAAAACCGGATTATCAATATAAGTATTGTAATGAAATAATAAATTTGAATTATAAAAAACAGTATTGTATAATTGGACTAAATACCTTATGTAAATTTTATTCGGAAATTAATAAATTATATCAAGATGAAAATAATGATTTTTTATTATTAGATAATAAATATTCGTCAGATAAGTTATGCGGTATTTTAGATGATTTAAATTTTGAAAAAATGAAATGTTATTCAATGGATGATTGTTCAGATGATGAACTAGTAAATTACTTTCTTTTAATATATAAAAGTTGTGATGATCATATGATAATTACAATAAATAATTCGAGCATTATTGTAAATAATAAATATACTGATATAACTGAAGATATATTTTCTAATGAGAAGAAAAAAATAACAATTATAACACCTTGTATAAGGCCGCAAAATTTATATAAAATAAGAGATAGTATTAATTTTGATTACATAAATGAATGGATAATTGTATATGATGAAAATATAATTAATAAAAATCCTTATTTATTTATAAATGATATAAATAATATAAATGATATGAATAATATAAATGATAAAATCAAAGAATATTTGCATAAAGGTAATGGAATAGCTGGAAATTCTCAAAGAAATTATGCTTTAGATAATATTATAAATACAAACACATATGTATATTTTTTAGATGATGATAATATTATTCACCCAGAATTATATAATTTATTAGATGTTATAGAAAATAATAAAATATATACATTTGATCAAAAAAGACATATAGATGTTTTCCCATTTAAAGAATATTTAAACGGAAACGAAATTGAAATATTTAATATTGATACCGCAATGTTTTTAATTGATTATAATTTATGTAAAAATATAAGATGGAATTTACATAAATACCATTCTGATGGTATATTTATAATGAATTGTTATTCTGAAAATAGAGATAAATGGATTTATCTTAATAAATTAATGTCATATTATAATTATATTACTTAATTTTAACAACTATACATATAACGATTGATTCGTTACTACATATTTCATAGTCATTTGTGGTATTTCTCTAAGTTTACTTAAAAATGATATATTTCCTGTTAACTCGGCGATTTTTTCCATCTCACAAGAAATATTATTTATTTTTAAAAGAGCCTTTACAAACTCCCCCAAAAATATTCCTTTTTCTTCACCTATTTTTTGCAATACACGTTTACAGTCTGCTTCAGTTTCACACGTAGACCATTCAATAACATAATTTATCAAATCATAATGATAATTATAATCAACTCCAGTATTAATATAATTGTCCAATTCTTTATCTAAGTATTGTGTATACAAATAAGTAACTTTTAAAATTGCAGTTTCAACTAATTTATCATCTGTTTTTATAGTAAAATCCTTAAAATCGTCTTGAATTGAAATATTTGTGAAACAACTAAATAACGCAATTAATTGTTTAGATGATAAGTGGTCGATTGAGTTATTTTCTAATAATTGCGCAAATGCAAGACAATGGATTTCTCTTAAATTTGACGCGATTTGACCTTTAATAGTCAGATTTATATTCGATTTATCAACATTATATTTATCAACTCTACAAATAAATCCTTCTTTCTCTAATAATTCTAAAATAATATCTACATTTACATCTAGATATTTTTCAATATGATGTTGTTCTTTTTCTAATTTTTCAAACTCATTATTTTTTCCATTGTATTTTTCAAGGGTGTTTTTATCAGAATCTATATTTTTATAATTATCTTGAATTTGTTGTATTTGTCTCTCTACTTCTTTACGTTTTTTATTTACTAAATTATTTTTTTTATTTTGTAAGTCAATGTAATCATTAATAGTTTTTTCTGGAGTTTTTAACATTTGCAAACTAATCTTAAATTTGTCTAATTCGGATTGTAATATTTGTTTCTTACTAATAATTTCATTTAATTCATTATTTATATCTTCTTGTATCATACTTCGTCTAGAAAATTGACCAAAATTAGTATCTCCAATATCAATAAGACTTAAAATTAAATTATACGATATTTTGAATTTTGACGATAAAGTTTGAGGTTTACCATTTAACATTGTTCTATAATTCACAGAGTCTACATTTCGGAATAGGTTATTAAGATGAAACACATTACCTACAGTATCTAGACCTAATCTCCCTGCACGTCCTGCAGCCTGGGTGTATTCGTGGGCTTGTAAGATCCTCATATTTGTTCCATCGTGTTTATTTACATCCGTAAAAATAGCCGTTTTTACAGGCAAATTTAAGCCAATAGCAACACTTTCAGTAGCAAAAAGTAGCTTGATGTATCCTCTTGTAAAAAACATTTCAACTATTTCTCTCAAAACGGGTAACATTCCAGAATGATGGTAAGCTACACCACGTTCTAATAATGAAACCAAATTTATGTATTCAGGTAAGTTCAAATATTCATCAAAATTAGGTAATTTACGAATTACTTGTTCGCATTCTCTCTGTGCTATATAGGGAACTTTTGAATCAAATTCTTGTAAATTAGTGGTCACTTCTTTTACACAAACTTCAATTTGTTTTCTTGAAAATACATAACAAATCGCTGGAGTCATTTCGTTTTCAGTAAGATATTTAGATACCTGATTTAATACATGTGCTCTTTTTACTTTAATATCTTTATTTTCAAATAAGGTCAACATTTTATTCATTTTAAAGTAATGTTCTTCGTTAAATATTCCTTTTGAATCTTGAATTACAAAAGGTTTATCTATTATGGATCTAATTTCGGTTTGAACAGCTTTATCTTTAATTGCTTTAAAAACGCCTTGAGTTACAGTAATAAATGAATAATGAGTTAAAGGAACCGATCTATCTTTCTTAGAAGTTAAATATACTATTTTATCATTAGTTTTCTCTACATCTCCTCTAGTTTCAATCCAATTTGCGAATCTTACTGGATTATCAAGAGTTGCAGATAATCCGATTATTTGAATATGTTTAGGTAAAAGAATTATAGAGTTTTCCCATACTACGCCTCTATTAGAGTCATTTATCATATGAATCTCATCGAATATTACACATCCCAGTTCAGTTTCAATGTCCATTTCAAAAGATACCGAAGAATTTATTTTAATAGAATTACTTTTAATTTGATACAATTTATTTAAAAGTATTTCTGTGGTCATTATTAGCACATCCGCATCAGGATTACACCGAATATCTCCTGTAATTATACCGACTCGTATAGTAGGATATTTTTGAGTAAAATCATAAAATTTCTGATTACTTAAACTTTTAATTGGAGAACAATATATAGTTTTTTTACCTTTAGAATGAAAATATTCTAAAGCAAATTCTGCAGGCAATGATTTACCGCTACCAGTTGGCGCAGTTACCAAAATATGGTTTCCTTCAACTATACCTTCAATTGCCCATTTTTGAAAAATATGCAATGGATATTTAAAATTTGTATGATGTTTTTTATATTTAGATTCATTATCATTAGGATAATTTGTTATTTCGCAAATTTTTACCATTTTAGGTGCTAATATTATGTAGTAGATAATGTTTATATTATTTTAGTAATGTATAATATCAAATTTACACCTTTGGACATTTAAGTTCGCACAAAAAGAGGTTCAAAGTTGGGTCTTTTCATACCCGCATAAAGTTTGGTTATAAGCATTTATTCATATAATAAAATAAGAAAAAAATACTCATATTTTGTGCGAACTTAAATGTCCAAAGGTGTATATAATGCATTAGTGCAAATGAATTAAAAAATTGTAGCTAAAATGTAGATTTAATATTAATATATTAATATATATTAATGAAACCACGTAACTTTATTAATTTTAATAAAGTTAATAATTTTAATAATTATGAATTAAATGCTGTATTATATTATTTGGTTGAAAATAAAAGCATAGAAAATGTGTGTAATACATTTAAATGTTCTCAGTATGAATTAAATGGTTGGATAAATAAATACAATAAAGACGTATATGTTCACTATAAAAAACCATTAATAATAATTTGTCAATTGCCGTATTATAATATCAAAGAAACTATAAATATTATATTAAAATATTTTTGTGATTTACAAGTATGTGGATATAATTCTAAAACAAGCGAATACTGGGGGAAAAAAATGAATAATAATAAATGTGAGTTATATTTCACATTATGTGTAGAATCAAATGAATTTAGTACATCTAATGAAAGTACTACTAGCACATTAACAATTAATATTATTATTGGAATTGATGTAGAAATAAAACAATTAATTTCAAATATAAAAAAATCAATTAATTACTATAAAGTGTCAAAATATACAACGAATTGTTTCGAAAATATACCAATTTTTTAATTTATTATGTATATTATGCTACATATACGTAATACAATTTTAACAAAATACTATAAAAACATACATTCTTTGTGTTAATGAAACTTCTTATTTTTTTTTCCAAAAGTATTTTCGGGGAATCAAATTTGGACATTTTTGGCATGTCCAAAAATCAAAAAAGGAAATTCAGTCCCCGAAAAACGTCGTTTTACTGCATAATTGAATTTTAGCGTAAGGCCACCAAAAAAATAATTTCAACTTTGTTATGATAAAATTTTTTAAAAAAATATATTTATGAAAAATAACTATTTAGGCATTTTTTTTGTTCTAATATTATAGAACAAAAAAATGCCAAAAAATGCCGAAATATATAGTTGTAAAAATTGTGACTTTAAATGCTGCAAATTAAGTAATTATACCGCTCACATAGACACACCAAAACATAAAAATAGAACATTTTCGACTATTTTAGAACAAAAAAATGCCGAAACAGAATTTATTTGCAATAATTGCAACAAAAAATACAAAGCTAGGAACAGTTTATGGTATCACCAAAAAAAATGCAATTTAGCAAACCACCTGAAAAATAAAGAAGATAATGAGATTAAAATACTTACTGGTTTAGTTTTAGATGTTGTAAAACAGAACCAAGAGCTTACCCAACAGAATAGTAATTTGACAAATAAAATAGTTGATATATACAAAAATACAACGTCAAATACAAATATTTTATCAAATACAAATATTTCAAATAATAGTATTAATTCAAACAACAAAACCTTTAATTTAAATGTGTTTTTAAATGAACAGTGTAAAGATGCAATGAATTTAATGGATTTTGTTGATTCATTGAAGCTCCAATTATCTGATTTGGAAAGTGTAGGAAAATTAGGATTTGTGGAGGGAATATCTAATATTATTATAAAAAATTTAAAAGCATTAGATATTCATAAAAGACCCGTTCATTGTAGTGACTCAAAGAGAGAAGTAATGTATATTAAAGATGAAGATAAATGGGAAAAAGAAAATGACGAAAATAATAAAATAAGAAAGGCAATTAAATATGTAGCGCATAAAAATTCTAAAATACTTCCTGAGTTTAAAGCAAAATATCCTGATTGTAGTAAAAGCGAATCAAAACAATCAGATCATTATACCAAATTAGTAATTGAAGCAATGGGTGGTAGAGGCGATAATGACATCGAAAAAGAAAATAAAATAATAAAAAATATTGCAAAAGAGTTAACTATTGATAAGAGTTATACCTAAATTAGTCGCAATAAGTAGATTCAAAAATAGAATTGCACAGGACTAATTTATCTCTGAATATTAAATTGCCGGCGCTATTTTTATACCATTTCCATAGTAGTTGTGTACTATTTATAATAGTTAATGTTCCGTGTCCATACTGTGTACCATTTCTGAACGCAGACCAATCTGGTTTAGTATAGTAACTAGAATCTAATTCTTCTAGGTTACCTCCATCGCCTATTGTAATATAAACCGTTCCATATTGATTTTTTTTATTTTTAAAAACTGGGTAAGAACGCTCATATGCGTGAACATGACCATTAAAAACAATATTTACCTTGTGTTTGTAAAATAAATCTTCCATACAATGCTTCATTATTAATGTTTGAATTTCGTTATAGTGATTTTTATTAGAACTATACCAAGGACAATGCATTACAACTATTATCCACGGCGTAATATTTCTATTAACGTTAGATAAATCATTAATTAACCATTTATATTGACTAGATGTAGGGTTAGTGTTTGAATATGGATTTAAATAAATAATATGCGTTAATCCGCTCTCAAAACTATAAAATGAATTTCCATAATTATATTCAGATTGGAAAACGCTAGGAGTGCAAAATGGTAAATTTGTATTTGGATTTATTTTACTAGGAATTATTATTTCACCATATTCAGCTTCTTTAACAGCCGGCATTTTGTATCTATTTTCAAAAGAAGTATATAATTTACTATAATCTATACCGTTATATTCAATCTCGTGATTCCCTGCACATACCATCCAAGCTTTCTTTTTAGAAACTTGTTCAATTAATGCACCATATGAATCCCATAATATCTGATTACAATCAGCATAGCTTAAATCTCCTGCATTAAGAACCATTTGAATTTTGTTATCATAAAATAGATGTTTAAGAGTTGACATAGAATATTTGGTTTGTCCTAAGTCACCGATAATGCCAAATGTAATTTGTGCATTGTCTCCAATTTTTGGAAGAGTAGTAAAATCAAACAACTCTGAATACACATTTAGGAAGTCTCCGCATTTATAATAATATTTAGTACTTGATAAAAGATTTTCAATTTTAGAGTGGTGAATATAGCCACTTTGATAAAATTCAGAATTATTTTTATTTATACTATATGTATAATTGTAATAACTAACCTCACCATAGCTATATTTTGTTAAATTTTTATTATTTGTATCATAAATAACGTTAGACCCACAAATTTCTTCAGTTACCCAAGAAATCATCATAGAAGTAGGTGATATTCCTTGTGCTATATGAACTTGTTTAACATCGCAATTAAGCGCGTTACTAAAAAGGTTGTTGTTTCCAAAAATAATATTCATAATTAATAAAATTATCATAATTCAGTATATAGTGTTAATATTAATGTTTTTAAATGCGTTTGTATGTGTATTTTTCATATAATATGTGATCTACTTTATTTCAGCATATTGAAATTTTTTATCTAGATAATATTTAGTTATAACCCCTGTGATAATAACATCTGCAACAATTTCTACTAATAACAAATCTATTTGAGACATTAGAATATGCATATACATAAAAAAATCAAACCAATTGTAAATAGCAGAATTGCACGATAATTCATAGCAAAACCCAAAATTAGTTATATTATTTTTAGATACATCTTGTATTTCATTGATGATCCACGGTTGTAAAATATTATGATTTAATGATCGAAAAATACTATTAACAAAACAAAAAGAAACAACTGTCATATATTTTGCAGTAGTATCTATAGCAATATGTAAAATAAATAATTCTGAATTCGGACCTATTTGGAATAATGTAATTGCTTCCTTATTGGTATTTGTTGTAATATATAAAAAAATAAATGTCATTATAGTGAGCATCCATATGAAAATAATTCTACTAATAATTTCTACATTTTCAACCATATCTTATAATAAATGCAAAAAACTGTTTATATTTATTATATACATATACTTACAATATTGAATATATTTATGAATATATTTGTTTCACCAAATTACATATGTAAATATAATATTTTTATATAATATTTTTATATAATATGACTACTACTATTAATAGCAGGGGTAGATTAGGAAATCAAATTATTAGAAATTTAGCAGTTAGTTTAATTGCAGAAAAAAACAATTTATATGTTAATTATGGATGTTATAATTTAATACAAGAATTAGGAATAAATTTATTTATTGGAATAAATAAACATCCAACTACAATTTTGCTAACTGATGAAAATTATTTTGATATGATGTCAAATGCATCATTAAACCATAATTTAAATGCAAATAACACCTATTTTCAAACAAAAGAGATTACGAATTTGTTATATAATTATTTGCATAGCAATGCTATAAAAACAAATATAATTAATAAAAATCCATTTAAGGGCCGTTATAATGCGAACAATGATTTATTTATTCATATTAGATTAACTGATGCTGAGAGATTTAATCCTGGTATTAAATATTATATGAATTCTATTTCAAATATTAAGTTTACTAATTTATATATATCTACTGATGATAAAACTCATAATATTATAACCCAAATTATTCAAAAATATCCAAATACTATATTAAATTATGATGAAATCGAAACTTTTCAATTTGCTAGCACATGTAAAAATATTATATTATCTCACGGATCTTTTTCAGCAGTAATAGGTTATTTGTCATTTTTTTCTAATGTAAATTACCCAGAATATGAATCAAATAAAATATGGTATGGAGATATGTTTTCTATAGATGGATGGAATAAAAACTCCGTTTGAAATATACAAGATTGAACATTTTATAACACATGTAACCGAATTTTCTTTTTAAAATTTTCTTCATCATTAAACAAAAATAATTTTATTTTTTTGCTTGTAAAATTCTCCAAATTATCTCTCAAAGTGATTCTGGAAGTTAATTTTAATTCAGGTAAAAATACGATATACTGATATAAACAGTCGTTTCTGTTTATTTTATCAAACAAATAACCGTCATATTCTTTTTCCAATGTTTGGGGATTATTTGCACATAAATCCAACAATGTGCAGTCACATTGAACCTTTCTGATAGATCTCATAGTAGTATTAATATATTCTAAATCGCTTAACCATTTTGTATAGAAATTATTTGCTCCGCTAGATAATTGAATAATTCCACTAATTTCTTGAAATTTAATCATATTTAATAAATCAACTAAACGACGTATAGGACTTGTAATATGTATATAAGCCTCCATATCTAACATTTCGTGTCTTGTAATTTCGCTATTGATTATTTCAGATCCATTGACGTATTGTCCTGAAGCACTATTCCAAATCTTAATAAACTTGGACACCTCTTCAGGAACTGTATCTGGAACGAAAAAATCCCTTTTCATAATAGTAGACCGAAAAATGCCTCCAGTATTATGTTCCATCATTTTTTTAGCACATTGATAGTTCATAAGAATCATTAAATATGTAACGGTTTCGTAACTGTTTCTAACATTATTAATATACTTAAATTTTTTAGACAAATTTTTAGTAGTATTAAGTAACTGTTTAAACTTACTATTATTTAATAACTCTGGTTCCTCGTAGCAATAATTTTTGGACACTTTAATAAAACAGTTGCAAAACTGTATATCTATAATTTCGTTATCTTTTATAAAAACGTCCATTACAAAGGCAACTCTAGTGACATTTTCTTGCAAACTGCATAGGCAGTCTGATAATATAGTTGGCAACATTGGTCGTTTTTTATCAGGTAAATATATTGTTGAAATTCTACGTGAAAATGAGTCCCATAGATTAAGAACGTCCATCCATACAGTGACATTGGCAATATATATACTTAATTGTTGTACACCATTATCTTTGTCAATAATGCTTAACCCATCGTCAAAATCTAGACTTTTGGGTGGATCAATTGTAAATATATGCCAGTCAGATTGATTTGTTCTGTCTTGTATGGAAGGATGTATTGTTATAATATTTTCAATAAAGTTATCATGTGATTCTCTTTTCAACGCTTGAGTAGTATCTTTTTGAAATTTTTGTATAGACGTGTTTAGACTTTTGCAATACAGTTGATATTCATAATAATTATCGAGCACATCTACAGGGCCGATAACATTGCTAAGAATTCCTACTGGATGTTTATCGCTCCAATCTTGAAATATGATGGTTACATATAAATTTGTGAATACTTTTGAAAATCCAACATGTTTGATTTCATAAGGAACCAAAAAAGGTGGTATTCTCATATCATCTGGAATACATTTATATAAAAATTTAGAATTATTTCGATCATTTTTTTTACCCCCGTTATTTTTTTGTCTTCCATAAGTTTTATTGTCATTTAATACAAGGACAGCAGGCATAGGAGATCCGGAACGAATGCTTGAATGTAATAATTGAACATTTTCAGTCTCGTTAATTATAAAAACATCATTTGAAAACAGTTTTTCTTCGATAGGAATTATATTTAATTGAACCTTTTGAAAAATGGTAGTTTCAAAAATATCCCAAGATGTGTAACCTCTATCAGTAACAGTTAGTTTGTAAGTAGTCATTTTAAAACTTAGATATATGTAATTACGTATAATATCTTTAACTATTATTTATAAATTGTTTACGATATAAGAATAGTAAATTTATATTTATACATAGTATATGAACAATACGGATAAAAGTGTTATAGCGATTATTATGGCAGGAGGATTAGGAAAACGGATGGAGTCTGATATCCCTAAGGTATTGCATAAAATTAACAATATTCCAATGATAAATAGTGTATTATTAAAATTAATATTATTATCAGGTTTTGTTAATCTTGAAAAAATTGTCATTGTAGTAGGTAAGTATAAAAATGAAATTAAAAAGGCTATAGAAGAACAAATAGATTTAGCAATAATTGTACCGAAAATGATCTATGTAGTTCAAGAAGAAGCCTTGGGAACAGGACACGCAATTTATTGTTGTATAAATGAACTAAAAAACTATATGGAGTCTGATGTGTTAATTCTTTCGGGAGACGTTCCTATGTTAACCTCATTTACTATGATAAATCTACTAGATTTGAAAAGTAAAGCAAAAATAATTACAACAACTTTAGATAATCCGTATGGATATGGTAGAATTTTATTAACTGATAATATTTTTGATAGAATTATTGAACAAAAGGAGTGCACGAATGAAGAGTTAAATATTAGAAGAATAAATGGTGGAATATATGCAATACAATCAAAAATATTGCATAAATATTTGCCTTATATAAAAAATGATAATGCTCAAAAAGAGTATTATTTAACAGATATTATAGAAATAATAAAGAATGAGGAAAAAATAGAAATAGATATGTTAGAAATAGATAAAAAAAATGCGATTGAAATTATAGGAGTAAATACAATACGTCAATTGAAAGAGTTGGAGATGTTAATAAATAAAAAAAATTGTTTGAAAAAAAACTAGTTTATATGATATTCTACAATATATAGTATTTTACATTTACAATACGGAATTACAGACATATTTTATATGAGAACATATAAATAATTTTATTAGATACATTGATGTAAACAAATTATTTTTATTTATTTTTATTTATTATTTTCCACTCTGAAAATGGAACAAATTTATCATCCTTCCATTCTCCTTGATAAGTTGGACCATCTTTAATTTTAAGTGTTCCGGTTCCTTCTTTTTTCCCCTTATTAAAATCGCCCTTATAAATATGACCTGTTGGATAAACAATTGTTATGTTTTTACCGTTTGGTATATCCTTTTCATCTATAATTATACTAGATTCAATATCTTGAACTGGAGAAGACCTTCTTGAAATATTAAATGATGTATTTGAACTATGTCGTCTATTTTTATTTATGGTTCGTTTTGGTTCTTTTTTACGTGGAACATTTCTTGTTTTTCCTCTTAATTTTTCTGTAAATCCTGCCCCTCTTACTGATTTTCTTTTTCTTATAGTTTTATTTTTTTTATAATTTTTTTTTGTTTTTGACATATATATTATAACAACATAAAGATTATTTGAAAAGTTAGAAAGGGATATCAACTATTTATTTTTAAGAAGTTCTGAGAGGTTAGAAAGAGATATCAACTATTTCAACCTCTCAACTAGTTTTACACCTTTTAACATTTCAAACGCCTATAAAAAATAAAATAATAAGTTGAAAAAATAAAAAAAATAAGTTTTTAATCGGCGTTTTACACCTTTTAACATTTCAAACGCCGATTTAATAATTATTATATCTTAGTTAAATACATAAAAGATTATACTTATAATACACGCCTAATTTATTTTTTATATATTTATAACAATTTATAATTGGAGAATTACAACTATAACATTACAATTTTACACCTTTTTACATTAATTAAAAAATTGATTTGAAAATTGATTTATTATTATAATAACAAATAATAA
>Ga0114978_10003075_pt1 | contig 13697 bp, 9 predicted proteins | sample S_140212_EF_Meta_FD_87027 | JGI IMG/M metagenome (GOLD analysis project Ga0114978, IMG submission 87027) | Freshwater microbial communities from Lake Simoncouche, Canada to study carbon cycling - S_140212_EF_MetaG | ecosystem: Environmental > Aquatic > Freshwater > Lake | place: Lake...
TCATCTGTATTAACTCCAGAACTCAGAAAAGCAATGGGCGAATGCGCTGTAAATGTTGCAAAGGCTTGTGATTACAGTGGAGTAGGTACTGTTGAGTTTTTGTTAGATGATAAAATGAATTTCTATTTTTTAGAAATGAATACGCGCTTGCAAGTTGAACATCCAGTATCTGAAATGATTACAGGTTTAGATTTAGTTAAAGAACAAATTAAGGTTGCGCGTGGCGAAAAATTATCAATGACTCAAGATGATTTGAAAATAAATGGACATTCAATTGAAGTTCGTGTGTGTGCTGAAGATCCTACAAATAATTTTTTACCAGATATTGGAAATTTAAAAACATACCGTATTCCTTCTGGACCTGGTGTTCGTGTTGACGATTCATTTGAAGAAGGAATGGATATTCCTATTTTTTACGATCCAATGATTGCAAAATTAATAGTTCACGGAAAAGATAGAACAGAAGCAATTGAAAAAATGTTGCGCGCCATTCAGGATTACATAATTACAGGTGTAGAAACAACATTACCGTTTTGTTCATTTGTTTTAAAACACGAAGCCTTTGTAAGTGGCAATTTTGATACAGGTTTTATTCCAAAATATTTTAAACCAGAAATGCTTAACAAATCTAAAAAGGATGAAGAAGAAGTAGCTTCAATTTTTGGAGCATTTGTGGTATCAAATTTGAATAGTTCTAAATCGGAAACTGTTAATTCTTCACAAAATCATAAATCAAAATGGCGTTTGAACAGAGTTTAAAGCTTTATCTTTATATGAACTAAATAAAAGAAGGTAGCTTTTTAGGTTACCTTTTTTGTTTTTTGTATTAATAATAAAATGGCATTTAACCAGATATCTAAGTTAAAATTAATCGCATTTATTTGCCTTGGTTTTTTTTGTGCTTATTCACAAGAGGATGTTGTTGTGCCAACTGAAAAACCTAAATTTTTATATAAAGTTCGAGCCGAGATTTATAACGGAGATACCATTGCTTCAATCTGGGTGCAAGAAATATATATAATTGCTGAATACTCTTACAAAACAAAAAAGCAATATGAAGCTTGGACGAGAACAAAATACAATGTGAAAAAAGTGTATCCTTATGCCATTTTAGCTGCAGCAAAATTAAAAGAGTATGATTTAATTTTATCAAAATTACCTACAGAAAAAGCTAAAAAAGCATATGTGAAAATCATTGAAAAAGAACTGAAAGCAGACTTTGAAGAAGAACTTAAAAGTTTATCAATGACACAAGGTAAAATTCTTTTAAAATTAATTGATAGAGAAACTGGAACTACAAGTTTTGAAATTGTTAAACAAATGCGTGGTGGTTTTAATGCCTTTATGTGGCAAAGTGTGGCGCGGATTTTTGGAAGTAATATGAAAACCGAATATGACCCTGAAGGAGAAGATATGATGATAGAAAGAGCAATCAAACTGATTGAAGCAGGCCAATTTTAATAAGGACTTTGTTTCCTAATTAATATATTAAATAATCGAGGAAAAAAACGCTTTATTTTTACAATCAATAATTCTTTTCCGCCAACAAATAGTTCTTCTTTGTTTTTAAAAATAGCTGTGATTATTTGTTTCGCACAAACTTCAGGCGTCATCGCATTTTCATGGCTTTCATCCATTTTATTATGAACTTTTCCGTTTTCAATAGCGGCATTTAGAGAAATAGAAGTTTTAATTTTTCCAGGACAAACAATTAATACGCTCACTCCTTTTTTTTCAACTTCTAAACGTAAACTTTCAAAATACCCTTGTAATGCGTGTTTTGCGGCAGAATAGGTTGATCTTAAATAAAAACCAAATTTTCCGGCAATACTACTGATTACAATTATTTTACCGGTTTGTTGTTTTAACATATAAGGTAAAACAGCCTTTGATAAATTGACTGCACTAAAATAATTAATTTCAAATAATTTTTTTTCAGCTTCACCTGAAGTGTTTATTGCTTCTGCTCTTTGGCTTTGCCCTCCGTTATTAACTAATAAATCAATCCTCCCAAATTTTTTAATTATTGAATTAATATATTCATCTGCTTTTGAAGTATCCAATAAATCAAAAGGTAATATTAAACTATTTTCGTTTGTTAAATTGGCGGCAGCTGCAACACGCTGTAATTCATTTTCTCTTCGTGCAGATAAAATTAGTTTGGCACCTTGTTTAGCGCATTCATAAACCAAGGCTTCGCCAATACCAGAAGACGCTCCAGTTATCCAAATGACTTTGTTTTTTAAATTTTCCATTTTTAACAGCAACAAACTTCGGGATAAAAATCGAAATATTCATTTTTAGTTTATATTAATTATGTGCAACTTGCATACTTATTAATGAAAATACTTGAAGTAAATACTGAAAAATCTTGGCGCGGTGGCGAAAGACAAACTATTTATAATGCCCAAGGATTAATTCATTTAAAACATGATGTCACTCTTTTATGTTTGAAAGGATTTCCGTTAAGCCAACACGCAAAAGAAAAAGGGATAAAGGTTGTTGAAATAAAAAATAACCATGGTGCCATTTGGTTTATGTTATTAAGCGTTGGCAAATATGATATGATTCATACGCAAACTGCTTCAAATCAATTTCACGCTTTGTTTTCTAAATTATTTTTTAGAGTGCCTTTAGTTTATACACGCCGTGTTGATTTTGTTCCGAAAGGAAAGCTGACCTTATTTAAATACAAAAGCACCACTAAAGTAATAGCAATTTCAAATGCAATAAAAATAATTCTTAAAAATTTTGGAGTTCCAAATGTTGAGGTAATTAGTGATGTGGCTGTTCCTAAAGTTCTAAATAAAGTGAGAGCAAAAGAATTTTTGGAGAAAAATAATTATTCTGAAAAAAAAATAATTGCGACTACAGCAGCTCTTGTTCCTCATAAAGACCCAATCACACTGGTTAGAGCAATACATCAATTATCGTTGACTCGCAGTGATTTTGTTTTTTTGCACTTTGGTTCCGGCATTTTAAAACAAGAAGTTGAAGATGAAATAAAAAAATTGAATCTTCAGGAGTGTTTTATTTTAAATGGATTTGTAAATGATGTAGAAGATTATTTTTCAATCATGGATGTGTTTGTTATGAGCTCTGAAGAGGAAGGATTGGGAAGCAGTGTACTTGATGCATTTTTATATAAAGTGCCAGTTGCAGCAACAAATGCTGGCGGTATGAAAGAAATTATGGAAGGGAATGGTTTGCTTTCAAAAATAAAAGATGCGGATGCGTTGGCTTATAACATCAACGAATTATTAAGCAGTAAAGATTTGAGAGATACTGTTACAGAAATAGCATATCGTTATGTTTTAAAAAATCACAGCAACGAAGCTATAAGTTTGCAATATGATCGATTATTTAAAAGATTAAAAAAGTAAATAAAAAAGGCTAAAGAAATAATCTTTAGCCTTCTAATTATCTTTTGATTTTTTTTAAATGTGTAAAGCTCTTTTTCCAGTTGCATCTAATGACGCTTCTTTTAAACTTTCAGTAAATGTTGGATGCGCGTGACTAATACGAGAAATATCTTCAGCACTTGCTCTAAATTCCATTGCTACAACTGCTTCAGCAATCATATCAGCAGTACGTGGGCCAATCATGTGTACTCCTAATATTTCATCAGTTGTTTCGTCAGCTAATACTTTCACAAAACCATCGGTGTCCATACTTGCACGAGCTCTTCCACTTGCTCTAAAAGGAAAATTACCAACTTTGTATTTAATTCCTTTTTCTTTTAATTGCTCTTCTGTTTGTCCAACAGCCGCAACTTCGGGCCAAGTATAAACAACACCTGGTATTAAATTATAATCAATATGAGGTTTTTGTCCAGCCATTTGTTCAGCAACAAATACACCTTCTTCTTCCGCCTTGTGAGCTAACATAGCTCCAACCACTACATCTCCAATAGCATAAATGGTATCAGCACTTGTTTTTAAATGAGCGTCCACTTCAACTCTTCCGCGAGCATCTAATTTAACTCCTGCTTTTTCTAAGTTTAATCCTTCAGTATATGGTTTACGACCTACGGCCATTAAAACATAATCTCCTTTTAATTCAACTTTTTCTCCTTTTCCATTATCTGCAGTAACAGTAACTTCTTTACCTTTTGAAGTAACGCTTTCTACCTTGTGCTTCATAAAAAATTCTACTTTCAAATCTTTTTTCATCACGCGTTGTAATTCTTTACCTAAGCTCGCATCCATTCCTGGAATTAATCTATCCATAAATTCAACTACCGAAACTTTAGCACCAAGACGTGCATAAACACTTCCTAATTCTAAGCCAATAACACCGCCACCAATTACAATTAAATGTTTTGGAATTTCTGTCATTTCTAAGGCTTCAGTTGAAGTAATAATGCGTTTTTTATCTACTTCAATGCCTGGCAATGAAGCAGGTTTTGAGCCTGTTGCAATAATTGCTTTTACGGTTTCAATTTGTTCTTTTGTACCATCCGCTTTTGTAATAGTTACAATCGTTTTTGATTCGAAACTACCAACACCAGTATAAACTGTAATTTTGTTTTTCTTCATTAAATAATTGATTCCTTCGCAGGTCATTTGCACAACACCACGTTTACGCTCAATCATTTGTTTTAAATTCACTTTTGGTGATTTAACTTCAATACCATGTACTTCGAAATGATTTACAGCATTGTAAAAATGTTCAGAAGAATCTAATAATGCTTTTGAAGGAATACATCCAACGTTAAGGCAAGTACCACCAAGAGTTGGATATTTTTCTATTAAAGCCGTTTTCATTCCTAATTGTGCACAACGAATTGCAGCTACATAACCACCGGGACCAGAACCAATAATGGTAACATCAAATTTTTCCATAAAATATATACTAATTAATTAAAAGTGTTTTTAAAATAATGTTCAAATTTACTAAAATTTAAGACTTCTTAAAACGTAATATTTGGCTCCATGCAATTAATAATATTGCTAACATTGAACTCACATACGAAATAACATCCCCAAATTTTACATAAAATGTAATTTGATTATTGGGAGACATATCTTTCACAATCATAGCGTCTTCCCAATACTTGGTTTGCTGTTCTATTTGGCCATAAGGTGTTATAAAACACGATATGCCTGTATTTGCGCACCTAGCAATCTCTCTTCGAGTTTCTATTGCTCTTAAAACTGATAAAGCAAGGTGTTGTTTATGTCCAGGAGAATCGCTCCACCAACCATCATTAGTGATTACAAAAATCATATTTGCCCCATTTCTAATATAACCAGTTACAAAATCACTATAAACACTTTCGTAACATATTACCGGTGCTATTCCAACTTTTTTATCATGACTAAAAAAAACAGTTCGTTCTTTTTGTGTGCCTTGACTTCCGAATGTTCCTCCTAAATTAATTGCTAAACCTTCTAGGGGCTTTAATAATCCTGGAAAAGGCATTCTTTCAACTCCAGGCACTAATTTTGATTTATGATACAATACAATGCCTTCACTATTATATTGAATGCCTGTATTAAAGGAATCGTAATAACTGTCGTCGTCAGTAAATTTGCGAGCAGTTGAGCTTAACGGCTCGTTTGGTTTAAAGGCATAGTTGGTATTTGAACCACAAATAATAGTCAATTTTGGATACTGTTTTAAAATGCTGTCTCTTAAAAAACGGAATGAATAAGAATTAAATTCTTCGGTTTCAAAAATATTTTCAGTTAAAAATGTTTCAGGCAAAACCAAGAAATCAATTGTGCTATCTAGTTTTAGTGAAATTTGTTTTATAAGCGATGCTAATTGTGTTTCAGGTGCAAATAAAAATTTCTCATTATAAGGATCAACGTTTGGTTGAACAACCAGTGTTTTGTAAGTATTTGGTTTTTTTGAAGAAGCCTGTTGTTGATTTGGAGCACTATTAAAATAAAAAATTAAATAGGAGAATACTATTGGGGCAATAACTAGAGAAGCTGGCCTAGAAACATTTTTAAATGTGTATGTGTTATTTTTTATTAATTCAAAAATTAGAATATTGACTACAAGCACCCATAAACTTCCACCCGAAGTGCCAGTATATTCATACCACTGCACCCAATTAGGCGCAAACGAAAAGGCGTTGCCAAGTGTTAACCAGCTCCAGCTTAAATCCCATAATGTATGGCCATATTCATAACCTAGCCAAAGGGGAATAAAAAGCCAAATAGCCCAAGGTTTATTAATTCGTTTTTTTAAATTATACCATGCAATAAATACCATGCACATAAAAATAGGATTGCAAATAATTGCAAGTAGAGCACCTTCAATAGATGCGTAAAATAACCACCAGGTAACACCAAGATTCCATAAAAATAAAGCGAGATATATAGAACCAATTAGTTTTAGTTTTTTGCGTTTTGAAATTTCAGATTTAGAAATATTATTTTCTATAATGAATAAAGGAACAAAGCCAACAAAAATAAAAATAGTGAATGGCGAATACCAAGCCAAACTTAGAAATAAAGCACTTAAGATTGCAAGGATGTAATTCGGTAATTTTTTAATCACGGGTTAAATATAAAAAAATATGTTCAGAAATTTTTTTTGTGAAATAATTCAAAATAAATAGGTTTTATAGTTAATTATTGATTTTGAATAGTGCGTTATTGTTAAAAATAAATTGGAGGCAGAAATAATATTATTTGGAGTTCATCGACTTAAAAAAGTATTTAGGCTAAAAAGCGAAGACAGATACGATTTAGTTTTGCTATTTATAAAATAAATGTTATATCTTTATAAGAGAATTGCGAAAATCGATTTACTCAGTTAAACCTATCTTTTAATCACCAAAACCATGCTTACGGAAGTTGAAATACATAATTTACATGAACCATTAAAGTCTTTTTTTGGCTTTAATGGCTTTAAAGGCACACAAGAAGCTATCATTAATAATATATTAAATAAACAAGACACTTTTGTAATAATGCCTACTGGTGGCGGAAAATCCCTTTGTTATCAGCTCCCTGCAATAATGAGTGAAGGAACTGCCATAATTGTTTCCCCATTAATTGCTTTAATGAAAAATCAAGTTGATGCTTTAAGAGGTTTTAGTAAGGAAAATAGTATAGCTCATTTTTTAAATTCTTCTTTAAATAAAGCTGAAATAGCAGTTGTGAAAAGCGATGTGCTATCAGGTAAAACTAAATTATTGTATGTTGCTCCCGAAACATTAAATAAAGAAGATAATGTTGCTTTTTTCTCAGAATTTAAAATTTCTTTTTTTGCAATAGATGAAGCGCATTGTATTTCGGAATGGGGCCATGATTTTAGGCCAGAATACCGTCGATTACGTCCAATAATTGAAAAGTTAGGATCTGTTCCGGTTATGGCATTAACTGCTACAGCAACGCCTAAAGTACAGCAGGATATTCAAAAAAATCTTGGAATGCAGGAATCGAAATTATTTAAGTCTTCATTTAATCGTGATAACTTATATTATGAAGTGAGAGCAAAAAAAGATGTTATTAAGGAAATTGTAAAATATGCAAAACAAAATAGCGGAAAATCGGGCATCATTTATTGCCTAAGTCGCAAAAAAGTTGAAGAGGTTGCTCAAGCACTTATTGTAAATGGCGTAAAAGCAGCTCCTTATCATGCTGGACTGGATGCAAAAGAGAGAGCAAAAACACAAGATGGTTTCTTAATGGAAGATATTGATGTGATTGTTGCTACTATTGCTTTTGGAATGGGAATTGATAAGCCAGATGTTCGTTTTGTAATTCATCATGACATTCCTAAATCATTAGAAGGGTATTATCAAGAAACAGGAAGAGCAGGAAGAGATGGTGGAGAAGGAAACTGTGTAACGTTTTATAGTTACGATGATATTATGAAGTTGGAAAAATTTATGAAAGATAAGCCTGTAAATGAGCAAGAAATTGGAAAGCAAATGCTTTCTGAAACTGCCTCTTTTGCTGAAACATCTTCATGCCGTCGTAAATTTATTTTACATTATTTTGGGGAAGAATTTAATGAGACAAGATGCAATGAAATGTGCGATAATTGTCGCCATCCTAAACAGAAATTTGAAGCACAAGATGACTTACTATTGGCTTTAAATGCAGTAAAAGAAAGTAAAGAAAAACATAAGGTTAAAGATATTATTAACCTATTAATGGGTAATTTAACAGCTACTGGTAAATCATACAAACATAACGAGTTAAAAACTTGGGGTGAAGGTGTTGAACATGATAAGGATGATAAATTTTGGAACGCAGTGTTACGTCAATCGTTAGTTTATGGATATTTTTCGAAGGATATTGAAAACTATGGAATAGTAAAAATAACAGGTAAAGGAAAAGAATTCTTAAAAAATCCTGAAAGCATTAAATTTACTCGAGATAATGATTTCAGTAATGCGGAAAGTGATAATGATGATGATATTGCAACAGGCAAAGGAGGCGGAGCTGATGAAGCATTATATGCAATGCTTAAAGATTTAACTAAAAAAATTGCTAAGCAAAATAATTTGCCGCCATATGTTATTTTTCAAGAAGTTTCTTTAGAGGAAATGGCAATTCAATATCCATTGAATATTGAGGAAATGACTAAGATTACTGGAGTTGGCGCAGGAAAAGCATCTAAATATGGGAAGGCATATTTAGAAGTCATAAAAAAACATGTAGAGGAAAACGATATTGAAAGACCCGTTGATTTTGTAATCAAATCGGTTGTAAATAAATCGGGATTAAAAGTATTTATTATTCAAAATATAGATCGTAAAATTAGCTTAGAAGATATGGCTAAAAATAAAAATCTAAAAATGAATGATTTACTAACCGAAATTGAAACCATCGTTACTTCTGGAACTAAAGTAAACATCAACTATTATATCGATCAAGTTATTGATGAAGATAAAAGAGATGATATTTATGAATGTTTGCGCGAAACCGAAACGGATGATATCAATTCTATTTTAAAAGAACTTGGTGAAGATGAATATAGCGAAGAAGAAGTTCGATTAATGCGAATTAAATTTATTAGCGAATTCGGTAATTAGTCTCAAGTTTTTTTCCTAACAGTCATTAGCAATTTATTTACAAACGAAAATTTATAACACCTGAATGGGTTTATACTTAAGTCTGTAAATCATTATTGTAAACTTAAATCTTCATAAATTGTAATTACTAGTAAAAAGTTAATAAAACCTTTTACTAGTAAGTAAGTTGTTTTGTTTTTTATTTATATTAGAAGATTATATTATGATAGCTATTTCAAAAAAAACCGGTTCAATTGCTAAAGAAAGTTTAGTAATTATTTGTAAAACATTTAAAACAAATACGTCTTATGCTTTATCAAAAGAGCAAACGGATTATATTTTAAATGATATAAAAAAAAATGATAAAAAAGCAGTTACAATAAATGCACTTAATCGCACTGTTTCAGTTGTTTTAGTAGATGATACTAAAAGTCATTATAATAACTTAGAAACCATTCGAAAGCATGGCGCCACTCTGTCTGAAGCAGTAAATGCCGATAAAAGAGCAACGATTTATATTGTAAACGAATTAGCTGATGTTGATTATTCGTTAGCATTAGCTGAAGGATTGGCTTTAGGTAATTACCAATTTATTAAACATAAACCAACTGATTAAAAAAATCAAATTCACTTTCAACAATTAATATTGTTGATGTAAAAGTTACGAATCAACATATTTCAAATCTCTCAATTGCAATTGATGCAACACTTAAAGCTAGAGATTTAGTAAATGAACCAGTAAATTATTTAAATGCTACCCAACTTTCGCAAGCGTTTAAAAATATGGGTAAAGCCGCAGGTTTTAAAGTTGAGGTTTATAATAAAGCAAAAATTAAACAACTAAAAATGGGTGGTTTGCTTGCTGTAAATCAAGGTAGTGTTGATGAGCCTACATTTACGGTTATGGAATACAAACCAAAAAATGCTAAAAATAAAAAACCGTATGTCTTAGTTGGTAAAGGTGTTGTTTATGACACAGGTGGTTTGAGTTTAAAACCAACGGCAAATAGTATGGATTTAATGAAGTGTGATATGGCTGGTTCGGCCGCCGTTGCATGCACGTTATATGCAATAGCAAAAGCAAAATTAAATGTTCACGTTATTGCACTAGTTCCTGCTACGGATAACCGTCCTGGCTTTAATGCGTTTGCGCCAGGCGATATTATAACTATGATGGATGGAAGTACCGTTGAAATGTTGAATTCAGACGCTGAAGGCAGAATGATATTAGGAGATGCTTTGCATTTTGCTAAACGTTTTAATCCTGAAATGGCAATTGAACTCTCAACTTTAACTGGCGCTGCTGCTGCTGCAATTGGCCAATACGGCATTGTAAGTATGGGGACAGCAACTGATGAACAAAAAACTAAACTAACGGTTAGCGGACTTCGCATGCATGAGCGTTTAGTTGAATTCCCATTTTGGGATGAATATGCCGAACTATTAAAATCAGATATCGCTGATCAAAAAAATCTTGGCGGGCCTTATGGTGGCGCAATCACGGCGGGTAAGTTTTTAGAGAAATTTACGAATTATCCTTACATGCATTTTGATATTGCTGGCCCAGCTTTTACAACAGCAAAAGATAGTTATAGAGGAAAAGGAGGAACTGGCTATGGAGTTCGTTTATTATTTGATTTTTTCTCAAACTTGTAAATTAAAAAATAAGCATTTATATATTTACAAATAATGTTTAGGTTAGCATCAATAATTGGTTGGAAAAAATAATTAAGAAATTATGATTGAAAATAAAGTAGTTGTCGGTATTTCGCAAGGTGATATTAATGGAATTGGTTTAGAAATTATTTTAAAAACATTACTTGAGCCTGAATTATCAGAAATTTGTATTCCGGTTTTATTCAGCTCACAAAAAACGGTTTCCTATTTTAGAAAGGCTTTAAACCTTGATGAATTTAATTTTAATCCATTACGTGATTTCAATCAAATACATACAAAAAAACCAAACGTTTTTATTTGTTATGAAGAAGAAGTTGTTATTGAATTAGGTAAGCCTTCTTTAGAAAGTGGTAAGTATGCAAAAATATCATTAGAGCAAGCAACCCAAGCTCTGTTTGATAAAAAAATTGATGTATTGGTAACTGCTCCAATAAATAAACACACCATGCAAGAGGCTGGATTTAATTATCCTGGTCATACTGAATATTTAGGCGAAAAATTAGGAGGAAAACCTTTAATGCTATTATGCGCTAATGATTTAAAAGTAGCTGTAGTAACAGGTCATTTAGCTTTAAAAGATGTTCCACAATATATTACAACCGAAAATGTATTTTCGAAAATTGAGCAATTACATAATTCGTTAATTAAAGATTTCGGAATTCGTAAACCAAAAATAGCGGTTTTAGGTTTAAATCCTCACGCAGGTGAAAATGGGAAAATGGGTAATGAAGAAGAATTAGCTATAATCCCTGCAATTAAAAAAGCCAAAGAAAAAATGTTTGTTCAAGGGCCATATTCAGCAGATGGTTTTTTTGGGAATAATACTCAATCTCAGTTTGATGCTGTTTTAGCAATGTATCACGATCAAGGTTTAATTCCTTTCAAAACTCTTGCTTTTGATAATGGCGTAAATTTTACGGCTGGTTTAAATTTTGTTCGCACTTCGCCCGACCATGGAACTGCTTATGAAATAGCAGGTAAACAAATCGCAGATCCTTCATCATTTAAAGAAGCTATTTTTTTGGCAATTGATGTTTATAAAAACAGACAATTGCATGCCGAAATCTCAGCTAATCCTCTAGCAATTACTCCTATGAAAAAGGAAAGAGATTAAATTTCTATTGTATTAAAGTTTAAGTCATAATTAGTTTATCGAAATGAGTATTTAGATTGATGTTTCTTTGCTCGAAAAAAATCATTTTTATTGTGGTAAAATAATGCTGAATTACAATATAAACGTACTTTAACACAATTTAAGACTTAAAATACTTAATACTTGTTGTATTAAGACTAAAATCGTAAATTCGACGTTGATTAAAAAATGAGTAAAAAAGAGCAAATAAATACCAATAATGTGCCTAAACACATTGCTATTATTATGGATGGTAATGGTCGTTGGGCAAAACAACAGGGCGAAGATCGTATTTACGGACATTACGAAGGAGTAAATTCAGTAAGAAGTGTTGTTAAAGGTGCTGGCGAAATTGGTGTAAAATATATTACATTATACGCTTTCAGTACTGAAAATTGGAACAGGCCAAAAGAAGAAGTTGATGCTTTGATGGAATTGCTAGTTTCAACTATAAGTATGGAAACTCCCGAATTGCATAAAAAAAACGTGCGCTTGCAAGCTATTGGAAACATTGATAGTTTACCGCCATCTTGTATTGATGAATTAAACGAGTCAATAAATATGACCGCAAATAATACTGGGTTAACCTTAGTTTTAGCCTTAAGTTATTCTTCAAAATGGGAAATTATTAATGCTGTAAAGCACATTGCTTCTGATGCTAAAAATAATGAGTTAAATATTGAAGATATTACAGAACAACATATTCAAAAATACCTTTGCACTAAAGATATTCCTGATCCTGAATTAATGATTAGAACAAGTGGTGAAAATCGTATTAGTAATTTTTTATTATGGCAATTGGCTTACGCAGAGTTTTATTTTACAGAAACTTTATGGCCCGATTTCAGAGAAGAAGATTTATTTACGGCTGTTTTGAATTATCAAAATAGAGAAAGAAGATTCGGTAAAACAAGTGAGCAATTAACATAAATTATAGATGACTTTTAACAAACTAATACTTCTTTTTTCATTAATTGCAACTTCATACTCTGGCTTTTCGCAGATAACGGGGAATTCTTCTTTTGCAATGGATTCTATCGATTGGTCAAAACCAAAAGAATATGTAATTGCTGGAATTCAAGTAGAGTGTTCGCAGTTTACAGATAAAAACGTAGTAAGATTATTATCAGGTTTATCTGCAGAAGATAAAATTCAAATTCCTGGTGATAAAATTGGAGAGGCTATTAAAAATCTTTGGAAACAAGGATTATTTGAAGATGTTCAGATTTATTTAGAAAAAACACTTGGCGATAAAGCTTTTCTTAAAATAGTTGTTGTAGATAAACCAAAGCTCACCAAATTTTCTTTTAACAGTGTTGTAAGAAAAAATGATGCGGATGAAATACGTGGAAAAATTCGTTTTGTAACAGGAAAGGTAGTAACAGATTATACTTTAGGCTACATCAAAAACATTGTAAAAGATCATTATGTAAATAAAGGATTTTATAATGCTACTGTAGATATTACTTCACGACCTGATAATCTTTCTAAAACACCACATGTTATTATTTTAATAAGCGTAAATAAAGGAAAAAAAGTTAGAATAAAGGATTTAAACATTGAAGGAAATACAGTTGTTAAAAGTTGGAAATTACGCCTTAAAATGAAAGACAGTAAACCTTTTCGTTTATATAATCCATTTAATTCCGGTAAATATTTAGAAGATAATATAGAAAAAGACTTACCTACGATTATTGCAAAATATAATACTAAAGGTTATAGAGATGCACGAATTGTAAAAGATACTGTATATTTTGTAAAGAAAAATAGAGTAAATATTGATATTAAAATTGATGAAGGTCATAAATTTTATTTTGGTAAAATTAATTGGCTTGGAAATGCAAAATACCGCAGTGGGCAATTAGATACTATATTAAATATTAAAGAGGGCGAGGTTTTTGACCA
>Ga0114978_10003076_pt1 | contig 13696 bp, 21 predicted proteins | sample S_140212_EF_Meta_FD_87027 | JGI IMG/M metagenome (GOLD analysis project Ga0114978, IMG submission 87027) | Freshwater microbial communities from Lake Simoncouche, Canada to study carbon cycling - S_140212_EF_MetaG | ecosystem: Environmental > Aquatic > Freshwater > Lake | place: Lake...
CAACTTAGTCAACAACGAAGGGCAAAGCGTTGGTAAGGCCGTGACTCTTGCTTATCCTGTTAATGCCGGGGATTCAACTGAAGTATCAGTGGTGTATCCAAATAGCCTGGTTGATATGCGAAATCAAGTTATTGACGTTGTTGGACAAATTAGTCCAGTATTACCATTGTGGATGACATCAAAACAATCAAATGGACAAATTTTGGGATTTACGCCTGCCTGGGTAATTGCTTATGTTAAGCCAGGAAGTTCTGGCAGAATTGCCTACAACATCAAAGAACAGTTTGGACAAGAGCTTAATATCATTGACTTTGAAGTTGATAGATATGAACTAGACCGTTCATTGACTTATAACTGGTTTCCTTATGAAGATAGTGTGTTTGGTGGCAAATGGATTCCATACCCACCAGCAGCCACCACATTTGATACTGTAGAACGCCCGCTGGGATTAAGATACATTGGACAGGTTGATTATGCTACTACACTAGCTTATTCACAAATTAATAATCAAACATTAGATTACATTAGAACTCTAGGCGGTATAGATGGAGCGTCAGGACGTTACTTAAATGGCGAAACTCTTATTTTAAAGAAGCAAGAAAACTTTGGTGGAATGACAATAGATGAAGCATTTAGTAATTATCTCGGAGGTTACGATCCTACACAACCGGCTATAGTTCCCTACGATGATGGCACATTTGACGAATCGGTGGTAATTCCTCCACTTGAACGTTTAGGCGTTTATAGAATTTCCATCACTGCTGAAAATGTAGTATTTTTAACAGAAGTTCTGCAAGTGGTTCCCGACGACTATGTTAAAATTGTACATGGGAATACTTACAGAGGGCAAGAGTTGTATGTTCCTTACGCGGCACCGCCCGGATTAACCTATCGAGCCTGGACTTATATTCCAGAAAGACCAACAACTCCTACCATCTTTGATGGTAACAGTACTAGATTTATATCACCAGTTAATATATTGACAAACACCGATGTGTACGATAAATATCTGGTATTTCCAAAGAGGACAATTTTAGGATAAAATATGGCAAGTAATATTAACCCAAACAACATTGACGGCACCTACCCAGTTGCTGGTCAAGACAACGATAGTCAAGGTTTTCGTGACAACTTTACCAACACGAAAACTAACTTTGCTTATGCGTCAGCTGAAATCAGCGACCTTCAAAGTAAAGTAATTTTAAAAGCGGCATTAACTGGATCAACTCTGGATAATAACATGGGCGGTAGTTTACTACAAAATGCCCAGTTACAAGACATGAGCGAAACTCGTGTTGCACTAGGAACAGTCACTGGATCACAGACAATTAACTATGCTGCCGGACCGTACTACACACTAACAACATCCGGTGCTATTACTCTTTCCTTTACTAACTTTCCAGCCGCGGGATCAGTAGCACGTTTGCGCCTACAGATCACCGTTGCCAGCACCAGCCATACATTGACATTGCCTGCTGCCGTTAGCTTAGGAACTAGTAACATTCAGGGTCTTGCCAGCAATATTATTACATTTAATAAAACAGGTACATATGAATTTGAATTTGAAACTGGCGATGGTGGAAGTACAATTACCATTATTGATCAAAACAGAAACTTAGATCCAATTTACCTGCCAAGCTCTGAAGATTTAGCATCTGGCGGCGCCGCAAACATATCATTGACTACATCATATTTTAGCACTTCGGCAGCCGAAACTGCTACGCTGGCAGCCGGTTATGCTGGGCAGGTCAAGGTATTTGCCATGTATGCCGACACCGGGGATATGGTTATCACTGTGACCAACGCAGGATGGAAGTCATCCGGCACAGGCACAATTACATTCAATGATATTGGAGATGCATGTACACTAATGTACATTAACTCAAAATGGTTTGCAATTGGTGCAAACGGTGTGACTTTTGCTTAACCAAAACACTTGACCTCACAGGCCCTTATTGCTATAATAGCATCAAGGGCTTTTTTATTCATGGAACATCCACTAATAAACAACATCGACGGACTGAGCTTAGAAGAATTACAATCTAAGATATCTGACTTGAACAAAAAATTAAGTTTTGCACATCGGACAGGGAATGCATTTTTGTCTGGTCAAATAAGAATGGCCATAGAAACATACACTAACAAATATCGAGAAAAAACACAGAAAATGTATGACGAAAGTAAAAAATCGGGTACCGACTTTTCGGACAAGATAGATATATCATGAACGTTAAACTACGAAAATCGTTTGACTTTGCCGCTGGCATGGTCTATCAAAAGAAGTTTTTAATTAACTTGTATTCCATAGAATTAAAAATGGTTACTGCAACCAGTGATCCTGCTGAGCAAAACATTGCTTACGAAAGAATACATTACTGGATTGATTCAGTATTGAATGATGGTGTGTTGATTGCTGATGACAGCGAATTAATCTCAGCTTATAGAGAAACAGGACAACGATTAATTACTTTGCCTACCGAACCTGTTGACCAGGTAATTGGATTTATATTATTTTCAAAATTTAATGCTATTGCAGAGTCTAGACTAGTTATTACAGATATAGAAATATCAAGCATACATGGTGACAGTATGGTTTACGTACACAACGAAAATGAATCTATTAGTGGATTTGATTACACCGGTTGGTGGGACGATTCTAAACCTTGCTGGGCAAATAATACCAAAAAGAAACGAGGAAATAGCAAAGTCATTACATTAGACCGAATGCCCGAATGGAAAGAGTTAGATCTAGACTGGGAAAATACCGAGTTGACAGACAACAAAGATCATAGTACTGTGTTATTTGCAGATTTTTTAAAAGATGAAAAAAAGTAAATTTGGAGAATTAATATTCTCAGAAGATGATCTATGTGACCTTACCATGCAAGGGTACAATGTTTGCTCAATGACTGGAATCATAGTTGACGAGTCAGTACAAATTGAACAATTGGTATCGATCTTAGAAGAAGCACCCGAATCGTTGATTACCTGGACTTTTCCAGATAACAATGATGTTTCTATACCCGATTGGGACAGATTCAAACAAGACACTTGGTACATACCCGACGCTTATAAAAATTTAGATATAGCCGAGCATGTGCTAACTCTTTGTAAAACCAATGAAGAACTACAAAGAGTTGGACAAGAATTATTGTTATTTCAGGAACGTAATCTATTTGGATTACTGCGTTATTTGAAATACTTAGTAGATGTAATGAAAGAAAATCGTGTAATTTGGGGAGTGGGTCGAGGATCCAGCGTAGCTAGCTATGTGCTGTATTTGTTAGAAGTACACCAAGTAGATAGTCTGCACTATGATTTAGACCCTACCGAGTTTTTACGTTAAATAAAATTTTAAGAGGATATACAATGACACGCAAAATTTATAAAACTGCCAACGGAAAAACCGTTGACCTTGGGGCACTACAACTTCAAAATGAAGAAGTACGTGCCGTGGGTAACATGGGCGTAAATGCTCGCGGTGATTTAATTGACAGTATGAATCGTCCCATTGATACTCGCAACAATCGAGTAAACAAACAATATGGGCGCCAGACAAATGTACAAGATACAAAGGTTTATTCCAGTGCTAAATCAGCAGAAGCATCAACTCCTGTGGTAGATGTGGTAGACATTCCTGACGCTCCGGAAGATTTCAACGATAATTTTGTTAAACCAATTGAAGTGCCCGAACCACAGGAAACTGTTGGGTTGGCCGCAGCCATTGCCAGAGCAAGACAGGTCAAACAAGAACCATTAAAAACAGCACGTCAGATGGCACAGGAAGAAAACAGGAAGATTTAATATGAAATTAGCTTTTGCACCGCATAAAATTTCCAAACTACGACCATTAGGTGACACGGTAATTGTTTCTGAAATGGAGTTTTCAGGCCGCAAACTACAAAGCGGTATTTTATTGTTAAACGACAATGGTACCACAGCAGGTATCAGACCACGTTGGGGAGAAGTTTATGCCGTTGGCCCTGAACAAAAAGATGTCACTGTTGGGCAATGGATTTGCGTAGCACATGGCCGTTGGACACGTGGAGTTGAAATCCAAGATGATGTTGGAACAAAAACAATACGAAAAGTTGATCCAAAAGACATTCTATTAATATCTCAAACACAGCCGTCAGATGATACTCTGTCAGACGCTATTCAAGCATCCTCACGTCGTTAATGAGCATCAAACAAGATTGGGACGTTGCTGATATCTATCGGCAACTGCGTTCTATTGCCAATCAAGTTCGATCTCCTTACAACGACGGTTTTACCTCTTCCTGTTGCAAACAAGACTTATATCGTGTAAAATGCTTTATAGAAGATTTATATGCTGACCTGCCCAAGTTTACTGGTGAAGATCAGTGGGAACAAGATAGGATAATTGAGGTATTAAAAAGAAATGAAAACAATCGTAATTAGTAAAAATCAATTTGAAAAACTTAAAGAAGTTTTCGAAATGTACGATTTAGACAGAGTAACATGGTCAGAAGAATCTACCAGCGGCATTGGGCCTAATGTTACCATTGAGTTTGATCCAAAATCAAGTATTAAATTAGATATCACAGATGTGGAGAGTTGGTAATATGAAAGAACTTTGGACAGAAAAATATCGCCCAGTGGACTTAGATGGGTATGTATTTAGAGATGACGCACAAAAAGAGCAGGTGGCTGGATGGGTTAAATCTGGTTCAATTCCTCATTTATTGTTTAGTGGTGCGCCAGGAGTAGGCAAAACCACACTGGCTAAAATACTAATACATCAATTGGGCATTGACGAATATGATTTGTTAGAAATTAATGCATCGAGAGAAAACTCTGTGGACACAATCAGAGACAAGATCACCGGCTTTGTACAAACAATGCCATTTGGTGAATTTAAAGTTGTGCTCTTAGACGAAGCAGACTACATTACTCCAAACGGACAGGCCGCATTGCGTGGTGTTATGGAAACTTATCATGCCAGTGCTCGTTTCATTCTTACTTGTAATTACCCTAATCGTATTATCCCTGCACTACATTCCAGATGTCAGGGCTTCCACATTGAGCGTGTGGATGTTACTGAGTTCACTGCTCGAATGGCCACTGTATTGGTCACAGAAGGTGTAGAGTTTGACTTGGATACCTTAGACACATACGTAAAGGCAACGTATCCTGATCTGCGTAAATGTCTTAACATGTGTCAGATGAATTCCACTAGCGGTCAGCTCATATCCCCCAAAGGTGACGAGGGCGGCGCAGTCAAGGACTGGAAATTAGATGTAGTTAATTTGTTCAAAGCTGGTCGAGTTAAAGAAGCACGTATCTTATTATGTTCAAGTGTGCGTCCTGAAGAGATGGAAGAAGTATATCGATGGATGTACGATAATCTTGATTTATGGAGTGACGACACAATGAAGCAAGATCAAGCTATTGTTATTATTAGACAAGGAATTGTAAACATTCCAATGATGGCAGATCAAGAAATTAATTTATCAGCAACACTAGTGGAGTTAAGTCAGCTATGAGATACATGCTTATTACATATTTTAAAAAAGCTGATGGCAAGATCGACGAGGTTATGGCTGTGTCTAAAAATGTTAGAACCAAAGACCTTCAAACCTGTAATGTTATCTTGGACTTTAAAAAATTACAAGTAGCAAAGTGTACCATGGAAGGTCAGAATTTACCCAAAGATTGGGATAAAATTATGACATATTTTTATCAATATTACGAGTCAACTATTACTCGGCTTTTAAAAGAAAATGGATATGAAATTACCAAGCAAGAACAGATCCCCCAATTGGCTGAACAGTCAAGTGATCCTAGTTGACTGCGACGGCGTACTACTTAATTGGGAGTATGCCTTTGCTATCTGGATGGATGAACACGGATTTATCAAGGTCCCTGGGGGAGATTTAAACTATGACATTGGGGAACGATATAACATTTCACATGATCAGGGTCGTAAACTGATCAAGATGTTTAATGAATCGGCAGCAATTGGATTCCTACCACCCTTACGTGACGCCATGTACTATGTTAAACGACTGCACGAAGAACACGGCTATGTGTTTCATTGTATTACTAGTCTTAGCACAGACCCAAATGCACAAAAATTGCGCAGGATGAATCTTGACAAATTGTTTGGCGATACAGTATTTGAGGAAATTGTTTGTTTACCCACAGGTGCTGATAAACATGAAGCACTTGAACCTTACAGAGATTCGGGATTTTGGTGGGTAGAAGACAAGCCCGAAAATGCCGAGGTTGGACTTGATGCCGGGTTAAAATCAATTCTCATGGAACATGGACATAACATGCACCACTATCATGAATCAATTCCAGTGGTAAAAAACTGGAAAGAAATCTATAATATCATTGTTGGCTAAAAATAAACCCTGATTATCAGGGTTTATCTTGCTTTGCAAAGGTCTGGGGTCAATGGACTAGGCCCATTTTTTATTTTTGATTGTCTGAATAAAGTTCCAGTATACCATCAATAATTGAGTGGCGTTGAATGTCACGAGATCCAAGTTCGCAAATGGTTAAACCATTTACTCCTTGAGTTTTTAGTCTTTTGGCAAGATCTAATAGTCCATTGTTATGGGTGGCTCGATCTGTTTGTTCAACATCTCCTGTGATCACTATTCGACTTTTTGTACCAATCCTAGTTAGTAACATTTTCATTTGACTAGGGGTAGCATTTTGCATTTCGTCTGCAATGACCCAGGCATTTTTAAAAGTTCTGCCTCTCATGAATGCCAGCGGGCTAATTTCTATAACTTGATCCTCCATCATTCGTAGAATATCTCTTGGATGGTAGTATTCCTTTAGCACATCCAATAACGGTCTGGTCCAGGGCTCCATTTTACTAATTAAATCCCCGGGCAAAAACCCGTGCTTTTCGTCGTCAACGCCGACTGCTGGTCGAGTTAAAATAATGCGTTGACATGTGCCTTCTTTAAATGCTTTAATCGCAGACTGCATAGCCAGATATGTTTTTCCTGTACCTGCAGGACCCACTGCAACTGTAATGTGGTTGCTGGGATCCATTAGACTTAGTACTAAACGTTCTTGACCTCTGGTTTTGGGGATTATTTCAACCTGACGTGGTTGATGCTTTACTGCTTGATTAAAATTGATGGTGTTTTCTTCCATCGCCTGTATGCGTTTTTGCGCCTTGGCGCCTCTAGCTCTACTCAAATCTGATTCTCCTCTGAACATATCTGATTACCTTTGCTGGGCATACGTATTTAGGCAATATAAAAATAAGTTTAGTGTATCTGTATTTCGATAAATTATGTCATAAGTATTAGGCTGTCCGGATCCTGACAATAAAGCAAAAACCAACTAGTTTCTTAATAACAATAAATAATGATATGAGTAATAAACTTGATAAAGATATCTTTAAAGACCACAGTGATTACTGGTTGGTAGCCGATAATATTAAAAACATCTACATGTCCGAAGGCAGTCTGTTGAGCCTGTTGGACTTTGAGCGTGTGTTAGATGAATTAGATATCTACGCATTTAAAAATTGGATTTTGGGCGAGTTAGTACAAGGGCCAACTATTGGAAAATACAAAGTTGGCTGTATTTTTATGTGGCCTGAAAAACTCATGCCCGATCCACGTGGTGCCCGTCGTTTGCTTCCGTTTGACTGCGAAGTGAAATACATGAAAAAAAACATGAAGATTCCAATTAAAATTGAGGATCCTGATGATTTTATTCCCGGCACACACAAAGCACGATTAATTGATAAAAAAGTATGGCTTGTTGAAATAGTCATGCCCAAGACACTAATGAGCGATATTCGCACAGGTTCCATTGAAATGGAGGGCGAGCAAATTGACCTTGAAGACCTAGACAGCGCCTACGAAGAGGATCTGGATCAAGATGAATTCCGTCAAGAAGACACACAACAACAATCTGCAGAACAACCAGCAGTTGGAGGACAAAATGAACAACAACCAGCCGCTGTTTGAAGGCCTTGAGTACAAGGACCTAGAGGGCATGATGAAGCCCACTATCCACGTTGATGAATTTGCCAGTAAAATGGGCGACGACGACGAAATCATTGTACTAAGCTTTTTTGTTCGCAGTAAACAGGCAGCAAAAGATCTTGTCAATTGGTTTGAAAAAGGCTATGACTTTGTGTTGGATTCAGACACTAGCCCGGGCGAAATCAAAGCTGGTCGTTATCTTGTTTATGTAGAAATGCGTAGACGCAGTACTTCGGGCAAACACACAGCAGAATTAATTGATGATCTGGGTACTCTTACTGAGTTTGGTCCAGACGAATGGACCATGCGTTACGAAGGCAAAGAGCATCCTTTTACTGAGGAAATCTTTGACAGTTTAGTTCCGCTGAGTCCTAAACTGTATCGCAAAGAAAAAGAGTCTGAACTAAACGAAATGCGCACAGCCGCTGGCATACAACCAAAACAAATTTTTGAACGCGAAAAAGATATTCGCAGTCTACAGGCCGCCGCTGGTATATAACTATACCTATGAAACTCAAAAGCTTTGGGTGCAGTTTCATTTTTGGAACAGATTTATCTGACGACGGAAATGGCGCTGCCTGGGCCACACCCAGTAAACTAACTTGGCCCGCACATCTTGCTAATCATTTAGATTACCAATATGTTTGTTATGCTCGTCCGGGCATAGGCAATCTCAGCATACTTGACCGTGTGTTAAATCAAGCAGGTTGCAATGATCATAGTTTGTTTGTTATTGGGTGGACTTGGATTGATCGATTTGACCACACTGATCACAAAGATGATTGGCTAACACTACGTCCTGTAGAAAAAGATAGTAATGCTAAATTTTACTTTAAAAATCTACACTCTGAGTACAGAGATAAACTCAATACTCTAATGTGTATGCGTATAGCTATAGACACGCTTAAAGAAAAAAACTGTCCATTTATAATGACCTACATGGACGACTTGACTTTTGACAGCAAGTATCATGCGCCACCGGGAATCATGGACCTACAAAACTATGTACGTCCTTACATGACCAAGTTTGAAAATAAGAATTTCTTAGAGTGGAGTCAGTTTAAAAGGTATCCTATCAGTGATACCTTGCACCCTTTAGAGCAAGCTCATTTAGCCGCCTTTGATTTAATCAAAGACATCAAGATTTAGAATACACAAAGTACAGTCTATCGTTGTTGTCCTTTTTAAATTCCAACAACTTTAACTTGTACTTGTCAGCAAACTCTTTGACTATTTCAAAACTCCAGGGAAATATATCAACATATGGACCTGTTTTGTGCGGAATACCAGGGTTGGCACGTAGGTAAAATTTACCGCCTGTATCCAATAGATTTACACATTTAGCAAAGCGTGATTCAATCTCATCACGACTATTAAAGTTAATTGATCCTAACGCAATAATAACGTCGTGACTGCCAACATAGTCCAGAATGTCAACCATGTAATCGGCGCAGTTGTTATAGGGATCAATACCAACAACATTGTCGATGCGGCCTTTGAATGGATGATATCCACAACCAACATCTAGTACACTACGTGGGTTGAGTTGATTGATTTCTTCAGCCAACTGCCAGCCTGTGTAGTCATAGTCGCCAGTTCTAGGTTTCCAGATTTCGCCAAAAAAGCGATTGATATAACGTTCGCTGAGATCAGCAGTTATGTTCTTTAATGTACCAACATAATCACAGGGTAACTGTAATTCGGCATCCACAGCGTCTTTGAATTTACGATATCTAGCCGGAGTCCACGGAAGTTTATCAACTTCTATGTCTGGCCCGATTGAATCAAGAACTCGTTGGTACTTGGGTAAATTAAAGGCGGTCTGCAAATTTTTAGTTAATAAGTTAAAAATTTTGATGTTCATATAAAATTTTACCTTTGGGATAAATAATTTTACAAGACCTGTAAAAATTTTCCTGGTCTTGTTTTTTTAATTAAGTATATATCCAAGGAGACAACATGCTTACAGGAAAACAGTTCGTAGAAAAATTGGTTTTGGACAACCAAGCCCTTTTCAAAGCCAGCCAACACAACGTCAAGGCCTACTTTGATTCAAAGCCTGCTCAAGAAGAGTTGGTAGAACACTTCATTGGCCGCATGGTCAATGAGCGTATGAACATGGTTGAAATCAGCCGTGCCATTGCTGACATGCCAGCAGATACAGATCCAGTTGAATTGCAACTGTTGACACAACAAGCACACGATGAAGCAGTTCACTTCCGTTTGGTCAAGGAAGTTATTGAGCACATTCAAGGTAGCCCTGTTGATGTTGAAGCCGCAATTGCTCGTGAAGCCGCAAAGCCCACAGCAAAAGGCGCTGGCCTGTTGGCCAAGTATGATGCACAGGACGACGCTGCCGCATTGGCTGCATATCAATTGGTTGCTGAAGGCCGTGCAGAAGCTGTTTGGAATACCATGGCTGATTGCATTGAAGATAGTTTCATCTCCGGCGCATATCGTAAAATTGCCAAAGACGAAGGTTTCCACAGCAACATTGGTGCTCGTAGCCTGGCCAAGTTAGTTGAGTCTGCTGAAGAGCAAGCTCGTATTGAATCTTTGGTAGTTGCAATGCGCCGAGACTTGTATGAAATTTCATGCAAGAATACTGTTGCTGCCGATTCTGGCAAGCAATTGGTTGCTGACGCTTACGGATGGTAATTTGGTAATAGGACTCAGTCAACGAATCCTATACCATCGAGGTAGGGCGTATGATTCTATTGAGCACGGGTGGTACTCGTTCTTGGCAGGGCATACGCTCTTTTATCTACCAAACACACTAAACGTAGATTTTGATTCAATTGCAGACCATTTAGATTCATTTGTAATAACAGGCGGTGATGACAGTACATTGCGCAGAACTGTAGAAACTCGATTGTCTTCGGCAATGATGCAACGTAATAAACCTGTAGTAGGCATCTGTCACGGTGCATTTTTACTCACAGATCTATTAGGTGGCACCATTGAGGACATAGATGCACATCGTGATACCAACCACCCTGTAATGTATTTTGGGGAAATCAAAATTGTTAACAGTTTTCACAGTCAGGGTATTACAAAATTGCACAGTACAGGAACAGCACTCTGTACAGACGAACTGGGACAAATAGAAGCCTGGATTGATGGTAAATTAGCAGGGGTGGTCTGGCATCCTGAACGCATGGATAGGCCATGGTTACCAGATGAAATAGAAACATTACTTTTTTAAGGAAACAAAATGAAACGTATTTTAGCCTTGTTGCTTGTTACCGCAAGCACACTAGTCCACGCATGGGAGCCCACAAAGCCCGTTACTGTGTTTGTGGGTAATACACCTGGAGCAGGCAACGAAATTGCCTTTAGAAAATTAGCAGAAATTGTACAAAAACAAAATCCTAAATTTGTTTATGTTGTGCAAAATATTCCTGGAGCAGATTCAACAATTGCAAACAATAGATTTCTAGATGTACACAACGATGGGTACACTATTAACTTGCCTAGTCACATGAGTTCTTATGTGACAAATGATATTTGGGAAAAGAAAATTAAAAAATACAACTACGACACATTTGTTGATGTATTGACCATAGGTAAAAGTCCACTAGTGCTGGTAGCTGGGTCCAAAAGCACAGTTGAAACCCCAATTGATTTTGTTAGATATATCCACACTTCCACAAAACCAATTAATATTGCCGTGGGAGGTGGCGCACATCGCACAGCATATGAATACCTGATTGAATCAGCTCACGGTGATCGCAATCTTATCAAACCAATTAGATTCAATGGCCCGGCGCCTGCGGTACAAAGTGTAGCCAGTTATGATCCCAAGCTGGGAGGTACAGAGTTTGGTATTATGCCTATTGCTGTTGCCCGTCCTCTAGTAGAAGCAGGCAAGGTAAAAGCAATTGGGTTTACTGGCACACGCACAATGCCTCAATATCCCAACGTGCCACTGTTAAATTCCATTGCACCTGGGATTAATGTATACGCCGCTTGGGCAATTCAATTACCCCCAAACACTCCACAGGAAATTGTAGACTGGTATCAAAAAACATTCAGCACCGCAGTTCGCAGTAAAGAATACAAAGAGTGGCGTGATCTTAATGTGGTGTTTTATGTAGAGGAAGAGTTAACACCCGCGGGCCTTAAGAAACAAATGGATAATTTGCGAGACAACTTTTTACCAGTACTCAGTAAAATTGATTTAAGTAAAGAATGAAATATATCTTTGTAGCCGGTGCTCCTGGCTCAAAATGGAGTAGCGTGGTTAAAAACATTTACTATAGTCCCAACATTGACCGTAGTGATTACAGAGACGAGTGGACTTATTACCATGACGCTGGCGATACTGGAGTTAAAGAACTAATGCACTTGGGTGCATACTTTGACCCTGGCATGATCAGTCCGTTGCCTAAAGATTTAACTACATTAACACGTGACCAATTAGAATCTATATTTGAACAACCATTTCAAAATAAAAAATCTAAAGGCATACGTATTATTAAAAGTCATGTGTTTAGTAATCATATTGAATATCTGCGTAAATTATTTCCTGAAACACCTATTGTGATTGTACATCGTAATAATGATAGTTGTTTAGGATGGTGGGTCAAGTGTGGGCATTTTGACATTACATACCCTGACTATCACGAGTATTTCAAAGACTTAACAACAATGGCAAAGATCATTAAAAGTCAAAATGCTGATATTTTATCTGCTTGGTGGAAGTATACCAACGGTAAAGTAGTTACAGATAATCTACAGTTAGCTAAAGCATTAAATATTGAACTTCCGCCGGCGGAGTATTCTCAGGACTATGCAACATCAGACATAAGGGTAAAAGTAATATGATAACAGAAGAATTCAAAAGCAGTTGGGATTTTACTAAAAGTAAAAGTACTTATCACTTTGACCCCACAAGACTGGATCGCTTTGAAGATGTGATTGCACATCTAGGGCACATTGAACCTACCTGGTCAGAGGATGTGGCAGACATTGTTGCCAACAGCAAACCAGCAACCTGGGAAACACGTGGCTACAAAGGCGAAGGAGTATTGCCCCCAAGAGAGGATCTTGTTGCAGAAGAATATGACCTAGAGCGTGTGGGTGCTGATCCCAAAATGATTATCACTCATTTAAATTGGGCTATTCCCGAATCACTAAAACGGATCACCGCGGCATTTGGTCTAGACGATTGCATGGAACGCATACACGTACAACGCCCTGGGGAAGTTTGGAACCTACACATGGACAAGCTAAACAAGTGGGCACCTGAAGACCCCACACGAGTGGGTCGTTATTTTATACAATTGACAGACTGGCAACCAGGACAGTTCTGGGAGTATGGCAACTATCACTGGAACCAATGGCGTGCCGGAGATGTTTCAACATTTGACTGGGCCAACATACCACACTCCACAGCCAATGCAGGTCACCACCCTAGAGTGACATTTCAGTTGACTGGTGTAATTACTGACCAAACTCGAGCATTTTTAGCCACACTATGAAAACTCTGTTGATCATTACAGGCCCACAAGGGTCAGGAAATCATTTATGGTCAAAGATATTTGCCTTACATCCTGACGTTTGGGCCTGGCATGCCTTATTACATGAATACTGGATTGGGCACGATCAAGAACCCTTTGCTGAGTACTGGGAAGACCCGGACCGGTTAAAAGACTTTGTGTGGGGCGAGTGCGAGTATTTTGTTACCAGCATAAGCACACCCTACATTC
>Ga0114978_10003079_pt1 | contig 13690 bp, 19 predicted proteins | sample S_140212_EF_Meta_FD_87027 | JGI IMG/M metagenome (GOLD analysis project Ga0114978, IMG submission 87027) | Freshwater microbial communities from Lake Simoncouche, Canada to study carbon cycling - S_140212_EF_MetaG | ecosystem: Environmental > Aquatic > Freshwater > Lake | place: Lake...
GATAACTTTAATTTTAATAACACTAATATTTTTTATTGTTTTACCAGAAAAAATAGACGAAAAACCTTGAGTGCTTACAGTTTTTTGTGATATTTTTACAAGTTCACTGCTTTTTGATGCTGGTAAAAACTTTTGAGTATTGATTGTCATTTTTTACCTCATCAACCCAAGAGTTTCTTGTTTTGACCTAGCACCACTTGGATTTCTAGCAGAAAAACTTGGTGTTTGAGACCCAGCACCACTACTTCTTCTACCTCCACCGGCACCACTAGATACAGGATTAGTTAACCGCTGATGGGAATACCTGGAAGTGCTTGGTGGTGCAATACTTGTTGTCTTTGGTTTTGTTTTTGCAATTGTTGCTTGTTTTTGCCTATAACTTAAATCATTTTGAGTTTGGTTTGAGTTGGCACCAATTTGTTTCATCATTCTTCCCTGAGCATCAACATACATTCCTTGTTTTTGATAACTTTCCAATGAATTAACTTGAGCAACTCTTTGATTTTGCATTGCAAGTTTTGCATCATTATCTTTGTATGCTCCTGGATTTATTGCTCTTCCAAATGCCTCAAAGGGATTTGATGTTCCTGTTCCTGGTTGTGGTCCTCTTGAGTAATGTAATTTTCCATTTCTCATTGATTTATAACCAACAAAAGGTCTCCCTTTATCATCAGTCATTATTTGAGTTTTAGGTGCATCTTTAAATGATTGATCTTTTAATCCAAATCCACCTTTGATTGCACCACCTTGATTTAATTTTCTTTTATCTAATTCTTTTTGCAATAACTGCGTTCTTTCATACGAAGGAGAATTGGCATGATCTCCTAAAAGGGCTGCATCACCAGATCCAGAGTAATTACTTTTTTGAATTTTTAATTCATCTTCAATTTGTTTTTTTAATTGTTTATCATTCAAATTACCCATACCAATGCCCATTTTATTATACACATTTCCAACTGCTTCTTGAATTTGTGGCATAAACATTTCAACTAATGCCGTAGCTATAGCACCTCCCAAACCACCTTTACCAAAACTCTTTCCACCAGGAACTTTCATATTTTTTAATATATTAGGTTTTACACTGGTACTAGGTTTTATTGGTTCAATATTAGGTTTTACACTGGTACTAGGTTTTACACTGGTACTAGGTTTTATTGGTTCAATATTAGGTTTTACACTGGTACTAGGTTTTATTGGTTCAATATTAGGTTTTACACTGGTACTAGGTTTTATTGGTTCAATATTAGGTTTTACACTGGTAGTAGGTTGTATTGGTTTTGTAGATCTGCTCTGCATTTTCGCATCAACTCTATCACTCATCATCTTAGAGAATTCTTCACCAACACCAAAATGCTGTTGATAGATTCTTCTCAATCCTCCAAATGTTTTTTCATCAGCACCCTCACTAAATTTATTAAAAGCTCCTTGATTAAATCTACTAAATTCTTTATCACCTAACAATCCACTTACATCAGGAACTTTATTTCCAGCAGTACTTACTATTTTTGCTGCCTCTGCATTGGTGCGAACACCTAAGAGATCTTTTAAACGCTGAGATTCTCCTGTCCTTTCAAAGACGGTTGCTTGTCTCATCTTAACTTTGTCTTTCATATAATCACCAAGATACCCACCACCAGCAGCATAAGTCTTACCACCCATCATTTTTGGACGATTAGTTCCTCCACCAGCAGCATTCATTGATTCCAGAGTATCCACACCATACTTCTGCACGGCACCAACAGACATCACAAATTCACCATCACTCAACATTGCAGGAACTTTATCTACACCTTTCTCACCACTTACAAATCCATTCGGCATTTCTTGAGATTTTTCAGGACCAGAACTCAATGCACCACCAAACATACCTTTAAAGTTAAATCCACCACCTTTAAATGCTGGAATTTTTATACTACCACCACCTGCGTAACCTGGTATTTTTGGTTCTTCTGGTTTTAAAGTTTTTGGTTCTTCATCATCACCTTTAAGTCCTTGAGTAAGAGCATATGCACCACCAACAGCAGCAGTAGCTCCAAGCACAGCTCCTGCTATTTTTCCTCCCCTACCACCAAAAAATCTTCCTGCGGCACGTAGTTTTTTTGCTTTACTTAATAATAAAATCTTTGCTAAAAGTTTAATTGCACCTTTTGCGACTATCTTTGTTAATCTTAATGCAAATCTTCCAACAGAAGTTCCAAAAGTTAAATAAAGTGCTAAAAGTTTAGGCCAATGATCTCCAAGAAATCTACTAATTGCTTTTACTTTATCAGCATTTTTAGGATCACCAAACCATTCTAACAGTTTATATACAATTCTACCAAGAAAAACTGTTACAAGAAAATTAATTATCTTATCTAAAAGACTTTTGACTGGTGCAAGTATTTTTTCTGCTGCTTTCTTTAATCCATCAAATCTTTTTTCTAACTTACTTTCTGCAAGACTCCTTTTCTCCTGTTCTGCTTTTCTTCTATCATAAGAAGTAGATGAGTCTTTAAGTTTCTTTTGTCCTGATAATATTTCAGCAATTGAAATTACAGATTTTGTAATCTTAGAAATATCATCTTCAATTCCACTCATTTTTTGAGGTTTAGATACCCCAGAAACATATTTTTCTAATGCTCCAGTAGGTGATTTTACTAACTCACTACCACGAGAACCTAAACCAACTCCACCAGCAACAGGACTAGATTTGATTTCTAGTGGAGTAATAGCAGACTTTGCGGTCTTTGTACTTATAACCTTCTCAACAAACTTTTCAAAACTTATTTTGTCTTTTCTTTTTAAAAACCCCTCTTTTATTTGACTTTTAGATAAAATATTTCCACCTACTTTTTGTTGAGTAAGAAGTTCGTTTAAGTAATATTCGTACCTATCTTTTCCAAAAAATTTGGATGCAGATAATGCTTTAGTGGTGGGCATTGCTCATCTGTTGTTTTTGTTTTAACTCTTCATCCTCAAGATGCTGCTGAAGTAATCCAACATAAACATCTCTTTCCCAAGGTATCCAGTTTTCTATTTCAGTTAATGAATATTTATGATATTGCATCAAAGAAAAGTTAAGACGAAAATAATTTTCAAGGTCCATATGGACCATTGCTACGCGAAAAAAGATGCTAACCCTTCTAAAATAACTTCACTTTCAACTTCAGTTTTTGGATTTGTGACTTTAATTTTATGTGAAAGTTTAGGCATTGTCTCAAAGAACTTTTCAATGTCCTTGAATTGTGAAGAATTCATTGATTCTAAAAAGTCTGTGAGTTCTTTTTTTGTTACGTCGGCAGCAATCCAGACATCATCTGCGGTGAAAATTTTATCAATACACGAACCAATCAACTCAAAGGATTGTTCCATTGCATTCTTACTATTAAAATCAAAATTAGTCTTAATAAATTGATCAAGTGATGGATACTTCATTTCCATCATAATATTACTATCAAGTTTAATTCGATTTGTGTGCTCTTCATTTTTTTGAACTTTAATATCATCAAGATTAATTTTTACAGGAACTTGAGTCTCTCCATCATCAGGACAAATAATATTTACCTCAAGTTCTTCGCCAACAGACTTACCACGAATATTTAAAAACAAATATTCAATATCAAAGGTTGGTAAATCCTCTACTTTAATGTTTTTAGTAGAAATGCAATTTTTAATAACTGTCTTGATTGAATTTGTGATTTGTTTTGTGTCCTCACTTTCCAGTGCGATTACTAACAGTTTTTCTTCTTTGACTAAAAAAGGTCTATATTGGATTGTTTCTTCTGTTGATGGCAATTCAAGTTGATAAGTTGGTGTAACAATTTTTGGTAAAGGCATGATGTCCTATAGAATTTCAGGTATGGTTATTTATGCCTCTCCATAGATTCTATTATAATATTGCTCTTGAGTTTCCACATAACGATTTAACTCTGATATTCCAGTTTTTGGAGTAGAAAACGTACTATTTTCAATTCCTTTAAATTGATCAGTATTAAATTGAGCAAAATTTCCTGGAGTAAGTGCAGTCGTGGGTGTTGAAGATTCCTTACTTGGAGTATGATTAAGCAAGTATCTAATGTATGAAAATGAAACACTACATTTCAATAAAGAAGATGCCTCATAAGATACCGGCATAGATGATACAGAAATCGGAAAGGCATTGACAAATTCATATTTTAATGTTGCACCAGTATATACTTGACCCTTTCCAGTTCTTTCAAATTTTATAACTTCCAATCCTTTTTCGCACATATAGTCTTCTGGATATCTAATTCTGTAAAAATAATTAGAACCTTCTGCCCCAACACCTCTATCAGATTGTGGTGCTTTACTTTCATCCACAATAAACTTCATCCAAAGTTCAAAATATTTGATTGGTAAATAATTATCAGCATCAACATAAAAAGTAAAATCAATTCTATCATCATAAATTCTACGATATGCATGTCTCTCTGTAACACCAGTATGATCATTATTAAGTTCCAGTGTTGCTAAGTTAGATCCAGGAAGAATTGTTTCTGAACACAACAAATTAAGATGATCTTGTTTTCCAGTTCTAAATCCAGGAAGTCCATTAGGTGTTAAAAAGTTATTGTCTAGTTTATTAGGAATTGGAATTTTAACCTCAAAATGAGATGTTAATGCAGGATGTAATAATTTTGATTTAATTTCTCCAATTTTTCTTACGGTAGGCATTTATAAATATTTTAAGCGTATATATTATGTAGTGAAAATATTGTAAGAGTTACGTATGCCCCGAGACGCAAAATATCATCAAGGACATTTTCATCCAAGAAATCCTGAAAAATATATTGGTGATTGTGGAAATATAGTATATCGCAGTAGTTGGGAACTTACGTTTATGCAGTGGTGTGATAGGTCTCCTAATATTTTAAGATATGGATCTGAAGAATTTTGTATTCCATATTACAATCCAGTAAAACAAAAAGTGTGTAGATATTTTCCAGATTTTATTATAGAAGTTTTGGAGAATGGTAAAATCAAAAAATATGTAATTGAAATAAAACCAAAAAGACAAACTCTTCCACCAATAAAAGGAAATAAACAAACAAAGACATTTATTCACGAGGTCAATACTTATGTGATAAATCAAGCAAAATGGACCGCAATTCAAGAATGGTGTGCTGATAGAATGTTAGAGTTTAAAGTCATTACAGAACAGGAACTAGGGATAAAATAATGGCACAAAAAGGATTTGGTCAGTACATAGACAGTTCATCCACATCGAGAGTTAGAGAACTTAAAAAGAAAATTGAAGAGCAAGGGAGTAATGACCCAGAAGATTTAATGCTCTTAATTATGGAATTTTTTAAAGAAGAAGTTTTATATCCAGAACCAGGAAAGTTTTATACTTTTATGTATAATCCAAAAACACCAGAAATAGAATATGACCAACACCCCTTAATTGCTTGTACTTCATTGGAGAAGTGGGGGTTTAAGGCAATTAATTTTCATTGGAGAAAGGCAAGGCAATATACTTGGGCAGAAGTCTCAGGAAAACTTCATGTTGTTAAATATAACGAACTTGATGAACTACTCGCAATACCTTATGCAAAATTCCGTCTAAATAAATAAAACTCTTATGTCTATGTTTAGAAGAGAGAAGGCATATATTTTAAACACCTTCATTAGTGTGGAGGTATTCTAATGGCAGATACTCAAACTTTGTCAGATCCATTTAAACTTCCAAAAGGTAATGCAGATACCTCAGGAAAAATACCAGGACAAAAAGATTACGACAAAAATTCTCAAACAAAAAATACGTATAAGATTGATATCCCAACAAGAGCAGGTCAAACAACTGGAGCAAATGAAAACAATCCTGTTGCAGTTTATAGAGTTGGAGTAACTCAACCAATAGGAACAATCACATCTCAAAGTGGATTTACTCCTAACCCAACTTACTATAGCGGAGTATCAGCAGCAGAAGAAAAAATAAGAAAAGCAGAACAAAGAGCAGTTAGAGAACAAACTGTAGAAATTAACAAACAAGTAATTAAACCAACTGCAGAAAAAGCCAAGATAAAACCACCAATTAAAAATAATGATGCGGCAACTGACTCACAATCTGCCGACAAAACTACTCCTGCTGCTGTAGAATCATTAGATACTGGAAAGGAAGTTACAGGAACAAAAACAAGTGATTTTGGTACTTTTATATATCCAGAAGATTTAGGATCAACCAAGCAAGATGTAATTAAATTCTCAATGCTGAAGTATAAACCTTCTGGATTGAAGTTCCTTGAACCGGGTCCATCTAGTGGAAGAACTGGAACAAAAGATAGGGAAATAATAGGAACTGTCGTTCTTCCAATTCCCAGTGGAATCTCTGATACAAATGCTTGTGTTTGGGGAGAAAATTCAATAAATGCCGTTGAGGCTGGTATTGCTGCTGCTGCATTCGCAGGTATCACAAAGGGAATTGGAGCAGGTGTAAAAGAGGCTGGAGACTCTCTTAACAAAGTTTTGGGTGATAGTAGCACTAAGACAAGTATTGCTGCTCTTTTTACTGCTAATGCAGTTGGTACTCCTGGTGGAGCAGTACTATCAAGAACTGCAGGTATTGTTATAAACCCAAATATGGAACTTCTTTTTAATGCACCAACATTAAGACCCTTTAGTTTTATTTTTAAAATGTCAGCAAGAAGTAAAGAAGAAGCAAAACAAATTATTGGTATTTTAAATTTTTTCAAAAGAGGAATGTCCCCAATTAAAACCGAATCTAATCTATTTTTAAAAACACCACATACTTTTAGAATTCGATATTTACATAGACCTGAAGGTGCAAACGCTGACCATAAATACATAGGTAGAATAAAAGAATGTGCATTACAAAGTGTTACTGTATCGTATACACCTGAAGGGCAATACGCAACTTATACTAATGGTGTAATGGTTTCTTATGAAATGCAAATGCAGTTTCAGGAACTTGAACCAATATTTAATAGTGATTATGATGGTTTAGAAGGAATAGGTTACTAAAATGTCAAATTACTTTCGCAGACTTCCAGATTTTGAATACGTCAGTAGACTTCCTGATGCTAAAATTGGGGATTATATTACAGTCAAAAATTTATTTAAAAAAGCAAAATTAAGAGAAGACATCTTTCAAGATATTGCATTTTTTCAAAAATATAAAATCACAGGAAATGATCGTCCAGATAATGTTGCCTTTGAGATATATGATGATTCATCTTTAGATTGGTTGGTTTTAACATGCAATAATATTTTGAACATTCAATCAGAATGGCCTTTACCACAACAACAATTTGATAATTATCTTTTAGATAAGTATGGAGATTATGATACTCTTTATAGTGGCATTCATCACTATGAAACAGTGGAAGAAAAAAACAGTCAAGGAGTAACTATTGTTCCTGCAGGATTGAAAGTTGAATCAGATTATTCAGTATCTTATTACGATTACTTTATAGATTCACAAATCACAAAAACCAATTTAGTTACTCCTATTACAAATTATGAATATGAAGATAAACTTGAAGATGCAAAGAGAAATATTTACTTACTTAAACCAAGATATTTAAATATTGTTTTTGATGATCTTGATGAAATGATGGCATACGAAAAAGGTTCCACTCAATATGTGAGTGAAACCCTTAAACGCGGTGATAATATTAGACTTTATATTTAAATACTATTCTGCTAATTTTTGAAAATATGAGAGGGCATCATCCTCATCTTCATCAGGTTCAACTTTAGATACTGGTGCCTTATTGCGAGCATAAGATTTTTCCAATTCTTCAACAACACGATTTTCTGTTGTGGATGATTTTTGTTCATAAGAAGAATACTCATCTTCTTGTTCCATAACTTCACGAGAACGAGATGGGGAAGTCTTATTTCCAAGTACCATATTCATACGATTTTCAAGTTCTTCATATGACTTAAATTGATCTGGTGCGGTGACTGCTGCCAGAGAATACTCCTTTTTCCAGAGTGCTTCCATCGCATCATCATCATCAAGAAGTGGAGAAACACGATCAAATTCAGATTTGTCATAGTTCCAATATCCATCTTTTTTTACAATCTTCAGTTTGAAGTTTGCCCCTTCCCAGAAATCAAAAGGATTGATTGGTGATTCATCCTCAAATTCTGGTTGCATTGCTTCCATAATCTTATCAAAGATTTTCTTTCCATACTTAAACAGAAATACTTTACCTTCATTTTGAGGATTTGTCGGATCCTTTACGACATAAATGTTAGAGTAATAATTAAGTTTACGTTTTTGCTTACGAACAGTTTCTTTATTTGCTTCAGTTCCCGTATTCCACAGTTCCCGATTATACTCACCTAAAGGATCTTTACCACCAATAGTCGTCAGTGAGTTTTCAATATACCACCCACCATTTCCCTGAAATGCGTGTGAATACATCTTTGCCCAGGGAAGTTCCTCACCATCAGGTGCAGGTAGAAAACGAATCACTGCAAAACCATTACCGGTTTTATCAACAACTGGTTTATAAAGTCTTTCATCAGCACCACTAGATGTAGTACTCATCTTTTCAACTTCTTTAACCAGTTTAGAGGTTAGAGAACCAAGTTTAGATTGCTTTTTTAGATTTTCAAATGTCATTTAATTTTTCCTCGTATTTGTGAGATTTGGCTTTTGTGATTTTGCTTAAGGGATCATCCAGCCCAACTTATTTTACAATTCCTCATCCATTCTGTCAATCTGAAACTTCATCATTTCAATTAGACTTTTCATATTATTAAAAATATCACTAATATCCCGTCCCAATGAAAGTCCCATTTTCATTGCAGAATCTAAAATTCCATCTCTCATTTCTTTTGCCTCTGGATCATCAGACAAACTTAAACGAGTAAAAAGTATTTGTTGTTTTTCTAAAAGTTGTTCCATTAGTCCTATATGATATAGTTTTTCTTCTCGTGTCATTTCTGAATAATCAAAAAGATTTCCGTATATTTCATTTTGAAGATCGTGAAGTTCTTCTAGTTCTTCATTAACAATTTCTGATTCAAAAAAACTCATTGTTCCTCCATAATAATTTTTTTTAGAATTTTACGATAATTCAATACATCGATATTTAGAAAGGGACTATATTTGATAATTTTCATTGAAACCGATTTCCATACCGGATCATCAAGTTTTTTATCAAAATTATTTTTATACCCAACTATTTTATCTAAAATCAACATTGTTTCTAATGAAATATGAGATTGTAAGTGCTCTTTTAAAATTTGTGGATGTCGATTATTTTTAATTAGAAACATCTCATCAAAATTTTTAGATGTAAAAACAGATTCTATTTCTTCTTTAAAAATATAAGAGAGTGATTGAGTTCTTTTTTTCCAATCATTATACCTATTATCACCATCCTTTATCATTTCACCAATCCAGAGTCTTCCTGGATCTGTACAAGAAATAAAATTTGATACAAAAAATTCTACAACTTCAGAATCTGTTTTATTTCTTGAAAACTTTTCAAACCAAAAACGATCTTTACGTTTGTAGAAAGATTTTACTGTGGATCTTGTTTTTCCACAATATTTATGATAATCATAAGAATCTTTAGTAAAATGATTCTTTAGGGCAAGATATTGACAATAGGCATCATATGGCATCATTCAAAAAAGGTAATATAAAGATTTTTTTGCCGGGATTTTTTACTACCCAAAATGGAATTAAAAAACTAATTTGGCACGAGATGTCTTTTTGAGAAAATTAAGTTCCATTGCCTCATATTTAATTTTTTCTTTCAGTGGTTTTGAAATGAGTTTAGGTATCGACTCAACATCAATATTATTCTGCTCACAAAAGTACACAATTGCATCAATATAGTTCATTTCAACATTAACTTGAACAAGTTCTTCTATCTGCTGTGCAAAACGAGTAGGACAGTAGAATTTACTTTCGAGTACCTTTTCTAATTCATTCTCCATTCTTTGTCCCAGTATTGTGATGTACAAATTCTTTGATGTAACGAACTAATAACTTAATATAGTCCCCTTTGTTTCTTTTGTCAAATACCTTCACTTCTCCACCAGGAGTTACCATAATGGTAATCAACTTAACAGGAGCAATTTCAGTAAGTTCAAAGTATGCGGAGGCATAAAACATTTCCTGAACGAAATAGTTTTCAAGCCATTCTTCGGGTTTAATCTTTTCAGAAGTCTTAAAGTCTATAACGGCAAGTTCTCCATCATATTCTCCAATACAATCGACTCTTCCAGCAAGTCCAAGATATTCAGAGTAAAGAGTTCTTTCAATCGCATGAATATTATTTATCTTATCAAGTTCTGGTTTGGCATGATAGAACATAAACTTTGAGAGAGGTTGATAGTCGTCCCAGTTCAGTTCTTTATTTTCCAAATAATCCTGACAGACTTGGTGAAAATCAGTTCCTCGTGCTGTTGCTCTTTTTGTAATCCGATTTGCTTCTTCGAGTCCTATACGTTTTCTCCACTTAACAAAAATCTCACGATTATAAAAAGAAGTCACAGAAGTAATCGATGGTACCCACTGTCCATCAGGAAGATGATACAGACGAATACCATTTGTTTCTTTCTTTTCTAGTTCAAGATCACCTAAAAAATTATGATGAATAAATGTCATACTTTAACTTCCATTTTTGCAAGAATATACTCTTTAACTAAACCCGAACGAACAATATCCTCAACATCAAACTCAACAATATCTACCGAGGGCATTGCTCTCAAAATTTTCATAAAATCTACAATACCATTCTTTTCATTGGTACGAATTAAATCAGATTGTGTTGCATCTCCACAAAAAATAATTTTTGAATTTTCACCAATACGAGTAATAATAGAATCTAATTCGTGAAAATTTAAATTTTGAAATTCATCAACAATAATAATCGAATTATCAAGAGTTGTACCACGAATAAAGGATGTACTCCAAAAACTAATCGTTCCTTGAGTTTTTAAATTTCCATAGAGCATTTCAAAATCAGACTCTGATGGCATTTGAAACATATACTTCACCATATTCTTATATGGAATTTGATAAAGTGATGACTTGTCTTCGTGATCTCCAGGAAGAAATCCGATTTCACGAGTAGCAACAAGAGATCTTACAATATAAATTTTTTCATAAGGACTACGTTCATTTAGAACATCCTTGAGAGCATTATAAAGTGCAATGAATGTTTTACCAGTTCCGGCACATCCATATCCAACAATATTTTGATTCAATTCATATGATTTGAAAAATTTTTCTTGATTCTTGGTGAGAGGTTCAATCTCTCTCATCAATTCACTATTAATTGGTTTTTTGCGTTTCATTTGTCTATTACCAATTCCAAAAGGAACCGGAGATGTGGGTTGACTTCTTTTTCTTGTCATTATTTTTTAGATTGGTTTTACTCTTGATCCTGGAACCTTTGATGCACGATCTAAAACTTCATTCCATCCCGGTTTAGTTTTTTTTAGTCTATCGTAAACCTCTCCTAATTCTACTGAACTTGCACACCCTTCTGGCCAATCTCTTTGCCATTCTGGATGATTTTCATACCATTGAGTGATATCATGAACACTCATTTCAATCACCTTTCTTTCACCCGTTTCTTTATTCACAATTGGATATGTTGCCATTTTTTAAAATAATATGCAAAAGTATTTATTCTAATGTGATTGCGCTTTGATAATTACAGGGGTTACAATTCTCACGAGTCCAGTTGAGAGCAGAAGAGATTGTCGGAAATTGGCAGGTAAAGATACAACGAATTGCCTCCGCGATTTCCTTGTGCTCTGACTGGGTTCCGTGAGCACTACGAAGATCGATGTAATGTATCCAGGATCTCACACTACCACTCATATAAAGACGTGTCTGGGTTGCCTGTGGGAGCACAAAACGGGCACATTCCTTTGCGACACCGGCATTCAACATATCCTGATAGATTTCAATTGCTTGTTTAAAGTGTTCTTCAATTTTAACATTAAAGGAAATACTTACATCTGCCGGTAAGTCATCAGTTGAGTTCTGACGATTTTTAGTATCCTGCCTTCTCAATTCTGGAACTGGAAGTTTTACTTGTAGTTCTGTGCTGTCGGCATATCTCTGAGAGAATTGTTGGAAGGTGAAACTACGATGACGAAGAATTTGTGTCGCAATCGCAAGTGAAGTATTGATTTCTACTGTTAGAAATGCGTGTTCAAAAATACTCCAGTGTTGATTTTGAATGCAATACTTTAGTAATCCAGCAGAAGAATTGTTGAATTGATTTTTTGGATTACTGACACGAGCACAATATGCAATATGTCTTTCTGCATTTGGAGTTACAGAAACTAATTTAACTGTCGGGGTTTTCATAATTACCAAATCCTTTTTGCTTTTTGTTATATTTTTTACGGGCAAGTGAAAGAATAGCATTATCAAGTGCCTTTTTCATATAGATAATCTCTTCTTCACTATAAAGACTTGGATTATCCAGTGCCTCTTTTACCAGACGAATAGTTTCTTTATATCTCATTAGTCGTCATCATCCTCAAAAACCTCATCGTAATCATCTATGTCTCCAATACGTGGAGCAACTGCTTCATATGCATAAGATTCTGGACTTGAATATACTTCTGCCTTTAAGGAATCAACCAGAAGTTCCAGATTTTTAATAATGATTTTAAGTTTATCTTGATTCATGAGTTTTCATCTGTAGCAAAGATATTATAGGCAAAAAACGAGAGTGTGTCAAGTTCAATATTTAATGATTTCAAAGACACCATCTTTTTCTACAAGTGCAGAGCAAGTATCTGTCCAATCTCCGGCACACATATAAGTCGTTCCCTGATACTCACGAATATTCGCATGATGAATATGTCCGGCAATCACACCATCATATTCTCCAATTCTTCTTACGTGATGTATCAAATCCATTTCATACTTATCAATAAACTTCTTACCTCTTGGAATTGATTTGAGAAAATTAATTAAAGAAAATCCAAAAGTCTTGTTTAGAAAAATATTCAGAGGTGTGATTGTTTCATATCCCCAGTTCATAAAATATTGCTTCCAGGAACCAGATGAGAACTCGGAATAAAAATCACCGTGAATACATAAAAACTTTCTATTTTTTGTGCTGTGATGAACATAAGAATCACAGAGGATAAGATTTTGATGTAGATAAGAGGAACTGGTATTTACATATTTTCTTGCGACTGCATCGTGATTACCAAGAATATAAACAACTTCTGTTCCTTTTCTGGACAATTCTAGAATTTTTTCAACTGCCTTTGTATGTTGAGTTTTCCACAGAGTATTATATTTTTCCATACAATATATGTCTATAATATCTCCAACCATTACAAGTTTTTTTGTATCAAGTTGATTTAGAAACTTGAGAAACTTATCAGTATTGCATCGGTCGGTTCCGAGATGAACATCGGAGATGAAGACGGTATCGTAAGTCATCGTTCTATGTAAGAAAGTGTATGGTTCGTTGAGTGAAGTTGCGAGATAATCATATCACAACCCAATTTTGGATCGGAATCTCCACAAGTATAAACATCTACTGCTGCTTTTCCTTCTTCTGGCCATGTATGAATGCTAATATGACTTTCTGAAAGTAGGCATATTACAGTTGCTCCTTGCGGATCAAATTTTTTAAAAACTGTTTCGAGAACTGTTGCACCACTTATAACTGCTGCTTCTTCGAGTAACCTTACAAGATAATGCTCGTCATTCAAAAGAACA
>Ga0114978_10003082_pt1 | contig 13682 bp, 12 predicted proteins | sample S_140212_EF_Meta_FD_87027 | JGI IMG/M metagenome (GOLD analysis project Ga0114978, IMG submission 87027) | Freshwater microbial communities from Lake Simoncouche, Canada to study carbon cycling - S_140212_EF_MetaG | ecosystem: Environmental > Aquatic > Freshwater > Lake | place: Lake...
CTTTCAATCCATATCTGATCAACGCATTGGCCGTCTAATTCACGCAAGGTAGAAAAAAGGGCTTGGGCGCAATGGGCAGCGTCATTGGGCATGGGCACAAAAAACACCCCTGCATCTGCTGATGTATTGGAAGAAAAACCATCATCCCCCAAGAGGTTTGTGCGCGTCCAAACCCCAACCGTAAGTCCGTCTAGACCTTTAGCCAACCGATCTTTTAGTGCCAATTTCAAATCTTGAGACTCAAAAAGAATGACTTTGGCCTGTGGGGCGTAATGCGATTCCAGCGTACCCGAAGCCTTGGGGGACGCACTTTCCAACTCATGTGCCAATAAAACTTGTTGACCGCAGGCCTTTGACAACGCATCTATGGTCAACATCCCGGGTCTGAGCAATACAGGATGTTTCCGCGTGCAGTCGACAATCACGGACTCTATTCCAACAGGGCAAGCACCCGCGTCCAAAATAAATAACTCTTGACCGAACTCATCTTGCACATGCAAAGCGGTGGTGGGGCTGACTCGCCCAAAGCGATTGGCCGACGGTGCAGCAACACCCATCACGCCCAATTGAGCGGCCTCTTTTAAAACTGCGAGTGCAACAGAATGCGAGGGCATGCGAATCCCAATGTTGCCTTGACCGCCCGCCGCCGCCGTGGCCACATCATTTTGACGAGTCAGTATCAGGGTTAAGGGGCCAGGCCAAAACGCATCCATTAATGCTTGCGCAAACGCAGGAATATTTGTTGCAAAAAAGCTCAGATCGTTTTTGTTGGCGATGTGAACAATCAATGGGTGATCGCTGGGCCTTCCTTTGAGTAGAAAAATACCTTCTACCGCTTTTGCATTGCAAGCGTCTGCGCCTAAACCATAAACTGTTTCAGTAGGAAAACCAATCAGACGCCCTTGCTTTAATTCGAGAGCGGCTTTTTGAATATGGACAAATAAATTGGCATCAACAATCATGATTTACCAAGTGTCAATGCCAAGAATCGATGCGGCTTGGTGCGCGCGTTGACGAGTCTCTTGGATATCAACACCTGTAACGGTGAGATGCCCCATTTTGCGCCCGACCTTGGCTTCATTTTTCCCATACAAATGCAAATGCATGCCTGATAGCGATAGAACTTGTGACCAATTGGGCTGACGCATGGAATTGTTTGGCGTGTGCCACAAGTCACCTAATAAATTAAGCAAAATACTTGCACTGTGCAAACGAGGTTGCGTGAGTGGCAAGCCCGCCATGCAACGCACTTGTAATTCAAATTGTGAAACATCACAACCGTTAATACTGTAGTGGCCGCTGTTGTGTGGGCGAGGCGCAATTTCATTCACAACCAAACTGCCGTCGCTTAAAACAAAAAATTCAACACACAACACGCCGATGTATTGCAATCCTTGCGCAATTTTTTTGGCGCTTTCAATGGCTTGTTGTTCAAAAGCAGGCTTTAAGTTGTTTTTAAAAACTTCAGTTATTGCCAAAATTCCATTGCGATGAAGATTGCATTGAACAGGCAGATGAACCATTTGGCCGTCGTGCGAACGCGCCACAATGACTGAGCATTCAGCAGTAAGAGACAACATTTTTTCTAAGATGCAAACAACAGGCGTTGTCGATGTGCCTTGTAGTGCGTGCCAAGCATTTTTTAATTCGTAGTCGTTGTTAACGCGCACTTGACCTTTGCCGTCATAACCCATGCGCGTCGTTTTAAGAATGCCAGGCAAGAGCGCAGCGTTGATTTTTTGAAGATCGTTCGTGTGAAGAATGACATGATGCGGCGCTACTGGGACATCACATTGAACAAAATATTTTTTTTCTTCAGCGCGATCTTGCGCGATTGCCACTGCATGTGCTTGAGGTGAAACACACACCGTTTGCATGAGTTGTTGCAAAGACGCAGCAGGCACATTTTCAAACTCAGTGGTAACGGCGTCACACATTTCAGCCATTTGTTTGAGACCGGTTGCATCGGTGTAAGCGGTGGTGATGTGGTGATGGCTCACGCGTCCTGCAGGACTTTGTAGATCTGGATCTAAAACAACGGTTTGATACCCCAAAGTTTGTGCAGCGTGCACAAACATCCGCCCGAGTTGACCGCCCCCCATCACGCCAAGCGTTGAGCCAGGGGGCAAAGCTTTGAAGCGAGACGTCATGCCAAAGGCGGAAGCTTCGTTTGGCGCGCAGCTTCGGTTTGTTTTTGGCGGTATTGATCCAAACTTTTTTGCATGGCCTCGTTGTCGTGGGCCAACATGGCCACTGCAAACAAAGCGGCATTGGCCGCACCCGCAGAGCCAATCGCAAAGGTGGCTACTGGAATGCCTTTGGGCATTTGAACAATGCTGTGCAAAGAGTCCACGCCTTGTAAGTGTTTGCTTGGAACAGGCACGCCCAAAATAGGCACTGTTGTTTTTGCGGCCAACATGCCTGGCAAATGCGCAGCGCCCCCTGCGCCTGCAATAATGGCCCGCAAACCACGGGTTTTGGCTTGTTGTGCGTAAGCAAACAAATCGTCGGGCATGCGATGTGCAGAAACCACTTGGGATTCAAAGGCAATGCCAAACTCTTGCAAAATAAGGGCGGCGTGTTGCATGGTGTCCCAATCGGAATTGGAACCCATGACCACACCAATAATGGGATGTGTCATGAGTGTTGTGCAGTCAAACTGCGAGTAAGCTACAGATTTTAAGTTTCAATGGAATAGCCATGATTGATGTGACGATAGAAAATTTTGAGGCCGAGGTGGTGAATGCATCCATGCAAACGCCTGTTTTGGTTGATTTTTGGGCCCCTTGGTGCGGTCCATGTAAATCATTGAGTCCTGTTTTAGAAAAACTGGAAACCGACTACGCTGGCCGATTCAAATTGGTCAAGATCAATTCTGACGACGAACAGCAATTGTCGCAGGCATTTGGCGTTCGCAGTATCCCCACTTGCGTGCTCATGATGGGCGGCAAACCCGCCGATGGATTTATGGGCGCTTTGCCTGAGGGTAAGGTGCGTGAGTTTTTAGACAAACACGTGCCCGCCGCAGACGAATTAATCGCAAATGCCGATGTCGATGAGGCCGAGCAAGCCTTGCAAGCAGGGGACACCGATACCGCTTTGGCCAAACTGCAAGAAGCCTTAGCGATTAACCCAGCTAACGACGACGCCCGCTACGACTACATCAAGCTGCTCATTTCCGTGGGAAAGCTTGAGCATGCGCAAGCGACATTGGCGCCCGCATTGGCGCAAATTCCATTGCAACTACGTTTTGAAGCGCTCAATCATTGGCTTCAAGCTTTGCAATTTGCCACCACCGATGAGCGTCGTGCATGGACTTTAGAAAAATTTGATGAATTAATAGCCAGCAACAAAAGAGATTTTGATACGCGGTTAGCAAAAGCGCGTTTACTCGTGGCTGCTGCGGAGTGGACACAAGCATTGGATGAGCTTTTAGAAATCATCATGCGCGATAAAACTTGGAACGAAGAAATTGCGCGCAAAACATATGTGGCTGTTCTAGAACTCATCACACCACCCAAAACCAAGGGCGACGCACCCATACCCGGCAAAACCGCAGGAGGTATCGAGCTCATGGGCAATACGGCCACACAACAAAATCCGCAACTCGAACTCATCTCCCGCTACCGCCGCAAACTCAGTATGGCCCTCAATTAAATGGGGTCAGATACCCATTAATTTTTAAGCCCTTAAGCGATTCCACGCTTCTAAATATTTGGCGCTGGTTTGAGCAATGACTTCTGGTGGCAACGTAGGAGCAGGTGCCGATTTATTCCAAGGCTTGCCATTGACTTGCGCGCTCTCTAGCCAATCGCGCAAATATTGTTTGTCAAAACTCGGTGGGTTGGCGCCTTCTTGATAAAGGTCCGCAGGCCAGTAGCGCGAAGAGTCGGGTGTTAATGCTTCATCCATCAGCACCAATTGATTGTTATCGTCCAATCCAAATTCAAATTTAGTATCAGCAATTATGATGCCTTTGGTGAGCGCAATATCGCGCGCTCTTTCATAAAGACAAATACTCAAATCACGAATTTGTGCAGCTAGTTTTTCTCCCACAATTTGCTCGACTTGTGCAAAGGTGATGTTTTCATCGTGCTCACCCATTGCGGCTTTGGCCGCTGGTGTAAAAATAGAATGCGGTAATCGACTGGCGTTGCTCAATCCACTGGGTAATGCGACACCACACACGGATTGATTGTTTTGATATTCGCTCCATCCACTGCCCGCCAAATAACCTCTAACGACGGCTTCAACAGGAATCGGCTTTAATCGTTTGACCAACATGGCGCGCTGTTTGATCCACTGATGTTCATCAGCACGCACCACAGACTCTGGCAATTGACCTGTTAAATGATTCGGGCAAATATCACTCAATTGATCAAACCAAAACATTGCCATTTGTGTGAGCAATGCACCTTTTCCAGGAATGGGCTCTCTCATAATGACATCAAAAGCACTGATTCGATCGCTGGCCACCATCAAAATCTGATCGGTGCCAACGGCATAGTTATCTCTAACTTTGCCGCGCGCTAAAAGAAGAAGCGACTCAAGCGTGAATGTATGAAGCGCTGAACTCATGCGATCAATGCACGACCTGCGACAGTTCACCTTTGGCGTATTGCATTGCTACAATTTGTAATGAAACGCCTTTGATTTTGCTCGCTTGTCCTTCGCAACCAAACTCAATATAGCGTTGTTTGCAAATGCTTTTTGCTGCTTCGCGTGCGGGCTTGAGCCACTCGCGGGCATCAAACTTATCTGGATTTTCATGCATGAATTTACGAACAGCGGCGGTCATCGCGAGTCGAATATCGGTATCAATATTAATTTTGCGCACGCCAAATTGAATTGCTTTTTGAATTTCCTCCACGGGCACGCCATATGTCTCTTTCATTTGACCGCCGTATTGACGAATGAGTGCAAGTAAATCTTGTGGAACACTGCTTGATCCATGCATCACTAAATGTGTATTGGGAATGCGTCGATTGATTTCTTTGATGCGCTCGATGGCCAAAATATCGCCGGTGGGCTTGCGTGTAAATTTGTAAGCGCCGTGACTGGTGCCAATTGCAATGGCCAATGCGTCGAGTTGCGTGCGTTTAACAAAATCAGCGGCCTGCTCGGGGTCGGTGAGCAATTGTTCGCGTGTCATGGTTGCATCAGTACCGTGACCGTCTTCTTTGTCGCCGCGCATGGTTTCGAGAGAGCCCAAACAACCCAGTTCACCTTCAACGGTGATTCCTAATTTGTGCGCCATGTCAACCACTTTGCGTGTTACATCGACGTTGTAGTCGTAACTGGCGATGGTTTTTCCATCCGCCTCTAAACTGCCGTCCATCATCACCGAGCTAAAGCCAAGGTTGATCGCACCTTGGCAAACGTCGGGGCTTTGCCCGTGATCTTGATGCATCACCAACGGAATATGTGGATAAGACTCAATAGCGGCTTGTATCAAATGTTTGATGAATGATTCACCTGCGTATTTGCGCGCGCCTGCACTGGCTTGCAAAATAACGGGTGCGTTGACTTCGTCAGCGGCGGACATCACCGCTTGCACTTGCTCCAAATTGTTGACATTGAAAGCAGGGATGCCATAGCGGTTGGCTGCAGCATGGTCTAAGAGTTCGCGCATGGAGACGAGTGGCATGAAATTTATCCTGTTTTAAAAAAAGATCGTTACAAACGGCCTAACCAAATTCGTACTGATATTTTAAGGGTAGACGCAATCCCTCTTGAGCAAAATCCGCATGCAATCATGTCTTTCTAAGCCTTTATGATGTTGGCATGAATACATTCTTATCAGCGTTTGATCGACGTGGCGGCTTAATTTCAATATTAGGGTTGGTTGCGATCTTAGCTTGGGAAAGTACGCAGGGTGATTTGGAAATGGCGCGATGGTTTGGTCAACCCACAGGTTTTCCGCTATCGGACCATTTTCTTTTAGAAAATATTCTTCATACAGGCGTCCGAAATTTAGGTTGGATGATTCTTCTGTCTTGGTTGGCTCTCACCGTTTGGCCCAAAGGTTTTTTAAAGCAATTACCGATCACGCAAAGATGGCTGCTTTGGTTTTCGATTGTTGCTTGTCTATTAGTCGTGATTGTCATGAAGGGTTTGAGTACAACAAGTTGCCCCTGGGATGTTGACGTGTTTGGAGGTGCTGTGCCGTATGTTTCGCATCTTGATTTTTGGAAAACAGACGGCGGAGGAGGACATTGTTTTCCTGCAGGACATGCGTCAACTGGATTTGCGTTTATGGGTGCTTATTTTTGGTTGAAACAAAGCAATTCACGCGTTGCGATGATTGGTTTGTTGATATCGGTAGCATCGGGCGTGTTGCTCGGCGTGTCGCAACAAATAAGGGGCGCCCACTTTATGAGTCATACGTTATGGACGACCTGGATTTGCTGGGTAACGCCATGGTTGATACATGGCGTGTACACGTATAGACTGAATAAAAAAAGTATTTGATTATTCGGCGCAGCAAATTTTGAGCATGTTGGTGCCACCAGGCGAGCCCATAGGTTCACCACAGGTGATGGCATAAATATCGCCTTTGCTAACGATGTTTCTTTTCTTTAAGTGAGCTTCGGCTTGTGTGAGTGCAGTATCGCGATCGACGCTGGTGGTCATGAGTAAGGGGCGAACATTTCGATACAAAGCCATTTTGCGTTGCGTGCTGAGTTTATTGGTGAGTGCGTAAATAGGAATGTGTATGAGATGTCGACTCATCCACAATGCAGTCGAGCCTGAGTCTGTGAGAGCAACTAAGGCTTTGGCGCCCAAATGATGAGCGGTAAACAATGCACCCATGGCAATGGTTTGATCGATTTTTTCGAATGTTTTGCCCATGAAGTCTGCATCAAGCTCTACTTTTTCTGCCGATTCAGCGGCCAAACAAATTTGAGCCATTTCAACGATGGTTTCGAGTGGGTATTTGCCTGCGGCTGTTTCTGCGCTCAACATGACCGCATCTGTACCATCCAAAACCGCATTGGCTACATCGCTGACCTCTGCACGAGTTGGAACAGGATTGTTAATCATGCTTTCCATCATTTGGGTTGCGGTAATAACAACACGATCCATTTCGCGCGCCATGGTGATCATTCGCTTTTGCAAAGCAGGAACGGTGGCATAACCCACTTCAACTGCTAAGTCGCCACGCGCGACCATGATGCCGTCGCTGGCCAAAAGTATTTCTTTGAGATTGGGGATGGCTTCTGCACGTTCGATTTTTGCAATCAATGCGGGCTTGTGCTTGTATGGGGCAGCAGCAACATTGGCCAATTGGCGCGCCATTTCCATATCGGTTGCAGTTTTTGGAAAACTAATCGCTAAGTAATCGGCTTGAAAGGACATGGCTGTTTTGATGTCGTCCATGTCTTTGGCAGTGAGTGCGGGTGCTGTTAAGCCACCGCCTTTTTTGTTAATGCCTTTGTTGTTGGAGAGTTCGCCACCTAATTTGACCGTGGTATGAACTTGTTCGCCCTTAACCTGATCGACAGTTAAAACAATAAGGCCATCGTTGAGCAATAACAAGTCACCCGCTTTGACGTCTTGTGGCAACTCTTTGTAATCGAGGCCTACGCCGTTGATGTCGCCTAATTCTTGACGCGAAGCATCAAGAATGAACGACGCGCCTGCAATGAGTTGTACTTTGCCCTCTGCAAATTTGCCGACCCGAATTTTAGGACCTTGTAAATCGGCCATGATGGCAACTTCGCGTCCAGCACGAGTTGCTGCTTCGCGAACCAAGCTTGCGCGATTTATGTGATCCTCTGCTGTGCCGTGGCTGAAGTTGAGGCGAACCACATTGACGCCCGCTCGAATCATTTGTTCCAAAAGTTCGGGGTTGCTGGATGCGGGCCCTAAGGTTGCAACAATTTTTGTAGCACGACTCGGCATGTTTGATATCTCCATCAAGAAGTTTGCATTGTCACACGGATAGATGACACTTCAAATTGGAGGAATGGTGACAGGGTTACCTAATAGGATGTATAAATTTGTAAAGTCATTTACAAAAAAAGTGACTGTAAGTCGCGTTTGGCTTTACATTTAAAAATAAAGTCTTGCACATGAACACCGAATTTATACCCGCCAATCCTCTATTTGATGTCATTGTTCATTCTGCGCTTCGTCGCTTGGCAAACTTTGGCGACATGCGGCATTAAAGGCGAAACACCGTCATCATTAACGAAGGAGACAAAACAGCGGGCCTGTTCATCGTCTTGTCGGGGCGAATGCGTGTATTTTTTATGTCTGACTACATTCGCCCAAGGGAAGTAAGCTTAGGCATTTGTGGGCCAGGACAACGCGCAGGTGAAATGTCGCTCGGATGGTTTAAAACGCTGCGCTAGTGTCATTACGCGGGCTCCCCTCAATGTGTGTGTCGACGCCAGCATCGTTCAAGAGCAGTTAACTACCTCGCCCGATTTGGCCATTGCATTCATGCAACAAGCTTTTGTAAGGGCTAGGCATGCAACACAGGTCGCCCGCCCGCACTTTTTTCAGATACGTATTCGCGGTGTACCGTGCTACTCAAGCGGCAAAATGATCCAGCAACAAGTCAGGGTTTTGCGCATGCGCCCACGCTGACGCATTCACAAATGGCACAACAAATCGGCTGTAGTCGAGAAATGGTCGGTCGAATACTCAAAGACTTGGTTTTAGGTTGCTATGTAGTGCGCGAAAGTGACATAACCTACCAAGTTCGATCGCAACTTTCCACCAGGTGGTAATTGACGGAGCTTAATATCCTTATAAGATGGCATGTTTTCAAGTTTTGTAGCCTTTTATACTCGGTTTCGTTACAATTAAAGGATTCATCATGGTCTCAACAGTCGTAGCAGTTGTTGAGGCCGTTCAAGCACCCTCAAATTTGTTCAGTAGTTATGCAATCCACCGAAAGACCCATACCTCCGGGTGAGCCCATTCCGCATCGAAAGATAATTCGCGAGTGGTTGATTCCTATGGCTCAAAGGGTAACGCTAGGCGCAACTATTTTGTTGTGCATTGATTACGCAGTTTGGGTGGCATTGTTATTTGGCGCCGTTTATTTGGATGCTTGGTGGGCCAAATTGTTGTGCGGCCTCATTGCAGGTTTTTGGATCGGTCGCTTGTTCATCATCGGACACGACGCGTGTCATCAAAGCCTCACGCCCCGACGCAACCTCAACAAATGGCTCGGGCGCATTGCTTTCTTGCCATCTCTCACGCCTTACAGTTTGTGGGATATCGGACACAACGTGGTCCATCACGGCTACACCAACCTCAAAGGGTTTGATTTTGTTTGGGCACCCTTAACGCAAGAAGAGTTTTCTAAGCTTTCTATTGGTGGGCGTTTGCTCGACCGTATTTATCGCAGTGGATGGGCGCCAGGCTTGTATTACATGATTGAAATTTGGTGGAAAAAAATGGTTTTTCCAAACGCCAAAGAAATGCCAACACGCCGCTCAATTTTCATTCAAGATAATTTATTGATTTGTAGTTTTGCACTCATTTGGTTATCTGCAATGGTCGGTGGCGCCGTTGCTTTTGATCAATCCATTGCGCTCGTGTTACTCATGGGTGTGGCTGTCCCATTTTTATTTTGGAGTGCCATGATTGGTTTTGTGGTGTACGTGCATCACACGCACGTCAAGGTTTCTTGGCATGACGATCGCGCCGAATGGTCCAAGGCGCAACCGTTTGTGTCAACCACGGTTCACCTCACATTTCCTTTTAATATTGGCTCTTTGTTGCATCACATCATGGAGCACACAGCGCACCATGTGGACATGAGCATTCCCTTGTACAAACTCAAGCAAGCGCAAAACAAATTAGAAGCTTTGTTGCCTGGTCGAATCATTGTTCAACCATTTTCTTGGCATTGGTATTTTCAAACTGCGCGCGATTGCAAGTTGTATGACTTCACTCGCAAATGTTGGACCGATTACAAAGGACGAGCAACGAGTACGCCCGTCTTGATTTCTGCATAAACTTTTGTTTTTGTTGCACACAACAAAAAACCCGCAGATGTCAAATCTGCGGGTTTTTTATAAATATATTGAAGATTAAAACTTGGTGCCAACGCCAAAGTTGAAGCCAACTACTTTAATTCCGTCTTTATGGTAATAGTGCATGTAGTCGGTGGTTAAGTAGGCCTTGTCATTAGTTTTGTATTGGAATCCGACACATAGGTAGATGACATCACTTTAAATGACTCTGACGTTGCAAGACTATTTTCAATACCTTTATTTTGAATTTTGATATTCGAATATCTAAGTCGACCAAATAAAGTGAAAGTTGAGCTCAGTTAGTAAGAAGGTTTAATATACAAGCCAAGATCTTTTTTAAACTTATTTGGAACAGAATCACCTTCATGAAGAGTTGGAGTCTTTCCATTTCCAACACCCATTCCATTAATGCCCTCCGCTGCAACATTTTCGTGAAGCGATTTGCCGATGCTGAGTCGTCCTAATTTAGCAATAGTGATCGATAAGTCACCAGACTTTACTTTAGTAGTTGACATCCCACCTCGCCATACATGCCGTCTGTCCAGTCGCCCGCAAAAGCAACTCCGGCAGCCAAGCTCACCAAAACAGCAACAAAACCTAATTTGAATTTGCCAACTAGCGCCATTTGAAATGCCCATTCTAAAAAGCAGAAAATTATACCTAATAAATACTAATTAATAAGCCATAATTATTTTAAAGTATTAATTTCGACAAATCTGTTAACAGGCTCGCTTCATCAGCACTTCAAAAGCAGGCAGTGTTTTACCTTCGAGAACCTCTAGAAAAGCGCCTCCGCCCGTCGATATATATCCCACTTGCTTTTCAATCCCGTATTTGGCAATGGCAGCTAAGGTGTCGCCACCGCCCGCAATACTAAATGCAGATGATTGCGCAATCGCGCGCGCAATTTGTTGTGTGCCGTTTTGAAATGCCGCAAACTCAAACACGCCCACAGGACCATTCCAAACAATCGTGCCTGCTGACAAAAGTTGATGGGCTAACCGCTTGGCTGTTTCTGGGCCAATGTCCAAAATCAAATCATCATCGGCCACATCTTTGGACAACTTAACAACTGCAGGCGCATCGGCAGAAAAAGCTTTCGCAGTGACCACGTCGGTTGGAATAGGAACTTCGGCGCCTCTGTCTTTCATGGCCAAAATAACTGCTCTCGCATCACTGAACAAATCAGGCTCAGCCAAACTTTTACCAATGGGCAATCCACTGGCCAGCATAAACGTATTAGCAATACCGCCACCCACAATCAATTGATCGACATTGCGTGCGAGGGCTTGCAATATCGTGAGCTTACTGCTCACCTTAGAGCCACCCACAATGGCAACCAAGGGGCGCTTGGGCTGTGCCAAAGCTTTTGTAATGGCGTCAATTTCTGCCGACAGCAATGGTCCTGCACACGCAGTTGCTGCATATTGTGCAATGCCGTAAGTGGTGCACTCTGCTCGATGAGCGGTACCAAATGCATCGTGAACAAAAATATCGCATAAGCGCGCCATTTTTTGAGAAAGGGTAGTATCGTTTTTCTTTTCACCGATATTGACACGACAGTTTTCGAGCAACACCAATTGACCTGCTTGCACCTCAACACCATCCACCCAATTGGCGATGAGTGGAATTTGTCGATTCATCAATTCTTCTAGGTGTTTTGCGACAGGTGTTAAGGAGTCTGCTGGTGTGAGTTGACCTTCTGTAGGTCGACCCAAATGTGAAGTCACCATCACTGCTGCACCTGCGTCTAGAGCCATTTGAATGCAAGGAATTGAGGCGCGAATGCGAGTGTCTTCTGTGATGCGCCCCTTGTTGTCCATCGGCACATTTAAATCTGCACGAATAAAAACTCGCTTTCCTCGCGCCTGACCACTGGCGCAAATATCTGCAAATCGGAGGATGTTCATGATAAAAAAATAAATAGAATTAAAAAGATTTTAATTCACGTGACTTACCATCCTAGCGCTACGTGTAACGGAATGTACACACTCATGCCCGCAACAATGGTGCCCAGCACAGCTTGACCTTGACCACCTCTGGCAAAGTAATACATGGCGCCTGCAATCGCCGCATACAAGCGTGCGTCTTGCCAAGGTGTGATGAGTTGACCTTGTGTCATTAATATTTCGGGTCCGATGACTGCGGCGAGTGCTGCAATGGGTGCGTATTGCAAAGCGCGATTCAACCATGATGGCATCGGCCATGATTGATCGGAGATAAAGAAAAAAGTGCGCGTGAGAACGGTCACGCAAGCCAATCCCAAAATCGTGATGTAGTCTTGCCATTCGCTCATAAGGGTTCACCTTGTTGGTGTTTGGACATTTGTTCAATCATCACACACATGCAAACCGCGCAAGCAATGGATAAAACAATGTTGAGTTTGAGGGGCAATGCATAAGTGGCGATTGCCACTGTGGCCGATGTGACTGCAGAAATAACTCGCATGCGTGAACTCATTAATGAACAAGTGACGCCCACTAAGGCCAAAACACCCGCAAAGCCCAACCCCCATTCGGTAGGAATAAAACTGGCTAAAAATACACCCAACAATCCTGCCAAAACCCAGCCCGCCCAATTGAGAGAGTTGTTGCCTGCTAAATAAGCCATTTGCTCGCGATGACCCTCTGCGTCTAAATAAGGGGTGGGATAGCGCTGTGTGAATTGAACATAGGTGATGTCAGCCGATAAATATCCCGCAATCATGCGTTGCCAACGCGGTGAACTCATCATGTAAGCCTTGAAATGCGCACTAAAAACGATGAACCGTAAATTAACACAAAAGCCAGTGGCCAAAATCACCCACATAGGCGTGCCCGATGCGAGCAATGGAATCGCAGCGAGTTGTGAGCTTCCTGCAAATACGGTAAGCGTCATGAGTACAGCGCAGGGAATCGACATGCCAGACTTGACCATGGCCACACCCGTCATCAACCCCCAGGCGGCAATGCCAGGTGCGACGGGTGCGATATCGCGCATGCCTTGCTTAAATGCAGGGTGTCGATAATTAGCAGGCAAAAAAAACATAATTAGTATTGAGGTGTTTTGTGTAAAACAGCACCGACCAAGCCATCAAAGCCTTGAATAAATTGTGCAGCGTTTAAGCGTTTGCCACCTGCGCGTTGCAGCGATGTAATTTTTAAAACACCTTGAGCACATGCCACATCGATACCATCTGATGACACATGAAGAACAGTGCCCGGTAGTGATGATTGCAATTCGTTTGAATGCGCTGTGGCAGACCAAATTTTGAGTGCTTCGTTTTTGAGATAGGTGACTCCACCTGGGAAAGGATCGAATGATCGCAGGCGACGCGCTAATACTTGCGCAGGTTGTGACCAATCTAAAATGGCTTCTTGTTTTTCTATTTTTTTTGCGTAAGTGACGCCCTCAACGCGTTGCGTAACAGGTGGATGAGATTTGAAATCAGACAATACATCGACCATGCATTGCGCACCGAGTTGTGCTAATTCATCGTGCAATTGATGCGTGGTTGTATCAGGTCCAATCGGGTGCGTCCGTTGCAACAGAACGGCACCTGTATCGAGTCCTTCGTCCATTTGTATGATGCAAATACCCGTTTGCGTGTCGCCCGCTTCAATGGCGCGATGAATGGGTGCTGCACCGCGCCACCGCGGCAGTAAGGATGCGTGAATATTTAAGCAACCCATGGGCATACTCTGTAAA
>Ga0114978_10003084_pt1 | contig 13681 bp, 14 predicted proteins | sample S_140212_EF_Meta_FD_87027 | JGI IMG/M metagenome (GOLD analysis project Ga0114978, IMG submission 87027) | Freshwater microbial communities from Lake Simoncouche, Canada to study carbon cycling - S_140212_EF_MetaG | ecosystem: Environmental > Aquatic > Freshwater > Lake | place: Lake...
AAGATTTGAGTTTACTGTCATCGATGCTGTAGCGTTGATCCTGTCCTTGACGAACCATATCTTTAAGATACTTACTACAGTCTTTGTCGCCGTTGAATTCTCGAATAATCTTTTGAACCACATTCAAATTGGTAATTTCCAAATTGCCGCTGATATTATAGATTTCGTTTTTTACGCCGGCGTCAATAATAGTCAATACTGCGCGGGCCGTGTCTTCAGCATGCAACCATGTGCGTACTGGTAGTCCACCATCGTGTAAGTCAACTTGTCTGCCCACTGTGAGATATTTACAAGTTTTTGGAATTAGTTTTTCCACATACTGACCAATACCGTAGTTATTAGTAGGTCGAACAATAATGTAGGGCAAGCCGAATGTGCGGGCCCAAGCAAGGATCAACATGTCTGCTGCTGCTTTGGTTGCACTATAGGGATTGCTGGGTTTGAGCAAATCTGTTTCAACATGACTGCCTTTTAATATATCACCATAGACTTCATCAGTGCTAAAGTGCAGCAGAATGGGCTTCTGATACTTTTTGGCATTAATCAGTTTTAATAGATGATGAACACCATTTACATTGCTGCGAACAAATTCATCACTGCTTTCGATACTGTTGTCCACATGAGTTTCGGCTGCGGTATTAATAATGTAGTCGCATTCATACAGTCTATCCAGATCGTTTATGTCAGACTGAATAAACTTAAATTTGCCTGTGGGATGCGATTGAAACTCTTGCAAGAAATGTTGGTTACTGGCGTAGGTCATGCTGTCTACTCCAATAACATACCATCCTCGGTCCAAACAAGCACGAGTCACATTGCTGCCAATGAATCCCAAACAACCTGTGATATAAACAATCTTTTTATTCATAACTCTTTATTCCTTTTTCTAATCCGTCGAGATCAATGCCCAACTTATTCAACTTAACTCCCGATCCAGTATATGATAATCCTCGAGCACCGGTTACATTGATTGTAACTGAAAGATCCAGCATTTGCAATATATCCGACAGCAATTTCTTCTCTGTGTAAACACAATTTATATCTTTTGGTAACACATTGCGATCACAATAGAATTCAACAATCTTTGCAAAATCAGCGGCGCTGATAAAGTCAAAGTACTTGTCATCGATTGGCAACTGTTTGTCTGCAAGAAATCGTTTGAATAATCTAATATCAGGCTCGCTGCGGTCAAAACAACCAAACAACCGCAGTGTGTAAAAATTTGATTTACCCAGACACATACGGGAGATAACATTTTTAGCATATCCATAACTGTCAATGGGAGTCATTGATTTAATATCTTCTTCATAGCAATTGATTATATTGCGGCTACGATCAAATTCTGCGCCGCTGCCAATGTTAATGTACTTACGAACTTGAGGATTGTTATAGAAATTTAAAAATACTCCCAAATTCTGTTGTACATCTCCATAGTTGATATCGTTGACTTTGATGCCGCCGCCATTAATAGCACAGTTAACGACGACATCAGGCCGATACTGACACAACCATTGATCTACTGCCCAATAATCATTGAGATTTACAGTGTCCCGGGTTACTGGAATTACTTCGTAATTTTTATCAGCCAAGTAATTCCACAGATAAGAACCCAGGAATCCCCGGGCACCTAAAACGGCAATTTTCATTTTAATTCTGTAACAGGAGTAACACCCAGTGCTTCATTGACTTGTCGCATGCATTCCAATTTGGTAGGAGCATGGCGGCTGCTGTGCCAATGAATTACTTGCGCATCTTGGTAGCTGCACTGATTCCAAGCATCTTGAGTTTCAAGTGGAGCCCAGGTAGGCAACCATTGTGCTTGATAGAACAGCTCAGGACGATGTGCGTCCGACCATTCGAGACCTTGACTCCAGAACATGGTATTATGAATGATCTGTTGATTATTATAACTGTCCATGCCTTCAGTCTTGTTCCACTCGTTGTACATCTTTCGCTCAATTTCCCACAACTTGGGATCCATGGTGTGAGGATGATAACTTAAATCGTTGTTGAACAAGTTATCAAACCCAGCATTGTATTGATTAGGTTCATGCCAGACTTTTGGGTCAGTCCAGTTAAACAGACGGAAGTCAGTGAACTCTCCAAAAATCTTAGTGGGTTTGACAAACTGTACATCTGGACCAACCCACAGGATATTACAGGGTTCTTTGTGCCATAGATCGTAGGTCAATTGATTGTTCAACGGCATTGCTTCGTTGATGTGATCAATTTCTTGATCCCATAAAATGTATTCCCACTCTCCTTCGAGAAATTGACGGGCACTGGCCAAACTGTGCAAACACATTTGGCGATAGATCTCGTAGATGTCGCCTTCGTCTTTGGTGTCTTTCCAAACCCATTTGGTGCTTTTGATTCTGCGGTGGGCGCAGACTACATAATTTTTAACTTGATTCACAGGTGCTTTCGATTGAATTATACAATACTTATTTTAAAATATCCGACCGCTCGAGATTATTGATTACAAGCATATTGCATATTATACTAAAATCCACAGAAAAGCAAATTTTAGTTTATCAGTTCATACACTGTCGCGATTGTATTCGTAGTTGACTGTGTCTGAATTAACTCTGAATACGCTGGCACCATTTTTGGTATGAAACTTACGGGCCATGTCTGTCGGAGGGCTCAGTGTCACAAATCTTTTAACATTTGGCGATTCTGCTTGGACTTTTTTAAGACCCTCACGCAACAACTGTTGTCCCGCTCCGGGCTTGTAACTCCAAATGGTATAGAATACTACTGTGTCGGGTTCTTCAATATTCTCCAATAGCTCTTGTTCACTACTGGGAATGCCCTTACAAAAACGGGCACAGACCATGGCGCTGACTATGTTGTTTTCTGTAAGAGCAAATACTTGTCTGTTGGCCCCGAATCGTTGTTCATGCGGGATGTGAGGACGGACAGGGTCGTCATTTAAAAGGGCCGCGAATGGATCAGTCTGGTCGTGTATGGTGTAAATCATTTTGGGAGTCCGGTAGTTCACCTGTATTTATTTCTTTCGAAGTTTCTTTGGGTTTATTGCCGAATATCAGTTCCCAATTGTCGTCGAATTTTTGTTTATCAGTTGGGCGTTGTTTACTACCCTTGCCGCCGTCACTCATTTATAGATTCCATAGACCAAGATCAACTGTTCGTAACCCCCCATACCTGTTGTCTTGCAATGGGTGCTCTAGATTATAAGGATTGCTGCGTTTGAATGTGCTGCCTTTGATCCTATCTAATATTCGATTTACTTTAGGTAGATCCGACTCGGACACTGCCAGACTGGTCAGAAATTCTTTTCTATTAGTGTCTGTGGTCAGCTGGCATAGCTTCATCAACACGATGTCAAATTCCAAATAACTGAATCCAAACTGTGCTTCATCCCCATCACTGATTCCCAACCCGTCAGTAGGCTTGGCAAACACTGTGCTGGCCGGTACACCGTAAATTTCTGCCAGCTTGGGCACTTCCCAACTCTTTAGTAAACTTTGAATAGGTGCCAAGTCGCCCACATCACCGTGTAAAGTCCAGAAACCAGCAGCTAATTCACTAAAGTTGTCAGTACTGCCCACTAACCCTTTTTCCATACTGGCAATGTTATACACTGTCATCATTCTCGACCGCACTCTAAGATTTCCGCGACGAATGGCATTGTCGGGTTTATCGATGGTGAGATCGTAGTCCCTTACACTGGCCAGCAAATCTTCATACTGTTGAGTCAAGTCAACATGTATATGTTCTAGTTTTAATGCTTGACAGGCTTCTATACCTCGCTGAGTTTCTTCAGGGTTTTGATGAATCGGCATGGTAACACCAATCACATGCCAACCTGCTGCTTTGAACAATGCTGCGGTCAGGGCACTATCAACGCCGCCGCTCATACCCAACACAACTGTATGAATGTTGTATTTTTTAGCATAGCTGATTAGACCGCTGACCAATTTGCGACCAGTATCTTCAACTGCGTTCACATCCATATACACATCTTGTGCGATAAGTTCATCCAATGCAGTTTCAAACCAATTAGTCAATGGTTGCATGTTCTCTTGACGACTGTATCTTAAAATTTCTTGTTTTACTGACATTATTACCTTTTTAAGTTATTCAAAGTTCACACCTTGTGTTTTTTGCTGCCAAAAATGACAATGATTAAATTCCCAAGAATCTCGGCTTTCCGAGCCATCCGTGTAGATCAAATTTTCGATTTTTATACGATAAAAATTGTTGAAATTTTGGGTCTGCACTGTAGTGAAATAACATATTGTACAATTTTTTTAATCTATCTTCAAATGCATTTGACTGCAAAATTTCAGTATAGACACTAGACTGTCCCAAACTTCCAAACTCTTGATTAAAATATGCTACATTGGTCAATTGACCAAATCCGTTTTTTAAAGAAAATATATCAGCAATCGGCGGCTCTCTGTTTATTGATGCATTTATGCTTTTAAAATTATTTGGATCGCGACTCTTATACACTGTATTGGCGTTGGATATATTGTGTGTCTTCATCCATTTTTTAACCAAATGGCATTGCTTTATTTGTAGCAAAGGATTTGATCCAGTCCAAAAAAATTCTAAAAGCTCGGGTGCTTGAATATTATCATCATGAACATCCATTGGAGTAAACCAAAATCCTCGACTATCACGGTGTACCATCGGCTTGTTGGATCCCACTACAATACAACCGTTATTATCCTCAAGTTGACGAAACAGATCCGGGTACTCTTTTTTTAATCTTAGACCCCAGCTGTAGGGAATATATCTTAGGTCAAAATTTATAACACTGATATCACCAGTAAAATCAAAAATTGTATTAGTGTTTTTCATTTTTTCTACAGTGGATAATTTTTCATTAGTGAATATTAATTTTGTCTTTGGGTATAGATGTTGATTCTTTATTAAATATTTAATAGCAGTCAGTGGCTCAACACTACTTAAATGAGTACTGCTATTAGATGAATTAAAACAAAAGATGTAATCGATATGAACACCTGCATCAATAAATCGTTGTAATACTGTGTTGCTGTCCACGCCCCCACTATAGGCCAGTGCAATTATGTTGTATTTGTTTCTTAGAAACTTACAATGATCGATTTCAAGAGATTTTAAAGTTTGCTCAGGCTCGTGCGACCAATCAACTTGATCCCAAATGTGATCGTAATAATGGAACCCATAATCAGTAGGTTGATTAAAATACGCCATAATGGCATGCCACTTATTTGAATAAATGGTATTACCAACTCTCCATCCAATTGATGCTGATTGATTAATAATGTTCCTCATTGATGTCATCTTTTAATTTTTACAAAAGGAAGGCTAATCATATAATTATCCTTCCGCAGTGCGGCTTGCAAAATAAGATATTATCTTAACCAAGAACTACTGTTGATTTCTTTTAGTTGTTGCTTTTGATCAAACAAAAACTCTTTTTTGTTTTCCACAGCCCATCGACCCCACTCGCCGGTTCCGGATCGATTCAATTTCTCTAAAGTCCGAGACAATTCTAAAGATTGTCCATTTTGCTCGTTAAACAACCACCATGTGTTTATTAATACTCGAGTCAATGTCTGATTTCTTAGTAAGGTAGCAATCGGCAGAGTACCTGTGACAGTTTCCGGCGAACTGACTGAAAGCAATACGAACTCGCCTGGCGCAGTTTTTTCTAGTCGATTGAATCCAGTTAAACCTAACCAAGCTACATCAACATCTTTGGCCAAAATGCCATTAATTAAACTATTAGATCCCGAATAGCTTACAAATCGATGTTGCTGCTGAAATGATTGATTCAATGATTGGTGCCAATTTTTTTCTAACTGACTGTCTGAAGAATAACCAATAGGAATTGATCGTGATTTTAAGTCATTGAACGAAACTGTTTTTCGTGCTACTAGATAAAGGGGCAACACTTCGGTGTACACAGGTTTGGCGCGAAGTAAATCAGGCGCTGGGCACAACGGATCATTTCTAACTTGTGCATTTGCTAGATAAAGATTTTCAACTGGTAACAAAAAAGTTTCTTTATCTTGCCTTTTCACTGCCTCGGCGAACCCCCGGCAGGCGTTACCTGGTTCTATTAACGATATTGTTTGTCTGTTGAGCAAATTGTTTTTACTATCGTTGGCTAGTAGATTTGATGATAACATCAAATTACCGCCTTTTGCACCGGCTACTATAATAGTTAAATTATTAGAAGCATGTGCAATAGTAACACCCAATGACATGGCCAATGCTAAGATTATTTTTATTTTTGACATAAATTTCCTTTCATTTCTTTAAAATTAGTATAACACAAAATTAACTACTAGAACAATTTAAGATAGTCCCAGCATTTGTAAATATCGGTAGAATGTTTCAATCATGACATTTCCGATTACCAACCAAAATATCAATGGAAGATAGTTAATTTTAGGAGTAACTATCGCAATTGCAGACGCAATCAGGAAAGTTGCCACATTAAAAATTCCAGACCCATGATTTAAATCTCCCGCCAAATATACCACAATCAGCAGTATTGTAAACACTATTACTGATAAAGTGTTTTTCTTTTTTGGAAAAATTTTGACAAGATACGGAGCAAACTTTATTGCAAGTATCAAAGACATAATATTTGCAGCAATCATAACGTACCAGTAATCCAAAAACATTTGTAACGGCGCCATGGCGTTAAAACTCCAACTCTTAGAGTCCAATATACCAAAAATAATTGCTTCGCTGAGTGCAATTGGCACTCCGAACATTAGCAATGGCAACAACATTGTGATTGCACCAGAATTATTAGCGCCTTCACTACTGACTAAGGCTGGCATGTTGCCTTTTTCATAATTTTTGCTAATCAATTTTTCTACGGTATATGCATAATGACTACTGGCAATGGTGGTTATGCCAGGTACCAATCCACCAAATGCTCCGATTACGGCGCCGCGTAGCATGGCCCATTTATATTTTATGGATTCGGACATAAGTGTTTTAAACTTCGTCAATCGATAACTGATTGTCGAATGGTCTGTTGATTCAGCTAACATTACTTCTTTAACAGATATAAGAGCCGCAGATAGAGCAATATAAGAAATACCCGAAGACAACCACGGCAATCCAAAATTAATATAAGGTATAGAATTGCCAGTTCCCACGCCCACGTGAGCAAAAATTATAGCTATTATTGTTAATAACAAATTTGTTTTCCAACTGTTTGTTGTAGTCACACACACCAACACACTAACAATCAACATGATTAACAGTGTTTCTCCAGTGGACAGTGCCATTCTATTACCAAGTGATGCACTGGCCACTAACAAGAAAAAAAGACCAACAATGCTTCCAATGAAACTACTGATGCCGGTGAACCAGATTGCTTCTGCTCCTAGGCCAGATCTGGCTAATTTATGTCCTTCAATTACTGCTGGATAGCTACTGTTTTCGCCTGCTACTCCTAAAAATATTGCCGGTATACTGCTAAAATATTGTGATGATGCTAGCAAACAAAAATAAAAAATTAAAATCTGCCCAACATCAAATGACAATAACACCAAATACATGGACATTACCATTGTAGTCACGCCGACACCGGGCATTAATCCAGCAATTATACCTGAAAAAATTCCCAAGAATGCGGCCACTAAAATACTCATAGAATTATTTTTAAATTAGAAATATTACTGCAAAATTTGTGGCGTTCTGTAGTATATTCTACAGTAAAAACATCTACATGTCAAGCGTCAGGGTTAACTCGATGTTAACCCACGTCAGCATTGCGCCGGCGTTGCAAACTTATTTATATAGGCAAACTATAAATTAAAATTTTTTGTTTGATCCCCATCGTGTCTAATAGAATTTATTAGAAAGTACCGTCAAAAAAATACGCCCCGGAGGGCGTATTTTGGGGAGAGATTGTTGTGTCGGGTGCTCTCCCCAAAACCCCGGATACACAGCCCATCCCACATTTCGTGTATCGCGGACGCTGAGTGTTCTTCCCTTTCGGGTAGCGTGGGCCAGCGAATCAATTTACAAGTCGTAACGATCACTCATTACGGCTTTGAGCATGATGGCTTCTGGAGTGAAAGCGTCTGGATCTGCACCCAATACACTGGCAGCGATTGCTGGACTAAAGCCCGAAACAAGAGCAGTGCCCTTCTTATCGAATTTGACAGGAACATTGCTGCCTGCGTTCAAGTTCCAGAACACTACTTTTGGTAGTGCGTAACCAGCTGCTTCGAACTTGCGTTCGATCATTTCCATTGCACTGTCATCATTCTGAACGCAAGCGTTAAACTGCATGTCAGAGAAGATAATCAATGTTGCAGGCATGTCTGCTGGTGCAACACTGTTGTCCACTGCGGTCTTGAGGATCACATCGAATGCGGCATGCAAGTTGGTGCTCATGCCCCAGTCAGTAGAGACCATTTGGTCAATCTTTTCGTTGATAGCACCCTTAAGGCGAACCAACTGTGGCTTGTCACTAAAGGTCAACATGCAATCTTTGAAGGCGCCACGGTTCTTGTCAGCAAAGTACAGGCCCAAAGACACTGCAATTTCCAGGCAAGTAGTGGTGCCTTTTTGACCGGCTGCACAAGTCATTGAACCCGACACATCAACCAAAGGCAACACGCTGGCATCGCCAACATAGTTGGGTAATGCATTCCACTGCGCTTCGATCACATCCAATTCGGTCTTGGACCACTTGGTTGAACCATAGCCGCCAATACGACCTTTGAGAACATCGTGTGGGAAGATTGCATTGGCATTGATCTTCACACCTGCTTCGCCTTTTACCAGCTTGGCAATGTATTCTGCGTAGGTAGTACCATGACGACCGAAAGCCTTCTTGTAGCGTGAGTGAGCCACACTTGGAACATGGCTGTAGTTGATTGAGTCCCATGAGCCTGAGCACATTTGAGTTTCAACCACAGTGGTCATGTTAACCAAACTCTTGCGGTACTGCTTTGGAGTCATGCCGAAAAACTTACGAATTTCAACCGCAGTGTCGCCTTTGCGAGGTGTCCATTTGGCTGCTAGGCCGTTTCTGGCTCGCAGTGCGTCACCCAGCATGGTGAATGCCTGTGATTTAAGAGGTTGAGTCTTAAACACAAACAGGTCATCCCATCGACCAAGTTCAGGGACTTTGACCAAGAGACGGGCTGCGTCGGCTGGGTTGGTGTTTTCCAAGTGAGTCAACACTTGACGAAAGATTTCTCGTTCACCCGAACCACCACGAACATCGCGGGCCCATTGAACAATACGCAATGCGAGATCGGCATTTTCCACATAGGCTGCGGTGAATTGGGGGATGATGTTCTTACCACGGCTTGCACCGATGGCGTAGAACAAGTCAACACAGGCGTTGGCTGTGCTTTTGCGAGCCTTCATACCGTTTAGGGTACGGGCTTCTTGATTACCGATTGCTTCTGCGAATTGCATATTATTCCTTTCTTTGATTAATGCAACAGGTTAGTTGTCTACTTTTTGTTTTTATCGAGGAGACTAATCGAAACTCCTCTATCTAACCTCATATACGCCGCTGCCCTTCACAGCCTTTCGGCTCCAGTCATTGGCATAAGATTAGCAGATCATAGTATTATGAAGTTGCTGAACCTAACCTAAATTTTGTTTATAATTTTTAAATATTCATCATAATAACATTTATCTAACTTAATGTCAAGTACATCTAGACTAGATTTTAAATATTCCCAATCAATCCATACTTTTTCGATGTCAATATGTATATGATATTTTTTACTTTTTAATTGATCTTGTATTAAACGCTCTAGCCCGGAGTTACTAGGCATTGTTGTTAATGTTAAACGATTTTTAACTATGCTATCATTGATTATTCTTTTATAATCAGTTGAATATAGATGAATTTTTATTTGATCTTTTTCTACTAGACTCTTTACCGGACTCGCTGATATTTGTGACCAGTAATTATAATGAGTGGGTATAACAGTATTGGCTCCCGACTCTACCAACGAAACATATGTCGAATTCAACTGCGGTAAATTCAAACTAATATCATAATTACGAAACGGTATCGGGTCTTCTGCCCATTTAGCACCATAGAATTTAACTATTCTATTTTCATTAAAATGTATTTTCCAGTCAGTGTTGCCGTCGGCTGGAAATATATTTTCTGCATGTTCTAGTAGATTGCTAAATCCGTCGCCGCCTGTACCAGGTAGATAAAAAATCCAAAATTGCATATTATTAACAGGATGATCGTGCCAATTTTTTTTTATTTTCTGGTCTGGCCAATTACGGCACCCAGACCCTATCAACATTCATGTTGCCTATCTAGTAATTGTGTCTGCTACTAGAAACATAGTATGTCTTTCCATGCTGTCATACATTCCTTCTGCGTCTAGTTGCCTAGAAGTATTGCTACTGTCTCACGACCGCTTTCTATGTAATTTAGTTAGATTTTAAATTGCTGTAGTCATCCTATGCAGTTATTATAACTGCAATACCGATATATGTCTAGTTAAATCTACTTTTTCTTTACCAAAATATCTTGGTCCGGCGTGACAGAATCGAACTGCCGTTTAGGAGGTAGAAGCTCCCTGTATTTTCCACTATACGAACGCCAGTATTTCTGGACTCGCTACCCTGACTTGAACAGGGATCTTGACCTTAGGAGTGTCTTATTCTATCCAGTTGAACTATAACGAGTTGATCATACATGCCAAATTTCTGCAAAACCTTCCGCTAGTGTGGGCATTTCAAATCGGTTGATCATATCTTTTACTATTTCTTCTGGAATTATTTTTCCCGGGCGACTTGCCAAACGACGAGACAATTCTTCAGGGTCGGGAGTTTTAAACACCACAGCAATGTGCTGGTAGTCCGGCAACATGCGAAACTTTTTTCGACGGCTGGCCGCGGTGGTACTGGTTTGATCCCAGATCACAGTATGGCCGTGCTGTTGTGCAAACGCAACCTGTTGAATCATTAGATCAATGGCTGTGGGCATGTAATCTTCAAATACTTCACTGTAGGTCCGGCCTTGTTGGTTGGCATAGATTTCAACCCACTTGTCTGTGCTGACATACGCACAAGTCATTGTCCAATCTTGGTTAGAAACCCAAGTACTTTTTCCGCTACCTGGGACTCCGATCAATTGATAACACTTTGGCATTATACTTTCCTATTCAAAATAAAGCCCTTGGAATAGATTAAGAATGCCTTACCGCTTCTAATCATTTGTTTGAAATAATATTCACGATAAGACATTCTTTTCCTTACATCGTTGGGCCGTTGCCACTCTTAAAGCCTATACTGCCGCCTTCGGCTTCGATGCGTTTGATAACATCTTCGAACAATATAGGAGCAAAGTCCGGAGTTTGTTCCACGCAAACGCAATGATAACGAACATCAGGTTCAACACCGTATAAAACTTCTCCGGTCTTGGCGTCAACACCACGAGCCCGACGCACACGGTTAGCGTGTAAGTGTCCGTGTATATTACAACCAAACCTGCCAAGGCTTGCTTCATGAACAGGAATATGACTTAAAATAAGTCCATTCATCACATGATACGCTCGTAATTCACGAAAGTAAGTCCTATATTCGTCATCACGGAAGATGTCATGGTTGCCACGGATTAAAACTTTGTCGCCGTTTAAGCGAGCCAATGTCTTTAATGCTTTGCGGTTTATAACCACATCACCCAAGTGATAGACCTTGTCCGTGGGACGGACTCGTTCGTTCCAAGCCTTGACCATGGCTTCGTCCATTTCTTCGGCACTGTCCCACGGGCGTAATTTGGTGACACCATCGTCACGGGTAAAGCGGCAAACACCCATGTGTCCAAAGTGCGTGTCGCTTACTAAGAATACACTTGGCATATCTGCCTCCTTTCGTTGTTTAATATGCTATTATAGCATTAATTGGTAAATTAGTCAACCGATCTAAATATACGCCAATCGTCAATGTTTGGCTTTTCGTCGGCATCATAGGTCCAACCCAACGCCCGCATCATTCGGTGTTTGACCAGCAAGTTAGGACTGCGGAATCGACCTGTGTCTTCAAACCCCATCATCACCCCGACTTCGCATACTGCACCGCTACGACAGATGCCTGCATAGCAATGAACAACTACATTCATGCGGTTTTCTAATGCGTGTTGCAATAGTCGAACCAACTCATTGGCCTGATCTTGACTGCACCGCATGGCTTCATCAATAGCGTGGTCCTTTTCTTCGATGTCCAAAAATTCAAAGTTGTGAATCTCTTTGAACTTGTGAGCAGGTGTCGGTCTCCAACTTGCTGGATCAACAATGCTGATCAGCATACTATTCTCTCCGGCCTCATGATGAAACCTAGTAGGTATATCAGCGGCTGCTACATTTTCAATCCATGGCATAAAGACTCCTGGGTGGTGCTCCTACCAAGAATCGAACTTGGTTTTATACATTACCAATGTATTGTACTGCCATTGTACTATAAGAGCAAGTGTGCGCGATTGGTGCGCCCCGAGAGATTCGAACTCCCGACCCCCGGCTTCGTAAACCAGTGCTCTAATCCGGCTGAGCTAGGGACGCTTTTAATTTTTTCATAACCCGATAATGCGCTCCACTATCATTTAATCCCAATGATAGTAATGCTTTACGAATACTTCCGTTATGTACTAACAGTGCATCTATTTTTTCTTTATTAGAATATTCAGGCTTTGTCTTTAAACTTTTAAAGACGGTTTTTTCTTTTTTTGGCCTGCAACTATTGCACCAGTATTGTAAAGGAGTATTTGTAGTAGTTCCGCACACATTACATTTGTTTATTTTTTTAGGAGTTCTACCTTTGTTCCAGCCATGTGGTTCTGTTCCGGGCAAATATTTTCCTGCTTCTAAATTATCTAAATTATGATACCATAATTTTCCATAACTTCCGTTCTTAGCCCCTATTCGTTGTTTGGCTTCTATTTGTAATCTTTTCCGTAACCAGCCATATAGTTTGTTGCTTCTACGATTAGTATTACTTGCAGAGGTCATCATATTTGCAGCATACACTAGAACAGGAAGGTTATATATTTTAACCAATAATTGATGTGCTACATAATGTTCTTCAGGAGTTAACCTTACAATATTATCTTTGCTATCGTCGCCTCCCATACATTTTGGAAGTATATGATGTTTTTCTGTATAATCAGTTAATATCCTGATTTTACTTCTTTCAATTAGTGCGTCATAATGTTTTTTGTAATTCATACTTTATTTATCATTTGCGAATAAAAGTATGTAGATTCGTAGCCTAGTGTATTATCCATTATACTACGGGCGCAAAATAAACAGGATGCTGTTTTGCTTTTTTTACAGAAAAGTTTTTTTTATTTGCTGTAAGCATCCTAAAATTGGTGCAACCTCTTGGACTTGAACCAAGCACACCCGCCTCTTCAGGGCGGTGCTCTACCAGATGAGCTAAGGTTGCAAAATATAAACTACTCAGGGGTGACCTACGGGAGTTGAACCCGTACTAACAGAATCACAATCTGGGGTGCTGCCGCTACACTAAGGTCACACCTCAGTAGTCTAATATGTTTGGTCTCCGATGCAAGAATCGAACTTGCGCTCCTTGGTCCCAAACCAAGAGTGATACCATTTCACCAATCCGAGTTGAATAGAATTTGTTAAAGTAGCAGCACCACATTATTGCTGCCATTCACCCGAATTAACAAGCTCGAGCGGGATTC
>Ga0114978_10003087_pt1 | contig 13673 bp, 16 predicted proteins | sample S_140212_EF_Meta_FD_87027 | JGI IMG/M metagenome (GOLD analysis project Ga0114978, IMG submission 87027) | Freshwater microbial communities from Lake Simoncouche, Canada to study carbon cycling - S_140212_EF_MetaG | ecosystem: Environmental > Aquatic > Freshwater > Lake | place: Lake...
AAATGGCGTATTAAAATCTTTGGATTTATTGATTTTTCTGTCATATTCATCACAATCAATATGCAATACTTTATCTTTTTGATACGGTTTAAACCAAAATTCAATGAAACTTGTTTCGTCAAATGGTATATTTAATCGTTTAAAATGAAACACGGCGGTATCATAAATTACCTTTTCGATAATGCTATCTATTTTATCAGTATTTAATAAATACGTGTTTGTTAAATTAAGATTGCACGCATTTACGCAAATTTCATTAAGGCGCAGTTCGTCGGTTTCGTCTAAATTATAACTGATTTGCCAACTATTTAACATTATGTATAATGTATTAATAATCTTTATATTTATTTATAATAAAATCTATACTCTTTTCCTTATATCGAACTTTGTGCATTTGCGCAGTATAAACTGGCGACCCTATAATATCACTTGGAAACGTATCCCTCGATTCTTGATCCGCAATGTTAGTTTTTAATGCATATGCTATTAGTTTTTCACATTTATCATAATATTTACTATATTCATTAAACGGATAAAACGGGTCATACATAATTGGCAATAATTCATCAACTGGCAATAAATAATTTAAACAGTTTGATGCAATCATTTTTTTTGCCCCATTGTATGTTATAATATATGATGATGCATTATAACAATATTTAGGAATAACCACATTTGGTGCGATTTCAGTTTCTTTGCCCAACTTGTATTTTGCATTTAATGGTATACGATTTAAATAAAAAAGGTCGTATTGCATACCCGAATCTAATATACGTTTCAATTCGGCATCGAAATTGAGGTAGAATGTAGCATCGTCTTCTAAAATCAACGTTTTTTGTATATTATTATCTATGATATATTTCCATACAAAATAATGCGATAAAGTGCAACCTATGCATCCAGTTGTTATTGGCAATAACTCGCACGGATCAATAAAGTCTGGAATGATTTTAAAACTGTATTTATTTAAATCGTTTCCGATTGCGTTAAAGAAATGATAATTAGCAATCATTGTTTTTTTTATTTTGCGTTGCATCGCGTGTTTCCTATTTGTGTTTTTCGCTAAATTAATAATAATTGTCATCATTAATTTATAATATATTTTATGTACGAAAAAAATACACGCGAGCAAAACTGGGCGCGTCGGCGAATCCTTTAGTTAAAATTGATCCAGTTTCTGGCGGAGTAAAACTTACAGGTGTGTGTTGCGATTGACTATATTGTACTGAAAATTGAGACGTGCCATCCGTGCCCTTCGTGCCATCCGTACCCGCCGTACCAGCCGTACCATCCGTACCAGCATTGCCAGCGTTACCAGCATTGCCTGCGATTCCATTACCGCTATTGGCTTGCCAACCATTCCACGCGTTGTAGTTACACCCCCCGCCGTTTGAAGATCCATTGTTTCCTGCATTGCCTGCATTTCCTTCACCACCCTTGTTTCCTGCATTGCCCATGCCTCCTGCATTTCCGTTATTACACATCGCCATTAGTGTTGTAGAATGTAAGCCATCATTCATCAGTATAGCGACTTTGTTGGCGGTAATATCTGCGGCGATGGTGGTAGTGCCTGTATTAAATATATAAACCGAATTTGAATTCACATATCCGCCTATTCCGCCTGCTCCGCCTGCTCCGCCTTCTCCACCTGCTCCACCTGCTCCACCTGCTCCGCCTTCTCCACCTATTCCGCCTGGACATTGCCCGCCAACTGACGTTTGGAATGTTGGGCCGCCTTGGCATTGTATGGATTGGTTTGGGTCGCAGAAATTACCGTTAGCGCCGGGTTGTCCTTTGTCTCCTGTTTGTCCTTTGTCTCCTGTTTGTCCTTTGTATCCTGTTTGTCCTTTGGTGCTATACGCAAATAGTTTTACAGCATTGCACCACGTTGGAATCGCGATATTTCCTGTTACGTTTGCATTTGCATAATTCGCCTTAATGCGTTTAGTTGTAAACGGGGCGCCGCCGTCCATATATGCAGTTGCAAACCCGACATCAACTAAATCGTATGTATTATTGGTAGTAGCAAAAGCTGGAAAATTACCATACGAAGTAATTGTGGTTGTTCCAGTCGCTATCATATCATTAATATCTTGGCCTTTATAATAATATTTAGAAGCCATTTATATTATTATAAATTATATAAATAGTTATTTATATGATTTAAATGGTAGATTTTATTCGACAATATCCAAATTCAATACCTAATTTATTGTGTGAAGATATAATACAACTATTCGAAACTGAAAAAGATAAATATAAAGGTATAACTATAAATGGCGTTAATATTGAAATAAAAGATACAACTGATTTTATTATTCCTAAAAATAATATTACGTGGAGTAATATAGAAATGCTGTTATATAATGAATTATATGATGCATTAAAATTATTTAAAACTGATATAAGCAAACCCGACTATAATATGAACAATTATAATAAAACATTTTCATTTTTTGGAAATAATGAGTTATTTGCTCACACGTTTATGGTGCAAAAATATATAAAGGGCGTAGGTAAATATATTTATCATGACGATTTTACTAAAACGTCAAAATCAATGCGAGTTATTACATTTTTGTGGTATTTAAATGACGTCGAAGAAGGCGGCGAAACTGTATTTTGGGACAATTATAAAATTAAACCAGAAGCTGGTAAATTATTATTATTTCCAGCAACGTGGACATATCCTCATACTGGCAAAATGCCAGTATCTGATAATAAATATATAATTACAGGATGGTTGGAATATAATATCTAGTATTATATGGAATACATTAAACCAGTACCTAATATTATTACTATATATACAAAAAGTAATTGTCCAAATTGTAATGAAATAAAAGAATTAACATTAAAACATAACATTAATGTAATTTATGTAGATACGGATGATTATATTAAAGACCAATCCGAGCGAGATAATTTTAAAATATTTTTAGAAGAGTTGGGGTTTGAGGTTATTGCATTTCCTTTTATATATGATAATGGTCCAGTATCATTTCGTATATTTTGTGATAAACTAAACGCGTTTACTGATTTATAATTATTTAGATGATTAATTATGAATGAATTTATAATTATAGCTGTAGCAACAGAAGACTCGGCTGAATTAAAACGGTTTAAAATGTCGTGTGAGCTATCCAATGTTCCATATAAAATATTAGGAATGAATACAACGTGGAATGGAGGTGACATGGCAAATGGTACGGGCGGAGGACAGAAAGTAAATTTATTGCGTAATGAATTAAAAACGTGGACGACTCGCAAATTACGTTCAACCCTTATTTTAGTTTCAGACAGTTATGATGTTATTGTATTAGCTTCAGTACCTGAAATTATAGAAAAATATAATATGACCGAATGTAAAATTTTATTTTCAACTGAAAAATTCTGCTGGCCAGATTCAAATTTAAAACAATACTACTCCAATTCACGATATTTAAACTCGGGTGGATTTATGGGAAATGCAAGTAATATATATAATATGATTCATATACCAATTAATGATAGGGACGATGACCAATTATATTATACCAAATTGTTTTTGTTTAATAATAATAATACAATTCAATTGGACTATAATTGTGAAATTTTTCAAACGCTTAATGGCGAAAACATAACGATCGAAAAAACCCGAGTAAAAAATAAAGAGCACAATACGCGGCCGTGCATAATACACGGGAATGGACCGCCTAATATTAAAGCAGATTTAACCCAAATATGCAAACACATATTTAGATTGCGTATGTAAAATCAAATGTTTGCATTATACAAGAGGCAATTTTTTATGTTATTTGTTCGCAAGACCAAGTATTAATGGTATATCGAAATGTGCCATTTTCAACAGTGGACACTTCGTGAGGATGTGTCCAATATGGTGGAAATATAACAACAGACCCTTTTTTCATTTTAAATGAAATATCGTGAAGAGGAAAGTTAAATATTCCGCCATCATAGTCGTCATTTAATGAAATTATAATAGATGCATTTCGCACCATTTTATATTTATCGATAATATTCCCGTTAATAAAATTAACGTCAGATGTTTGAATTGCGGCTAACCCGTCTGAATGCGTTTGGGTACATCCGTATATTTTTCTTAAATTATATCCAGTATTATAATTTAATAAAACGCGATGATTTACTTGTTTCATAATATCAGCAACCATTTTCATTTTTTCATTTATATTATTTACGTGAGTTTGCAGTTCATCGTGTGTAATTCCGTTTAAACGGTTGGTATACATGTTTGTTTTATCTAAAAACGAATAATATAATGAATCATCTTCTTTCAGTAATTGTGTAGTATATGCAATAAAACATTCAACATTTTGAATACGTGAATGTAAGTCTTTAAATAAAGGCAACGTTTCAATCAGTTTAATTATATCCCGACAAAATGTATTATCAAATACGTTTTCAATAACATAAATATTTGATTTTTCATACGCAACCACATTATACCCATTAACCGATTCCATATTTATTTTATAAATTCATACCTTTATATCTTTTTCTATCAATTTCCACGCAATGCATATTCTCATATCGGCTGAATATCGAGAAAATGCACATCCTTTATGTATATAGTTTGAAGGAAATAAAATACCACGGTTGTGTATCGGTTCTATAGATATAATATATTGTTGATTTGGTATTTTAATGTGAATATGTCCATCAACTATTTTCGCATCATTCTCATTAATTTTAGTTGCATAAAGACAAAACGTATATGCATTATTGCGTTCATCATCACGATGATATGACCCATTTTGTCCAAATGTTTGACCATTTGCATAAACGCGTTCCAATTCAAAGTTCTTTGCAAATTTGCTTTCAATTATTTTTTTTAAATATTCCGAAAAAAATACATTGTCCATTAAATTTATAATCCAAAACGGCGTAATTATTTTTTCATTGTTAGAAACATGGCCATACTCCCATTTTAGTTTGGACAAAATATCTAATATAATGTGAAAATCGTCGTTTCCGAAAAAATCATCATAAATTATTATATTTTCCATTATACATATATTATCATATGTTTATATTAAGAAAATTGAATGAAATTTAAAGATTAAATTTATGGTAAAATGCTACAACAAGGAATCAAAATTGCCCGAAAGGGCACCCATCTGGATATCAAAATATGGATTGCACTCATCGGCGACCAAAAACGAGAAATCTGCAAAGACCTGATGAAATCAAGCCTCGACCAATGGTGGGACGAATTATACTACGAATATCTATTAAATTATCTCATACAATTCAGTGAAAATATCGATACGAATTTGCAGTATGACCGCGTGACGCAAGAGTGGGCATTGCCAGCAACCAAGCGTATTATACGGGCTCGCGTTCGAATGGCGATTTCATTAGGCACTGAACACAATATAAATCAAAAGAATCTAAATCTTTGAATCTAACCTAATAATGTCCTTTATCGAAAAATATAAACCGCAGCATATTAAAGATTTTTGTATGGACCCCAAACTCCTGTTATTTCTCAATACTATTTTAACCATCGACGACGCAAATTTGTTGTTTATTGGAGAACAAAACACGGGCAAAACCGCAATGTTAAATGCAATGTTGCGTGATTATTACGAATTAACGGACGATTCGTTCTCGGAAAAAAACATATTATGCGTGAATAATTTGAAAGAACAAGGCATCAACTATTTCCGCAATGAAATGAAGATTTTTTGCCAATCGCGTAGCACAATTCGCGGCAAAAAGAAAACAATTATAATAGACGACATCGATATGATAAATGACCAATGCCAACAAGTCTTTCGCAATTACATTGATAAATATAAACACAACGTGAATTTCATCGCCGTATGTTCAAACGTGCAAAAAGTAATTGAAAGCATTCAATCACGCCTACATATTGTAAATATATATCCACCAACTACGCCGCAAATCAACGAAATTGTAGACCATATTATACGCACCGAATGCATTGTAATTGACGAACCCGCAAAAGCATATTTGTTATCCATTTCGAATAATTCAATACGCACATTAATTAACCATTTAGAAAAAATTCATATTTTAGGAGAAATCGTCGATGTGGAATTATGTAAGAAAGTGTGTTCCATAATATCATTCCATCATTTTGAAGTATATTTCCAACAATTGAAAAACAAAGAATTATATAACGCAATACAAACTCTTAATAATATATTTTTATATGGGTATTCGGTAATTGATATTTTGGATTATATATTCACGTTTACTAAAATGACGGGGGTATTTTCAGAGGATGAAAAGTATAAAATCATCCCCTTTTTATGTAAATACATCTATTATTTCCATAATATACACGAAGATTCCATCGAATTAGCGTTATTTACCAAAGAACTGTATAAAATATTATAATAATATATGTTGACGCAAATTTTCTGTAAACCCATTGCCGTCGAAATACTTTTTAAGTTATTATCTGAAATTTGCACAAAAACGGATAAATACTATTTCATCGATATGAATGTATATCGCAAATTAATGTTTCATAACTTATATCAACCCTTTTGTGATGCAATACTCGAATATTATCACGTATCAAAGCGGTTTTATGTAACGCGGAAATTAACATATAATTCGTTCACTAATTTAGTGCGACAATTATGCAAAACGAATAATATAATGTATACGTCGGAAATCAAATACAACGAATCGAAATATAATATTAATTATTTTATTTATTTCTAATAATATCATATGTTTGAAATCAAATATGCATATCGTTATTTATTTACGATGGCGATTATTGGATTCGCCAGTTATTTCGGAAATCGTATAAAGCAATCTTTCAATTCCACCAACGAAGAATATGAAATGATTCGTATGTATTTGTTGAACGAATCGCCGCTCTATGGTTATAATAAACCGAAATTATGGATTCACACCAAATACGAAATTAATGCGCGCAAATGGAAGTCGTTTTATTCGCGGAATTCCACCGATTTGAATCAGCCATATATTCATTTGACGATTAAAACTATAATCGACCATTGCGGCGAAGATTTCAATATATGTTTAATAGATGATGACACGTTTAGTAAAATACTGCCGAATTGGGACGTGAAATTGTCGACATTGTCCGACCCCATTAAATCGCATATGCGTGAATTAGGGATGGCCGAATTATTATATGTATATGGCGGCATTATTGTACCGAATTCTTTTGTATGTTTAAAGAATTTGATTCCGATGTATAGTGAAGGTCAACCCTTTGTATGTGAAAATGTGAATACAGGGGCAACCTCAAACGAGTTTATGCCAGATGTGCGGTTTATGGGCGCCAAGAAGAAAGACCCCACCATTAAATTATATATGGAATATTTAAGACGACGTAATTCAAATCCGCATTTCACGAGTGAACCTGATTTCTTGAAAGATACCACGCAATGGTGTTTAAATGCGATAAAATCAAATAAAATGATGATGATTAAAGGCGACTTAATCGGCGTCAAAACCAATAAAAACCGTCCGATTTTATTGGAGGATTTGATGGAAGACAATTACTTGGATTTGAATATAGGCGCGTATGGAATATATATACCTGCAGATGAGGTGTTACTGCGACACAAATATCAATGGTTCGCTACAATGTCATCGGAAGAATTACTAAACACGAATATGATTATCATCAAGTATTTGAAATCTACGATTATGGAGACAATGAGCGAATATCGAAAACCACCCGAAAAACGGAGCGTTATAAGTATATAAAATTGAAATGGTTTTATAACATTGAATTAATGGTATAAAATGTCGGAATTAAGAGAAATTATGATTTTAATCGCAGTCGTGTTTATCTGCGTTTGCACGGTTCTGGGATTAATGATAATGCCCGTTTTGTTGATGATTTTGGACGAGGTTATCGAAACCCGTCGATTGCTGGCCAAAGGTAATGTAGAAACGTTGACTCCATTATTCACACGCTTAAAATTGGATGATCATTACGATTGAAACCAATATAAACATAAACATTATAATAGATTAATGCGATATCTTCAAATTTCGAAAAAAACACAAATATATGAAAGTTTCAAAGATAATATTAATGTGTTTTGTCAGTTTTTTATTTCGCCAAAACGAAATGCCGAATTGAAATATTGCTTAAAGAAGAACGTGGAAAACCCACATATAACTAATATATATTTGTTAAATGAAAGAATATACACGCCATCCGAGTTAGGCATCACGTCTGACAAAATCATACAGATTGATATAAAGCAACGATTGAAATATAGTCATGTGTTCAAATATATTAATGATAATCGAATTACGGGATATAACGCGCTCATTAATTTAGACATTTTATTTGACGATTCTTTAAAGAATTTGTATATTAGTGGCATACATTTACATAAAACTGCATTTGCATTGTTACGTTATGAATATAATAACATTGACATATCATTATCTCGTTTATTTGGACCACGTTCGGATTCACAAGATACTTGGATTATACATTCGAATTTTGCAATCAAAGAACCCGCATTCAATTTTCAATTTGGAATGCCAGGGTGCGATAATAAAATGATTTATTTATTAAATGTATTGGGATTTAAAATATCAAATGACCCATTCTTTATAAAAACGTATCATTACCACACTGCGACGGACCGCAACTACACGATAAAAGACCGCATATTAGAACCGTGGGGCGTAGTCATGCCGTCCAATATTCACCCATCAACCAGTATCGGCAATTTGGGCGTGAATGTTAATGAACCAGTTGGGTTCAATGACAACTCTAAATTATATGACTATATATTGAGTAAAGGCAACGCGCCCTTTATAATTCCACGCATTGCTGGCATCGAAAATAATGTTGCATTTATAGGCCAAGTAATGCAAAGCGGAATGAATCCCAATATTGTTTCATATTTGGAAAATATAGTTAAACCGATGAAAACGAATGCTGGTATTCATTTGCCAAATATAAATAGTATAACACAATATTCACAATTATATCTAAAGGCGTTTACGAATTGCGAAATGTTTGCAGCCTGGGAATCATATGGCAATGTATATCCGCATATTCAACAATCACACGATTTTATTACGGCCTCCTTTGTTAAACCTCAAATATGGGCATATGCCTTTGATATTTTTCATTACATTTATAATACCCCGTGGACTCACGCATTGCGAGGTAAACGCATACTTGTTATATCTGCATTTGAAACAAGTATTCAACAAAAAATCCCGATTCGCGAAAAAATATATGGCGTTGATTTATTCCCCGATTGCGAAATAATGACTATAAAGCCACCTCAGACCCAGGGCGTCGAACCGTCCGACGATTTTTTGACTGAACTCAACCGATTTACCGCAAAACTCGATGCAATTAAAGATACGTATGATATTGCGCTCGTATCTTGCGGCGGATATGGCAATTTAATATGTAATCATATATTCGAAAGTGGAAAATCGGCAATTTATGTGGGCGGCGTATTGCAAATGTATTTCGGCATTTTGGGTTCGAGGTGGTTTAAAGAACGACCTGATATATTACGTATGTTTATGAATGAGCATTGGTCGCGGCCGCAAGAATGTGAAAAACCGCAAGGTCATGGCGCAATTGAAGGTTCGTGTTATTGGTAAATTATATATATAAAAAATAATATATAAATAATATTTTATATGAATAAATGAAAGTTCGTTTTTCGGAACAAGCGAATCAATTAATTGTCAAAGAAGTTCACCATTATTATGAATTACAAGAACGACAATGTTTGGATATATTCTTGGACAAATCATATGAAATTGTGGATGAAACCGAACCCGCCGACATTTGTATTGTCGGCATTCAACATACCGATAATTCGTTATTACGAGACAACGAAATTAATATATTATTATGCGTTGAAAATCTGTCAATTGGACGCAAACATTATAAACATTTCAATAAATTTGGTCGCAATAATCCAAAGATTAATCATTATATTTATAATGATGTGTCTGAACCCACCGATGATATTACACCAGCCGTATTATGCCGTATGCGATATTTTAATACGCTTACCGCAATCCATACCATTCCATTTAACGAAAAACGGTTTTGTTTATTTATAAGCCGCAATGGATTAAATACGAATAAACGCGATTGCATCCAACGTCTATCTCAATATGGCGAAATCGATTCACTTGATAAATATAATATATCACACCTCACGTGTTATAATAACCCTGAATTATTACGCATATTTAATCTTTATAAATTCATCATTTGTTTTGAAAATTCAAAGACGGATGGATATATAACCGAAAAAATATTCAATGTATTTTTGGCTAAATCTATTCCAATTTATGACGGCGCGCCAAATGTGTGTTCATTTATTAATAAACATGCATTTATTCAATATCCAAATATAGATATATCTAAATTAATCAATAACGAAACTAATTATAATTATATTATTGATTTGCCTAAATGCGTGGACATTACTTACGCCGAGTGCCTCTAGGTGTGCGTTTCACTGCGCCGAATTTACCCTTTTCGGCGAAATATCCGTATTTTTGCAATCGTTTCTCCGCCTTTGCAGTTCGGTGTTTTTTGGATGAAACTATACGTCCCCATTTATTCATCATCAGGTCTCGTTTCGTTAAACTGCCAGTTGTTTTATACGCAGTTCCATTCCACACTTGCTGACGTGACCCGAACAATTCTTTATACGATTTGGCTTTTATGTGATATTTTCCATCTGCGTCGCGACACGGTCTTTTCATTATAATATATCATATTATTTTATTGTATAATTCCGCCATTCATCATATCTAAAAAGTATTTATCTTTTGAAATTTGTCGTGGATTGGATGACCTAATATATGTAGCATATCGCATTTTGGCGCTTATTGTTGGGTCATTGCCGCCAGTCACTACTTTCAGATAATTCGCAGATAACCCCGCTTTTTGACATTGACAGAATTTTATCATATTATTCATATTACGCATTTGTTATATAATTATAAAAAATTGAATTTAAATTTTATAATTATATGGATGATAAAAATGGCAGACCTTTCTCAACAATATCAACACAAAACCGACAAGCAACATATCCTCGATACCCCCGATACTTATAGCGGTTCTGTGGAAAAAGTAGATACCGAATTGTGGGTTTGCGCAGATGACCGCATCGCATTTCGCACTATTGAATATATCCCTGGACTATATAAATTATTCGATGAAGGCATTGTAAACTGCCGCGACCACGTTATTCGTATGCTCCAATCTTCCGCTGCCGATAAAAAATTAGTCTCTTATATTGACGTCACGATTGAAGCCGACTGCACGATTTCGATGACAAATGACGGCAATGGCGTCGATATTGCTAAACATCCTGAAACGAAATTGTGGATTCCTGAAATGATTTTCGGTCATTTGCGAACTTCCACCAATTACGCTAAAGATGAAACGCGCATCGTCGGCGGCAAAAACGGCTTCGGATTCAAACTCGTATTAATTTGGTCAACCTTTGGCCGCATCGAAACCGTCGACCACACTCGAAGTCTCAAATACGTCCAAGAATTCAGCGACAATTTAAACGTCATATCCGCCCCTGTTATTACTAAATGCACGGGAAAGCCATATACCAAAGTCACGTTTAAACCCGACTATCGACGACTCGGCATTGATGGACTTACTCCCGATATAATTTCACTCCTAAAGAAGCGCGTATATGATATTAGTGCCGTCACCGATAGTACCAAAAAAATCAAAATACGTTATAATGGTGAACTGACTCCCGTCAAGAGTTTCCAACAATACGTCGATTTATATGTCGGCACGAAAGACGAGACTAAACGTATTTACGAATGCGGACACGAACGCTGGGAATATGCAGTCGCAATGTCGCCGAATCACGAGTTTATGCAGGTTTCATTCGTGAATGGCATTTGCACATCGAAGGGGGGCAAACACGTCGATTATATTATAAACCAAATCACTCGTGATGTTGCGTCATATATTGAAAAAAAGAAGAAAATCGTGGTGAATGTGAATTCGATTAAAGAGCAACTTATTCTGTTTCTGCGGTGTGACCTTGATAACCCATCATTTGATAGTCAAACCAAGGATTTTATGAATACGCCTGCCACTAAATTCGGGTCTAAATGCGTAGTCAGTGAACAATTTATTGAGAAAATTGCGAAAATGGGGGTGATGGAAACCGCTTGTTCTCTAACAGAGGCCAAAGAAAACCGATTGGCGAAGAAAACGGACGGCGTCAAGACCAAGTCTATTCGCGGCATCCCGAATCTCATTGATGCGAATTTCAGTGGAACTGCGCAATCGGCAGGTTGTACATTGATTTTATGTGAAGGACTCAGTGCGTTATCGGGCATTGTTTCGGGGTTGTCGAGCGTCGATCGCAATACAATTGGTATTTATCCATTGAAAGGGAAACTACTAAATGTGCGTGGCGAACAAACCAAGAAAATCTCGGAAAACAAAGAAATCACGGAAATCAAGAAAATCCTCGGATTGGAAAACGGGAAAGTATATACCGCCGCCGACGTCGCGCGCAACTTGCGATATGGCAAAATAATGATTTTATGCGACCAAGATACCGACGGTTCTCATATAAAAGGATTGTGTATTAACCTATTTCACAGCGAGTGGGCATCGCTCATTCACATTCCTGGATTCATTTCGTTTATGAATACCCCGATTCTGCGTGCTAAACGCAATGCAACGACGCAACTCTTCTATAATGAAGGCGAATATCAAACGTGGAAGACGACGAACTCGGACGTCGGATGGACAATCAAATATTTTAAAGGATTAGGGACATCAACCGCGGTTGAATTTAAAGAATATTTCGCAAATAAGAAAATAGTGGACTTCGTTTATACCGAACAAAGTGACGACAGCATTGATAAAATATTCAATAAAAAACGCCCCGATGACCGCAAGTTGTGGTTGGAGAATTACAATAAAAATTCGTATTTGGATACGAGCCGTTCGTCGGTGAGTTATGAAGACTTCATTGATAATGAACTCATCCATTTCAGTACATATGACTGCGCGCGTTCTATACCTAATGCGATTGATGGCCTCAAAATATCATTGCGTAAAATCCTGTTTGCTGCATTCAAACGCCGATTAACTGCGGAAATCAAAGTCGCACAGTTTTCGGGCTACGTATCGGAACACAGTTCGTATCATCACGGCGAAGCGAGTCTGAATGGCGCGATTGTGAATATGGCGCAAAATTTCGTCGGTTCAAACAATATAAATTTATTGGAGCCAAATGGACAATTTGGCACGAGAATGTCTGCAGGGTCGGACAGTGCATCCGAGAGGTATATATTTACGATGTTGAATCCAATTACGCGATTTATATTTCCAGAAGCAGACGACGCCATCTTGAAATATATAAATGATGACGGCACGATGGTGGAGCCGGAATTCTATGTACCGATTATTCCGTTCGCTCTTATAAATGGCATCGCTGGTATTGGGACGGGGTTCTCGTGTACCATTCCATCATTCCGACCTAAAACCGTTATAGAATATTTAATGTGTAAATTGCGAGGACAGGAGACCGCCGACATTGTATTTATACCGTATTACGAAGGATTCAAAGGAACGGTTCAGCAAGTCGGTGAGCAAAAGTATTCCATCTCGGGAGTATATACCAGAACCG
>Ga0114978_10003088_pt1 | contig 13672 bp, 22 predicted proteins | sample S_140212_EF_Meta_FD_87027 | JGI IMG/M metagenome (GOLD analysis project Ga0114978, IMG submission 87027) | Freshwater microbial communities from Lake Simoncouche, Canada to study carbon cycling - S_140212_EF_MetaG | ecosystem: Environmental > Aquatic > Freshwater > Lake | place: Lake...
GACAGCGTAAGCCACAGGACAGCGTAAGCCACAGGACAGCGTAAGCCATATAATAAAATTGATTCATTCAATATAAGATAGATACTTACAACAATGTCTCAAAAACTGACACTTCCTCCTATTGTATACAAACCAGAATGGAAACCAACTACACAAATATTTGAAAACATTTGTCATTTTGAAAAACATAAATCTGAAAATAAATATGTATGTCATTGCCGAAATAACGACGATACCTTTAAAAACTTGACCGAATATAAACAACATATAAATCATAAATATCACGAAGACTGGGTGAAAGGATACGGCAAGTATGCAAATGAAGAAATTAAAAAACTGACCGAAGAAAATAAACAACTTTTGAAAGAAAATGCGGTATTGTATGGTAAGCTAGAAAAACTTTTGGCGCAATTGGAAAGGGATAAAATAAATAAAAAGATGGAATATTCTGATTGCGAATGATTTATCACTCATCGGAATTAATATTTTTTATTAAAATTGATTAAGGATTATTCATTATAGTATAGTATAAAATGTTCGTTTATACCGATGGAGCCTGTAGTAATAATGGCAAACCATCCGCAATCGCCGGCATTGGGATTTATTTTGGACCGAATGACGCGCGTAATGTATCACGCCTAGTTACAGGAAAGCAAACAAATAATGTAGCCGAATTAACCGCGATTATTGAGGCCTATAATATTGTAAAACCGGACATTTTGGCAGGAAAAGAAATTACTATATTGTCGGATTCACAATATGCTATACGGTGTTGCACTACTTATGGCGCAAAATGCGAAAACAAATGGGATACATTAGATATTCCAAATAAAGAGTTGGTGAGGCACGCGTATCAGCTATTTTGCGACATACCGAATGTTTCCTTTATTCACGTAAAAGCGCATACAGGAAAGGCAGATATCCATTCTGTAGGAAACGCAGAGGCAGACCGATTAGCGACCTTGTGTTTTCCCAAATTTATAATTCCTAATCGCATTTATTTAAATGTATCTTATGAAAAAAAAGATATGGCGAAAAAACTTGACTGTAAATGGGATGTAAATAAAAAGAAATGGTATATTTATGATGATAACAAGAAGAAGGATATTATTATAAGTTTGTTTATTTAGTATCTCTCAATTTCATCCATATATTTCCCAACATATTGTATCCTATTATTTCTAATTTTCCATCTACTACAATTGCTCGACCCTCCCATAGACGACTTTTTATTTTTTCAACACTACACCTCATTGCTGGATGTATCAATATATTACCACGACTTTTACACAAATTTTCACGAACAATTTCATAATTATTATATTTATATTTACAAATTTCAACTTGAACTTGAATGCTTATTTTGGTCCATAGTTCCAATTCAGAAGGAGTCAAAATGAAACTTCTTCCCATTTTTTTAGCAATATTTCCATTTATAGGTCCTTTCAAAAACTTTGCGCCATATGCCAAGAGGGCATTTTTTCGTGTTTCATCGGCACATAATTCACCAATCCGAATAAATTTCTCTCCGTGAAAACATAGTTCGCCACTATCATATTCTCTTGTTCCAACTACAACACGACACTCCCAAAAATTACTCAAACATTTATATTCTTCCTTTTTGAAAAAGAAGTTGATAGTCATTTTTTTATTATGAATCATTCAATTATTAATAATTCAATTTTATAAAATTGAAATCATCCAAACATATAAATTACATTTTAATAAAATGACAAAACGACTTCTTAACTGGATTGATGTGGCACACTTGCATACGGAGCATTTATCGTTGAATACGTCAGCAGTCGAATATTTAAAAGAACACAAGACAGACATTGATTGGCAATTACTATCTTATAATCCCGCGGCAATCGAACTTCTATCGGCAAATTTAAAAATTATAGCATGGTATAAATTATCAGAAAATCCAAATGCGTTTGAATTACTTAAAGCAAATTACGAGAAAATAAATTGGGATAGATTATCTAAAAATCCGGCAGCAATACAATTACTTACAGAGAATCAGGGCAAAATAAATTGGACAAATTTATCAGAAAATCGAGGAGCGAGAGAATTAATAATAGCAAACCTAGATAAAGTATGTTGGCGGAATTTATCAGCAAATCCGTGCATAATTGACGTATTACTTGCGAATCAGGATAAAATATGTTGGTATACGTTTTCAATGAATCCCGATGCCATTGAATTTCTTACTGAAAATCCTGATAAAATAAATATATGTTCATTGTCGACGAATCCTGCGGCGACAAGATTACTTAATCCGTCGCGTATATGTTGGGATTGCGCATCCAAAAATCCCGAACTAATCCATTTGCTCTCGCAAAATCAAGATAAAGTAAATTGGTCTGTATTAACACTGAATACGGCAATATTTGATTATGATTATCAAACATTGGCGAAGGAAAGAACGCGCCAAATAGAAGAGGACTTGCTAAAGGATACATTACATCCTCGTCGAATCAAGTCATTGCTTGATGCGGGATTATCTATTGAAGACATATAAAATTGAAACTATTATTATTTATATATTTTTATTAAAAAATGTATAAACTGGATAACTGGGTCGATGCGTCTAAATTGGACCCCTATTTTCTGTCGGCGAATCCGCGTGCAATACTCTATTTGGAAGAACACCCCGAAATGCTAGACTGGGAAGGGCTGTCTAAAAATCCGGAAGCGGTCCATATATTAGCGCGCAATATGACTAAGGTGTGTTGGTGGCATTTATCTAGTAATTTGAAAGCAATTCATATAATAAATGAAAATCCGGAAAAAATAAATTGGGATGGATTATCAAGGAATTCTGCAGCAATAGATTTGCTCTTGCAAAATCAAGATAAAATAAATTGGTCTATATTAAATGAGAACACCGCTGCATTTGATTTACTTAAAGCAAATCCCAATAAAATTAACTGGACGTGGATGTCGAATAAAATTGCCGCGGCGGATTTACTTACGCATAATATAAATAGTATAGATTGGCTTATGTTGTCGTGTAATCCTGCTGCGATTAATCTTATAGAGAATAACCAAGATAAAGTATGCTGGATGTTAATGTCGTCCAATTCGGCAGCAATTCATTTGTTAAAACAACATTTGGACGAAATATCTTGGGAAATATTAGGTGGCAATGAGGCCATATTTGTATATGATTATGAGCGGATGAAAAAGAATATTGCGCCATTTCACGAAGAATTAATCGCGCGAATGATGCATCCTGTGCGATTGGAGGCGTGGCTAAACGCAGGACTATCTATTGATGATTTTTAGTAATTTTTACGTTTGGATTTACGACCGCGCTTGCGGCGCTTTTTGGAATAATATCCGCCTTTCTGTGCGTTCTGTGCGTTCGGTAATTTCGCTCCAAGTACGGTCGCTCCAGGTACGGACGCTTCAGGTACGGTCGCGGACGCTTCAGGTACGGTCGCGGACGCTTCAGGTACGGTCGCGGACGCTTCAGGTACGGTCGCGGACGCGTCAGTTTTGCCACCCCTCCGTATTCTCCTCCTTCTTGATCCAGAACGTCTAGTAGGCATTATATTATATATATATATTAAAATACATTCGTAAATGCTTAAATAAAATTATCAAATTCTCTAAATATATGTTAATATTATATATGAAAAAACAAATTAATTTAGTTCCTTTATTAACTATAATAATAATATCCCTTATTTTTATTATTATAATGTTATATCAAAAACAAACCGCAAGACCAGTTACTAGATATGAATCCATAAGTCCAAGATTGGAACAAACCCCCTTAAATATTCCAGTAAAAATAGTTCAAGATTCGAGAGATACTATACGGAACCCCTATGCGCCACCCATACGTTATTACGAGGACACCTATAGACAGTTGGGGTATTTATCTAATCACGGTCGCAAAATAATATTATTCGGAAAACCGGCGCACCATAGGCGAGACAAATGGTATTATTATACAATGCTGGATGATATTAAAATGCCAATCGAAATAAATAAACGCAAATGCACTGTTCAACCTGGTTGTGATTCTGTATCAACAAAAGATGTAGTCATGGTCGACGGGCAAGAGTATACAGTCAATTTATATGATACAGATTTATAAAAGCAAATCATAGATAAAGGCGAACCATCGATAAAATTGAACCGTTCATAAGTATAATATGATATTTACAAAATGTATAAACTCGCAGACTGGGTTGATAAAACAAAAATTAATACATTCGTTCTCTCCATGAATCCAAGAGCAGTAAATTATTTTGAGGATAATCCGGAACAAATAGATTGGTCGATGATGTCCGCTAATACGGGCGCATTTGACCTATTATCTTATAATAAAGACCGCATTGATTGGATGTATATGGCGGCAAATCCTACTATGATACAATTAATCTATAATAATATGGACAGAATTAGTTGGAGCGAATTAAGTGAAAATCCGGCGGCGATTGACATGTTATTACTTGCGAAAACGAAAATTTCCTGGTCTAACTTTTCAAGAAATACGCATCCACTTGCGATTGAGTTTTTAAGTAAAAATATAGACCGTATTGATTGGTGGGGATTGGCGGGCAACCATGCTGCAATAAATATAATAAAGGAAAACTTAAGTCGTATTAATTTTGATGCTCTGTCCGAAAATCCGGCTGCAATAGATTTACTTAAAAAATTTCCAAATAAAATAAATTGGGATATTCTCTCTGCGAATCCTTCCGCAATGGAAATGTTAAAGGCAAATCCAAGAAAAATAAATTGGAGTTGGTTATGCCGAAATCCTTCAGCAATCGAAATGTTGAAGGCGAACCGAGAAAAAATAGATTGGAATATGCTATCGTGTAATCCGAATATATTTGTATATGATTATGCCAAAATAGCAAAACGGATCATGCTGTTTAATGAGGAATTAATAGCGAAGGCACTACATCCAAGACGTATTGCGCGATTGCTTGAACAAGGCGTGGACATTGACGATTTATAAAGGAACGAATATATAAAGCGATGGATTTATAAAGGAGCGGATTTATAAAGTGCATATAATATTTTTGATTTATAAAATTGATTTAATAATTAATATATATATAATTGTAAAATGTCTAAACTAGACTGGATTTCATTTGTTAGTGTTCAGCGTATTTTATTGAGCAATAAAGGTGTAATATTTGGCGGCGCAGTTCGCGATACAATCTTTCATAAATTTCAGGCAATCGAGTTCTACGCTGAACGCGATGCGTATTTGAAACAACACCCAAATGAATACTTTGATTATAACGATAAAAAAATATCACTTAACACACTTGGGCGGTTTACGATACCGGCAGATATAGACGTATTTGTGTATGAGGAGAATTATACTAATATTATAACTAAATTACAAGAAAGATACGCTGTAAAAATTAGAATGGTTAAGGATTTACAATATATGATTCCCGATATAGAACCCAATATATATAAATTATATAAGTTAGAAATATATTATATATTTACGTGTAAACCGAAACCACATATTGTAAAGATTGATATGATTGTGTGCCCGAATGATAAAACGAGCATGCTTCCATTGGCAACAGATTTTAACGTGAATGGGCTATTTCAAACAGAAGAAAATATTTATGTATCGCCTATGTTTGATAAACATAATCGCGATAGAACAATGATATTATATAATATTATGGATGATATTAAAAATAAAACCGCGCGAGGCACTTCATGTAATGTACCAGAGAGGCGTATTTATAAAATGATGACGAAGGGATGGAACATTAAGTTCAAATTCCTTATTTATAGATTTCATAATAGTTCTACTATTGATGATGGAGAGACTTGCTCTATATGCACTGTAAATAAAAATGAGTTTTCCGATTGTGTAAATTTTAAGAATTGTGAGTGTAAATCTATTATATGTATGCAGTGTATGGTAGAAAGTTATAAAAAGATTAGCTCGTGTCCCACGTGTAGGACGGAAATTGATACGGTCATTATGCCTAATCGGATAAATGAATTAAACCTGTATAAGGATTATTGCAGTAAATAATTAATGGACTGCGCTATATGCTATGAAGCATTTATTATAAATAAAACAAGAGAAGAGTTTAACAAAATATGCAAGGACGCATTTGTGAAAAATGATTTTAAAGAATTTGTGAGATTAGAAAGTTTATATATTACGCCTCAACATAATACTACTCATATGTGTTCTACGCCAAATTGCGAGTGTATACTATGCCATACTTGTTTTATTAAAATAAAAGAAGCAGATGAAAATGATATTTTTATTTGTCCTTATTGTAGATTATGATTTAAAATTGAAATATAATATATAGAATAATTTTTATTAAAATGTATCTTGGCGAGAGACCCTTAAAACTTATACGGGAATATTCTAAACCTATAACGCATCCAAACTGGCGTTTAAGCGTGCCTCATATCAATAAGTTAGAATTTTATGAATGTTATAGGTGGGTTTCTGGCGTACACGTGCGTATTCGACATCCTATTATTTATAATAATTATGCCCCATTACAGGGTTATTGGAATAAATATAATAATATAGTATGGCATATACAAATATGTCGGACTTGTAATGAAGAACTTGTATATAAATCAATTAACGAATATATTAATTATAATGGATATTGTAATGAATGTCACGATTATATTTGTTACCGATAAAATTGAATGATATAAAAAGATATATATATTATTTACAAAATGATTACTATTCCGCAAATCTCAATTACGTCGTTTCCTGGGCGAGAGTATATTATTAAGGATTCTATTAATGCCTATTTTGGGATAGATTGTGTAAATAGTATTGAAATCTCAATGATAAATGACCGAGCAAATACTTATTTTGTTATATTTAAAGAAATAGATAATAAATACGACGAACTTATTCGTAAATTTGTGGGCGAGTTGAGCGATTGTGTTATTATACCGCATAGTAAATACACATTTGTGGCGAATGCATTGTTCTATAATGTATAATGAAATTCAATATAAAGAATATATATATGTATATATGTAAAATACAGACACTGGTTCCGGAGCGGTCAAACGGGGCAGCCTTAAGAGCTGCTGATTAATTTCTTCGTGGGTTCGAATCCCACCCAGTGTACATACCCGGTTAGCTCAGTCGGTAGAGCGCTTGACTTTTAATCAAGTGGTCGGGGGTTCGAGTCCCCCATCGGGTGTATGTTCTTGTAGCTCAGTGGTCAGAGCGATGGTCTTATGAGCCATCGGTCGTCGGTTCGACTCCGACCTAGAACATTTTTAATAATTTTTATTTGAAATATTATTAAAAAACTTATAGTTAAAATAAATTATTATAAGGCGCGGTAAACGTTGAAGAAACAACCCTGTCAAGCACTGTTCCAAATACACCATGTATATTATTATAACCATCCATTGTATTCATATCTAATTTCGATATATTAGATAATATATCACTACCTGCTGTATTGTTAAAATACGGTAAACATACAAAAAATAAAAGAGGAATCTGATATAATATTCCGCGAATAGTTTGTATTATTGCTTCGTGTTTAGTTATTAAATTTGTTCCAGATGTATCTGTATAATATACATTATCTCCTGTTGTAAGTAATTCTAATTCCAATGTATTATACTGGTCTAATAATCCTTTTACGGCTAAATTAGTTAAAAGTATCATTTTGTAATCATCAATATCTTGTTGACGATATTTTTCATTTGTTAATAATGCGTTATTATTATAATTTGTAAATAACCCTATATTTTTAATATAATTTATTATAAGTTGGGTATTATCTATAATTTGTTTTATAGCAATATAAGATGGCGTTTGCTTTACTGTAATTTTATGATTCACTGTCATAATCATTCCTGGAACAGTGGGAAAAATTGTTTTTTGTGGTTGGGTTCTATAAGCATATGTATAATTATCAAACCTATTTATATCCACTATTTGGTTTGTTCCAGTTCCAGAATCAATACTTGCACTTGTAAAATTATGTATCGCATTATCACCATAAATATTAACTGGGTCTACATTGAATGACGAATCAAATATACTATTAAAATCACTCAAATAATTTGTTTTATAAATAGCTATATTATTTATTATCGTTTGTTTAGTCTCATTTAAATTAATCATATTATACGTCGTATTAATTGTAGTGCTAAACCCTTCCTTAACATTTAAATTAACCAATATGACTAATAGTAATATAGCAATAATTATATATATTATTTCCTTTTCCATATAATATATATAATATTATTTACATTGACCAAATGTAGACCCACATTTAAAATTATCGCAAGTAGGCATAGTTGAAGGACATACGTATTTTGTGCTTTTCACAATTGTATGTGATGTAGAATTTGCTAGTTCGCCAATTTCAGTTCCATAATCAGCAATACACTGTATTGGAGTTGGAACAACCGGTTCAGAATATTTATGCCAATTATTACTCATATCCGCTAAACATAATGAGCCTCCCGAAATGTCTTGAGACCATATGTTATTTTTAAAAGAACATTTATAAAGACTCTTAACTATAGAACTAGTTACAGAATTAGTTACAGAAATTACGGTTCCATATAATCTTTTATATAAATCATATACATAAGATGGGGTATTAAGGTCACAATCTATACATTCTTTACCGCACCCATTAGTTCCATCAATAAGATTTTTAATATTTATAGTCGCACACGTTCTACAAGAACTCGGGCATAATCCTTCTTTAAACGACATAAACTTAAATAATACTATAATTAAAATAATTAATAAAAATACATTCATTATATATTTATTTTTATTTATTTTTAACATAAATAAAAGTTATTCCCACAAGAATAACTGTAGATATTACAAGAATAATGAATAATCTCTCTTGTTGATTTGCCATATTCATAGTTTCAGTATTAAATACTTTATAATCATTATTCATACTTGTAGATAAAGTATTAATCCTATTTATTGCCTCATTTTTTTCCGCTTCCTTAAAACTTTCAATATTAACATATTTAAAAATAAGTATAACAATGATAATTAATAACAATACATATAAATTATTCATTATATTATAAAAATATTTTGTGAGATTTGATATTCGATATGTTTAATTAAATTGCGGTTTATTATAATAATCTTTATATGAAACATCATTCAGAATTGTTGTAGTTGTATAAGATGAACCTAATAATCCGGACCCATATTTATCATCGTATTTATCTTTTATTACATCTTTTATTACATCTTTAGTTTCATCATCCTTTTTTTTATCTGTTCTAAACCACGACGCAACGTAAAACATTGTAGGCCAGGTATCATTCGCAAAACCTTCCTTATATGGGAACACCGCTACTAATACAATTAATAAAATTAATGCTAAATATACTTTCAATTGATGCCCCGTTGGTTTCATTATATATTTAGAGGATTATTTTAAAATATTTTAGTATAATATATGGACCCACGCATTTTATACAGTCTTCAAGCCGCAGTTCTTTTCTTTATCATCGCATCCCCTTATCTTTATTCTTTAACGCGCAAATTAGTTAAACTCGATGCGTATGGAAGTTTAGCAATGCATTCGGCAGTATTTGGTGTATTGGTATATCTTCTTATGGTAATACAGCGTTAAACTTTGAAGCGTTAAACTTTGTAGCGTTAAAAATCCATCGAATTAAATTGATGTGTTATTTCGTCTATTTCCATCGGCATAGTTACTCTATTTAATAGATTTATTACGGTTCGATAAAAAATTGGATAAAACTCTATCATGTGTATTAATTGACTTTCATTAAATGTTCTAAATCGGCATTTCCATTCAGGCGAGTTTTCAACCATATCTATAGCATATCTTGGTATTCCCTGCTGTATCATCGCTATTACAAATCTATTCATTGTATCATTTATAATTAAATGTTTAATTATAAATAATTAAAGTGGAATTTTGGGTTTTAATTCATTTATAATACGAACTCCTGCCCAATTAATATGTAGTCCATAATGTGAATACCCTGTTGGGTAACAAATTAAATGCCGCAAATTTCCGTGCGAAATACTAAATTCTGTGCTTCCCCAACGGGTTTCTTCTGCTCGCCACGGTCGATATATTAGACCAACTGGACCATCCATAGTGCGCCCTGTAAAGTCCTCGACTATAACACCTGTTCCATTACGCTCATCATAGGTAATAAAGTCGCCCTTGTGAATAATAAGTTCTCTGTCTGTAAAATATAGGACGATTGATTGCTGGTAGATGTGCCATTTAATAGTGACTTTTTCTGTGTTACACGCCATTTGTGTATGAAATTGTATTCATTATATTCAAATCAATTTTTAAATAATTTGGTTATGCATTATAATCTTCGAACTGTTTAGAGAGGGTCGTTGTATTCCTAATGTGGGGTTAAATACATACCATTTATTATTGGGTTATTATATCATTTGTTTAATAAATTGCCATACTTTACGTTTTTATGTATAGATATTGGAAACCCAAAAATCACCGTATATGACTCTCGATAATGTTTGGTTATAGTGAGATTCCAATTTATAATACATTATAGTTTTCATTCGACGGTATATAATGTATTCTATTAAGCGGTATATAATGTATTAAAAATGATGTTGTTTCTATGTAGTCATCCACATAACATAATATATTTCATTTATATAATGATAAAAATATATGAACCGGATATTACAAATTATACATTGTCTGCTATAAAATCAATTAACAGCGGGTGGATATCAAATTATGGAGAATTTATTGATAAATCTACTGATAAATTGAAACAAGTATTAAATACCAATTATTGTATTTTAATGGCAAATGGAACCTGTGCTACACATTGTCTATTTTTATCAATCAAATTTAAATATCCTAACATTTCAAAAATATACGTATCAAACAATTCATATGTTGCTGCTTGGAATTCGGCATTAATGGTGTATAATATTGAACAACTTGAAGTTATGAAAATGAACTTAGATACTTGGAATATAAACACCGATGAAAACTATATTCAATCATTAGATAAAAATGCGGCAGTATTAATAGTTCATAATGTAGGAAATATAATAAATGTTCCTAGATTAAAGCAATTACGACCCGATTTAATTTTTGTAGAAGATAATTGTGAAGGTTTATTTGGAAAATATAATGAAATATACTCAGGAACTAGCAATGATGTATTATGCTCTTCAGCATCATTTTATGGAAATAAAATCATTACAACTGGAGAAGGAGGCGCTTTTATAACCAGTCATCAAGATATATATGAATATATTAAAAAAGTATTCTCACAAGGAATGTCCACTATTAGATATTTACACGAAATTCACGCATATAATTATAGAATGACAAATATAGAAGCCGCTTTTTTATATGATCAATTAAATGATATCGACAATATTTTATATAATAAAAAAAAAATATTTGAAAATTATGAGACCCTTCTACAACCTTTAATTTCTTCTGGTAAAATTGCATTATTTAAAAAAGAAGAAAATACAGAAAATAGTCATTGGATTTTTTCAATTCGTATTATAGAAAACACAAAAACAATAGAAGAAACATCGGAGTTTTTTAAAATGAATAATATTGATATTCGCCCCTTCTTTTATCCGATTAATAAACACGGGCATTTGACCAGTATTGAAAATAATGATGAAATATCAGAATTATTAAATAAAGAAATAATTATGATCCCAAGTAGTCCAACTATTACATTGGAACAACAACAATATATAGTTAATATTATCGAATCATTTTTAACATAGTAAAATATATTTCATTTTCATCAATAATAATAAAATTAAATTTTAAATATAAATGAATAGCACAAGTATTTATTTTATCAACTGTTAAATGAATTTCATTTAAATTTTTAATTTTTTCGTCATTGAATATGTATTTCATTAATTGTGTCCCATAACCTTTATTTTTATAATCATCTAAAATACAAATACCAAACCAATATGTATTGTCATCAAAATCAATATGAGCATAACCAATTGGTAAATTAAAATCCAATAATATTATTGTAATAAGATGATTTTTAATTACATCACTTTTTCTTTTATCAAAATATCTAAATGTATTTGGAAATACATTATTTGAAATAAAATTGTCTAATATTTCTTTATTATCTTCTTTAATTTCTATAATATTACACATAATATATTACAATTTATATTATGAATATAGTATTATACAATTAAAACAAATTATTTAAAATAATATATCTATTATTTCGTATTTTAAAAATTAATTTATTCATCAAATAAATATTTATATAACTAATTAATGTAAATTTAAATTAATTCATTTTCAAAAATTAAATTATCCCTCCATATAAATTTTTTATTATTTTGATTAAAATTATTCATTTCTGATATATTTTTATTACATTTATATGTTGAATGAGATAAATAACAATTATTAAATTCATAAAAATCTAAAATATAACCTAATTTTAATAATATTTTTTTTCTTTCAATCCAGTCGTATCCAGCTTCTATGCATATTATTTTTGGCAATTCTATTATATCTAAATCATAAAAAGTATTTAAAATAGTACATTCGTGTCCTTCAACATCAAGAATTAAAATATCTATATTGGTTTTAATTACATTTTGAATAAAATTTTTGTATGTAATCCCAGGAACATTTACATCTACAAATGTTGCATTATAATTTAATAATTCTTGTTTATGTAATTCACTATGACATACAGATGAATTACCATCATGAGATGTAATTGTAAAACAAATATTTTCATTAATATTAGTTAATGCATAATTATAGACATTATATTTTAAATCATATAATTTTTTATAATCTTCATAATTTGCTTCAATATAATAACAATTATTTGTATTATTTAATATTTTTGTTTCCAAAACCGTTCCAGTTCCACATTCTAATATATTTAAATTATTAAAATCAATATTATATGTTTTTTGTAAAATTTCACTAATTAGCATATATATATAGATATTATTTTAATTAAATTAACTTGTTAATTATATTCTCATTAATATTAAATAATTTATATAATTCATTTTCACTATATTCTTTATTTTCAATAATAATTTTACTTTTATATTCGGTTATTTCGCAATCATTAAAAATTATAGTTATGTCATAATTAAAATATTCCTTCAAATAAGTTAAATTAAACGCACTTACAATAATGATTTCATCATAAATAAAAGAAAAATATTTGATAATATTCAATAATAAATTATCAGTAATGTCCTTTTCAATTTGAATAACAAACCTATATATTTTATAACTTTTTTGTTCTTTTAATAAAGAACTTGAAATATAATTAATTTTATTTTTTACACGAAAGCGAATATCATTATAATCAATACATTCTTTACATATTTGTAAATATATATCTTGATTTAAATTTCCATCTCTTAAAGAATCCATCATATCCCATATTAATAAATTTACTTTTTTCATTGTTTTGTATAAGTTATCATATTTAATAATAAAATCTTTCAATATTTCATATAATAATTCATATTCATATTTTACATCATTTTTTCTTTTATCCGAAATTTTATCATATTTAATATCTAAAATAGTAAGTTTATCAATAGCCTCACCTAATGAAATTGGTAATTCTATATTCATATATATATATATATGAATTAAAA
>Ga0114978_10003091_pt1 | contig 13666 bp, 13 predicted proteins | sample S_140212_EF_Meta_FD_87027 | JGI IMG/M metagenome (GOLD analysis project Ga0114978, IMG submission 87027) | Freshwater microbial communities from Lake Simoncouche, Canada to study carbon cycling - S_140212_EF_MetaG | ecosystem: Environmental > Aquatic > Freshwater > Lake | place: Lake...
AAAAATGAAAATTCTGATTTTTGTTTAGCCATAAACGTTTTTTGTTATTTTTACATAGGTTATAGACAAAAATGGATAATTTGTTTCTTTTGAAGTGCGAGAGTATACCGTAAACAGATCAGATATATAGATCACAAATTAAAATAATATAAATGGAAAACAAATTCGTATTTGAAAATTTTTCAGACTATCTTAAACACAAGGAAAGATTTGAAGTCAACGAAGCAGATGGATCTAAGGTTTATCTAACACCGAACGATGCATCAGAGATAATCTCGGAATTAGCAAAGTCCCAGAAGAGGATGGCTATAAGAGCACCTAAAGTGTCAGATCTAGTAAAGAAAACATTTGGTGAAGATGTTCTCAAGAGAATGAGAGCAGACTGGTATTGGGCAAATGAAACTGAAGGCATCGTAAATAACCCTCAAGAAGGTGACATCAAAAAGAAAGATGAATTCTTTAAGAAAATAGAGGAATTTTCAAGCAGCCTTGATGATTTAAATCTAGGTTCATCTAAGGAGGGAAACAAGAATTATAGGCCTGCTGTTATAATGGGTCTTTTCCATCAGTTTATGGACGAATCAACGAGGGAGGAATTGAAAAAGAATCTATCCAAGAAAGCTAATGAACTCAAACTGACTAAAGAGAAGATACTCAAACAAATTGAAGAAAAGGCAGGTTCAACAGACACAATGGGTCAACCCCCAGCAGTTCTTGGGTACACATCATCAGAAGAAATAGATGTTCCGACTAATGTTCCGGGGGAAGTAAAAATATTCTCCCTTCTTGATGAAAAGAGTCAAAGAGCTCTATTCATCGATAATTCTTGGGACCTTAACCCAGAGGTTTCTAAAATTCTAACTGACCAGATATATGGTGTTATCGAAAGAAGAAAAAGTGGAGGATTTGTTCAAATTGAAGAGATCGTTATCTCTTCTTCTGCTAGTAGATACAGAAACACTGGAAAAGCAGAACCTCTAAGCTGGGGACAACTATCTTTTAAGAGATCCCAAGTAGTTTACGAAATTATAAAAGAAGCTTTGGCTAAATATGAAATTCCAGAAGGAGATCCTATAAGAGAAGAACTCAACAAAGTTACTAAGATGAGTATTTCGGGGGAAAATGGGGATGGAACTTCTGGACCTAATCCAACTGGGGTTAGAATCGGATACTACCAGACAACAACTAATCAAACTAAGGACAATACAGGGGCAAGTAAGTTTATCGAGAAGGGTCCGGTTGAAAAAGTGTATGCTGCTAAAATAGACGGATTTGGAAACTCTACAGCAGAAGCACCTGAAGAAAAAAATATGCCAACTTTAGCAGCCAAAGAGGAATATGACAAATTCAAATACGTTAACGTTTCTATTAGAGTCAAAGAAGATGGGTCAGGCGGAACTGCACCTTCTGTTAGAGTAGACAGAGTTAGAAAAAATACAATTGCACCGGAGATTATTCTAGAAAGAAAGGGTAAAAAAGGAGAAGGTGGATGGGATTTTAAATTCAAGATGCCTAAAATAAGACTATCATTGGATTTTTTCAAAATCGGAGATATTAATCCTTGTCAAGATATTTGTGGAGGATTCTAAAAAAATATAGCACTTTACAAAAAAAGCTCCTTTATGGAGCTTTTTTTATGTTTTATTTTTTTATAGATTATTCGAAGATAGAAACATTGAGGGTAATGATTTCTAAGTATTTTTTTCCTCCTCTAATAACAGATCTCTGTATTGATCCGCTGTAACTTCCGAATCTTTCGTTTGAAATTACAATTTCTTTACTTTCGAAAGAAAGCTTGCCGTTAGAGCTTTTAGATATTCTTTGGATTCTTTTTATCTCTCCTCTAACAACTTCTAAGTGGTATTTGCTTTCCCTGTAAGCTGCTAATACATCAAGTCTTGGTTTAGAAGAAGACATGTAAGTAGCAATCTCTTGAGAGTTTTGTCTATCGAAAGACTCGAGTCCCATGCTTGGGATCCCGTGTCCTCCTTCAGAGAATTTTCGTTGGAATTCGATAAGGATAACCCCTGGATTTTGAAGAAGAAAATTAGAGATCTTATTAAATCTATCTTTAGCAAAAGAATCCAAATCAGAATCTTTAGAGATAGATTTTCCAATGCTATCTCGGAAAGAAACTAAATCTTTCTCCCATTTTAAATCTATAGCTTTCTGGTAAGTTTGAGCCCCTAATAGTGCTGGAATTAAGAAGATAATTAGAGATAATTTTTTCATGATCTTTATTTTTGTTTGGTTCATATAAATATACGATCATCACTGCAAAGAAAAATAAAAAAATGTGAGATATATAGAAAAACAATAAAAATACAGAATATGGAAAAACAAGTAATCGAAAATTTTGAAGAATGGATATTTGAAGCAGCAGCTCCAAAAAAACCAGCAGCTCCAGTAATTCCAGCAGGATATGTAAAATCTACTCTTCCCGTAGCATCTATTAATACCCTGGTAGGCTCGACCAATGATGAGGTAGAGAAAGCTAAAGGATGGAAGGCTCTTAAGGACACTAATTCTCTTCAGCTGAGTGGCGAGTTTGCAGGTTCCGGGATTATAAGCGACAAAGTTGGCGATTTCAACAAAATAGTTGGAGGGGTAAGGGTCACGAGTCCATCAATATACGGAAGAGAAGAAAAATTCGCTTCTTTCATCGTAGGATTTCCTTATAGTCGGACAGGGGGGATTGAGTCAAGTAATATCATATTGAGCGAAAAATATGTTCTTTTCACACCGTGGCAGAACGGAGAAGCTAATATATTTAAGGGATCAGTAAGCGGTGCTGCATCTCGACAGCCGGCCGATTTTAGACTTATTGCAGTCGATAAGCTACCTCAAATTGGTATGCAATCTCTTATGTGGATATTAGGATTGAATAACTCAACTACAGCTAAAAAGAGGTTTTCAACCTATAGCAAGCTTGATGTTATATCTACACTAAAGGAAGGTCTAACTGATCTTTCAAAGTCATCCAATATTGCAAATGCCAATAAGAGTGGTAAAATTATTTTCGACGGATATAAGGCTTTGGTTTCTAGCCCAGATGCTCACCTGTTGATCTTCAATAATTTTGTAGACGGGAATCCAGATATAAGGAATGTAGACTACCTGAAGAAAAATCTTCCATTAAAGACTGTTTAAAAAAATAAAAATCTAATACAAACAAAAAAGGCCCTTTTAAGGGCCTTTTTTGTGAGATTGTTTATTTTATTTTAGATCTGAGCAGTTATCCAATACGTGTACGATTTCCCCGTCGTATCTAGAGATTTGGATAAATCTTGATCCTCCACTTTGGTTAGAATTAAAGCAGTCGATGCTTTCTCTTTCTACTTTAATTATCCTTCCATCTTCTACGATTTCCGATTTGTTGATAGCATATGCGATGCTGTCGTATGAGTGGCCTTTGATACTCTTTCTGTAGTAGTCTTCCACTTTTACTTGGATCTCACTTTCTTCAGAGTAAGTAGCTCCGGGAAATTCAGAAGGGAGATTATCAAAAATTCTAGAGAAAGATTCCCCGCTGTCACTGAAGATATTTTTTAAAGCCCCTATTGAAGAGCTATGATCCAAATAACCGATTCCGTCATAGACTTTTGGCCTCGGGGCTCCCAAAATAGCTTGGTATAAAGGTCCTTCAAATGCATCTGAAGTGTCTAATTGAAACTGGGCTTGTGCAGAATTTAATCCTGAGATTAATGCTAGTGCTAAAAATAATTTTTTCATGATCTTTATTGTTGTTTGGTTCATATGAATATACGGACTACACCTCTGGAATCTAGAAAAATATTCAACTTTTTTTTGAATTATTCTTCCCCGTACTCCATCTTCTGGATCAAAGCATTCATCTTGTTAACGTCGTAAGGAAAGTAGACTGCTTCATACTTTAGATCTTCTCTCTGGTGATAATAGATCAGGGTTCTTTTATTTCTGCCTGAGGGGATGTCCACAAAAATAGATGTTACGTCGCACAGATTATGAACAAAGTAGTAGTGGTGGATCTTCTTTCTGCTTCTGAATGGAGACTTATAGTACCAAGCCTCCTCTATCTTCTGGGGAAATTCCTGTGTTCCCTTATTAAAGATGATCGAGCTGTCGTCCATATTGACTGCAAAACGAACTTCGGAGTGCTCCCATTTTGTGGGTCTCTTGATCTGCCTCTTCTCTATCGACTTCTCAAATTCTTCTTTACCGGCAAACCCGTGTCGATAAAAACTGTCTGGATAGAGAACGATCTCTTGTGCTTTTAGCTCTGTTCCAAATCCAAGAGCTAGGATTAATAGTAAATACTTCATATGTTCTTTTATATGAAGTATACGGTCTCCTAGAATTCTAATCAGCTAAAAAGAGGTCCTGTCTCGATGTCCGTTAGATTTGGGTTCTTTCCCTTGGACTTTAGATATTCGATGGCAGCCTGACCAGCCCAATCCATTGGGTCTTGTGCTCTGGTCTCGCCATAAACCTGTCCATGTTGAGCCTTATTGCTGGGATCAACTCCTGCAACCTTGTTCATCGCATCTAGCTTTGCCTTAATGGCTTCGATATAATCTGGACTTGGGTTCATCCTTTATTTATCTCTGAAGTTTGGAATTTGGCGCGGGTGCTTTGGTCCCTTGAGATATTCCCTTTAGATGGGCCCAGATAATAGGATTCTTCCCCTGGGAATCTAAGTAATTCTTTTAGATGGTTTTTTGAGAAAAGGTTTCAGAAAGAGAAAATATTATGCTCTTTTCTGATATTTCTTTGATAAAAAGTCAGAAAGATCATCCACATTCTGCTTTCTTCTCTGCTGCTTCGCAGCTGCCGATGCCTTATCTGCGTTAGAACCCGCAACCTGAGCGTCTCCAGAATTTCTAGGATCTCTGATGTTGGTCTCCCCTGCAATCACGTCTCCAGCCTTCTTCTTTCTTGCGTTGCTCTCAGCCTGCTTCATAATTCCTTCCCTCACCTTGTCGATGATTCCCTGTGCGGAGTCTTCAAACTCCCGAGATGCAGCTATCGGCTGGAAGGTTTTTACGATCTTATCCTTTAGAGCTTCTGATTTAGGAATTAGTGCAGTAATTGCAGCATCGAAATCGGTCAGCTTTTTCATGTACCCAACAGTTGCCTTGTCTCCAACATTTGGAATGTCTGTCTGGATGATTGCTCTAATCTTGTCAACATTTGGAATCACTGATGAATTCAAGAAAGAATCTATCTCTGCTTCCGATTCTGGATATGCTACTTTTAGATTATCCAGCAGACTGTACATATTTAGAAGTTTAGCTCCAATTGAGTCCGCTAAGACCATCAAATCCGATTGGGAGGGTGGCAAATATCTTTGTCTTTCACTCAGGGGGTTTAGATTCTCTTGAAGAGTCAGTGGTTTGGTTTCCTTGAGGATCCCGTCCATGATTTCCAAGCTCTTCTTCTGCTCGTCTGGAGTGAAAGATTTAAACGCTGCATTAGAAGCAGCCCTTAGAAATTCAGTCGCCTGAGGAAGATCTGCAGTTTCTGCTGCATAGTCGTATTCCCCTCTATATCCAAATTCCCCTCTAGTGGTTGGATCCATTGCGGGAGAAGCAACCTTCTGCTGAAGAAACTTAGACATCTTAACGACGGTGTCCCATTTTGCAGCAGGATCTTTAATTGCTACGATTTGGTCCATTAATTTAGACCAGTTATTGGGATTGAAGAATCCAGGCTTCTGAGCGAAGAAAAAACCATAGAGACCGAAGATCTCGGATAGCTTGTAAGCTATGCTCCGGTAAGATTCTTCTTTACCCTTTTTATCGGGTCCTAAAGTCGAATCTTCGTTCACGAAAGAATTTCCATCTAAGGTTTTCACCGAAGGGGAATAATTTCTAGACTCGGTTAGGTAGAAATCTTTAAATCTTCTAATCTCTAAAAATCCCATCTTATTATTTGATATAAAAAGAATCTTCTTTAAATTCTTTGTTTTTGGTATACAATGTATAGCCAGCATTGACCCCGATTTTTTTCAGGTGATCCTTGATTAATCTAACGGTTCCGGTATCATCTGATCCCATTTCCCCATTGATCATTGCTGCTAAGTTCTTATAGGGGGATGCAAAATTTAATCCCATTTCTTTTAGTTTCGAGTAATTATTTCCAGCCATGGTTGATCTCAAAAGCAGGGAATCTAAAATTTCAAAATCTTTTTTGTTCTTGAGTTTTTCAACTGCAGACAAAAACCCAGCCTCGTCGGTTCCTCCATTAGATGCATCTATTAGTTCTTTTGCTATATTTTGGATTTCTCCGTTGGATAAAGTCTGTTTAAGAGTTCCTGCTGGTTTTACCTCTTCAGCCTTTACCTCAGTTTTTGTAGCTGATTTAGCAGAAGTGGACGTAGCTGCTGCTTTAGATGAGCCAGCTGCCACTTTGTAAGTTGGTAAGGATTTTGCGGTATCAACTGCTACTGCTAGATCAAAGGCAGCTTCTGAAATATTTACGAAATCTGAGAATTTGAAAATTCTAGACTCTTTAATAGTATCTGCCTGAATTTGGATTTCGTCTACTAGCTCTTTAGTGATATCTCCTGAAGAATCAGTTAAGCCAAATCCTTTTTTAAGAATTTTTACAATGTCTCTGGTATTAGGACCAAACTTACCGTCGGTTCCCATCTTGGTGTATTGTGGAAGAGATGCGATTGCTTTAATTTTACCAAACTTATCAACAATTAGCTCCTGGAATTTCTTAACCTCTGGATTAACGTTCTTAGTTTCTTCCGGTGTATAATCTACGGTAGGAACTGTTAAGGAAACTTTAATCTTCGCAGCAGTTTCCTTTTGCTTAGCTTCCTCTTTTTTAGCCAAATATTCTTTCTCTAGATTCTTTGCTATTTGAACCAGACCAAAAGCCTGAACTAAGATAGAAGATGCCTCTTTATTGGTAGCATCCTGCTTTAGCATTTTTTCTGCCATCTTATCTGCTTCGGTTGGAATCTCTGCAAGTCTAGCAGCCGCTTTTTTAATATCTTCTTTGTTGATTTCACTATTCTTCTTATCTAGAAGTGCCCCCATTTCAGCTGCAATTTTACTCACTTCAGCCTGAAGTTTAGTAACAGACGAAGCCATTCCTGGAGTTTCTGCTAAGTTAGCAAGTTTTGCTGAAACTAGAGTTATCTGTTTAGCAACATCTTCGATCATTCCTTTCTTGCCCTTCAACCAGTCCATAGCTTCTGAGATTTCTTCTGCACCTTCAAATTCGTAAGATTCTTTGGCTGCAATAACATCTGCTTTTAGTGTATTATCCTTTGAAGAATCTATTAGATTTTCTAGAAATTCATCCACCTTTGAATTGATTGAGTCGTTGATGTGTTTAAGTTCCTCTGGTTGATCTTTGTATTGATTGATCAGAGCAGTTAAAGCATCAACTGCTTTAGATCCTGCTGCTACCCAAGCATCAATTGCTTCTTTTGCTCCCTCGGATTTGTTATCTGCAGCAGCCTTTTGAACTTTAGCCATGATAGTTTTTAAAGCATTTGGCTTATCTAGAACTGGGGTAGATTTAATAGCAGCAACGTCTGCATCTATATTAGCATCATAGGAAGCTATTGGGAAATCTAACTCGGATGTGTATGCGTTCAAAGCAGTTGTTAGGATTAACCCTAGGGTTTGGTCGTAGAGTTTGCTTGCTTCTGTTGGGGTAACAGCATCTGCTTCGTAGAGTGAAGAGAAGTCTGAAAAACTATAAATTTTTCTCATTGTTTTGTTTTGTTTTGTTTACTTTTTTGTCCAGTATATATCTTTCGCCTATTAGGCTTTCTTTTCTGCCTTTAGATAGACGTCAACTAAATCTTTTCCGATATTCTTCTCAACCCCAGTTGCTGGTGCAAGGGTAGATTTGAATCCCATAGCTACTGTGTTCTTCTTCTGGTTGTCGTTCAGCTTGCTGAAATTATCCCAGCCAATTCTAAAGATATTAAAGAAGTTTTTTCTTCCCTCTTCTGTTGGTTGGAAGTCTTTTCCTAGAATATAATCAATTCCATCTTTGTTATTAGTATAGATGTCCTCGACAGTCTTATTCATAGATTTAAGTAAATCCCCTGGTGTTGGTAGATCCTTCTTCTCCACTTCTTTACCTTTTTCGCCAACTGTTTCTCTAAATTTAGCAATGTCAAATTTTAATTTTGCTTCGTTCAGGGATTCAAAAGAAGAGAAGGCCTGAATTCTTCCGAAATCCTGAGACTCGTTCTGCTTCTGTGCTGCAGCATAGCTGTAGACTTTATTTAGAAATTCGTCTGTGATGTCTGAAGTCTTATCGTCCATTCCGAATCCTGCCTTTATGCCCTGAACTACCTTGGCCGTGTTCGGACCGAAATATCCGTCTCCTGCAAATTTACCTTCGGAGAATTTCTTGAACACATCAGAGTCCTTAAGAATACTCTTGAATTTATCTATCACCTGCTTCTGGAATCCTGCAACGACTGTATTTTTCTTGCCCCTGGTGTCTTCCATCTTAACAGTTCCTTTAAATCCGATTGTGCTCTTTGCTGAATCGTTCCAGGCTTTTTCTTCTTTAGCAGCGGCTTCTGATTTTTCAACATATGCCTGGTCTGCAGTTTTAGCAGCCTCTAGAGACTTTAGTGCATCTACAAAGATTGCTGCTGCTTCTTTATTGGCAGTGTCCTCCTTTGCAATTTCTTCTGATTTCTTAGCAAGAAGGGTTGGAATTTCTGCAAGTCTATCTGCTGCCTTCTTTAGTTCTTCCTTATCGATTTCACTGTTCTTCTTGTCCAGAAGTCCGCCCATATCTGCGCTGATCTTAGTTACCTCGTCTTGATACTTCTTCGCTTCTGCCTCCATCCCCGGAATAGCAGCCATATCCCTAAGGATGGAACTAACAACCGTCACTTCTTTAGCGATATTCTTTATCATTCCTTTTTTACCGGTAAAGATGTTCTCGTTGAGATCTTCGTAGGATAATCCTTCATTCTTCTTTTCTCCCGCCTCAACGTCTTTCTTAAGATCGTTATCTTGAGAAGCCTTCTGTAGATTTTGTTTCTGGGTAGCTATAAAATCTGCAATAGACTTATTTGCTGCATCCAAAGACTCTTTATTGTCTTTTAGTTTTTCCAGCATCTTCTCTAGAGCAGAGACGAATTTCTCACCTGCTGCAGACCAAGCTTCTCCTGCAGCTTTTGCTGCTGGATCAGAAGCATCTACTGCTGACTTAACGTTTGCTAGAATCTTTTTATACGAGTCTGGTCCTGGTGCACCTGCAACCGAATCTAGATCTTTAATGATCTTAGCATCATATGGGTCCTCGGTTAATTTCAACTGGGACATATACGAGGTATTGATGTAAGAAAGGATCTGTTTAAGTAGTGTTAAATAGGGTTTTTCTTTGGCCTCTTCTGCTTCATAAAGGCTAGCAAAAGACGAGAAATCATAAATTCTTTTCATAAGGACATTTTTTATTTATGCCCTATATATCCAATAAGGAAAGGGGAATTAGTAGTCCTTATAGGACTTTTCTTCTACAAGAGAAGATCCAGAAGCAAGATTAATTTCTTTCTTGATTCTTGCTCTGTCGTCGTTGGTGAAGTAGACCTCTCTGGCCAGAGAAACAAATTTGGGACCAAAGTCCTTGCTTCTCTCGCAGTCCCTAATATCGTCTTCAATGACCCAAAGTTTTTGATTGATAGACTTTAATTCAGCATAAAGGGTGGAAATTGTAGAATCCCGGAGTAGATTTGTGCAGTCGCTAGCTAGCTCTCTATACTCGTTTTCAACGTTAGCAAGTTTAGATGGATTCGTAATGTTGCCCATCTTGATTTCTAGAATTGAGAACTTATCTAGGAGTTCACCGTTTGAAATTTCTACCTTCATAATTAAACTAGTGGCGGAGGCTTAGGGATTCGAACCCCAGGATACCTTTCAGCATCTTCAGTTTTCAAGACTGACGCAATCGACCGCTCTGCCAAACCTCCGTATTTAATAGATTATATCTATCTAATCTTTTTTTGTTTCCCTTAATCCTGTAAAATTATAATGTCTTTCCTAGTGTTTTGTATTTTTTTCTATACTCGACATTATCGTAGTAGTTTAGGAGTTCTTCGCTAGACATAGATTCTAGCATATCAAATAGTTTATGATTGTCCTCCAGGTGAGGATTTTTTCTAGAACTGTCATTTCCCCTCCAGTGCTCAAAATGAAACACCTTTCCGTCTAGCCATTTTACCTCCTTACCTAGTTTTTTAAATCTATGGGCTCTTTCTCTATCTTCTGGACCGTAAGATCTAAATTCTTCATTCTCTCCTCCGAATTTTCTATATTCTTCTGTATTGAAAAATACACAGTGCCCATATTCTGCTGGATATAGAGGAACTTCTTTAGATTTATCTCTTTTTAGAATTTCATCCAATAGAGAATCTGTATTGTAATCAAGATGAAATCTTCCTCTCTTAACTGTTTCTTCAATCCTATACTGACCTAATCCGAAAACATATGGGTAATAAACATCAGCATCTCCTCTGAGCAGGGAATCTCTACATTCAACATAGGATTCCACAGGGAGTATCACGTCTATATCGTAATTTATTACCACCGGAGTTTTGACCTCGTCTAGCATGATATTTAAGTATTTAGTCCGATGGAAAAAATCCGCCGAGTGTAGCCCATGCACAGAATGAGTAATTTCTAAATTTCCCAATTCCGGGAGGAAGTCCAGTCTAGATTTACCGTCTCTGGAAACTTCGTAGATGATAACGTTTGTTTCGAAGTGGTGATTTAAGAACCCTAAAACGCTAAAGGCATTCCTGTATCTGTCGTCATGTTCGATTCTCAGTGGAATAATAAATGTGCAATCCTTTAAGTTTACCATAACTAAAAATTAGGATCTAAGGAATTCATGTCCTCCGTGGAGAGACTTGTTTAGCTGTATAATTTTTGGATTACCAAAATCCCGAATTATCCTTGCATATACATCAACTCTAGGGTTTCCTGTGTCTGCACCTGCGTCTGGGTAGGCGAAAGTTGGGGCTAGGGTTTTAGGATTTTTATCGTTTAGATACCAATTTAGTGCACTCTCGTCGTGCCACAGGGGGATAATTTCCTTTTCTAGATCCTTGTCCATAAGATCCTTCAATACTTTAGACATAGCTAGAAATTTTCCAGTTTCTCCCCCATTAAAGCACCCTTGGAAATACAGGAATTCCTTTTCGAATGGGACATAAAAATTTGATCTTTTTCTTCTTTCTAAAGGATACAATTTTTTATTTAAAAAAGAGGTCTCCTGTTGGCCAGGGTTTACGTTAAAATTCGGGGTAACAAGGTTAACGTAGACACCCGGATGAACCGTCGCTATGATCCCGCATGTCCCCTCAGTTTTTAGAATATCTTCCCCTATATGGGATACTATTTTAAGATTGGCGTTCATAAAAAAAAGATAGTCAAACTCGGACAGTTTTTCTCTCTGCGAGTCGAACATATGAAATCTCATCATAGTGTCGTAGGGCCAGCCCAATTTTTCCTGTGGAACCACAGTAACTCTTTCTGATGATTTTAACCTATCCGAGTCGGAAAAAATTATGTATTCTTTTTCAACATCGGGAAGAAAATTATTCTCACAGGATTCGATCAACCCACCTACAAAAATGTCATACTTTCCGGTTGCTATTGTTATAATTCCTACTTTCATCTATTTACATATATTCTGAACCAGCTCTGAATAAGATTTAACTATCTTAGTCCAGTCAAAATTATTTAGACCATACTCTCTAATTTCCTCCCTCATAGAGGAAGATATGGATTGGTTTTTTCTAATAATCTGGGAAACATATTCAAGATCGTTCAGCTTATCGGTGGGAACTACGTCGATAAAAGGAAGAGAAGTATCCAGATTAGCAGCAGCAAATTCACTTACTACTAGTCCAAGACCGCAGACCAGTGCTTCACAGCAGACTAAAGGATGTGCTTCCCCGTCGCTAAGTAGAACTAAATTTGAATAATTAGTTAGATTTTTATAGAGAAATTCTTTAGTCCATTCCCCTAAAAAATTACTCCTCGAAGTGTTGAATCTATAGTCATCGATATTGCCAGCAAAATCGATAAAGTCTAGATTTTGATATAGATATTGTTTCTTTCTGTCTGTAATTTTAGCCAAGAAGATACTTCTATCTGGAAACTTGCTTTCTTTGGTGAATTCAAATAGATCGGATCTAGCTCCATTCGGGGTTATGTATAGTCTATCTTCCGGAACCCCTGCCTTCCTATACATCTCGAGAATTCCCTGGGATAAACAGAAAATTTTAAAATTACCATTTACAAAGGCATTAAATATATTCCAATATCCACCATATAGATGCTGCTGCTCTAAATAACCGTAGTGAGAAGTTATAGCTTTATTTGGACAGGAGATATAGGGTAAAACCCCGCAGAGGTTATCATACTGAAGATGAACAAAATCAGGAGAAAAAGAATTTACCTGATTTACAATCTCTTGTGGATTGCTAGTGTTTACGATTTGGACTTCGTGTCCTATTTTTGTAAGTTCTTGATAGTAGTCCCAGATCAACGATTCAACTGCTCCCCATCCGGTCGGGGGAATGGGCATAATACCTGGTCCTATAATGGATATTCTCATAATCCTTTATAGATTAAAAAAAAAGTTTGTTTCCGATTATTTGCTCGAACCCATTTCCTTTTTAAAGGCAGAAAGAGCAGACCCTATTACCTGGTGCATATCGTAATATTTGTATTCTGCTAATCTCCCCCCGAAAATATACTTAGGGTATATGTCCAGAGCCATTTTTTGATATTTTGAGTATCTTGAATTGTTTTCGGAATCGTTGACTGGATAATATCTCTCTTTACTGGGGTTCCATGAATCGGGATATTCCCTGGTAATAACAGTAGATTTTCCTTTAGAGAAGTCAAAGTGTTTGTGTTCGCAAATTCTAGTGTATGGAACTTCCTCCTCTGTATAATTAACTACCGCATTTCCCTGGTAGTCTGGGACGTTGAGAATCTCGGTCTCGAATCTCAAACTTCTGTACTCAAGAGGACCATGTTGATAGTTAAAAAACTCATCGATAGCTCCTGTAAAAACTACGGTCTTTGCAGACGCATCAAAAAAATCTTTGTTTTCGAAATAGTCAACCCCAAGTCTAACCTCTATTCCCTCCTGCATTTTCTCTATCATCTTCGTGTATCCCCCTATAGGAATTCCCTGGTAGGTGTCCGTAAAATAATTGTCATCGAAGGTCATTCTAATTGGAAGTCTTCTAATGATGGAAGACGGAAGTTCTCTAGGCTCCCTCCCCCATTGTTTCTTGGTGTACCCGTAGATAAATTTTCTGTAAATTTCTTCTCCTACTTGAGAGAGAATCCACTCTTCAAGATTCATTTGGTTTCCCTTCGTCGGTGGATTGATCTTTACTCTCTCCAGAAGATCGGCTGCTTCCCCCGGTGTTTTAACACCAAATAGCTGATATAAGGTAAAAAGATTAATAGGAAAAGAATAGATCTCCCCTTTGTAGTTAACCTTGGGCCTATTTATAAAATTATTAAATTTAGTAAATTTATTCACGTAGGCCCATATTTTTTCATCTGAAGTGTGGAATATATGAGGTCCATATTTATGGACATTTATACCTTCTCTCTCCTCTGTATATGCATTACCTGCATTGTGATTTCTCTTATCTATAATTAGACAC
>Ga0114978_10003092_pt1 | contig 13660 bp, 8 predicted proteins | sample S_140212_EF_Meta_FD_87027 | JGI IMG/M metagenome (GOLD analysis project Ga0114978, IMG submission 87027) | Freshwater microbial communities from Lake Simoncouche, Canada to study carbon cycling - S_140212_EF_MetaG | ecosystem: Environmental > Aquatic > Freshwater > Lake | place: Lake...
CGCCATTTTCGGACTGCTGCCGGCGGCGTTTTCCACTCAAATCGGCTCGGAAACACAGCGTCCGCTGGCGATTGTCGTTGTCGGGGGAATGATCACCACGATGTTGATGGTGAACCTGATCCCTGTGCTTTACAGCTTTTACGGATCACGGATACCTCCCGCCGGTGCCGGCGTGGGACACTAATTGAGGGAATTTTGGCTGTCGCACAGTTTCAGGGACGCGTGAGTGTCCCTGAATGCCCCCGAGTGTTCTGAGTCCCCTGAATGTCGATTTGGAACGGTTGGCTTCACAGCCAATCGTTCAGGGGAATTCTTCCATCTGTAGCAATCCTGCGATGTCGGCCGCCGCATTCAATCGATTTTCCAAGGCGGAAATATAATCGATATTGGCTTCGAAAACCGATCGCTGCGTTTGCAGCAATCGCGAGATTTCAAACTGCCCGCGTGCATAGGCTTTTTGGACTAATTCGAGTGTTCGCATCGCATCGGGGAGAATTCCCTCTTCATAATTCTTTACCACCTGCTCGGCAATCCGTTGACGTGTGATCGCGTCAGCGAGCTGTTTGGTCAGTTCTTGCTGCACGGCCAACCGGTTCGCCATCGAACGCCGGACGGACGCATTGGCCGCCATGATGTTCCCCTCATTTTGATTCCAAAGTGGAACATTCAGATACAAGCCGACGAGAGCCTGATAATTTGCCGTCGATTCCGAATATTGGGTCCCTCCTTGAACCACCAGGTTTGGGATCGGCTCCACTTCGGCTCGACGCAGCAGCAGGACGGTTCGATTGACATCGAGATTCGCGATCTGGACCACAGGGCTATTCAACAGCACGCGAGTCAGTACCTCTTCGTCATCAAATTGAGGAACATTGGTCGTGAGGTTCCCTCGGACTTCACTCATCGAAAACATCGATACGCCAATACTTGTGGCGAGTTGTCGACGCTGGCCAATCAAGGCAATTTCCGCACCTTGTAACGCGGTCTCGGCTCGCCGTCGCTCCACACGCAGCAGTAAAACATCGGTTTCGCTCACCTGCTCCGCATCGAACAGGTTGAGGCTGGTTTGCTCGGAACGTTTCGACAGTTCCAATAATTTTTCGAAAAGTGCCTTCCGTCGCTGGGCCGCCAATGTTGAGAAAAATTCCTGCCGAACACCGGTGAGGACGTCAAACCGCCTGCGGACTACGTCGTACTCGGCCTGATGAGCGGCCTCCAAAGCGGCCGCGCGATCCAGTTTTAATTTTCCCCCCCGAACGACTTCCTGCGTCAAACCGAAGCTGTAAACGCTGGTCCGATTCGGACCGATCGTCTGCGGATTACCGCTGTCGATTCTCGGATTCGGATACAGGCCCGCTTGAACGGCCGAGCCCTGCGATTCCGTGACGCGGGCCAGAGATTCTGCTAAACGAGGATGACTCGCCAAAGCAATGGAAACACATTCCTCCAGTGTAATCGTTGCGGTGGAAACCGCTGCGCCCGGCGCTGGAGGAATGAGGTCGATCGTTTCCACCGATTCCGCCGCGACGACGAAACACGGTACTACGATAACGATGATGAACGCGATCCATCGCATGACATCGATCCTGCAAAAGCCAATTGAGAGAATCTCTGAATCATCAACACAACCAAGGTCAATCGGTGTTAAGACCAGAATCCCTTGGCAAAATCAGCATCTCCGTCATGAGAGTTCGGATAGAACCTTTCCTCGCGATGAACTCTCTCGCTGTAACCAATTCCTTACCATTAACCGGTAAAGTCCGCACAACCGAACGGCTTCACGGAGTGATTTGATTTGAGCGAATCCATAACAGGCGAATGCAAACGGGGTTAGGAAAAAGACGCGTTTTCGAGCGGTGGTTCACCTCCCTCAAAACAGCCTGCATGCGGTTGCTGAAAACCTTGTTATCCAGGAAATCCTGCATTCCACGGCAAGCTTGGTACACCCCTTGCTTACAGAAGCGTAAGGGACCGTGCTCAAGTCTCATCAAAAGGGTGGTCGTGACTGCCATCCGCAAAAATCACTGAGAAATGAGTCGGGAATTCAAGGAATACACAGGATGGCAACAAAATTCTGGCAATCTGGGGCTCACCGTTTGTCGAGCACCTCGGCACTCTCAACCTTCTTCAGTAATGCAAAATATTTGTGCATTTTGCTTGGTTTGTTGGCAGTCGGATATGCTGGCCATGGGACTCACTGGACCTTCGGAATTACGAAGCATGATGAAAGCGAGCCCCATTCCAGACATCCCGCTGCAGACGAATCAACCGCGTTAACGGAATTGGTCGAAGCAACACCTCTTGAATGGGAAGTTTCTTTTCCCACCGAGAAATCCCTGCAGCGCTCGGGTGTGAAAACGGTTTCTCTCGAACAACGATCGATGCGTGAGCAGGTCAAAACCACCGGGGTTATCACGTACGACGAACGGATGTACGCCAGTCTTTCGACCCGAGTTTCCGGCACGGTCTGGCGGGTGTTAAAACAGCCGGGCGAAGCGATTCGCCGCGGGGACGTGCTGGTCATTATTGACGCCGTTGACTTGGGTCGGGCTAAAGCGAATTTTTTCAGTGATCTCGTCGATGCCGAATCCAAAACAGAAATTCTGGCGACGCTTGAAAAGGTGACAGGAGTCGTTCCCGAGCGACAAGTTCGTGAGGCGCGTGTTGCTGTTCGCGAGGCCAAAATTCGACTGCAAAATTCCGAACAGACGCTGATCAATATGGGGCTGACTGTTCGCAAAACCGACTTCGAAGGAATGAACGATGCGCAGCGTGCGACACAGTTGCATTTTCTGGGATTACCGGCATCCATTTCCAATGAACTGGATCCGCTGCAGACGACCTCGAACTTGCTCCCTCTGACCGCCTCGTTTGATGGTGTGCTTTTACATCACGATGCGGCTCTCGGGGAAATGGTCGAAGCGGGTAAACCCGTACTGGAAATCGCTGACCTACGGCGAATGTGGCTGAAACTGGATGTCCCCAAAGAAGACGCTGCGAAGCTGGCGATCGGTCAGTCCGTCCGATTTTTACCTGATGGCCTCAATCAGGAACTGAGCAGCACGATTAACTGGATCAGTACAGAAATGAATGAACAAACGCGGACCTTACGCGTTCGCTGCGAGGTAGAAAATCCTCTGGTGACGAACCAATCAGGAGCCGCTGGCCAGGAAGTCCGCATGCTGCGTGCGAATACTTTTGGTGTCGGCATGATTACTTTACAGGAAACTTCCTCAGCCTTTGTCGTTCCTGCCGCAGCGATTTTACACGCGGATCATCAGCCGATGATCTTCGCCAAAACCGGTGAACTCCGATTTTCCCGATGCGATGTCAAACTGGGAATTCGTGAGGGGGACTGGGTTCAGATTGAATCCGATGCGCTTCAACCTGGACTCGAAATTGTGGCCAAGGGGTGTCACATCCTGAAGTCGGAATGGATGCTGAATCACGTGGCAGCTGCAACCCCCTAGCTCACATAATCATTAAGATCGCTCAAAATTCATGCTTCAATTTATCATCGCTTGGTCACTGCAGCATCGGTTGCTGGTGCTGCTTGGGGCCGCTCTGATTGCCGGCAGCGGCTACTTGGCGGCTATCTCGCTCAATGTCGACGCGTTTCCGGATACGACTCCCGTTCAGGTGCAGATCAACACCGTTGCCACGGCACTGGTTCCTGAAGAGGTCGAGCGACAGGTGACCTTCCCCGTCGAAATGGCGCTGGGGGGGCTGCCGGGTCTGGAATCTCTGCGGTCGGTTTCTCAGTTTGGCATTTCCCAAGTGATCGCGACCTTTCGGGACGGCACTAGTATTTACTTTGCTCGGCAACTCATCAACGAACGACTGTCGGGTGTCGAAATTCCTGCGGGGATGAACAGGCCCGAGATGGGGCCCGTCTCCACGGGGCTGGGTGAAGTGTTTCATTATGTGATTTCGGCAGACGATGGCGATTTGACCAAAGTCAAAACCTTACACGACTGGGAAATTAAGTCGACCATGCGAACCGTACCGGGGACGGCCGAAGTCAATTCCTGGGGCGGGTTAAAAAAACAGTACCAGGTCCGACTTGATCCGGTGCGACTGGTCAAGCATGGGTTAAAGTTTGACCAGGTTCTTGATGCGGTCAAGGAGAATAATCTCAATGTCGGCGGGGGGAGCATCAAGCAGTCCGGCGATTCCGTACTAGTTCAGGGGGTGGGGCGGACGATCAATGTCGATCAGATTTCCGGGATTGTCATCACCGCGATCGACGGTGTCCCGATTCGTGTTCGGGATGTTGCCGACGTGGTGGTCTCGCATGAATTGCGCCGCGGGATCGTCACCGCGAATGGAAAAGGGGAAGTTGTACTGGGTCTGGGATTCATGTTGATGGGTGAGAACAGTTATGCGGTGACGAACCGGCTGCGGGCGAAATATGAAGAAGTGCGCCAAACCCTTCCGGCCGGAATCCACATGGATGTGGTTTATGATCGGACTCAATTGGTGAATCGGGTGATCGAAACGGTCAAAAACAACTTGTGTGAAGGGGCCTATCTCGTCGTCGTGCTGTTGTTTCTTTTGCTTGGCAATCTCCGTGCGGGACTGATTGCCGCGGCCGCCATTCCCCTTTCCATGCTGGTTGGATTTTGCGGAATGTGGTCCGCAGGAATTGCCGCCTCGCTGCTCAGTCTGGGGGCGATTGATTTTGGAATCGTCGTCGACAGTTCGGTCGTCGTGATTGAAAATATCATTCGAAGATTGGCTCATCGAGGCCCCTGTTCCCCTGCCGAGCGATTGCAGATCATCAGCGATGCCGCTGCAGAGGTTCGTATTCCCACGGTCTTTGGTCAGTTGATCATCATGATTGTCTATCTGCCGATCCTGACACTCGAGGGGATCGAGGGGAAGATGTTTCGGCCCATGGCCATCACGGTCATCTTCATCCTGATGGGATCGCTGATTCTTTCCCTCACATTAACCCCTGTGCTGGCAAGTCTGTTTTTGCCTCGCCACGTCGAAGAGAAAGAGGTTTGGCTGGTTCGTTTCGCACAGAAGCTGTATCGGCCTGTGCTCGGTCTGGCGATTCGGTATCGGATCTTTGTGTTGCTGATCGCGATCGCAGGAATCGGATTCACCGTGAAAACGGCCCTGCAACTGGGGTCAGAATTCGTTCCCCGGCTGTCGGAAGGTGATCTGGTGATTGGTGTGCTTCGCGCACCGGGAACAAGTCTGGAAGAATCGGCTGCGATGAACACCACGATGGAGAAACTGTTGCTGGAAACCTTTCCTGATGAAATTTCGCATCTTTGGAGTCGCGTCGGGTCACCGGAAGTCGCAACGGATTCAGGAAATGTCGAGGTCACCGATCTGTTCGTGGCACTGAAGCCCCGTTCGAGCTGGAAAAAAGGACGGACCCAGTCTGAACTTGTGGAAAAGATGGTACATGAGGTTAACGACCTGAAGGGGCAAATCACCTGGTTCACGCAGCCGATTGAGCTGAGAATTAACGAGATGGTTTCCGGCGTGCGCGCTGACGTGGCCCTGAAACTTTTCGGAGATGATTTCAGCACCTTGATTCCCAAAGCTCAGGAATTGCAAACACTTCTGGGTTCCGTACAGGGCTGCCGGGATTTAACGATCGAACAAATCACGGGACAGCCGATTTTAAGGATTTCTCTCGAGCAGGATGAGATCGCTCGCTATGGCATTTCGGCGCGGTCCGTCCTGGATGTGGTCGAGTCGATCAGCAGCAAAGTGATTGGCGAAGTGGTGGAAGGCCAATTGCGGTTTCCGTTGGTTGCCCGGTTGCCAGATTCGTTCCGCGAAAACCCCGAAGCGATTGGTCGCATTCTGCTGCTCGCTCCCGGTGGTGAACAACTCCCCTTGTCCCGTGTGGCCAAAATTCAACGGCTGAGCGGTCCCAAAATGATTACACGCGAATGGGGAAAACGTCGAATCACGGTCCAATGCAACGTTCGTGGCCGTGATGTCGGCAGTTTCGTCGCCGAGGCACAGCAACGACTGGCGGAAAAAATTGCGCTGCCGAAAGATCAGTTCCGGGTCGAATGGGGTGGCCAGTTTGAGAACATGCAGCGAGCCCAGCGTCGATTGCTGATTGTGGTTCCGCTGGCTCTGGGCCTGATTTTTGGATTGCTGTATCTCACCTATCGTCGCATTCCGGAAACCCTGATCGTCTTTGCCAGCGTACCGTTCGCCTGCGTCGGTGGGGTCCTTTTTTTGTCGTCTCGCGAAATGCCCTTATCGATTTCTGCCGCCGTTGGCTTCATCACGCTTTCGGGAGTTTCCGTCTTGAGCAGCATGATTTTGGCCTCTGCCTGGTCTGCAGCCCAAACGGAATCGCATTCCTCATCACCGACTCCTCACGCCGAGCCACCGACGATTGAGGATCCGCATGTTCTGCAGCAACCACCGCGCAGCGTCATTGACATTTCGGTCCATAGTTTGAGAACCATCCTGATGACCGCGCTGGTCGCGAGTGTCGGATTTATTCCGATGGCCACCAGCGAGGGATCAGGAGCCGAAGTTCAACGGCCGCTGGCGACGGTCGTGATTGGCGGGGTCATCAGTAGCATGCTGTTCACCCTGTTTGTGCTGCCAGTCCTCTTCGGAATCCTTGAATCCTACCGTCGTCGGTCGAGTGAAGCCTGCTGATCAAAGCGTGTCCTGTCTGGATGGCATGACGACGGGTTTTCTGTTCGTTATGATCACCGGTCAGTCTTTTCACGGAGTTGATCGATGCCTTTCGTTCCTGCAGCAGCCTGCCGAAGCACTCGAATGGGGCTGGTCATTCTGCTTGGATTATCGGCCTGTCAACGTGAGCAACCACTCGTTCCCGTTGATCAAAATCCCGCGACCGCCGTTCCGACAACCAACAGCGCCCAGGTCTCCCCGGACCCTCGAAATCCTGAGGACCCACCTGAGGACAAACCGAGTGTCACCAATCGGTCCGATCCCTATCCTGTCGAGGTTCCCGTTTATCGTCCTGATGATGGCCGCATTCCCCACGACACGGCTCGTCTGGCAGCGGTTGGCATCCAGGTCTTCGAATCCAAGCGGCTGCGTCTGTACACCGACCTCCCAGCTGACAAAGCGGAATCACTTCCGCAGTTGATTGATGAGGTTTATCTCGTTTGGGAAGATTACTTCGGGGCGCTTCCCGAGGATCGTGCCGGTGGTGATTTTCAGATTTCCGGTTATCTCATGCAGGACGAAGCCTTGTTCCGAGGATTGGGGTTAGTCCCCGCAGACTTTTCGTTCGAACATGGGGCTCAGCGTCGGAACGAATTCTGGATGCGCGAACAAGAGTTCGATTATTACCGCAGGCATCTGCTGATTCATGAAGCCACCCATTGTTATATGACGTTTGTGCCGGGTGTGGATGCGCCAAACTGGTATCTGGAAGGGATGGCCGAGTATTTTGCCACGCATCGGCGGGTCTCGGGGTCCCCCACCGAGTTTCGTACAATGCCCACATCTCCCGAAGAGTTTGCGGGGTTTGGTCGAATTTCGCTGCTGCGCAAAGATGTTGCCGCCAACAAGCTGGCAACCATCCCGACCATTCTGGCGCTGGTTCCCGCACAATTTGTAGAGCCAGATCCGTATGCCTGGTCGTGGGGGCTCTGTCTGTTTCTGGATTCACATCCTCGCTATCACGACCGATTCCAGCAGCTCAGTGCTTTTACCCGAGGCAAACAGTTTTCCCGGCAGTTCGAGGCGTTGTTTGGGGGGGATCGCCACGATCTCGAGGCCGAGTGGTCTTTGTTCGCCAGCAATATGCAGTACGGATATGATCTCCACCATGCTGCCATCGATTTCCAGCCAGGAAGTCTGCTCGATCAAGAATCCCCCGCGCGAACGGTCCCCGTTGCCGCCGATCATGGCTGGCAGTCGAGCGGCGTGAAACTTGAGCAGGGGAAGACTTATGACGCGGTGGCCGTCGGGGAGTTCACGCTTGCACAAGCGAGCGACCAGGGGAAGGCCTGGCTGAGCGAACCACAAGGGATCTCGTATCGCTATTTTGAGGGAAAACCGATCGGCACACTTTTAGGAGCCCTGCACGCCGAATCCGGACCGTCTGGGGGGACAGGTACGACGTTGCTAAATGTGATCCGTCTGGGGAAGGGATGCACCTTTCAGGCCCCCATCACGGGTACGCTTTACCTTCGTATCAATGATGCCTGGAATTCCCTGCACGACAATGGCGGTCAGGTCCAGGTCACCCTTCGCGAGCGTTCTGAGACCCCTGAATGATGAAATTCAATCGGCACGGGCACACAGGATCCCTGAAAAAAGATCCCGTGGGTGTCTTCAGCGGTCGGATGTCGTGGTCGGATGTCGCCCATTTCTAAAAGCCCCTTGCTGATCGAGGGTTCCCATACGCTGTGAAGGGGAGTTTATTTTCGTTTGGGGAGTGAGCCGGGGCGTAACACCTTGGTGGCCAGCACGATGCCAACGAGTAACGGCAAAATGATCCGCATATCAACCCGCTTCCCCGCCAGGACGAGGGCCACTGCGACGGTGAGGACGATGACTCCCCAGGACGTATGCCCCCAGCTTCCCTTCCGTTTTAACGAGGGGAGTGCCAGCCAGAGTGCCCCCATGACCAGCCCGACTTTCAGGCAGGCACCGGTCCACATATTCTGGCTCCCGACGAGGAACCAGAGCAGTCCCGCGCCGACCAGCATGGTGCAGGCAATGGTCCCGACAAGTTTTTGATTAATTGCCACCGATTGAGACGCGGGTTGATTCATGATTCCCAGAATCCAATTTCTACGACGACCGAGAAAGTCAAAAAACAGATTTCCGCTGATTTCAGTATCCTCCCGCTTGACACCATGCTAAGATTGTTTCATCGGGAAAGTCCTGAAGGGAACGGAAAAACGTTTCCTTCAGGCGGATTCGTTGGTTTCCTGCCGGGATCATTCACACCTTCTTGTAATTCGTTTCGCTTTTGAGGCAATTATGCTCTGGGAGCAACGAATCCGATACGCCGCACTCACCGATATCGGATTTCGGCGTCAGAATAATCAGGATTCCTGCTCGATCGTGCTGTGTCCAACGAGAGAGGAATGGGAGGCGGGGGGCCATTTGTTCGTCGTTGCCGATGGAATGGGTGGACACGCCGTCGGCGAACTCGCCAGCAAAATTGCGACGGATACGGTTCCTCACATGTTCGCGAAACTGCAGGGACGGCCCCCGGTCGAGTCACTGCGGATTGCGATTGAAGGGGCGAATGATGCCATTAACGAGCGTGGTTCGCAAAATCGTGACTTCTTACGCATGGGGACCACCTGTTCGTCATTGGTCCTTTGTGCTCAGGGGGCGGTGATCGGACACGTCGGCGACAGTCGCGTCTATCGGATTCGCAATCAGCAGATTGATCAACTCACCTCGGATCACAGTCTGGTCTGGGAAATGATCCAAACTCGAAAAGTTTCGCCGCGAGATGCCGAACGGCTTTGCCCCAGAAATATTATTACGCGGTCACTCGGCCCGGAACCGACGGTTCAGGTCGATATCGAAGGCCCCATTCCCGTACTTCCCGGCGACATCTTTTTGTTATGCTCGGATGGTTTGACCGGTCTGCTCAGCGACGCCGAAATCGGCATGATTGCCGGAACAATTCCCCCCAACGAGGCGTGTCGACTGCTGGTGAATCTGGCCAACATGCGTGGGGGCCCCGACAACATTACCGTCGTCATTGTCCAAACGGGGCAAATCCCCGAAGGGCAAGACCTGGTTTATGAACTCCCCCCGCCCCCGTCCCGTTTCGAGGGATTAGAGTTGAGCTGGGGCGGGTTCGGATTGATGTGCCTGCTCGCGAGTCAGTTCTTGATTGGGCTTTACTTTTTTGAACTTGACGCCGAGCGTCGGTTCCTGGGAGGGGCGATTCTGGCTTTCGCCGTCCTGTCGGGGATCGGCCTTTGGACTTGGCATCGCAGTCGCAGTCGCAAGGCAATCCGTTACGAAGTGGGTGATCCTCGTTCAACGGTCGTTTCCCGGCCCTATCGAGTGGCCCCCGCTCGCATCACCGATGAGTTCATTAACGAGTTAACCCGGTTGGAGGCCGAGTTACACAAGGCGGCGACAGAAGATCATTGGCCTGTCGACTGGCCCAGCTATGATCAGGTCAGTCCCCAGGTGAATGACGCGGTGGAAAAGCGACTTTTTGGTCGCGCGTTAATCGAATATGGGCGGGTTTTTGAATTGTTGATGACGGCGATCCAATTCCAGCGTAAACAGCAGCAGCAGCGTCCGAAAAAGGGAAGCCATCCCGCCATCAACGCCGTAACTGGCTCTGAAACCCCGCCTGGGAAGCCAAAAGCCAATCGATAATCCGGCATCCCCTGCGGCAGGTCGCTCGGACACCCCTTAATTCAGCCGATTTGGATTGCTGCGCGTCCCTCGCCCCGGAGATGGACGATACTGAAGACGCAGGATACTGAATTTGCGCAAGGCGACCCTGGCCCGCGAAGGTGACCGCTGGTTTAACCGCATCGGCCCCGCGATGCTCCGTTCGATCGGGCTGGATTCGCTGATCGCCACCAGTGATGACGAATACATTCGCAAGCTGGTGCAACTGGTGGACGACGCAGCCTATCGCGAGCAGGTGACCGAGTCGATCTGCAACGCCGATCTCGAAACCGCGATTTATCACACCAAAGGCTCGGAAAAATTTCGGCAGTTTGTTCAGAATGTCGCCGGACAGAAAAATTTCTACAAAGGTCGCGAGCCAATCGTTGTTCCGTCTGAAACGGGTGGGTGAGACGAGCGAGGGATCTTCGTTTCGACGAACGTGAGATCTTCGGTTTACCGCGAGCCAATTCATGGAATGCCCCCGGTAACGTGGAATGCCCCCGGTCACGTGGAATGCCCCCGGTGATTGGGGCTTTCATGGAGATCACTCAATTCGGTGATCGAGGTTGGCAGTGGGAAGTTCAAGACGAGGCTGATGGGCCCCGGTGAGCGACATGGAATTGTTGCCAGTATGAATTGAATGGCGTCTACCGGCGGCTTGGTTGCCGAAAAATGCCGTCAATGGGGAGTCATCCAAAGCCTCGCAGGGATGCTGTTTTTCTGTGCCGCAAGGTTTTTTTAAATAAAAATTAATTAATTTTAAAAATATAATGTCGTGGGTGCGGCTACGGGAGCCTGCAGAATCAATTGAAATCGGGCTTAAGATCAGAGTTTTCCCGTTTTCGCCGAGGATTTCCCCGCACACGACTTGACCTTGTTGTCCCGATGGCACAATATCTATCGAGACTGAGTCGAAGAACTGGTTGTCATGTGACTACCAGATGTTTGTCGATCTCCACGGGTTTTGCGGTTCTCTTGCTTCTCCATGAACGGCCCACTCCATGACCTTGGATCATGTTGTTTCTGTACCCGAGAATCTGGAACCGCTGGGCGCGGTTCAACCGGCCGCAACCGGGGCGCTCTCGCTGACGGGCATGGTCCGGACGGTATTCGAATCGTACGCAACGGGCGACAACACTCGGACCAGTGTGCTCATGCTGCAGGCCCTGGCAACCATCGAACAATCCGAACTTCGTCGTATTGACGACCAGGAAAACGCGCTGATTGGCAGTTGCCTCGACAATTTACTGACCGTGTTTTGCCTGCCCGATTTTCAGATTCCTGAGGAACTGGGATTTCAATTCCTGCGGCTGAATGCGGTGATCGCCAATGTGATGGCGGGTTGCCTCGAGACCACGACCGATCCGCACCTGCTCAAAGTTCGCTGGCAGGAACAATCGCTGTTCAAAACGATGGTGCTTTACTCGGCTCGAAACAATCAGTCGGTCGATATCTCCAAATTGCTGCTGATTAATCCCGAACTGGGGAGCAACTGGCTTTATCAAACTTGGAAAACGGTCCACAGCGGAAATTGCAACGAGAAAGTCAATCGGAATCTGACTCGCTTTCTGCGCGAAATGGACGAGCGGATCCTGACAAAAACTGATCTGGTACAACCCTATTTTGGCTGTACCTATCTCGGTGTTCCGGAAGAGCAACGAGCCAAATCGTTGATGAACAGTGCGATTCGACGCGATACGCGAATTCCCATACTCAATCAGCCCGATCCGAAACGGATTGCCATCATCAGCGACGACTGGTTTGCTGGTCATAGTGTTTATCGCACGTTGCGAAGCTATGTTGATGCGTTAAAACCACACTTTCATCTGACGTTGATCCATGTTTATCGCGATGCCGAACTGTTAGATACGGCCTCCTTTGATGACGTGATTCGTGTGGATATGGACGAAGCACGGAATCTTTCTCCGATCGAAAAGAACAGGTTTGCTGCGGTCATTTTTCCAGCAGTGGGAATGTCTTTCGCTTCAATCGTCCTCGCGAATTGGCGGATTGCTCCGGTCCAGATGATGATGACAGGACATCCGGCCAGCACCTTCGGGTCAGAAATTGACTACTTTATCAGTGGTCAAGATGTGGATCTCCCGGCCCTTGCCACGCAAAACTATTCCGAACGACTGGTGCTGTTGCCAGGCTACGGTGCGGTACATGACAAGCCGACCTATCCGATTCAGGGGAAACCCAAAACCTGTTCTGAGGTGCTCATTAACTGTTCCTGGACTGGCCAGAAGATTCACTGGCATTGTCTGGATATTGTGAACGAAGCCCTGCGGCAAAGCAAAAGTCGAGTGAAGCTGAGGATCTTTTCAGGGAATCAACCAATTCATTATAATGGTTATTCCGCGTTTGCCCGCGATCTTGGCAGGCATTTGCCGAACTGCCTGACAGAACTCATCTCGCTTCAGGCTTACACAGAGTATATGGAAATGATGGAAGAGGCGGACTTTGCGATCGACGTCTTTCCGTTTGCGGGCTCGAACACGGTTTCGGATAATCTTTATTTGCGCAAGGCGACCCTGACCCGCGAAGGTGACCGTTGGTTTAACCGCATCGGCCCCGCGATGCTCCGTTCGATCGGGCTGGATTCGCTGATCGCCACCAATGATGAAGAATACATTCGCAAGTTGGTGCAACTGGTGGACGACGCAGCCTATCGCGAGCAGGTGACCGAGTCGATCCGCAACGCCGATCTCGAAACCGCGATTTATCACACCAAAGGCTCGGAAGAATTTCGGCAGTTTGTTCAGAATGTCGCCGGACAGAAAAATTTCTACAAAGGTCGCGAGCCAATCGTTGTTCCGTCACAAATATGACGACTCCAGTCCCTGATCCGTTTCGCTTGACAGCCATAACGATCTGACTGCCCGGTCTCGACCCGCATCGTGGTCCCCCTCGCACAGAAGTGTTCTTTCAGGGATCTGTGACCGGTGATCACGGTCAATGACGGCAAATCGGAGTTTTCGATACGAATTCCGGATTCCGCTAACATCGGAATTACTCGTCTTCTTTGTGCCTCTGTGTCTCTGTGGTGAATCGTCTTTGGGATTTAAGACGAAGACAGGGTTAACCACAAAGGGACAGAGACACTGAGAAAAACAGAGAAAAACAGAGAAGATTTTTTGGTTACAAACGGAACATAGCGGGCAAATCCATGGAACTCTGGAGTCGATTCGTGAATCACACCCTTTTCAAAAAAGCGAAGATTTTGAACCACGAATTCTACGAATCCTACGAATAAGAAAAGCAGAAAGTCCAAGGCTCTGAAAACTGAAAACTGAAAACTGAAAAC
>Ga0114978_10003093_pt1 | contig 13656 bp, 16 predicted proteins | sample S_140212_EF_Meta_FD_87027 | JGI IMG/M metagenome (GOLD analysis project Ga0114978, IMG submission 87027) | Freshwater microbial communities from Lake Simoncouche, Canada to study carbon cycling - S_140212_EF_MetaG | ecosystem: Environmental > Aquatic > Freshwater > Lake | place: Lake...
CATCCATTATATAGAAATAAACATATCGCGCAAACCATATTAAATAAATTAATTGAATATGGGTCTGATTGTTATAAAATAATATTAGATTGTAATCCAAGTCTTGAACCTTTTTATGAGAAGGCAGGATTTAATAAAAAATGTATACAAATGACTAAACCCCTTTAGTATACTTGACCCAATCAACTCTGCCATTCTTTATATACTTTGAATCATACCAAGGTGGAACGATTGATTTATTTTGTGTTTTTTTTGAATTTCGGCGAGTTTTACTTTTACTTTTTTTAGAATTTGGCATAATATAATATATGTGTATATTATAATATATATGTTACCGTTTTTTGTAGAGTTTTTGGGGGTTTTCGTTTTTGTTTATGTTATTTTAGCAACAGGAAATCCAGTCGCAATTGGCGCGACATTAACTGCCATAATTTACGCAGTTCGTAATATTTCAGGAGGTCATATAAATCCGGCAGTATCTATTGCTATGAATTTGTCAGGTAAATTAAACACAACTAAATTAATCGGTTATATTATTGCACAAATATTGGGTGCGGTCACAGCAGTTTTATTATTTAAAATGATTTAAATATATATAATATATACTATATAATGAAACATAGTTTATTTCTTGGTGCGTTTGCCTTTGCATATACATATGGAATTGTGAGAATATATTATTCTTTATATAATCCTCCTAAACCAAAATTTATAAATAGAGAGTTTGAATATTAATATACATTCCAAAATAATATGGTGCCCGACCCCTTTTGTTTAAGACAAAGTTCAAATGCTTTTAAATCATAATTGGGAGTGGATGGAAAATCTATCTTTAATTTACTCTCTTTGTCAAATGATTTGGGATATTTTATTATTGTTAAATTGGGTGCAGTATCCTTAAAATCTGCGCCGACCTGAACTCCGACCACCTTGACATTGGGCGATACTGCCATTAATATGCCCGAAATTAATGTACCTGAACCAACGGCGCACCATATTTCGTCGGGTTCTTTGCCGAGTATCTTCATTACATCTTTTGCTCGTTGCGCAATTAATAATTTATTTTCATGAGTTGATGCTCCAAATATTATTTTTTTTATATGTGGTTTATCACAATATTCTCTTGCTTTCTTTTCAATCACTGAGAGATAACCATAGGGGACCTCAATAATGGTCGCGCCATGAGCAATACATTTGAGCGTATTCGCATGCTTCACATTTCGTTGGGCGCAAAATATGGTCGCACGTTTACCGACCGATTTACAATATATGGACAGTGCGATTTGAAATCCGCCGTAAACAGGCGAGGCATATACGAATTCTGTTATTGCGGGGTCGTCTATTAATGGCATTAAAATAGATTTGGTGCCGCCTGGCAATAGGTCGTCTCTGACCACTTTGATTCCATGGTGGTCTTTTATGATTGGAATGGAATAAGTATTTTTGGAAATATCCATATAAAGAAATTATATATAATATATTGGCGGACTTATAGTGTAATTTGGTATCACATCAGGCTTTGAACCTGAAAATCTAAGTTCAAATCTTAGTAGGTCCTTAATTTTTATATATTATTATTATAATAATATATAATGGTTAAAAAAATAAAACAAATACAGAATAATCTTCCTCTATATGTGTTAGCAATTATAATTGTATTTCACATAATTTATAGCTATCATTATAAATATTCAATATTCATAAATACAAATTCATTAATTACATTATTTGTATGGTTGGTTACACTATATGCGGCATATACCTATAATAACAATTATATTTTATTAACCCCCATAGTATTATTGGTAATAAATGAAATGCTATATTATGCCTTTAATATGGATATTTTTGATGGACCCTCAAGAACAAAATTGTTTTATGATATGACGACTCTTAAGTTTACAATTAACGATAAGGGTAATTCAAATTTAACTGAGGGTCTATATTTGAAAAACTTAAATGATTCGAATAGCGTAATGTCAATTGAAGAAGCAAAAAAACTTGACCCAAAGGAGGCAAATGAAAATAAATATAAAAAAATGTTTCTAGAATTAAACATTCCTACTCATGAATATAAAAATATAAAATTATTAGATATTGGTTGTGGAAATGGAGATTTTATTAAATATTGTAAAACTATTGGAATACAAGCCTCGGGATTATCCATATCGGCACAACAAATAATTGAATTAAAAAATCAAGGGTTTGATGTTCATTTAGGTAGTTATAGAGAATTACAAAAACAATTTATACACCAGTATGATATCATTACATTTTGGGGGTCATTGGAGCATATTACAAATAGTTATCCTTGTTCTGAATCAGGAATTAAAAAGGCAGACAAAATGTTAGAAACTATTTTTACACATTGTAAACAATATTACAAGCTAACAAGCCCATATAAGTATGTATTTAATACAACTATACATCTCAATAAACGAGTATGTAATACATTTAACATATATAATATCGAACGCGCCTATAGTGGATGGTATTTTTATGATGAAACTGGAGAACGATTAGGTGAAAAAATAGAAAAATATGGATTTCAACAAAAGAAAATACAAAATGATGATTATACCTATCATTATTATTTAGCATCCAAAGTTGACCCATCCCATTTTGGATTACCAGCAAATATAGATTTAGAAAAAATATTAGCAGGCATTTCTTCCATTTTTATTAATCCGCAAATACTCGCCTTGATATTATATAATACTAGTGGTAAATGGATGTGGCAATTTGACGGAAAACTTCATTATGGATTATCTTGTCTAGATTGTGAGATTGATAAAGATAGAAAAACTAGACCAACAACACTCATATGGAGTTTTAATAAATTGGTTTAAGGCGCATAACTTTAGGGCGCGCTACGTTTACGCCTTGTATTCGACCCACTTTTATGATTTGCGCTTTTAGTTTTTCGTCCTCGTTTAGTTTTTTTTGCTATAAGCGGACCATACGTTGGGTCAAATACTACTGGTTCAATTATCCTAGAAGGCACTGGATGTAACATTCTAAATTGACTATTCCATACACGACCGAATACGTTCTGCCCATTCGTTACTGGTTCGGCAAACGTAGGCTCTAAACTAAAATGAGAAGACTGGTTTACAGCACGTCCTTCATTTTTTGTTAAACTGTTAAGTCTTAAAGTATAATTTACATAAAACCTATTCCGGATTCCTTTAACTCTATTAAATCTTCGTGGTTCTAATTCTGCTACTTGTGGAAGTGCTAATATTTCATTTAATAATTCGAGCATTTGTTGTGGTAATAAATGCTTATTAAAATCAATATTTGCGCGAAGAATCGCAGAATAACGATTAATTATATCTTCGGGCAATTCAACACCTCCACCCATAATAGTTCCAACTGATATTGTTATGTCTTGTTTCATTTGAGTAATTAACCAATATAAGTGTGTTTCCGCATTATGATCTGTTCCTCCTCCCAAATCCATATATATATATATAGATATAAAATTATAGTAACACTTATACTATGTATAAATTTCGTGATTGGATTGACGATAAAAAACTCTATAAATATTTATTACAAGAAAACCCCAATAAATTTATGTTATATGATAAATACCCCGAATTAATTGATTGGAAAAATATGTCTTATGATGAAAAAGCGATACCTATTTTATTGGCAAATATTGATAAAATAGATTGGATTAACTTACAAGAAAATATGAATTCAGCAAAAATATATGACCTATATCCCGAACGGATTAATTGGTATTGGTTATCTGATAATCCGGCAGGCATTCATTTTTTGGAGAAAAATATACATAAACTAAACTGGCGTAACTTCTCCAAGAATAACGCGGGAATGCATATAATAAAACAATATCCCGAAAAGGTTGACTGGGGAACCCTATGTTTAAATACAGCCGCGATAGAATATCTCTCACAGAATCTATCTCGTGTCAATTGGTCTATTTTATCTATGAATGAAGCCGCCGCCCCTTTATTAAGGCAACATATAGATAAAATTAATTGGTCCCATTTATCCGCAAATAAAGGCGCAATAAGTATTTTGTCAGATTATCCACAAAATATTAATTGGTTTTTTTTATCTTCTAATCCGAACGCCATGCCCCTCATAAATAAATATCCACATCTCATAAATTGGGACCAAATCTCAATGAATCCATCCGCGATTGAACTTATCAAGCGCAATATGCGCCGAATCAATTGGCGGTTATTATCTATGAACCCCGCGGCAATAGACATTCTCGAACAACATAAACATCATATTAATTATACAGAACTATCTATGAATCCCGCCATTTTTGAATTTGATTATAAACGAATGGCGCATCATCGTATGTCGGTGATTGAGGAAGAACTTATCGCGGCGGCGCTTCATCCTAGACGCATCGAGAATTGGTTAAATAATGGCGTAAGTATGGATGATATATAATTGAATTGTTAAAATCATATATTTATATTGATAAAAAATGCTTACTCTTTTGCCGTGGATTGATGCGAGACGTCTTAAGAACATTGGACTATGTATGAACCCTAACGCGATTGATTATTTAATACAGAACCCTCAACTATTAGAATATAGATATCTCTCCTATAATCCAAAGGCATATGATTTATTGATGGAACAACCTGATAAAATATGCGAAACTATGTTTCTATTAAATACGCATAAGAGTGCGTCTGATATTATAAAAACATATAAAAATCTGAAATGGAAATATATATGTCAAAACCCCGTGCTCATAGATTTGATTAAAGAAAACCCCGATAAAATCCACTGGGATTCATTGTCGCGAAATTCCGCAGCGGTTTCTATTTTAATAGAAAATTTCGATAAAATCTCTTGGTCAGAATTTTGTTTAAATACTTCGCCCGAAGCAATCGAAGTTATTATAGCGCATCCCGACAAAATAGACGCACTTAGTTTATCTATAAATCCGTCTGCGATAAAATACTTGGAAGAACACCCTGAAATTATTGATTATTGGGGGTTGTCTTGGAATTGCGAGGCAATACATTTAATAGAAAAACGCCCCGATAGAATTAATTGGATGGGGTTATCAGCAAACCCTGCCGCGATACATATTTTACGAAATAATAAAGCGCAAATAGATTGGATACAATTTTCTATGAATCCCGCCATTTTCCAATATGATTACCAAATGTTGGCGATAGAACGAACGCATTTGTTGCGCGAAGAACTGATGATGAATGTTTTACACCCGCGACGCATTCAGGCATTACTTGACTCGGGCGTAAATATAGATGATTTATAAAATTGATTTGAAGCATAAAATAATAGTATATTAATGAGAATGGACCAAACATTGGAACTTATTATACACAATCGTGTATTTACTCATACTATAGAGAGTATCAGTTTTGGAAATATACCCAACCCAATTCTTAAAGAGATATATACAGATGGTAGAGCATTTTCCCATTTGATAGAACCGTGGTTAGCAGTAAATTATCCATTAACTCATATTAAAGGGTGCCGAAATCACGACCACGTTGACAATGAAAACTCGCAATATGACCAAAAAACATTTACAAAAAGAGGTTGTAATTTTATGCCATCCAATATGATTGGTGAGGGACGAACTTTTAATAAAGAAATATTTGAAGAAAAGGCAAAACACCTAATTTATATTATTGTAAGCAATATACATTTTCCAGAAATAAAAATAAAATTTGTAAGGGGTATTGATTTATTAGTGAATTATCCAAATGGTAAAATTCCATTAAAGGACTTTGATAAATTCTTTAATTAATTCCTGTTTTGAGATAGACTTTGGACCCACTGTATTATTAAACTCGTATTTTATTTTCATCAATTGTAATATATTCTCATCCACCGTTTTTTGATTTGTGAATTTTATAAAATAATGCGATTGTATGCTTTGGTCTGTATTTGTATTGATGACGCCTGCATTTACACCGACTCGCCTGACTGAAATGTCGGGAGTCTCCGTTTTTTTAACAAATATAAAATGGATTGGTTCCAAGGTTTCAATTTCCTTTCTATTATGTGCGTGTTTAATCCAAATCTGAAAAACACACGGCACATTATGCTCTTTACCCTCTACTAAAAACGAATTATCTGGAATATCCATTTCATATACAAGATGGAAGGTTAAAGGGAATGCCCGTTTTAAACTATCTTTTTTAAAACTTTTGGGTAATATAAAGGATACGCTTTTAGAAAATTTACACGACATTTTTATAAATTGAATCGCCAACGAGGATTGCCTGCCAAATGGCGGATTACCTATTGTATGTATATTTCCCATGTCAGAATAGTCGCCTTTTAAATAATCCTTTTTAATAATTTCATCATTTGCTGGTTCCAAATCATAAAAATAATATTTTTGAGTTAATGCTTTTATACCTGGAATAAATGCGCCATTTCCTGCGCTCGGTTCTATAATGTAGTCATTAGGACTAATTACAACATTATCTTTGAACGCAGATAAACATTGCTCCGCTATTGCGGGTTTTGTATAATATTTATCAATCGTATTGCGTTTTAATCCCATAGTTTGCGTTAGCACATTGTTTTGCGCCATTATTTATAAGTATATATAAATATTATATTATTATCAATTTTATATATAATGGAACAACTTATAAAGGAATTTGATTCAAGAGATGACAATTTTTCTTATACTCATTCTCAATCTAAGAGAGACCCCCTAATAATGGGTGTATTAGAATATATCAAATCAAAGAAGAAGGCAAAGATTAATACACTATTCATACACAATGAATTATATATAGTTGTTGGAACCCACGGGTCTATGTTAACCAATGCAAATTCTGATATAGGCGCCTTAAAGACAATAAAAATACCCAGCAAATTAAATGTATATCGCCTACCTCAAACTCAGTATGGAGTATGCAGTTATAATGATATTGTATATAAAAAATATATATATGAAACAGTATTATATAGCATTTTGCACACTTCCTCTAATACTATATCTCTCTTAAAAAATATAGCGCATAAATTATTTGATTACAACGACCAACTACAATTAAATATGATACAACCTAAGGACCCAGTAAGATATAGTCATTTTAAACGATATACGAAAGATAATACACCTGATATTTCATACTTTAAAGGCGCATCTAAAGACGTAATGATGGATAAAGTAATTATTATTGAAATCTACGTGAATAATGGCGAATTAGTTGTAGAAGACAATATATTTGTAGTTAATCCAGAATATACTTTTGAAAATAGTATAAGTTTACTTGATTATATAGACCCCTTTTTATATGTGTATAGTAATCGTGTATTATATTTGCATTATAAATTATCCGACATAATACATTTTTTACAGGGAACTAAACTTAAAACATTAGTTATGATTGATTTATCGTGTAGCAATGGACATAAAGATAATACTTTTAAAATAATTGAAAATGCTGCGAGACTTGAAAAAAAACAGAATATTTCGCCGCACAGACCCGCTATAATGAGTAAGTCAATGCGCGTAGTAAATAAATTTACTGCAAAACATACTCGGCGACAAACAGGCGCGCGAAGTTATTTAAATAAAAATGAAATGTTTTATCCTCCGATAAATGTATTGGCGCGACATTCGTTGGCGCATCAGTCCTATGCATAAAATATTTGACGCCTAAATATTGACGCCCAAATCATATATAGTCACACTTACTAATTATATTATTAATGATTTGAAATGGTTTGCCGCATCCATATATTGTATCGCCCAATTTATCACATTCTATTTTTGATAAATGAGGGTCCACTTGTATAAAGGTGCCTTTATATATGCCACACCTAAAAATCCCGCATCTCAATTCCTCAACTATAATAGACATATCACAATGAGGACAGTTAATATTCATTAATATATAAATGAGTAATAATAAAATGAAGGAAATTCAAGGTTATATAACTGAATCCGAAAATAATGTTATAGAAGATATAACTAATTTTAATGAAACAATGGACGTGAGAGATGTTTACTCGAACATTGAGTTTTATATAAAAATGAAACGAACCCTTTTACCCGACCTTAAAACGTTCTTAATGAATAAAACGGATTTATACATTATGAATGGAATACACGGAAGCATATATAAAGATTATAACGTCGTTACTGTTCCTAATCATTTTTTTCGTATAAAACAGGTTCAATTCGGTTCATGTAATATTAGTTCAATACTTTTATACACAGAAATTTATGATGAGATAAAACAATCTATACAAAAAACATATCAAAATAAAACATTGGCAAGACAACCTATACGCAAATTAGGGCGCGTATTAAAATCGGTCCAATCAAAATTATTCGACATTAATACGCGAATTAATATAAATATGAATAAACATCCAAATTTTAAGGAATTTAAGGAATATGCCCATATAAAACCCGAAATATCTGAATTTAGAGTAGATGATACAATGGTTAATAAAAGTTTTAGCACAAGTTTATTAATTGTGCCACATACAGTGCATAAGGGCGAAATATTAATGAGGGGCAAAGTATTATATAAAGAAAAAATATTTATTGTCTCTCCTAATGGAAAATTTTATGATAGATTAAACCTATTGGATTACTTGATGCCTAATACAATCCAGCGTGTAGAATCCAGTAATGAATGGATATTAAAATATAATATGCAAGATATTATGGATTTATTAGAGGCAAATAATATAAAACGCACCGTATTTGTAGACTTATCTTGTGCAAATCAACAATATGCTGTCAATAATACTCAAACCATAATGAATAAAACTGCGCTTATAGAAGGGCAGAAATACGGAAGTATTGGTTCAATGCGTAAAAGTCGAAATAAGAATTATCAACCCAGTAAATCATATGCTTAATCACATCTCAAATGTAAATGTATTAAGAATAAATATTTCATTATGCGCGCACTTGGTTAAAAATTTATAATTATTTTTTATAAGTATTTCTCGGCATAATTCATCTTTTTCAGGTTGAGACCCTAAGGTTTCAATTAGTATTACATCAATGGGAACAGAAAAATCCCAAGATTGTAGCACTTCATATTCGTGTCCTTCAACATCCAATGATAGTAAATCTATGTGGTCCAATTTCGTTTCTTTAATGATTTCCGATAATTTTGCGGGTGTTATATACATTTTCTTCTGGGGTAGCGTCTTATGCCACTCATTATTACTATCAAAATATGTATCAAAATGCGATTGTGGCATTGTATTTTCTACGCCGGATACTGCGGCGTGATGATTCAAAAAATATCTAAACTGCAAGGGTCCTGTGTAACAACTTACTAATTTATTAAATAAAAAGTTATTAGGTCTATTTTGTTTTAATGAAATAAATTTATCTGGGTGCGGTTCGATTAATATACCCGACCAATGCAATGTATCTTCGAAAAACTTTGTATTAGAATATAATACGCCATCTAATGCGCCCAATTCAATATAAGTGCCATTTTGTTTATTTTTAAATATATGTGTGTTTAAAAAAACATCCTCCTGACATTGTGAATAATACATTAATTTATTATGTAATTTTTATTTAAATAAAAATCCAACCATTAAAACTTTTTATAAAATATTTTTTATTTTATAAAAATAATTTTTATCCTTTACCTTTTTATTGCTCTCTCTCTCCGGCATATTTTTTACTATAGTCTATTTTATACTTATTTAGTAGCAGTCATTTATACTTAAATAGTATATAGGTTCCTTATTGTAATAGATTATAAAAATAATGGATATAAGAAAAAGGTATAATATAGTATAGAATGGTATATAAGTGTGAACTATGTAATTTTAGTAATAATATTAAGTCTCATTATGAGCGACATTTATTAACCGCAAAACATACGACAAATGCGAAGCTGACCTTTATCAGCCAAAAGTTAGGCAAAGTTAGTCAAAATGACCCAAAAAGCAGCCACGAGTTAGGCGCTCTTTTTGTGTGCAAATATTGTAATCAGACCTATAAACACAAGTCCTCTTTATCGAAACACATAAAATATTCTTGCACCCAAAATAAGGATGAGGACCTAAAAGAATTGGTGCGTCTATTAAACAATCAATTACAAGTTCAGAATACGCAAATACAAACACAGGCAAAACAAATCGAAAAATTAATGGGGAAATTAGAAATTAATGGGTCCTTTAATACGACCAATATACAAAACAATATTCAATTACTGGCGTACAAGGATACAGACCTCTCTCATTTAACAGAAAAAGATTATACACAATGTATTAAAAAGGTTAACTTTTGTGTAATGAAATTAATTGAAAAAATACATTTTAATCCACAAAAACCCGAGAATATGAATATTTATATATCGAATATGAAGGATAAGTATTTAATGGTATATGACGGGATAAATTGGAATTTAGCGAACAAACGCGACGAATTAGATAAGTTATATGAAGAAAAGGAAATGATGCTCGAGGAATGGTTAGAAAAATCAAATATAGAAATTAAGGACAAGTTTATTAAATATTTAAATAATAAAGAGGACGATGAGACCCTTAATATGATTAAAGAAGAAATCAAATTAATGATGTATAATAAAAAACAATTGACAGTATAACAATTGGACTGTATAACAATTGGACAGTATAATAAAATTGATTCACTCTATATAATATATATATACTCGTAACAATGTCTCAAAAACTAACACTTCCTCCTATTGTATACAAACCAGAATGGAACCCAACCACTCAAATATTCGTAAACATTTGTCATTTTGAGAAACATAAATCGGGAAATAAATATGTGTGTCATTGCCGAAATAATGACGATACGTTTAAAAACTTAACCGAATATAAACAACATATAAATCATAAATATCACGAAGACTGGGTGAAAGGATACGGCAAGTATGCGAATGAAGAAATTACGAAACTGACCGAAGAAAATAAACAACTTTTGAAGGAAAATGCTATATTGTATGGTAAGTTAGAAAAACTTATGGCGCAATTAGAACGGGATAAAATTAATAAAAAAACAGTATATTCTGATTGCGAATGATAATATATAATATAGTTTAATATTTTTTAATAAAATTGATTAAAGATAAACCTGCATACTATACAATTAAAATGAGTGTTAAATCGTTAATTCAACAATGCAAAGATATGGGAATTAAAGGATATAGCGGGAAAAATAAAAGTGAATTATCTGAAATGATTAAATTAAAGGGAGTGCCAACGAATGTGCCAATGTCTATGACTGTTCCAATGACTGTGCCAACGACTGTGACTGTGCCAGCGAATGCGTCTGGTTCATTAAAATTTATAGATTTGTTTTGCGGCATCGGAGGATTTCATCAAGCAATGAAGCAATTAGGCGGCGAATGCGTCTTTGCGTGCGACATAGATAAACATTGCAGAGAAATATATGAAACCAATTATGGTCTTAAACCTCATAGCGATATAACAACTGCGGTCGTAGAAGACATCCCAGATTTCGACGTAATATGTGCGGGGTTTCCGTGTCAAAGTTTTAGTAACTCGGGCAAAAAGAAAGGACTCAGCGATAAACGGGGTAATTTATTTGAATATATATTAAAAATATCAGTTGTTAAACATCCGCGGTTTATGTTTTTAGAAAATGTAAAACACATTAAAAAGATTGATAACGGGGATGTATTTACCCATATATTAAAACGAATTAACGAATCTGGATATAATGTATCTGTGTTTGAATTGAGTCCGCATCAATTAGGAGTCCCTCAACAAAGGGAGCGCGTCATATTTGTCTGCGTGCGAAATGATTTACCTATACAAACGCTTATAATAGACCCCCCCAAAACAAAAATAGATTTATCTTTATTTCTTGAAAAAACAGTGGACTCCAAATATAAAGTGTCGCCCGAAATAGAAAACATCCTAGAAGTATGGGACGAAATGATTAATAAGATTGATGCGGGCGATTCGTTAAGTCCAACCATTCTATGTAATGAATTTAATACTATATATTCGCCGTCCGAATTTAATGCATTACCGAAGTGGAAACAAGACTATATTAATAAAAATAAACCCATTTATAATAAATATAAAGAACATTGGGATAAATGGTATGAAATGAACCACGCCTTATTACAATCGAAGGAAGTATTCGGGAAGTTAGAATGGCAAGTAGGACCCAAGAAAAAGAACGATAGTATATTTAATTATTTCATACAAATTAGACAATCGGGCATTCGTGTAAAAAAAACAAATTATTTCCCAACCTTGGTCGCAATCGTTCAAACGCCGATTTATGCAAAGGAACGCAGATATATTACACCAAGAGAATGCGCCCGCTTACAGTCCTTTCCTGATGATTTTATAATTCATAAAAACGACCATACCGCGTATAAGCAATTTGGGAATGCAGTAAATGTGAAAGTGGTTCATTATGTGATAAATGAAACATTTAAACTTTATTCAGGGTGTGTTTGAAATTGTGGCGATGCATCGTGAATGTTTCCCTTCCATCTAATTTCAACACGGAATATATCCTCATTTATTTTTAATTGATAAAATAACTTTGCCGCCTTTCTTTTTAATCCATTTTTCATATAATAATAGGGTTCGTGATGTTCGAATGAAATCTCGTTTATAGATATATTGGATAAATTGTGTAATTTTTCTGAATCGTATTCATATAACGAATATGGCAATGCCAATCCATATAATTTTTTATAATCATTTATAATTAATTCTTTTCCTTTTTCAATACTATTTTTCAAATGTTCAAAGTATACATTGGTAACATAAAATAAAGCATTTACTTTTTTTCGTTCACTTTTTTTAAATACAGGAAATCCAGCATTTGCTAAAAATTCCATTTTAATTTTTTTGGATTCTAAATGATTACCGAGAACACATACTACACTCCGGTTTGTTTTGGTGCATTTTTTATCCTGTTTTATAGAAAATGCAATAAATTTGCCGGTTATATCGCGGACATAAATATCGCCGCGTTTTTCATTTTTGGCGACATTTTTATTAAGCAATTCAATATCGGGGAGGTCTGTTTTTCCACAAAGATATATACACGCAATATTTGTAAATGTATTCCCTTGTAATATTGCGTTCAAATCAAGCATCCATTTAGTCACCTTGGCATTATTCAACTTTAAAAGAGATTCGATGTATTGTTCTTTATGGTTTATTTCAAAGTTTTTATAGTATAAGTTTGGTATTTGTAAATTCTCTATTATAACTAATAAATCAGCGTATGTTTGTATTTTTTTATGTATAATACCGACGTTTGCCGCGAATAATATAGCGAATAATAACTCATACCCATTTGTTTCACAAGACTGTCTAGGCATTTTTATATACATTGTTTGATATACTTATATTTCAATTTATATAAAATCAATTTTAAATTATATATTAAATACACTCGCTATAATATATAATGTTCGTATACACAGATGGTGCGTGTAGTAATAATGGCAAACCATCCGCAATTGCAGGTATTGGCATTTATTTTGGACCGAATGATGGTCGCAATGTGTCGCGCCTGGTTACAGGAAAGCAAACGAATAATGTAGCGGAATTAACCGCAATTATAGAGGCATATAATATTGTAAAACCGGACATTTTGGCAGGAAAAGAAATTACTATATTGTCGGATTCACAATATGCTATACGGTGTTGCAC